>Ga0302180_10004524_pt1 | contig 10301 bp, 6 predicted proteins | sample I_Palsa_E3_2_FD_200575 | JGI IMG/M metagenome (GOLD analysis project Ga0302180, IMG submission 200575) | Peat permafrost microbial communities from Stordalen Mire near Abisko, Sweden - I_Palsa_E3_2 | ecosystem: Environmental > Terrestrial > Soil > Palsa > Peat permafrost | place: Sweden: Abisko... | reverse complement strand
ATGGAACAATTCAGTCATTTCTGCCGGGAGCATTCTTCCTGGCAATCAAGGCGCAGGCTGATATCGTTCCCATCGCGCTCATCGATACCTTCAATTTGCTTCCGATGAACACCTACCACATAAAATGCCAGCCCCTCGAAATGCGTGTCGGCGAACCAATCTCGACCGCCGGATTAACCTTACGGGATATGGATAAGGTTTCGGCAAAGGTAAAAGCGTCGATCGAAAAGCTGCGGGAAGCGCCGCAAGCTACCTAGGTCGAAGGGTGCAGGACCTGCCGTTTGCCACCGCATTCGCACACCTGTCAGCGATGAGTTCGGCAGATTCCTGCCGGCAAGCAGAGGGTCCAGGTTCTTTGGGTGTCGTCCTCCCGGGCGACGTAGGCGAGGCAGCGCGCGTTTGACCCTTCCCAAATCGTTCCTTTAAACTCAAGAGATTCAGCAAAATACAGGGCCTCTCATCCATGTCCGACAGCATTCATCTCAAGCTCCCCGACGGCAGCACCAAGGAAGTCGCTAAGGGAACCACTGCACTCGACGTTGCCAAGGGCATCAGCCCGCGTCTTGCCGATGCCGCTCTCGCCGCCAAAATGAACGGCGATCTCATCGACCTCGCCCGGCCGCTCGAAAAAAACACCGCCCTGCGGATCATCACCGAGAAAGACCCGGAGGCTCTGGAACTCTATCGGCACTCTTCGGCACATCTGTTAGCGGCCGCGGTGCTCGAGCTCTTTCCCGAGACCAAATTGGGCCACGGGCCCGCGACGGAAAACGGATTTTTCTACGACTTCTATCGCGAAACGCCATTCACGCCGGAAGATCTCGAGAAGATTGAAAAGAAGATGCAGGAACTGGTGCAGCAGAACCTGCCTTTCGCGCGCGAATTTCTGCCGCGCCAGGAAGGTCTCGAGAAATTCAAGGGCGAAGGCGACTTTATGAAGTGCCACTTCATCGAGCAGTTCACCAAGCCCGATGAAAAAATCTCGGTCTACAAGACGGGCAAGTTTCAGGATTTCTGTCGCGGCCCGCACCTGCCTTCGACCGGAAAAATCAAGGCGTTCAAGCTGCTCAACATCGCCGGCGCCTATTGGCTGGGGGACGAAAATAATCCCCAACTGCAGCGCATCTACGGCACGTCCTTTTTCTCGAAGAAGGATCTTGATGCCTACCTGAACGGCCTCGAGGAGGCGAAGAAACGCGACCATCGCGTGCTCGGCAAACAACTCGACCTGTTTTCGATCCAGGAACTCGCGGGTCCGGGTTTGATCTTCTGGCATCCGAAGGGCGGCATCATCCGCAAAGAGATGGAAGACTGGATGCGCGAAGAGTACCTGCGGCGGGGTTACTCGCTCGTCAACACGCCGCATGTGGCGCGCCGCCAGTTGTTCTACACCTCGGGCCACGAGGGCTATTATTCGGCCAACATGTTCGACGTCATGGAGCTCGATGACGCCGAATATCGCCTCAAGCCGATGAACTGCCCTGGTCACATTCTCATTTACCGCGACTCGCTGAAGTCGTACCGCGATTTGCCGGTGCGTTTGGGCGAACTTGGCACGGTTTATCGCTACGAGCGTTCGGGCGTCATGCATGGGCTGCTGCGCGTGCGCGGCTTCACGCAGGACGACGCGCATATCTTCTGTACTCCGGAACAAATCGAAGGAGAAATTGTTGGCTGCCTGGACTTCGCGCTGGAGGTTCTGAAAGATTTCGGCTTCGACAAATTTCAGACCGAGCTTTCCACGTGGAATCCCGATGACCGCAAAAACTTTGTGGGCAGCGACGAGCAGTGGAAGCTGGCTACCGAATCGCTCGAGAAGGTGCTCAAAGAGCGGAACATCGAATACAAGATCATTCCGGGCGAAGCCGCGTTCTACGGCCCGAAGATCGATATCAAGCTGGTCGATGCGATCGGGCGGCTGTGGCAACTCTCAACGGTCCAATTCGATTTCAACCTGCCGCAGCGCTTCCAGCTCGAATACGTAGCCGAGGATGGCAGCCGCAAGCAACCGTTAATGGTCCATCGCGCGCTCTACGGATCGATCGAACGATTCTTTGGCGTGCTGATCGAGCACTACGCCGGAGCGTTTCCGGTGTGGCTCTCGCCGGTGCAGGTGGCCATGATTCCGATCGCCGAGCGGCATACGGAATACGCGGAAAAGGTCGCGGCGCAATTGCGGTCAGCGGGCGTGCGCGTTGAGGTCGATGCCCGCAACGAGAAGATGAATGCGAAGATCCGCGAACATGCCATGCAGAAGGTGCCGTTTCTGCTGGTGGTCGGGGATAAGGAAGGCGAGGCGAACAAGGTCAACGTTCGCACGCGCGGGAAAGAGAAGACCGAAGATATGGGCACGACCGAGTTTGTCGAGAAGATCAGGAAACTGATCGCGGAGAAGAGCCCAACCCTGTAGCCAGCGGGAGTGCAACGTGGACCACCCCCACCGCCTGTGTTAGCATCAAAAGTTTCGCAGGCGATGTTGGGCTGGCCTGTTCCCTGTCCTCATCCATATTCCGGGGCGATCACCCTTCCCCTAAGCCTGCGGAAGGAGAACCGTGAAAGTTTACGATGGAGCCCATCTCCGCAACCTTGCCCTGATTGGACACGGGCACGCCGGCAAAACCACGCTCGTCTCAGCCATGCTTTATACGTCCGGAGCCGCCCCCCGACTTGGACGAGTCGACGACGGCGCTGCTGTCACCGACTACGATGAAGAAGAAATCGCGCGCAAGATGTCCATCTCCACCGGCCTCGCGGTTGTCGAATGGGGCAAGCCTGACTCAAAGGTGAAGATCAATCTGCTCGACACCCCCGGCTTCAATATGTTCGTTCACGAGGCGAAAATGGTGTTGCCCGTGGTCGATGCCGCGCTCGTCGTCGTCGACGGAGTGGCTGGCGTTGAGGTTGTGACGCAGCGCGTTTGGGGATACTGCAGCGATATCGACCTGCCGCGCATGATCGTCGTCAACCGCATGGATCGCGACCGCGCCGACGCCAACCGCGTGCTCGAATCGCTCACCACCGCCTTCGGCCGCGCCGTGACGCCGCTGCAGTTGCCGATTGGCAGTGAAAAGAGTCTTAGCGGTGTCGTCGATCTCGTCCGTATGAAGGCTTACACCTACGAGATGGGCGGAAACGGCAAGGGCAAAGAAGGACCCATCCCGGCGAACATGGCCGACGTTGCCAAGGAAGCGCACGAGAGGTTAGTGGAACTTGTCGCCGAGGGCAAAGATGAGTTGATGGAAGAGTTTTTCGAGAAGGGCACGATTCCGGAAGAGGATCTGGTTCCGGCGCTGCACGAAGCGATTCGCGAGGACAAACTTTTTCCTGTGCTCTTCACCTCCGGACTCGGCAACATCGGGGTCGACGAGTTGATGGATTTCATCGTCGACTATACGCCAGCCGCCAGCGAGCACCACGCCATCACCGGCCAGCCGGTCAGCGGCAACGGCGAGCCTGTGGCACGCAAGGGCACCGACAACGAGCCGGCATCCGTCTACGTTTTTAAGACCATGTCTGACGCATTCGCCGGGCGCATTTCTTACTTCAAGGTTTTTTCCGGCGTTTTGAAGGACGACGCTGCGCTGCAAAACTACAATCGCAATATGCAAGAGAAGTTCGCGCACATTTCCCTCGTTCAGGGAAAACAAATGATCCCGATTCCGGAGCTGCATGCGGGCGACATCGGCGGAGTCGCAAAGTTGCGCGAGACGCTTACTGGCGACACTCTCGGCGACAAGACATCGCCGATTCGTTATCCCGCCGTGCAACTGCCCGAGCCGGCGATCACCTTTGCCATCGAGCCGAAGAGCCGAGCGGATGAAGACAAGCTCGGCGTCGGCCTCCACAAGCTGATGGAAGAAGATGCGATGTTGCGATTTTTCCGCGATCCGCAGACCAAGGAATTTCTGATCGCAGGCACCGGACAGCAGCACATCGAAGTCGTCGTTTCGAAGATGAAAAAGCGTTACCACGCAGAGGTCGTGCTAAAGGCGCCCAAGGTGCCGTATCGCGAAACCATTCGCGGCAAAGCTGACGTCCAGGGACGCCACAAGAAGCAAACCGGCGGGCACGGTCAATATGGCGATTGCAAAATCAAGATGGAGCCGCTGCCGCGCGGGGCCGAATTTGAATTCGTCAACGACATTTTCGGCGGTGCCATCCCGCGCAACTTTATTCCAGCCGTGGAAAAAGGAATCAAAGACGCCGCCGCGCGTGGCTATCTGGCTGGCTATCCCGTGGTCAACTTCCGTGCCATTCTTTACGACGGCTCTTACCACGATGTCGACTCGAACGATCTCTCGTTTCAGATGGCGGGCCGCATCGCCTTCCGCAAAGCCATGGAGACGGCCAAGCCCACGTTGCTTGAGCCGATCATGACGGTCGAGATAACAATCCCCGACGAGTTTGCCGGCACCATCATGGGTGACCTGAACAGCCGCCGCGGCCGCATCCAGGGCATGGACAACAAAGCCGGCAACACCATCGTGAAGGCCGAAGTGCCCATGGCCGAGATGCTCACTTACGGCGCTGATCTTACGTCGATGACGCAAGGGCGCGGCAGCTTTTCAATGGAGATGCATCATTACGACACGGTGCCGCAACAACTGCAGGAGAAGATTATTGAGAAGGCGAAAGCGGAGCGTGGCGAGGTGAAGGAAGAAGAGGAGTAGTTCAGGTCGATCCTCGTGGTCTGTCTACCGTTGCCTGCGATAGGTGGCGATCGTTGCGGGAGAATCCGGCGGTTATGGTGACTACGATCCCAGCCAACGTGACGGCTCGTCGCCGTTCGCAGATAGGGGTGGCAGGACTTTTTCTCAAGGAGCACCTCGTGAAACGCACTTCGTCGAATAATTGCTTGGCGCTAATCTCAGCGTTTCTGTTTGCGAATCTCTTGACGCCCGATGTGTTTCATCTGGCTGTCTCGCAGGATACCTCGGCGATTACGCGACCCCCAGTCGCGCGGGTTCAGCCAGTGGTGGACGATTATTTCGGCGTCAAGGTCCGAGATCCTTATCGCTACATGGAGCATCTGGACAATCCCGAAGTAGCAAAGTGGATGAAGGGCCAGAACGACTACACGCGCCGCATTTTGGAGCGCATCTCCGGCCGTGGCGAATTGCTGTCGCGCATCGAGCAACTTGACAAATCCGTTCCGGCTCGCGTTGGCGGAGTCGTGCGCTTGGCGACGGGGCGGTATTTTTACTATAGGTTGTTGAGCACAGAATCTGTGACCAAACTGTACATGCGGGACGGGATGAGCTTCGAGGGAACGCCAGGCAAGGAAACATTGCTGGTCGATCCGCAAAAGATAAGTGGGAAAGACACTCCGAGCGCGATCAATTACTTCTGGCCTTCGAGCGACGGCCGGTACGTGGTCTATGGCATCTCTCTGGGCGGATCTGAAAAGGCAGTCCTGCACATCATGGACACCGAGACGGCGCACGACACTGGCGAGACCATTGATCGGGCCGAGTTCAATGACACCGTTGGATGGCTGCCCGACGCGCACTCGTTCATCTACAACCGCTTGCCGAAGCTTCGACCGCACGCGCCGGAGGAGGAAAGAGAAATCGAGAGCCGTGCATATCTCCACGTAATCGGGACCGACCCGGAGACCGACAGGCCCGTGTTCGGCTACGGCGTGTCGCATTTGGTCAAGGTGGAACCGGCGGATATTTCGAGCGTAGCGACTTATCCGGATGTGCCTTTTGCCTTCGGAACGGTGACCCACGGGTCGCAGAATGAAATCTCGATTTATGCAGCGCCGCTTGACTCGGTGGGCAAGCCAAACACGCCCTGGCGCAAGGTCTGCGACGTCGACGATGCCGTAACTGAAATGACAGTTCGCGGCGACGACCTCTGGCTGCTAACTCACAAAGATGCATCGCGTTTCAAGATCGTTCACACTCTTCTCTCGAATCCCGGCTTCAACCATGCTGACGTCGTTGTGCCACCGGACACGGCCGTAATCACCACATTGGCCGCCGCCGAGGACGCGTTGTACATTCAGCTGCGGGATGGAGCCGTGGATCGTCTCCTGCGTCTCGGTTACGAAACAGCGGCAAAGCCAGAACTGATCGCATTGCCCTACGAGGGCTCAATTGGGCTCTACCCGACAGACGTCCGCGCGCCGGGCGTTGTCTTTGAACTCTCCGCATGGACGAAGGCAAACCGCTTTTACGAATACGTTTCGAAAACGAAGAGCGTCGTGGATACCGAGCTGCGACCCTCTGGTCCATTCGATAACCCCGGAGACATTGAGTCGGAGGAGGTGAAAGTACCGGCTCCGGATGGCACGCTTATTCCGCTTTCGATCATCCACCGACGTGGACTCAAGCTCGACGGCTCCAACCCGGTGTTGCTGAATGGCTACGGAGCCTACGGAAGTTCTCTGGACTCGAATTTCGATCCAATTAACCTGGCTTGGCTCGAACGAGGCGGGGTGCTGGCGTTTGCTCATGTGCGCGGCGGCGGCGAGTACGGTGATGACTGGCACAAGGCCGGGCAGAGACTCACCAAACCAAACACTTGGCACGACTTCATCGCGTGCGCTGAGTACTTGGTCGAGAAAAAGTATACCTCTCCGGCCCACATGGCTGGCGAGGGCGCAAGCGCTGGAGGTATTCTTATCGGCCGTGCGATCACCGAACGACCCGACTTATTCGGGGCCGCGCTGATCGAGGTCGGCTTTACCGACGCGTTGCGTGGCGAGGTTGAACAGGATGGCCCTGGCGAAATCCCGGAGTGGGGAAGTGTCAAGGATCCTGACGGATTCAAGGGCCTTTACGAGATGAGCGCTTATGCTCATGTAAAGGACGGCACGCGATATCCCGCTGTGATGCTCACCACAGGTCGCAATGATCCACGCGTCGCACCCTGGGAGTCCGATAAGATGACTGCGCGTCTGCAAGCTGCTACGACAAGCGGCAAGCCAATTCTGCTACGCGTGGACTACGAAGCGGGTCACGGCATCGGCTCAACGAAGACGCAACTGGAGCGGGAGATGGCGGACGAGTGGAGTTTTCTATTCTGGCAGCTTGGAGACGCCCGATTCCGGATGTCTGCCAGCGATGCGCGCTAGGCAAGGTGGGGTGGATACTCCGGTGGTGAAACCACAATGATCCCGAGATATCCCTGCATATCCTTGTGTTTGCTGAGTGGCACTTCTCTGGTGGCTCAAGTTGCGCCTTCGAAAGATGCTTGGCGGCAAACAAATGTGACATCGAAAAAGCCGCCCGCCGAGCCCGAGTTGATGCAGAGTTATGCGGAAGCGGCAGTCGTCGACTTCAGCCCCGATCAAAGGTTCGTTCTGCTGTATGGAACGCTCATCCAGGGCCCCACATCTGAAGCGATGAGTCAGGGTTATGGCCGCCTGGTTTACTTAGGAACACGGCAGAGCCATCCCGCAAGGTGAAAGCGCTCGTCGGGGAAAACTAGCCGAAGATGATCGTTTTTTGCAGAAGGAGATAGCAGCAGTGCGAATTTCAGCTTTCTTGGAGAAACGGGTCTTCGCCCGTCCGTCGTGAACTTCGGCTCCAAAAAACAGATTCGCCCGCAAGCGCTTTCTGGCGTACCATGCCTCTTTCTTCTTTCTGCTTTTCAGGAGGTGTGAATGCTGAAGCAGATTTCCCCGGTCTGCCGATTGTACCTTGCAACGCTCGTTCTCTTGCTAGCCGCCCAACCTGCAATGACCGAAGAAAACAAAAGTGTCGTGCTGGAGCTCGATCACGTGTCGGTCTGCGGATCGAATCTCGATACGCTGCGGCAAGACTTTACGGCGGTTGGCCTCACTCCGGATGAGGGTGGCCCCCACGGCAATGGCATTACCCAAATGGCGCTGGTTGGCTTCGATGATGGCACATACATTGAATTGATTGCGCCGATAAAGCCGGGCGTGACCACCGGCTCCGACTGGTCGAAATTCATGTCCGACGCTGCCGTCACCTGTGCATGGGCGGTCGAAACCAACGTTTTGTTGCAAGAGGTCGACCGGCTGAAAAAAGCCGGGATCACAGTCACGGCTGCTGAGCCGGGCAGCCGCAAGCGTCCCGATGGCATGTCGCTCGAGTGGATGACCGCGAGCCTCGGGCCTGGAACTCCGGGATCCGTACTGCCGTTCATCATCGAAGACCAGACGCCGCGCGCCTGGCGGGTACAGTCCTCAGCCAGCGTGCAAGGAGCGCCGGTGAGCGGGGTAGAGAACGTTGTTATCGGCGTCAGCAATCTGGAGTCGTCGATTGCTCTGTTCCGCAAGGCTTACGGCTGGTCCGCGCCACTGATCGAGACGCAGAAGGAGTTCGGCAAGCTGGCATACTTTCCCGGCGAGCCCGTGATTCTGGCAGCCGGCGGGGGCTGGCTGTCGGAGCATATCGCCAAATACGGCGAGAGTCCGGTTGCCTACCTGCTCAATGCGAACGATTTCGCAGCGGCGGCAAAGAAATACAGGCTCTCGGGTAATAAAACCTGGTTCGGACAGAAGATAGGCTGGTTCGATGAAAAGCGGTTGAACGGGGTGCGGCTCGGAGTCATTGGGCAGTAGTCTTTCCCGCAACTAGCAACTCATAACCCGGAACTGCTACCATCCCTTTCAGTGTCCGCCGCGAAAAGCAATCCCGCGCCGCATCTCAATATAAAAGACCGCCTGGTCTCTGCCGCCCCGGTCGAGGACGATTCGTCTTTCGAGCTAAAGCTGCGTCCGCAGCGCCTGCAGGAGTTCATCGGCCAGGCCAAGGTAAAAGAAAATCTGGACGTAGCCATTCAGGCTGCCAAGTCCCGCGGCGAAGCGCTTGATCACGTGCTGCTTTACGGGCCGCCTGGCTTGGGTAAGACTACACTTGCCAATATCATCGCGAACGAACTGGGTGCGGCCTTCCAGCAAACCTCCGGCCCCACGCTGCAGATCAAGGGCGACCTTACCGCCATCCTGACCAATCTTCGCGACCGCCAGGTGCTGTTCATCGATGAAGTCCATCGCCTGCAGCCCGCGCTCGAAGAGATCCTCTATTCAGCGCTTGAAGACTACAAGCTTGACATCATGATCGGGCAAGGCCCGTCGGCACGCACGCACACGATGGACGTCAAGCCCTTCACCTTCATCGGCGCCACCACGCGAGCCGGATTGCTCTCCGCTCCCCTGCGCTCGCGTTTTGGATTGTTGCTGCGGCTCGAGTTCTATACTCACGACGATCTGCGCGTAATCGTGGAGCGCTCTGCCGAGATTTTGGGCGTAAAAATCGATCAAGCCGGAGCCACAGAGATCGCCAGCCGCTCCCGAGGAACGCCGCGTATCGCCAACCGCTTGCTGCGCCGCGTGCGCGACTACGCCCAGGTGCGAGCCGCTGGCTCCATCGACCTGCCCACCGCTCAGTCCGCGCTCAGCATGCTGGAAGTTGACCGCTACGGCTTTGATGAGGTCGATCGCAAACTGCTGCTCACCATCATCGAGAAATACCAGGGTGGTCCGGTAGGCCTGAATACGCTGGGGGCGGTGCTGGCCGAAGAGCCCGACGCCATCGAAGAAATTTACGAGCCGTTTCTGATCCAGATCGGCTTCCTGAACCGCACTCCACGAGGACGAGTGGCTACTCAACTCGCCTACGAACACTTCGGAATCATTCCCACCCGGCGCCAAAGCTCGCTCTTCTAAAGGTTGGGCGCGCCATGTCCGAAGAGCTGAAGCCCGAAGTTCGGGACGCCGATCTGGACTGGCAATACGCGAAGGCGAAATCCGTTTGACTTCCACCCCCGCAATCTGCGTTAATCACGTTTCGCCATTCATAAGAACATAGGCCATTCCTGCACCGGAGAAATATGCGCGACGTAATCGCGACCGAACAAGCGCCCAAAGCGATCGGCCCCTACTCGCAGGCGATTCGAGCCCTGGGTTTGATCTTCACCTCGGGACAAGTCGCGATCGATCCCGCCACGCAGCAGGTTATTGCCGGCGATGTGAGCGCGCAGACGGAGCGCGTCTTAAAAAATCTGGCCGCGATTTTGCAAGCCGCAGACAGCAGCCTGGAGAAAGTTCTTCGTTGCACTGTCTTTCTCAAGAACATGGGAGATTTCAATGCCATGAACGAAGTTTACGGCCGCTACTTCAAGCAGTCACCGCCAGCGCGCTCGACTGTCGAAGTGGCCAGGCTCCCGAAAGACGTCCTGGTAGAAATTGATGTGATTGCTCTCGCTTGAGTGCCGTGGGTTGCCTTCGTTCGCGATGGTTCGAGCATTTGGATTTGTTGCGTCTTGACTAACGTGCACCAAACTAACTGTGCCCTGAAACCAGGCAAAGAGGACTTATGAAA
>Ga0302180_10004521_pt1 | contig 10301 bp, 17 predicted proteins | sample I_Palsa_E3_2_FD_200575 | JGI IMG/M metagenome (GOLD analysis project Ga0302180, IMG submission 200575) | Peat permafrost microbial communities from Stordalen Mire near Abisko, Sweden - I_Palsa_E3_2 | ecosystem: Environmental > Terrestrial > Soil > Palsa > Peat permafrost | place: Sweden... | reverse complement strand
AGGAGATAGTGTAATGTCAGCATTCCACGGTTCTCAGCCCGGTGTTAAGAACCACGGAAACAAGGGGGCTCTCCGTGATCTCAGGGACGTCAAGCGCCGGGAGGCCGAGATCCGCCAGGAACGGTACCGGAATGACCATCCGAGTCCGGCCGAGCAGATGAAGCGGCTGGAGGAGATATATGAAGTCGAGGCCGAGGTCGAGGCTGAGATGAAGCACATCACGACCGACCCCGGTATCGTCGCCGCGCTGAACAAGAACGAGGACGATACCGAATCTAAGCCGCACCGCCGCAGGAAGCGTACCGTCACGAGGAAACACAAGGCCGATGAGTGACCTGGTAGGTCCCTCGGGCCTGAACTACGGCAAGATCATCGATATCGAGAAGTGCGAGGACGAGGAGTACGACTCTGCTGTGTTCGACTCCTTTCTCGTGCACGTGAAGAAACCGGAGAAAATGAAATGATCCAGCACCAGGTCCGCGATAAGGACGGACGCAAGGTCAAGGCGGGTGACCATATTGTCAGTTGTCGTCGTGGCTGGTCCGGTGTCTTCATCAAGGTCGTGCGCGGGGTAGAGTACAACGGTGAAGCCCGGATACTGGTGATCGTCTCTGGCTATAATGAGTTCAGCGAGGAGGCTGAGTTCAGCGCATCGACGTTCGGCCTGGAGGTCATCACGCTCTGCGGAGTCGCAGCCTGCCGTGAACCAGACAGGCACTCTACCCGCGACCACGGAGCGGAACTCCGGATCGGGGCTTGACACCAGTAGGATCTGTGGTAATGTTGAAAACAGGAACCCAGCCCGACAGGCACAAAACCTCCGGGCTGGGGATCTGCCAACTAAATAGCACGTCTGACCACTGTCAGCCTGGGGTCCTGGTGTCGTAATTATGCCAGGTTTATAGGAGAAGATGGTCCGGGAGGTTGAGCACAATACGTGAGCTTGTCTCACGCAAATGGCGGGCTGACCAAGTGGGAGTGCAACTTTACAACTGAATAGGGGCTGGCTGCGGTACCCCGGCATTTATTGCGTAAGGGGGCTAAGGTGTAGAAGGCCAGCAGCGACGGGAGCGGCAATCCGGCGCAATAACAACTCAATAGCGTGTGAATTAGCTTTTACACGGGGGTGAAACAGTCTCGATTCTGTAGCTGTCCTCATGAGAAGCGAGCCGGGGACAGTGGGCTAACCTCGTTAACAATGGCCGACACCAAATAGTTGCCGTTAATAGCAACGATTTCGCGCTGGTAGCGTGAACATCGCGTCAGCCTCGTGTCCGGGCTGACTATGCGGTGTCGCAGGACACACGCAGTAAGCGTTGCCGATGGGGCGTAGTCAGGCCATCGGGAGTCAAGTGAGAGCCCACTCCAGCGGACTTTGTAAACGCGAATAGGGATACGCTCGTAGAATGCATGATGAAGTCACGGAAGACGCGGGGGCAGTACCCGCCACCTCCACTATCCCCGGCGCGGAAGCGCGCCCGACGCCGGGGGGCCTTTACTAGAGTTTCCCGTCAGGGTAGGCATGGAACTGATCAGCCACCTGGGAACTTGCAACGTTAACCGAAGCCCTGACACCAAGACCCTCCGGGGGCGAATCCGGGGTCCGCGAGAAACACGGCACGATGTCTCGTAGCCGCAGTGTGGAGACAGCGGTAAAACAAGCGCAGAAACGTTCCTGGACGGGACGTCCTAGGTCCCGCCGCCGCGAGACACTCATCGGAGAAAGTTACCCGTGGCAGGAGTGCGATTACCGTACAAGGCGCACTCTCCCGTCCAGGATCGGTTTAACAATTAAATAGATGTGTCAGCCACATACTAGGGTGTATTGTAGACGTAGCGGTATAGAGGAGTTCGGTTGTCCTCGTCTGTCTCATAAGCAGAAGATCGCGTGTTCGAATCACGCTACCGCCACTAGGTGCCAGGTGGCCAAATTGAAAGGCAAGCCGAATACGGTGAAATCTGCGGGTATCGAGGCCCGTCCTGGCACCATGATATTATGGGAGACATGCAGTCCCCTGCAGTTGGAGTGGTACGACTTAAGGTGGTGGTCAGGGGATTATGGTGCTAGCATATTGGTGGAAGCAAATCCCTAATTTACTTCGGCGATAGACTTAGCCCGCTCCTCCTTTCCTGGTATACCGGCTTCGCCCCGGCATGGGCACCTATAGAAAGTGCCGAAGTCATCGTAATCGGTTCAGCCCTGGAGCATATCCCGCCCGGCTGGACCGGCCATATCATGGGCACCGGCCGCATACGAGCAGACTCTGTCCTTCACCTTGAGCATGCCAAGATCCACGCTCTGCGCGGCCCGCTCTCAGCCAAGGGAGTTCCGGGGACCTTCGCTCTCGGCGATGCCGGGTTGCTGGCTGACGAGATGGTTTCAGTCGAGACCCGTGATATCGAGCTGGGCGTCGTCCCGCACTGGTCGGACACTGACCTGTGGAACTGGCAGTGGCTTCAGAAACTTCATCCTGTCCTGATCTCCCCCTGGGATGACCCTCGTGATGTTATCCGCACAATAGGCCGGTGCAAGAAAATCGTCACGTCCTCTCTCCACGGCGCTATCATAGCCGACGCCTTCGGCATTCCCCGCAGGATCGAGCAGGCCCGGCGTCTTAAGGACGATCCGCGTGAGGGGAACTTCTTCAAATTCAGGGACTATAACGAGTCAGTCGGTGTCGAGACTGAATTCGGCCTGGTCCAGGAACCTAATGCCGGTGTCGTGTCAGACCGCAAGGCGGAATTGTACGACGCTTTCAATGAACTGGGGGAGCAACTGTGCTGAACCGTCATCACCACGAGAAAATATCCCTGCTCGTGCCATTCCGTGCGGACGTGCCAGAGCGCTGGCGCAACTGGGCCTGGCTGAGGCAGTACTGGGAGAATGAGCTGCCTGAGGCTGAGGTCATCATGGGCCGGGACGATGCCACGCCATTCTGCAAGACGCATGCCGTGAATGACGCGTTCGAGATGTCCAGGGGTGACATCCTGGTCATCCTTGATGCCGACTGCTATATCTCGGGTAAGTCTATTCTTGAGTCCGCTCGCAAGATCCGTGAAGCCAGGTACGAGCTGCGCAAGACATGGTTCATCCCGTATCGCAGGTTTTACCGGCTGACCGAATCGGCTTCAGTCGAATTGCTGGGGTCTGACCCCGCCGACCCGGTACGCTTCAGTGATCCTCCTCAGCCGGATCAGTTCGAGGGCCAGCCAGCCAGCGCGTCCTTCGGGCACTGGTTCGGCGCGCTCATCCAGGTCATGCCGAGGCAGGCTTTTGATGATGTCGACGGAATGGATGAGCGGTTCTGCGTTGATGAGGAGACCCAGATCCTCACCAGAAGCGGCTGGAAGTCACGGACGGAGCTGCGCGAAGGCGAACAGGTGCTCACACTGGATCACGAGATGGGACTCAGTGAGTGGCAGCCTGTGCTGGCCGTGAATTCGTTCGGCGGCGAGCACGAGATGATCTCCATCGAGAGCAAGACGCACTCCTCCCTGACCACCCTGAATCACCGCTGGCCGGTCGTACACCGCCCGGACTACCGGCCCGGTACAGGCTGGGGGTCGAGGAAGGCACAGCGTACCTGGACGACCACCGGGGACATCAAGGACAGCGACAATGTTCCCACGGCTGCGCCATGCAGTGACCTTCCGGTGGAAGCCAAGTACACTGATGCCCTGGTAGAGGCTGTCGCGTGGTGCTGGACCGAAGGCAGCATCACAAGGCTGCGTGGCAACCGGCCCGGCCGGGGGGTGACTATCTCCCAGTCCTTCGTCGTCAATCCGGCTAACTGCGACCGGATACGCGCCTGCCTGGCTAGTGCGTTCGGGCCGTCGTCGGCCTTCCCGCGCCGGGGGAAGTCAATTGTACCTGACATCCCGCGCTGGTACGAGCGCGAAGACCGGCGTAATGTGCTGTTCGTGTTCAACGCCGAGGCCGGGGAGATCCTTCAGCACCAGGCTCCGGGAAGGGTACCCACTCATGAGTTCCTGCTGGCGCTCACCAGGGCGCAGCTTGAGGTGTTCATCAGCGCCTCCATCCTGGCGGACGGCAGTGAGCGCACAGGCGGCGAGTACGAGATCAGCCTGGCCCAGAAGAACCCGGCTGCGGCCGAGGCCTTCCAGTTCGCCTGCATCCTGGCCGGGCATGCTACCTCCATACGTACTGCCCCGGTCATGGAGCGCTACGGGTACGGCATGACCACCGTGCGCATCCGCCAGCAACGGGAATTCCGGCTGGTAAAGGGAACCCATCGCGCCCTCACGCTCACCGGAACCGTCTGGTGCCCGACGACACCCAATGGTACCTGGCTGGCCAGACGGAATGGCACTGTGTACTGGACAGGTAACTCAGGGTGGGGCGGCGAGGACATCTCCATGATGCATGCCGTGGACACGCTGTGGGGCAAGCACAGGCTCATTGACGGCCCGGTCTACCACATTGCCCACCCTGTGATCAAGGGCGACTGGATGGCCACCAGGCAGTGGGAAGGCCAGGTAAAGCCTGAGATGAATGACGCCCTGTCCGGGCGGTATGAATACGCGAACGGTGACAAGAAGCTGATGCGCCGCCTCATTGCCGGAGGTAGCGTGTACGAGGACTGACCTAGCCAGCCAGTTTGACGTACCAGCCGGGGAGGGTGTACTGTGGGGGCATGGGAAAGACACTAGGTGAGATGACTCCCGCAGAGCGCGCCGCCGCGATCAAGCGCGCGGCCGAGAAGTTTCAGGCCGAGCTGGATCGTGACGCCGAGGCTATCAGTACAATCCTCTCGGAGGAACCATGACTAAGATCGACTCAGCAGTCCGCAGGGCTGCGGCTGAGACCGCTGTGCTCGCCGGAGTCTTCGGCACGGGCGAGCGGGCTGACGAGATCATCGCCGCCGCATGCGCCCGGCACGAGCGCCTGGTTATCAAGCGAATCATCGACAAGCTCCAGCTCACAGCCCTTACAGACAGTCACGATGAGCTGTCGACCGCGACACTCGTCTGGTTCGCGACCGAGCTGGACAACGAGCTAGGCCCGTCTGATCAGGCACCCTACACGCCTCAGGACGGGGACGTACTCCAGCTAACGCTGACGGGAACCATCACCAGCTATGAGACTGCCGGTTTCGGCCGGAACGGGCAGGGTAGTGCTGTACTGTGGGAACTGCAGTCTGCCGAGGGGATTATCATCCCGCTGGCCGAGGAGGATTTCGAAACACTTGGCGTTATCAAGCTGGCATGATGACTAACCGCCTGCGCCCGGCCTCAGACGTCATCAACTACTGTTACAACTACTGCTTTGGCTGCGGTAATTTCCGTCCGCTGAATGATACTCTCTGGTGTAGCTCATGCGCAGTAAGACTGCTGGGACAAATGAAGGAGCGTCGTAATGCACACGAGAATGCAGGTCATTTCTAAGCGTCAGGCTGCGCACAAGGTGCTGGACATGCAGCCGCAGAAGGCGGTTATCGTCCGGGAGGGCGTGTACTGTCATACCTACGAGCACAGGGACCGCCCGGCCCGGCTCATTTCTAACTCGACAGGAAAGCGAGTCGCATGACATACCGAGGTGAGCCGTTGTCGTTCGAGGAACGACTGGCCAACTACACCAGCCACCCTGCGGCCAAGAGGAACCAGCGACCGGACGGACTCAGCCCGAGGCAGTACAAGCGGCTGATCAAGAAAGACCGGCACGCGTGGGTCAAGAGCACTGAGGGATAATGGCACTATCCGACGACATAAAGGCAGTCCGGGATCTTCTGGCTGATGCACTGGCAGAAGCAGAAGAGGACACCGAGGAGTCGGAGGACATTACGATCTACGACTTCCTGGCGACTGCCGATGATTATCTTATCGCAGCGCTGGGGGAACTCAAGCCTCCGGCGTGAGATACTTAGGGGAGAAGGTGGTCCAGATGATGAGTACTGTGGAAGCACCGGCAATCGAGATGCTCGACCCGGACGATATCCCGGAGCTGACGTCGCATGACCGGTGTGATCGGCATGCTTCGGGTGTCGCGCAGGCGTACGTCCGCATCCTGATCAGGATCGTGGACGGTAGGCCGCATTACCTGGACCTGTGCTACCATTGCGTGAACCTGCTGGAGGCAGAGCTTATCATGTACCCGCACCGCCGGGACCAGCGCGAGGACCTGGCTGTAAAACCGTAAGGCACCTGGAGGGGCAATGAAAGATCCGCTGCAGAAGTATCTTCTGGACGCAATGGGAATGGTAAGGACGCTGGATCAGCTAGAACTGTCACAGCGGAAGTACGTCAAGGACGCGGCGTGCGGGAGCAAGAATCCCAGGCTGTTCGACACGGACAGGCACAAGGGGGAATCTGAGGCGCGGATGGCAGACCGGATCGTAAGAGCCAAGGCCGTCTGCAATACCTGCCCGGTAGTAGCAGAGTGCTTCGCGGACGCCCGTGCCAATCACTACGAGCACGGGATCTGGGGAGGACTGACTCCACTTGAGCGCGGCATAATCCCGCGTAAGCGCTCGGGCAGGAGGAACCGTGCGAAGGTCTGATTACATCTACGTGGCCCTGCTTGAGGTCTACGGAGTCAGGACACCCAAGGCGGCGTTCACGGTCAAGTACGAGATGGTGCGCTGGCTGAAGCAGCAGGAGCATCCGTACTTCTACCTGATATGGCGCATCCGGGATAACGACGTCGACGCCAGCATCGGAATCGCCCCGGTAAAACTGTCCGTGGAAGAGCTGCTGAAATAGTGCCTACACCCCTCGTACGCGCGAGCGACGAAAGCAGTGGCCCGGACATCGACGCCACTGGCCGCCAGTGGATGCACCTGCACATCATGGTCTGCAAGGACTGCATAGAGCTGTTCCGGACCAATCGAGCTGAGGAGCTGGCCAGGAAATTGCTGCTGACAGGATACTGTGAGCACAATTACGTATGGGTCCTTAAGCCGTGATATCCTGATAGCACAATCCCGGGTCGTTTAATGGCAGGACGACAGGCTCTGAACCTGTTAACGCTTGTTCGACCCAAGCTCCGGGAGCTGAAGTGTTATGCTTTAATTGAAGCACGATCCAAAGTAAAGGACTTCTCATGGCAATTGCTTATGGTGTCACCGCCGTTAGCGCGCTGACGACTGCCTCTCTCGTCGCCGCGATCCTTCCGGCCGATGGCCAGTCGGGTCGTGACTTCCGCGCCAACGCTGTCAACCTCAATGGCGGGGCTACCGCCGGTTCTTCCGCCTTCCTCCCTAGTCCCGCCGCTGCTCCCGTTGCTGTGAGCGTTCTCGACAACGCCGCGCCCTGGTACGGTATCTCCGGTCCTGAAACAGGAGACGCCACGACTCCGGTTGTCGGCTCGTACAAGCTCCACCTCGTGCCCGTCGTAGGCGACCCTAACGGTTCGAGCGTCCTGCAGTACCTTCTGCCGCCGAACGCGCTCGTGGTTACCGCCACCGGCTAAGCACGCCTTGACACGGTACGCTCACAAGGTGTACCGTCTGCGTTAAGGGAAATCCCCAGGTCGGGGTAAGAGTCTCCCCTGTCCTGGGGATTCTCGTGTTCAGATGGAGGAAAGCATGACACCTGAGAACGTGGCTGACATCCTGACCCGCGACCGGGAAAGCCATCCGCAGGAATTCATCCCGACAGGCAGTCTTGGCCTCGACCTCGCGCTGGGAGGCTGGCCGGTCGGTCACATATCTGAGCTGTCCGGTGAACCCGACTCCGGCAAGTCCTGCCTGGTTGACTACGCCATCGCCAATATCCAGAAGACAGATGAGTATGTTTACGCCGGGGTCGTGGACGCGCACGGGACCTTCAACCCGGATTACGCGAAGAGTATCGGCGTAGACCTGTCCCGCCTGTGGGTAGTCCGCTCTCTTTCTTCCCTCCCGTTCTTGCTGATGACCTGCGCCCTGGTAGTTATCGACCCGCTGCTGGAGGTTGTCTACCCGCCTCTTCTGCAGGGATCTACGGTCCTGGTCACGACTGAGCTTCGCAGGAACCTGAGCCGGAACCTGACCGGACCTGTTGCCAGGACCGGGCAGCTCAATGAGATTTCAGCACGGGTGAGCCTGCGGTCTGTCCTTCATGAATCCCGCCGGATCACATCGTGGAAGGTGGCGCTGGCAGCCTTTACCCCGCCTGCTGACACCGTGGAGGGCTGGTTCGACATCCTTGACTATGGTATCAACCATGCCCTGGAAGTCCTGGATTACGCTGTGGCACTAGGTCTGATCGAGAAGAGGGGAAACTGGTATAAGCCTCTCGGCTGGATCACCCAGAAGATCCAGGGCCGGGATAACACAGCTATCTGGCTGGCCGAGCACCCAAGTGTCATGCTCGCGATGGAGACGCAAATTCGCTACAATGGGTAGTATCTGGTGTAGCAAGGAGTAATCTTTTGAGCAGTAGCCTGGATAAAATAGCCGAACGTTCCCGGCCGGTGCACGCCATTCTGATGAGCGACGTTCCTGCCCCGAGTGCTGTAAGCCATATCGCGGGGCACGGCTTCAGTACCTCGGTCAGTGTTGTCAAGCGCTGGCGGAAGGAGAACCGGCCGAGCGAGGAGACAGTGCCTCAGTTCACGACCTCCGACCGGTCTGAATTGCATTCGCGGCTGGACGAACTACTCGACCGTGCCCAGGCTGATCCGTCATCTGTCAACGGATTCAAGATCGCGGCGTGGGATACAACCGTCAAGAACATAGCGACGGGCATACCCGAGACCCACCGGAACTACGGCCTGCGGCTTGGCGTGACTGAGAAGATGGTACCGGCCTGGCCTGTCGTCCAGCCCGCCGCCCCGGTCGTTATCAATGTCTTTGACGGGCTTACCGGGCATCACAAGCAGCGTACCCGTCCGCATACGCCGTCACAGGACAAAGTCGCTCTAATCTTGCCGGACCCGCAGATCGGCTACCGGTATTACATGGACACCCAGGAGTTCGACCCGTTCCACGATACTGCGGCCATCGACGTCGCCCTGCAGATCGCTGCGGACCTCCAGCCGGATTTGATTGTGTGGCTTGGCGACTATCTCGACCTCGCACCGTTCTCTCACTTCGAGCAGGAACCAGCCTTCGCCCAGACGACTCAGCGAGCTGTCGACTACGGCCATCAGACACTGGCTAAGCTCCGGATGGTAACCCCCGATTCCAAGGTCGTTGTCATGGAGGGTAACCACGACCGCCGGATGCAGACCATGGTGACAAAGAATGCCATGGAAGCATTTGGTCTGCGCCGGGCGAACGAGCTGGGTGGCTGGCCAGTACTGTCGGTGCCGTTCCTGCTCCGGTTCGAAGACCTCGAAGTTGACTATGTAGGCGCGTACCCGGCTGGCAGCTACTGGATCAACCAGCGGCTCAAGTGTGTCCACGGAAGTATCGTGAGGTCCAACGGGAGCACTGCCCTGGCCGTGGTCAAGGAAGAGCGGGCGTCTGTCATCTTCGGCCACATCCACCGGATCGAGACCCAGTACCAGACGTCGGACGTTTTCGGCGGCGGCTCTGTACGCTTCGCTCACACTCCGGGGAGCCTCTGCCGTATCGATGGTGCGGTTCCGTCTGTTAAGGGCTCCACGGACCTCTCAGGGCGTCCTGTGGCCAGGTATGAGAACTGGCAGAACGGCTGTTCGGTAGTCAACTACCGAGAAGGAGATAGTCCCTTCAGCCTGGAGTCTGTTTTTATTGATACCTTCAATAATTACAGAACTGTGTACGGTGGAAAGGTGTATCATCCTACTGTCGTGGCGTGATATTCCTGGGTACGAGGGGCTGTACACAGTCTCTTCGTACGGCGAGATATGGAGTTTGCGCAAGAATAAAGTGCTGAAGGCTTTTCTTGCTGGATCTACAGTTCCGCATTTTCAGGTACAGCTTGTGGACAAAGATGGTAATAAAAAGCACTGGTATGTGCACCAGCTCGTTGCTCTAGCATTCATCGGCCCCCGAAAGCCTGGGGAAGAAACCAGGCACAAGGACGGTAACGAACTTCGGAATTGCGCGGATAATCTGGAGTACGGCACCAAGGGGGATAACCAACGAGACTCAGTGGCGCACGGGACGCACAACAACGCTCGCAAAAAAGAATGCAAGAACAAGCACAAGTACACCAAGAAAAACACGTACACATTCCCAGACGGTAGACGTGCGTGTAAGACTTGCATGCAAGCTTCTAGGGAGCGTTACCTCGCCAAGAAATTGGTATCCTTAGAACATGGACCAGCGAGACCCTTACGACGCGATCGTGCACCGTCCGCCTAAGCTTCCAGTAGCTTCGGAGATTCTCCAGCGGCAGGAGCACGAGTCTATCTTCCGGGAGCAGATACCCGC
>Ga0302180_10004520_pt1 | contig 10304 bp, 4 predicted proteins | sample I_Palsa_E3_2_FD_200575 | JGI IMG/M metagenome (GOLD analysis project Ga0302180, IMG submission 200575) | Peat permafrost microbial communities from Stordalen Mire near Abisko, Sweden - I_Palsa_E3_2 | ecosystem: Environmental > Terrestrial > Soil > Palsa > Peat permafrost | place: Sweden: Abisko... | reverse complement strand
GGCGTCGGTTGTAGCGGTAAAAACCCGCTGCTTCTTGAGAAGCGTGTCCGAGTCAACGAGATAGGCCGGAGCGACAACGAAATCCACCAGGCCGCCGTCCACGGAGCCCGGCCACATTTCCTGCCGCTCCTCGTCAACGGGCAGGCCGCGGGTGTAACCAAAATCCCAGCGCTGTTGCCTTCCCAGGGATGCCTTCTGGCGGAGCAAACGTGCGTCCGAGCAAATTTCCTCGATGCGCCGGGTTACGTTCACGGAGCGGTTATGCTGCAGCCGGTCCATGAGCCGCTGCTCTTGAATCTCCGGGTAGCCAAACAGATCCAGGCAGACGGCCGCGACAAGGGCCGCCTTATCTCGCGGCAGAGCGGGTCCATCGGCCAGGACGTCCAGGGCCAGGGCGAGAATTTTCTGCTCCACCAGGGCCAGATATTCGGCCGCGTACTCATGGTGCAGCATCGCCTGCTCGGTCTGGCCGGAACCGCCAAAGTGCTTCTCGAACAGATCCAGGACATTGTTCAGGCGCTGATCGAGTTCCTCCAGGCGCTGCCGGAAATCAGCGGATTCCCGTGGCAGGCTGCGCACCCAGTGGCGCTCGTCATTGAAGGCCGTGATGATCGTGGAAAGCTCCTGGCGGATCTCCGCCGACTGTCTCCTCAGCTCGTCGACGTCCGCCGCCAGGCCCCGGAAGTCGGTGGCGACCCGCGACATCCACTCTTCCAGCAAAACGACCGTGCCGTTGCCTCCGTCGACGAGCAGGCGCGTCCGCGGGCCGTCCTCGCCAGCCAGGCTCACTCGCATCACATCCCTTCGCGCCGGGCCCTACCAGGTGGGATTCCACTGTACGGTGGCCGATTGCGGCTCATTGGTATGGATATTGCGCGCCTCGACCCGGATATGGGTCTGACCAAGGTGCATAGCGACCTCGACCGCGCGCTCACCGACGCGGCGATCCATGGATGCCGAAAGGTCGACCGTCAATGATCCCAGCAGCTCGACCCCCTGTTCCGTGACGTATTCGACGTTTTTCATGGTGGTCGAGAAAAGCCGGATCGTGATGGCGGTCTGCTCTTCCCTGAGCGGCCAGTAGGTCCGGGTAATAGGCTCGCTGGTCAGCACCGCCGCCCGGTTTACCACGAAGACGTCGAAGCGGTCGTCGCACAATTCCCGGTTGCCGTAGCCGATGACCCTCTTGCTTTCCGGGTCATGCCCCTCGCGGAAGGGCAGGGAAATCTTGATGCCCACGGTGAACGGCGCCCGCCAGGTCAGGAACACTGACGGGTTGTAGGCGAAGTGCACGGCGCCGGCCAGCACCGCGATGGAGGGCTGCTCCGGCACAACGACCCGGACGCCCCGGTCGGCCAGCCGATCACCCAGCCGGGAGCGCAGGTAGGGCGACTCCGCGAATCCCCCGACCAGCAGCGCGATCTCCCCCCCGGTGACACCGCTGGCCGACCGCATCTCCCGCAACTGCTGCTCGACACACCCGATGGTCTCGTCGATGCGCTGGTCGAAGAGTGATGCGACCAGGCCGTGACTGACCACCACCTCAGTCACCGGCTCGCCGCTGCCATCCCACCTTCCCGACGCCTTCTCCCTGACCAGCGCCGCGTAGAACGGTGCGCTGAGGGGGATCACCAGATCGTCGGCGGAGTCGGCGGAAAACGACCGCTTGGCCCGCTCCCAGGCATCCATCGTGCCCGCGATCGCCGAGCGCTGGTCACGGAGGATGCGGCTGATGACCGCCAGCCCGAACCGCCGCACCAGAACCTCATTCATGAAGGCCTCGTTGAGGTAGTCAGAGCCGGTCTTGGCGCCGCTGGCCGGCGCGAGCTCGTTGAGGCGCCCGTTCCCGGCCACCTGGTACGAGGTGATGTCCACCGTTCCCCCGCCGGCGTCCACTACCAGGAACCGCGTCCCCGGCGTGCTGAGCAGAGCCTCGCCCCTGGCCGTGCAGTACAGCGCGGCGGCGGCCGGTTCCTGGGCGAGCAGCAGGCGCTCGGGGTCGTTCGGCAGCCCGGCCTCGACGGCGGCCTTGTATATCAGGTCACGCGTGTACTGATCCCAGATGGCCGGCACGGTGACGCACCACCGGATGTCGCTCTCCTGGTAGGCCCCGCGGGTGATGTGGTCGCGGGCTTTCGCGTATACCTGTTCCATGCATAGCACGGCGAGGCGGAAGGCGTCGGGCGCATCGCCGACCAGGACCACGCCCGCGTCCCCGCTCACTGTGTCCCCGCTGCCGAGGTTGCGCTGCAGGGACATCTTGAAGCCGGTCAGCAGCCGCCACCCCGCTCCCGCTGGCATGGCGTCCCGCTGCGTCACCGCCTGATACCCCCACGACAGCAGCCGACCCTCGGCGTCGAGCAGCAGGGCGGACCGGTTCTTGGGGTAGCTGAGCTTCTGGTCCTCCCAGTCCTCGAAGAACGAGATCCGCCGGGTCCGCATCTCGGAGTTGTCCTGGCTGACCGTGGTCCAGGCGAAGCCGGTGCCATAGGTGCCGAAATCGATCGCCGCCACCACGCGATGCGGCTTGCTTGCCATGGCCCTCCCCGTAGGTCCGTTCGCCCGCACGTCTGTCACCACGATCAGATCCGGTAGATCACCCGGCCGGGCATCGTCTTGCTCTCGATACGGGCCCACAGCCGCAGGCACGCGAGCACGTCGCCGGGCTGGCCGCCGCTGCGAGAAGGGACGTCATTCCCCCTCGTAAAGTCGCGGACGTCGCCGTAACGCAGGCCGAGCGGCAGGACCTCCAGGTCTGCGCCGCCGTCCCTGAGCGCACCCGCGGACCGGGTCACGATCCGCCGTGACTGCTGCCGGACCTGGGCCCACCAGCTCCCCGGCACGGACGGCGGCCGGTGCGTGAGTGAGTTGATGGCCTCGTCGATCTCGATCAGCGCCGCCAGCGCATCCACCGTGCCCGGCGGGCGGCGGGCGTACTCCCGCAGCCGCGCGAGCAGGTCCGCCCGGTACAGCTCGCGGAGCTTGTCATCCAGCCGTCGCGATCCCTGGAAGAGCACGCTCTCCAGGCACAGCACGAGGTTGTCGTCCGCCGCCGCCAGGCCCAGCACCAGCGAGCTGACCCGGGCCAGCTCGGCCAGGTCGGCGGCGGGCCCCGGCGGCCACTCACGGGCCGGGCTCACCGCCGTGACCACCCCGGTGTCCAGCGCCGCGCCCGGCGACGTGCGGATGCCCTCGGCGGCCAGGGCGCAGGGCGGCACCAGAATTGCATCGGCTTCGCCAGGCAGGGTGCGCCAGCCCGCCTCGCCGGGGGCCGCCGGAGCCAGACCGGCTGCCCTGCGGCGCCAGTCCCCCGCCAGTGGCTCCGGCAGCCGGAGCAGGCACAGGTGCACCGCGCGCCACAGCCCCCCGCCGGCCGCCCGGCCGCCGCTGGCCGACTCCGGGCCAGCTCCGGCCGGGCTGCGCAACTCGGCCAGGGAGCGCTGGTCAAGGCACCCGGCCACGGCAGGATCGCCGGCCAGCGCCGCCGCCAGCGCGCTCAGCGCCTGGTCACCGTCCCCGGGGTCACCGGGCGCGGGGCCACCGGACGCGGGGCCACCGGACGCGGGGCCACCGGCCATCGGGCCGGCCGGTCCCGCCGCGGCGCTCCCGGGCGGGGCCTGGCCGACCGGCACACCGGGCACACCTGGCTGCGCCCCGGCCGCGTCCGGGGCCGCCAGGAGGTCACGGAGCTGGGTAATGAGGTCCTTTCCCGGGGCCAGGCCGGCGTCGTCCGGCGGGCAGCGCGCCACCGCGTCCTCGAGCGTCGCGCACAGGCCGATCAGCCCGCCGCGGGCCGCACGGGCGATCTCGGACTGCTGGCCCGCCTGGAGCAGCTTCCGTGCGGCATCCATCAGTGCCGACCGCTGAACGGATCCCGCGACGCGTCGTAGTCCTTACCCGTCGACAGCATCGGCGTCCGCAGCACGCTACCGGACCGCTCCTGCACGTCAACGAGGGACTCGGCCGGCCAGTAAGGCACCTCGCCGGCGTGCACCCGCAGGTCTCCCCGCTCGTCGACGGAGGCGAAGTACCTGATCTGCAGCTGGCCGACGCGGGACGGCGGCGGCAGCATGCCGATCTGCTGCTTGCCCTCCTGCCCGTCCAGATAGTGGAACGTCCACGAGCCGTTACCCGGCGGGTCGGGCAACGGCGAGCTGATCGCGCCGCGCACGGCCTGCTCCGCGCCGTCCGGCCCGGGAACGTGGAAGGTCTCCGGGAACGGGGCCGCCGCCGGGTCCCCGGCCAGCTGATCCGGCCGCCCGGCCGTGAAGATCGCTTCGCCCTCGTGGTCACCGTCGGTTGAGTAGGCGTTCACCACAATGCGGCCCGGCTCCCACCCCGCCGCCGGTTCGCCGGGCCCGCCGCCGGCCGGCGGCCCCGCCGCGGCCGCCGCGGGGAGCACCGAGGTGGACGGGCCGTCGACCCGGTAGTGCGCGCGGCCCCGTGATAGCAGCAGGAACAGGTCCAGGTTGGACGTCGCCTCCAGCCGCGCGCTTATCTGCCGCGGCCAGATCGAGAAGTTCAGCTTGAGGTCGTGATCCTTGTTCAGGGTCTCCCACTGGAAGTCACCCCAGTGCGGCGACCCGCCAGGGGCCGCCTGGCCTCCCCGGTATACCTGCCGGTACACCGCCACGTCGCCGACCAGCTCGAAGTCGGGGCTGCGGATGACGGCGACGTCCTGGTCGGGGTACCCCTGATACAGCTCCGCGCCGATCGGCAGGATCTCGTACCCGTCGGCCGGGCCGCCGAGCGTAGTCCCCAGCAGGAACGTGCACGGCAGGTTGAAGAACAGGTTGTCCACCCGGATCCGGAACTCGTTGCGGCCCTGCGTCAGCCGCGGCCGGGCGCCCTCGGGTCCGGGTGCGAAGCCCTGGTTGCTCTTGGCCCAGCACGCGCCGAGCGAGGTGGCGAGCTTGGCGTAGTCTCCTTCGACCACCACCGTGCTCGGCTGCCACCGCACGGATCGCTGTCCCGCCGCCGGCCGGTCGAACACCCGCAGCAGGCACTCCTTCACCAGCGGCGCCCGGCTGGCCTGGCCGGTCAGGATGATGCGGTCGATGGGATCCGGCGCGTCCCGGCCGGCCCCGTCGAGCCGCTCGAGGGCCAGGAAGTACGCCAACTTCATGATCTCTTCGAGGTCATCGGTGACGAGTTCCACGAACTTCTTCCGTGACAGCGCGATCGTGAGCGCCTCGTCGGGAATCGCCTGCACGTCCGGCGGGGGGCTGACCTCGGCCGGCCAGCCGACGGCCTGCACGGCCCGCAGCACCTGGCGGGCGTCCTCCGCGCCGAGCACGATCTCGGCCGGCGCGTCCGGGGCGTAGAACTGCCGCTTGATCTCGTCGGCCATCGTCCACAGCAGCCAGAACGCCTGGGTCAGGCGCCCGTCCCCGGCGCGTGACCGGGTGGGCACGATCCCGTCGAGGACGTCGAACTCATCGGCGCCCCCGTCCCCCGTGCTGGGCAGCTTTTCCCAGATCCGGCTCACAAACGGGTCGTCACGGCGTTCGCCGCCCTCACGGTGCTCCAGCTGGCGCAGCTGGTCCCCCGAATGCTCGAAGGACTCGGGCAGCGCCAGCAGCAGCCGGTCGGCCAGCGCGGCCTTGATCCAGTAGAACACCCGCAGGCTGGTGAGCTCCCCGCCGAGCTGCAGCCGGCCGGTCGAGCCGAGCACCTCGGGAAGGAGCTCGTAGTAGCGGCCGTGCCGGGCCGGATCCAGGTCCCCCGGGGTCTGGTCACTGAGGTGCAGGCCGAGCAGCGCGATGTCGGTCGTGCCGCCGCCGATGTCGATGATCAGCAGATTCTGCGTCCACCGGCCGGTGCCGGCCGGCCGGGACTGGGACCGCAGCAGCTCCAGCCCGATGTCGTGGTCGCCGCCGAAATCGCGCAGCATGGTGAACATGGCCGCGGCGATGGCCTCGTCGAACGAGGCGTCGACCAGGGAGATGCCCAGCTGGCCGACGATGTCCCGGAGTTTCTGCCGCACCTTGGGGGAGGCCATGGTGGGGAACGTGATGACGACCTTGTCGACCCGGCCCTTGCCGATCTCACTGGAGGAGGTCGCGATGAAGCGGTCGCACCGGCCGATGATGTCGCGCAGCGACTCGCGGATAAGGTCGTCGCTGGTCCTGCCGGGCCCGAGCTCGGGCTGTGGCCAGGTGGAGCCGAGCCGCTGCTTGAGGCCGGCGTAGATCAGGCCGTCCTTGTCGCCCTCGTCGTCATCGACCCCAAAGTTGTTACTGCCCACCTCGGCCCGCAGCGGATCGAGGCTGGTCACGGTCGCCTTGCTCTCGATGATGACCGTGCCTGCCTCATCCAGCTGCACCCCGAAGAGCCGGAGCCGGTCCAGCGGCGGTTCGTGCCACGACCGGCTGTAGGCGCCGTTGAGGGCGGCCGCCAGCTGCGGCCGCAGCTCATCGGAGCACTGGGTGAGGCTGCGCTCCAGCTCCAGCAGCAGCGCGTAGAGCAGGCGCGTCCCGCGCTGGCTGTCAATCGCCAGGGCCTTGCGCAGCTGGTCACGGAGGTCGCTGTCGGTGCCGCTGGCGTCCGGCAGGAGGGCCGAGGCGATGTCGGCGACGAACTCAAAGAACTCGGCGCGGGTCTGCGCGTCCGCCGCCGGCCCCCGGTCCAGCAGGTCGAGGACCTCCTTGCGGAGCTGGCCGACCTGCTCGCGGGACAGCGGCTGGCGCGGCGGCAGGAATTTCTGATCGAACAGCGTGGCCGTGCAGTTGGACGTGCCGAAATCGACCGCGACATGGCCCAGGTGCACCGGCCGCGGGTCCTGCTCCGTCACCGGCTCGGCGGCGTCCGGGGGTGTTTCTGTGACAGGCTCGAATGTCACGGTGATGCTCGCTTCCCGTGTTAGTGGCTCCACGCTGTTGACGAACCGCTCGTAGGGCCCGTTGCCGTAGCAGGTCACCGCCCACCGGAGGCGTGCCTCGGTGGGCCGGCGCACCAGCTCGGCGGGCAGCCAGCGCTGCGCCGAGAGCAGCCGGGTGCCGTGCCCCGCCGGGCCGCTGTTCTCCCACTCGGTGAGCAGGGCGTGCCGGAGCTCCTCGTCCGGGGGGTCCAGCGCGCAGGAGACCGTTACCTCCTCGATCCACGCGGCCGGCCGGGCGATGAGCACAACCCGCGGGAGCGGATAGCGTCCGTCCCTTTCCACGAGGTGAACGGCTGAATCACCGACAGAGGCCTCGTTGAGGTCAACAAAATCCAGGTGCAGGTCCATCGGCTATCCCCCGGATCCGGACGCGCCCTCCGGGCGGCGCAGGGCCGCCAGCGCGCCCGCGGGATCGGGTGGCTGCTCGCGCGGCCCGGCGTGCTCGCCGAGCACGGCGGCCGTGAACTGCCGCTGCTGGCGCCCATCGGGCAGCTGTGCGTCGCGGCGCAGGTAGCGGCCGCGCAGCCGCTCGACGATCCGGCCCTGCACGGCGTCCAGGCAGCGGGACGCGTGCTCGGTCGCGCTGTCGATGAGCGCGCTGCGCGTCCGCAGGACCCGGATCAGATGCCGGGTTATCTCGTCCGCCGTCCCCCCGTCCGCCCAGCTCGCCTGCTGCTCGGCGCGGAGCGGGAACGCCTCGCGGCCGGCGCCCGGCTGGTCCGGCAGGCTCAGCGTGCCCGCGATGTCCCCGGCCAGCTCGGCCGGGTCGACGACGAGGTCGATGGCGGCCCGGGACCTGGCCAGCGGACCGCTGGCCAGGCGTTCCTGGACCTGCGGGTCGAGCATCGCGGCGGCCCGCTGCCGGAGCCGCACCGTGGGCGGCGCGGCTGACCGGGCGTTCAGCCAGCGCGTGATGCCGTCGAGCGCGCGCTGCCGCGCGTAATCCCGCAGCTCGTCGCAGGTCCGCACGAAGGCGGGCGCGAAGTCGCCGAGCACCTGCGGGAGCGGGGCCGCCTCCGGGTCCGGCGGCCCGGTCCAGCCGCCGTCCGGCGGCACCGGCACCACCACGCCGTCCTGCACGCAGCTCAGGATGCTGTCCCACTCCGGCCAGGCCATGACCAGGTCGGCGGCCTTCTGCGCCACGTCCTGGCGGAGCGACCAGTCGGGCGCGAGCAGCACGCTGTCCGGGCTGCGCAGCGCCGGCAGCTGATCGACCAGCTGGTTGCGGGTGTTGCGAAGGTCCCGCAGCAGGGCCTGCACCCTTTCCCTCACCTCGGCGGTCCCCGCATCCACCGTCTGCCGTACGGCGCGCAGTTCGGTCTCCAGCGCGGCCTTAAGCTCGTCCAGCCGGTCCAGCTGCTGTTCCGCCCGCCCGATGCGCAGCTCCAGCCCGTGGTCGCGGACGTGCTTCTCGAGCAGCCCCTGCAAGCGTGACACCCCGCCGTCGGTGGCGTAGGCGGACAGCGCCGCGGCCAGATCCCGGCCGGTGGCCGCCTCCGCCAGCGACTCAGCGATCCTTTGCCAGGCCGCTGCCTTGGCCTCGGCGCCCGGCCGGTAGTACTCGAACTGAAGGTCGCCGGGGATGTCCGTCATGCCCCGCCGGGAGATCGCGAGCACGGACGAGACGAAGGCCCGCATCGCCGATATCCCCGGCTGGTGCCCCGACTGCATCAGGGCATTGAGTAGGGGCGACGCGCTGACCAGCCGGTCCTCGGTCAGCCGGACGGCACCGCCCGGGCCCACCGACAGCTCCGGCGGGGGCATCTCATCGAACCGGCCGGCGCAGTAGACGATCCGGCCGGTTATCGGCTCCGCGCTACCGTCCGCGTCCGAGCCGGGGGCGTCGAGCTCCCGCAGGAACCCGTAGAACCGGTCCGGAGCGTCCCCGCCGGGGCGTTCCGCGTTGACCAGGACCACAATTGTGTGGGTGTCCTCGAGCCCGCGACGGGTCAGGAAGAGGTCCCTGGCCCTGGTCAGGCCGCCGCCGATACCGGGGAAGTCGAGCAGCACGAAGCCATTGCCGCCGTGCACCCCGGACATATCCCAGGCGTCGCGGGACAGCGCCATATCGAGGATGACGCGATCGACGAGCGGAAACACCCTAGCCAATTGTGCGTCGGACGGATTCTCTGTGAAAGCGATGGCGCCGTCGGCGGGCGCCTCGGTAAAGGCCTCTGACGGCTTCGGATAGGGAATCTCCAATACCCGGCCCAGCTGGCCCGGCGTGATCTCGATACTCTGGCCGAGCCAGCCCGGCGCGGAGCTGGCCGCCGCACGGGTGACCAGCAGTTCCCGCATCAGCTTGCGCAGCGCGGCATCCGGGTGCCGCCAGGCCCGTTCGCACCAGTCCCGGAGGCCCGCAGCCCCGGGGGCGCTCACCGCGTCGAGCTCGGCGAGGTCCGCGCCCGGCAGCCGGGCCGCCCGGGCGGCCTGCCTAAGCTCGGCGAGGCTCTGCCGGTCGAGCTGGGTCAGGTCGGGCCGCGCGAAGAACCGCACCCGCGCCCTGATGACCGTGGTCGGGGCCGTACCGTCGGCCGCCTGCACGAAGTGGAGCTCGGTCACGTTCCCGGTGGTGGGATGCTTGTTTGTCGGGAGCAGGTCAGGCTTGCCGGCGAGAACCCCGAGCAGCAGGGATTTCCCCGCGCTGAATTCACCGACAAACCCAATACGCAGCGGCGCATCGATTTCACGTACGATCTGATCGGCAAATTCCGCCAGTTCGTCGCGCTGGGATACTAAATTGCCCGGGACCGCAATCGACCGGGCACAGTCTGAAACGTCGGCGGCGTAGGCACGAAGCTGGCCCAGTACACCAGGATCCGCCATTTCCCCAGGCACCCCCCTATTAGGCACTGTCCCGCGACGGATATTACCTCTTGCGCCGTCTCGCCGTCTATGCCGCAATGTCATTCATTTTCAGGTGATGACGGGCGCCTGGCCGGCTCTCCCGGGGCGGGGCGCGCTCAGCCCGACCAGTTCCGGATCTTGGTCGCGTCCTCGTAGACCCGGGCGTGCTCATTGACCAGTGGCCGCAGGCAGCGATCGGCGTCCGCCAGCCTCCGGGCGATGTCGGCGAGAGCGGTCCGGACATCGGCCAGGCTGCGATCATCGGGCGCCTGAGCGCCGTCGGCCGGCGGCCCCCCCGCTGACAGTCCGGCCGCGCTGAGGCCGTCGGCGAGATCCTGGTCAGCCTTCCGGTGCAGCTCCAGCCCGGGAAGCCGGCGCATCTCCTCCTGCAGCTGCTGGGCAGTGATCGTCCTGGCGGTCAGCGCGGCGGCCAGCTGGTCCCGGCGCGCCAGATCCGCGGCTATTTTCTCGTCCGCCGCCGCGGTGTCGGCCAGCAGCTTGTCCAGCTCGGCACCGAGCAGCGCGCGCCGGTCGCCGGAGAGCGTCAGCAGCGAGCGCGCCGCGTCCGTCAGTCCGC
>Ga0302180_10004518_pt1 | contig 10309 bp, 10 predicted proteins | sample I_Palsa_E3_2_FD_200575 | JGI IMG/M metagenome (GOLD analysis project Ga0302180, IMG submission 200575) | Peat permafrost microbial communities from Stordalen Mire near Abisko, Sweden - I_Palsa_E3_2 | ecosystem: Environmental > Terrestrial > Soil > Palsa > Peat permafrost | place: Sweden... | reverse complement strand
CAGCGCACAAACAGGCGTGGTCCAGCCGCGCAGCATCCAATAACAGAGCGAGCAAAATGCAGCGACGCTCAGGAGGACGCCCGCCCAGGGCAGTCCGAAAACACTCCAGCCGATCGCGAGTGCCAGCGCCTGTCCGACGGGATAGATGGAACTGTAAGTCGGCTCTTGCAGCACGAAAAAGGTTTCAAAGAATTGCGGCAACGCATGCGGAGGATTCGCCAATCGAAAATGCCGCAGCGTATCGGCAGCCAGCAGGTGCGAGAATTCGTCATAAATATCCGGCGTTGGAACCGGATGATGGCCCAGCAGCAACAACCGGAGCGCCACCGGCAACACCGCGAGAACCAACATGCACCAACCGGTCTTCGCGGCGAACTTTCTGACCTTCGGCTCAATCCAAGGGCGGCCGAAAAGCGCAGCCGCGATCAACAGCGCGGTCAGCGCCAACTCCAAGGCATCGGCCGGACCAAAACCAATCGGATTGTGACCGGGCGTGAGTGCCTGGAGCAGGTTCGACCACATCGAAGCTATATTCTCCCAGACGTGCGGCGCGCTACTGCACCGTCAAGAACGGTCCGGCGTGCGCGGGATATGGAACCAGCTTCGGGGGCAGGGCATCCGGCTCCGCCAGCCAAACAGTTCGGTCCGGATAATAACTCTCCAGTTTCGCGTTCTCGCCGGGACTGAGTTCGAGCGCCCAAATTACGCGTGCGCTGTCGATGTCCGCTGCATTGTGGATCCATTCCGCGTAGCGGTGGCTCGAAAAATAGCGAACGAATACCAGGTGTTTCCCCGGCGCGTCCGCCAGGCGCCGGTTAATCGCGATTCGCCCCTGCGGGTCGCCGTAGTTAATGCGGTCCGCTGTCTCATAATCGCCCGTCGCGCGCAGGATCTGCTCATCCCCCAGTGCGTGGATGCCGTACCAGAACAGAAAATGCGCGGCGCAGAGAAAAAGTAACCAGCGGGCCGCCATCTGTCCGGTTGGCAAGCCTCGGATGGTGACCTCACTCAGGCGAATGAGTCCCAGTATGCACGCCAGAACGAAGAGGCACGTAACGGCGGCGCTGTAGTGAGGGAAATAGTAGGCGTAAAAATTCGAACCCAGAGCGAAGACCAGAAGAGTTATGGCGATCCATGCATAACGGTATTCGCGGAGATACGGGAGGAAAAATGGCAGTGCGAGAATGAGCGGAGGGAGAAAAAAGAAACGGTAGAATCCGGCGCGGCTTTCTAACCGATCGAAGTAGCTTCCCAGCGTGTCGATAGGTCCATGCACCTCAGCTTGTCCTTCGTAATAGAGCTGCTGTGCGCTAGTAAGCTCGCGGTGGGGAACTGCATTGGCCTGGAACATCAGCGTGGTGGGCACGCCGTATTGATAGCGGCTGAGGGAATAAGGGATCGTGGTCCAACTGCCGGTCACGGCGCGATCGTGAAAAAGCAGCAACGCGATAGCAGGCGCCAACGCCAGCGTTGCGGGTAGCGCAAGCTTTGCAAGTTTTGGCCATTCTCTTTTGTGGCGCAGTTCCGGCCAGCAAAATAGGATCAAGCTCACGTCCAGAAAGAGGGATTCAAACGGACGGCTGAGCATCTGCGCGCCGATTCCCAAGCCAAGTAGAACAGCGTCGCGAGTTCGGGCTCGTTCGCGCAAACGCGGCAATGCTCCAAATACCAGGCAGCCAGCAATGGCCGAAACCGCGCCACCCCAATAGCCGTTGATCCAGGTGTTGAGCGGGCCGAACTCGCACACGGTCAGAAGCCCTCCCACCAGCGCCCAGCCGGGCGTGGTCCAACCGCGCAGCATCCAGAAACAGAGGGCGAAGAATAATGCCATGGAGAGCAGGACTCCCGCCCAGGGAAGTCCGAAAATCAATTGGCCGAGCGCCAGAAAAATGGCCGGGCCGATGGGATAGATAGAGCTGTAAGTGGGGTCCTGAACCACGAACGTGGTCTCGAAAAACCGGTGCATCGGGTGAATTGGGTTAGCCATGCGGAAGTGGGCCAATGTGTCGGCGGAAAGAAGATAACTGAAATCATCGGCGCCTGTGGCCGTGGGGACGGGATGCACCGGAAGCAGCGCCAGCCGAAGAGCAATTCCCAGAGCTGCCAGGAATAGCATGCACCAGCCAGTGTTCTGGGCGAGTTTAAGTGCAACAGGCTGAAGCCAGGCTCGCGCCAGGACCAGTGAAACCAGCAAGACGGCTAAACAAAACTGGATAAAATCGCTGGCGCCAAAGCCGATCGGATTGTGAAGAGGAAGGAACGAGCGGAGGACGTGAAACAAATACATTGGCGCTCTTCCATTCTAAGCAGAATGTTATTCTTGGACCGAATGAGCCGCCTCGCGATCACACTGTGCGGTGTGGAACTGCGGAATCCGGTGATCGCCGCATCGGGAACGTATGGATACGGCATCGAATTCGAAACAGTCGCCGACCTCAACGCGATCGGCGGCATTGTAGTCAAGGGACTTTCGCGCGAGCCCATCGCCGGCAACCCTCCGCCGCGCCTGTGGGAATCGGAAGGCGGCATGATCAATTCCGTGGGGCTGCAGAACATCGGAGCCCGCGCGTTTGTGCAGGAAAAATTGCCGGCACTGCGCCGCTTCCGGACCGCTATCTTCGCCAACGTTTTTGGGTATGCGACGGATGATTACGCCGAGGTGATTCGCATCCTGGAAGATGCCGATGGCATCGCCGGCTACGAGTTGAATATTTCGTGCCCGAACACGCGGCGCGGAGGCATCCATTTTTCGAGCGATCCAGCGCTGGTAAGCGAGCTGGTGAGCCTGGTGCGGCCTCTCGCTCATCGGCCGTTGATCGTGAAACTTTCGCCGAACGTGGCCCGCATTGAGCCGCTGGCCGAAGCCGCCGAGCAAGCGGGCGCAGACGCGATCAGCCTGGTGAACACTTTCGTCTCGCTCGCGATCGATGCACGCACACGCCGCGCGCGCATCGGGGCGGGTTTCGGCGGGCTCTCCGGTCCGGCCATCAAGCCCATCGCGCTGCGGCTGGTGCACCAGGCCTCAAAGGCGGTCCGCATTCCGGTGATCGGACTGGGCGGAATCCGGAGCGGCGAGGATGCGGCTGAATTCCTGATCGCGGGCGCTTCGGCAGTTCAGGTGGGCACGGCGAATTTTTGGGATCCGGCGGCTCCCGGACGCGTCGCGCGGGAATTAGATCAATACTTGAAGAACGAGAAGTTAGATAATGTGAAGGAACTGGTGGGAACGCTAAAAATATGACCAAAGCATTTTCGACCGAGCAAGCGCCCCGGGCCATTGGTCCCTATTCGCAGGCCATCGTGCATAACGGCGTGGCATATCTGAGCGGACAAATTCCGATCGATCCTGTAACCAACCAACTGATAGAGGGCGACATCGTTGCGCAGACCGAGCGCGTGCTGGAAAACGTCAAGGCCGTGCTGGAGGCTTGCGGCGCTTCCCTGGAAACGGTGCTCAAAACCACCGTCTTCCTAAAAGACATGGGTGACTTTCCGAAGATGAACGAGATTTACGGACGATACTTCGGGGCCCATCGTCCGGCGCGTAGCACCGTGCAAGCTGCGAGATTGCCTCGCGACGTCAGCGTCGAAATAGACGCTATCGCATCGGTTTCGAGCTAGGTTCCCGGTTCAAGCGCGATTAGTGGGCGCTGTATTGCGCCTGCGGCGGCTTCAGCTTGATCTCCACAGTCTTTTTCTCTTCATCGATATCGAAGTTATCGCCGAAAGTTTGATAATCCTTGGCGATCACCTGAATCAGGATGGTGCCTTGCGGCACCGGCGGGATCTTAGCGATACCCTCCTCATTGGTATGCAGCTCCCACTCCTTCCGGATGCCCTTGCCGAGTTTTATTACCGAATGGCCCCGAATGAAGCGCACCACTACGCTGGCGTGTTCCACGGGCTTTCCGGACTCGTTCTTCACCGCGATGGTCAAAGTTGTCATCGGCGCCTCGGCTAGCAGCGGAAGCGCTAGAGCCAAGCACAGAATCAATTGCCGCATAGCTTCATGATACTCGAACGCTACGCGATTTCAGGCAGCAGGAACTTGCGTGGTTTGCCGGCCGCGCTCGAAATAGCCTCGGCTGCCAGATATCCGCTGCGCACGGCGCCCTCCATGGTGGCGGGCCATCCGCAGCGCGTCCAATCGCCCGCCAGGAACAGATTGGGAATTTTACTTCGGCTGAGCGGCCTTAATTTCTCCAGGCCGGGCTTCGCGGAAAAGGTTGCTCGCACTTCTTTCACCACGTGCGCCTTCTCGATCTTGGCCTCGCCGGCGCGCGGGAAAAACTCGGCCAACTCCCGAACCGCCAGAGCTATTACATCGGCGCGATTCATGTCCGTCAGGCTGCGCGACGCGCTAACCACCAGCTGAAGATAGCGACCGCCCGACTTATTGAACATCCACTGAATAGTCCGGTCCAGCAGCGTAGCATGCGGCAGTTGCGTAAGGCTGCGATCGAACCAGAGATGAATTCCGGTGATGGGCGAATGCTCGAAACCGTTCAGGTCGAGATTCAAATCCGGCGCGATGGCCGGCACTCGTTCGAATGGCACGGCGGAGACGTAATAATCCGCGGTGTGCAGCTCACCCAGCGCTTCCACTCCGCGTACCGATCCGTTCTCCACCAGCACGCGGTCCACCGGCGAGCGCATGCGCAAGTTGACGTTGCCGGCGCGCTTCCAGGCCTCCGTAGCGTAGAGCTCGCCCAGCGGCACGGCCGGAATTCCCATTTGGTAGGAATTCGAACGCGCCAAAAAACCGAGCCAAAAAACGTGAAATCCGTGGCTCGCGGCCATGCGGTCCAGCTCCTCGTTCACCGCGCTCACTAACACTTGGCCCCAGAAACGGCGAATGGCGGCATCGGTCTGTTTTTTCTCTTTCAGCCAGTCCAGCATCGTAATCTGGTCCAGGTCCTGGCGGCGTCCGTGCTCACTGCGTAACGCCATCAGTCCGCGAGCAATGGAGAGTTTGTCGCCCAGGCTCAGGCACGCCAATTTTTGAAAGCTGCCCGTGAAATGAAACGGCGCCGGAAGCCGTCCGGCGGAGAGCACGGAGGTGCGGCCACCAGGCTCGATAAAGTAAAACTGTTTGTGGAAATGGATCCGGTCCACTACGTCCAGGCGTTTATAAAAATCCAGGATATTGACACAGCAGCGCAGCAGAAGATGCTGGCAGTTGTCGATGATCTCGGAGCTGTCGCCGGGGAGCGGGTAGGAAGTGGCGCGCCCTCCTAGAAATCCGCGCGATTCGAACAGATCCACCTGGAATCCGGCATCCGAGAGCGCCGCGGCAGTTGCCAGGCCGGCCAATCCGCCGCCGATAACTATCGCATTGGGCATGGACGGCTTAAGTCAGACTGCCGGGGATGCTGGAGACCGTTTGCCGGCGGGGGATCAAGAGATGGGAACTCGCGCCTGATGGCCGCCGCCACCGTCGTTATTGCCGATTAGAAGAACCGCGATGGAAAGGACAACAACCAGAAATATTATGTCGGACAGGTCAAATTGCATCGAGCGTTTCTCTCAAAAACGGGATGCCCTTAGGTTACCACAAACCTCTTTATCAAGTTCGAACGGCTTTATCAGGTTCGAACCGCGAGGGCCGACACCTGCGCCAGCACGTTTTCCATCAATCGCAGCCCGCAGTTGGAATCCAGCGTCAGGATGGATTCCGGATGAAACTGCACGCCCTCAATCGGCAGTTCACGGTGGCGAACGCCCATGATGACGCCGTCTTCGGATTCCGCCGTGACTTCCAGGCAAGCCGGAAAGGTCTCTTTGCGCGCGAACAGGGAATGATAACGGCCCACCTTGAAGCGCTCCGGCAAGCCTTCAAAAACGCCCTTGTTCTGGTGGATCACCACCGATGGTTTGCCGTGCATCGGATAATCCAGCACGCCCAGCTCGCCCCCGAATGCCTCCACGATGCCCTGCAGGCCAAGGCACACGCCGAAAACCGGAATGCCGGATTGAGCCGCGAACTTCACCAGCTCAGGCACGCCGAAGTCGCTGGGCCGTTTCGGACCCGGAGAGATCAGGATCAGATGCGGCGCAATTTTACGGATCAGCTCGGGCGGGATGCCGGCCCGGTAGGTGGCTACTTCGGCGCCGGTTTGGCGAGCGTAGTTGGAGAGCGTGTGGATGAAGCAGTCGTCGTTATCCACCAGCAGCAGCTTGACGCCTTGCCCGGCCATCGATCGCGCTGGTACAGCGGTGGCGCCGGGGGAAACTCCACCCAGGCAGCGGAAAAAGCCGGTGGCTTTCAAACGGGTCTCTTCTTCTTCCAGCGCCGGAATGGAATCGTATAACAGCGTGGCCCCCACTGCATATCGCGCCACGCCATCGCGCAGATGGATAGTGCGAATCAAAATACCGGTGTTGATGTCGCCATTCATGGAAAGCATCCCCACCGCGCCGCCGTACCAGCCGCGCGCATCCTTCTCCAGATTCTCAATGGCCTGTGCAGCCGCTTTCTTGGGAGCGCCAATTACCGTCACCGCCCACATGTGGGTGAGGAAAGCGTCGAGCGAATCGAAGCCCGGCCCGAGCGTTCCCTCCACGTGGTCCACGGTATGAAAAACGCCGGCATAGGATTCAATCAGACGCCGGCCGATCACTTTTACCGAGCCCGGCACCGAAACACGCGACTTGTCGTTGCGGTCCACATCGGTGCACATGGTAAGCTCGGACTCTTCCTTGGTGGAATTCAGCAGCTCACGGATGCTGTCGGCATCCCGCAGCGGATCTCCGGTGCGGCGGGCGGTTCCGGATATCGGGCAGGTTTCCACCCGATTGCCTTCCACGCGGACAAACATCTCGGGTGAAGCTCCGATCAGTTGTTCGTCTCCCAGTTGCAGGAAAAATTCGTAAGGGCTGGGACTGGCATGCTGGATTCTTTCGAAGAGTTCCGAGGGGCTGCCGGAGAAATTCGCCTGAAAAGTCTGCCGCAAGATCACTTCGTAGTAGTCGCCCTGGCGCATGCACTCGCGCACGGTATCCACGTTGGCCATGTATTCTTCCGGCCGGTGATCGGAGGTAATCTCGCCGGCTGCCCGTTTGGCCGTTCGCGGGACCGCGGTCGCGGTGCGCTCCAGCCCAGCCGTTGAAAGATCGCCGCGCGCGAAGTCGTAACGGTAGCGCTCGATTCGCTCCTTCTTTCGATCCATGTAATGGATGTCGTCACAGAGAAACAGGTGCAGATCCTTGTGGCCCGCGCGCGCGAGCTTCAGCTGGATGGGGTCGAATTGAAACAGCAGGTCGTAGCCGAACGCCCCCACCAGCGCCAGCCGCGAATCTTCTTTGGAGCGAAATTCTTCGATTAGGGTTCGAAGGATGGAAAATGCGGAGGGTTGTTTACTGCGTTCTTCTTCGGGAAACACCGCGGGTAACGGCTTCAAACGCCCGTGGAGAATGGAATCTTCGAAGCGAAATTCATCCCAGTGAGGATGCCCGGCCAGCAATGGATGCAAAATCCGATTGAGTACTTCGCCGCGCCGATTCAGCGGGCGGAAATCAATGTCGCGTCCGGAGGCGACTATCTCGAGAGGCGGCGCAATCGATACCACGTCCCAGCGCGAATATCGCTCCGGATATTCGTAGCCCGACGAAAGATAAATGCCGCGGTAGCGATCCAATTTGTGCAGTAAGCGTTTTAGCCCTTTGTGATAAGCAATTCCGGACTCCGAACGAGTGACGGCGATTCCGCCCGGTGTGTTGTAACGCAGCGTGGGCATAAAACAGATCGCAGGATTCTCGTCTTCCTGCCGGGGAACTTAGTTCTCAGGATAGCATCCGGGGGAACCGCTGCTGGGATGGTGGATGCCGTTCAAACGGCGACGGCGCTCCAGGCCATCAGTTCACTGGCAACCCGATGGAGCGGCACTACGCGGTCCACGGCGCCCAACCGGATGGCTTCGCGCGGCATCCCGAACACCACGCAGCTGGCTTCATCCTGCGCGACGGTGCGCGCGCCGGCGCGTTTCATCTTGAGTAATCCCTGCGCGCCGTCGGCGCCCATGCCGGTGAGCAGCGCGCCAATGGCATCGCCGCCCGCGGCTGCGGCGACGGATTCGAACAATACGTCCACCGAGGGCCGCTGGTAGCACACGCGCGGCCCGTCCTGGACCGAAACGCGGTATTCACCTCCGCGCTTCAGGAGTGTCATCTGAAAGTTGCCTGGCGCCACCAGAGCCAATCCGGGTGTCAGCCGGTCGCCATCGGCTGCTTCTCTTACCTGAATCTTGCAGAGATCGTTGAGCCGGGCTGCGAATGCGGCGGAAAAGACCGGTGGAATGTGCTGCACCACTACAATGCCGGGGCACGCCGCCGGAAGGCTGGCCAGTACCTCGCGAATCGCTTCGGTGCCGCCGGTGGAAGCGCCAATGGCGATCAACGCGGAGGGGTTGCCCGGATGAAAGCTAGCGGAAATGGGTAGCCTGGGCGCAGCAGGAGCCGGCTCAGCCTGGGCCCGCAGGCGGGCGTGCGCCGCGGCGCGAATCTTGTGCGGCAGATCGTGCTTCAGTTCCCCGACCGAGTAAGGTCCGCCGGGCTTGGCGAGTACTTCCACGGCGCCGAACTGGAGCGCATCTAGAGCGATCTGACTGGAGGCCTGTCCGAGGGAACTGATCACCACCACCGGCATGGGATGGAACCGCATCAGCTTTCTGAGAAAGGTGAGGCCATCCATACGCGGCATCTCGATATCCAGCGTCAGCACGTCCGGGCGAAGGCTAAGGATTTTATCGCGCGCGATGTAAGGATCGGGCGCCGTGCCCGCCACTTCGATATCCGGCTCGGAAGCCAGCGCTTCGGACAGGAGTTTCCTCACAATGGCGGAATCGTCGACGATCAAAACCTTGATTTTGTTCCCCCCGGCGAGCTTGCTTCCCGCTATTTTCTGATTATCAGACACGTTTCGCCTCCGCGTTATACGGATCCCGGCTGGCCACCAAGTCCAATGGAGACCGCCACCATCCCGTCGGGCAGAGTGAAGCAACAATGCATTGAGTCCGCGAAACTGTGTTCGGCGATCGCCGGCGTCGGGCTATCCAGCGACAGGCTGGACTCCGGCCACAGCGTGCTCATCAATGCTCCGCAAAGAATGTTCGCCAGCTCGAGGACCACTTCGGCCGGCTGGGTTGCTGTCATCTCTTCCGGATCGAGCCCCAGAAATCCAGATGCGATGGAGCGCGTAGTATCCGGGGAAACACTCAGCAAGAACTCTCCGCAATGCGATCCTTCGAACTTTATGTGGGCTGAAACCGCGGTGGCCAGCCAGGCATGGGCGCATTCGCTGGGCACGGCCTCCTCGAAAAACATGGTGGCCAAAACATCGGCTGCCACGCGAATCACGGTGGCGCCAAAATCCGGCTCGGTCCGGCACTCTTGCTCAAGGTCTTCAGGCATTGCGGTCTCCCAGAACCCGTTCCAACTCCTCGCGCAAGGTTTCGGGTGAAAACGGCTTGGTCACATAGCCTTGCGCCCCCAGCGAAAGCATTTTGAGAATCCGCGCCTTAGTGGCGTCGGTGGATATCACCAGCGTGGGAACGCTCCGCAGGCGAGTATCGGTTTCAAGTCTTCGCAGCAGTTCTTCGCCATTCATTTTGGGCATGTTGATGTCGGTGAGAATTACATCCACGGAACGCTCCTTCAGGCAGGCCAGGGCTTCTTCCCCGTTGGACGCTTCCAGGCACTCGCCGACCTCGAATCCCGACAGGGTCATTACGCGGCGAATAAAACCCCGCATCACCGGCGAGTCGTCCACGATCATCACAGAGAACGGCATTCCTTAAACCCCTTCCACTGCCTTCTTGGGCGCCTTGTGTTGTAGCAGCTCTTTGTCAACTCCGCCGGCTTCGCGGATCCACATCTGCCCAGTGGCAACCTCCAGGCGAGTCGTTCGCGAAACCTCGCCCCCCACCGCTTCGGCTGAGATCAGGATGCCGGCCTTCCAGAGAATCTTACGAGCCGCCAGATAATTCCGCTTGCCGATCTGAAAAACGCCCTCGTTGTCGAGCACTTGCGCGCCGCCCGCCAGACGAACCACCAGGCGCCTGGCATTGGCGCCATTCGCCGTTACCGCTTCGAGCAGAGCCTTGATACCGGTGTCGGCGAACATGAAAGGATTCTGCTGCGCCTTCTGGGCATCCAAGGATGATTCCGGCAGCATGTAGTGCAATAGACCGCCCACTTTGCTGGCGGGATCGTAGAGCGCCACCGCAATGCAGGAGCCCAATGCGTATGTGACCAGGGTGGAATCCAGGTCGTTGCTCACCTTGCAGTCTGAAATGCCCACCACCACCGACTT
>Ga0302180_10004516_pt1 | contig 10314 bp, 8 predicted proteins | sample I_Palsa_E3_2_FD_200575 | JGI IMG/M metagenome (GOLD analysis project Ga0302180, IMG submission 200575) | Peat permafrost microbial communities from Stordalen Mire near Abisko, Sweden - I_Palsa_E3_2 | ecosystem: Environmental > Terrestrial > Soil > Palsa > Peat permafrost | place: Sweden: Abisko... | reverse complement strand
GGGCGATGAGGTGGCCGGGGTGCCCGTTTACGGCGACCTGGACGATGTCACGGCTGCCGTGCGCTCCTTCGGTGCGGATACCGTCGCCGTCCTGGCCTGCCCGGAAATGGATGGCGTCAGGCTGCGAAGCCTGGCCTGGGAACTGGAGAAGACCGGCACCGACCTGTGTGTCTCACCCGCCCTGCTCGACGTCGCCGGGCCTCGGACCACGGTCAGGCCGACCGCCGGGCTCACCTTGCTGCACGTGGATCATCCGCAGCTGTCGGGCTTCCCCGTGCTGGTCAAGGACCTGTTCGACCGAACCTTCGCCGCGGTGGCGCTGATCTCGCTGTCCCCGCTGCTGGTCCTGCTGGCCGTCATCATCCGGCTCCATGACCGTGGCCCCGCGTTTTTCACGCAGGTCAGGGTCGGCAAGGACGGCCGCGTGTTCAAGATCTACAAGTTCCGCACCATGGTCGTGGACGCCGAGCAGCGCCGGACCGAGTTGCTCGACAGCAACGACACCGACGGGGTGCTGTTCAAGCTCCGCAAGGACCCCCGGGTCACCGCGGTAGGCGCCCGTCTGCGGCGCTACTCGATCGACGAGCTTCCGCAGCTGTTCAACGTGCTCCTCGGCCAGATGTCTCTGGTGGGGCCGCGCCCGGCGCTGCCGGACGAGGCGGCGAGGTATGCCGAGCATGTCCGGCGCCGGCTGGTCGTCAGGCCGGGCCTGACCGGGCTCTGGCAGGTGAACGGGCGATCGGATCTGAGCTGGGAAGAGTCAGTGCGGCTCGACCTGAGGTACGTGGAGAACTGGTCGTTCGCGCTCGACCTGCAGATTGTATGGAAAACGATCATGGTCATCCTGCAGGGTTCTGGCGCTTATTAGCAGGTATTCGCCGATGGCGGCGTGATTCGCATGGTGTGCCATTCCTGACACGACGAAGTGTCTGAAATTTAATATCCGCGCCTGGTTGGCCATCCCGTCATGGATCCACGACGGGGTACCGCCGGTCCGCGTGTCTACCGATAGGGAGAGCAAGTGACGAGGACGAGCGGACGTGACGCCAGTGCCCCGGACATCGCGGGGCTGGTGCGGGGTGCCGCGGAGGGTGACAAGCAGGCCTGGGAGCGCCTGGTGGACCAGTACGCCAGGCTCATCTGGTCCATCACGGCCGACTTCAAGCTGATCGAGAGCGATGCCGCCGACGTCGCCCAGACCACCTGGCTCCGCTTGCTGGAGCATATCGACCGCATCGAATACCCGGACCGCGTCGGCTCATGGCTGGCCGCGACGGCGCGGAACGAGTGCCTGCGCAGCCTCGCGGCCCGCAAGCGGGTCGTCCTGGCCCACGACGACGATGTCCTGACCGCCGTGGTCGCTTCCTCGCCCGAGGTTGATGCGCGCATTCTCGCCGATGAGCGCGATCAGGTGGTTCGCGATGCGCTGTCCCGCCTGCCCGGCCGGTGGCAGCGGCTGCTCGAACTGCTCATGGCCGATCCGCCGGCCTCGTATGCCGACATATCCACTGAGCTTGACCTTCCCGTCGGGAGCATCGGCCCCACCCGGGGCCGGTGCCTGGCCCGGCTCCGTGTCCTGCTGCAGGCCTCATGAGCCCAGTGTCATGAGCACAGTGTCATGAACCCAGCGTCGCGGCATCCACCCACCGGCCGCCAGCGGCCTGCACTTCGGGAAAGGCAGCCCGGACCTCGGCCAGCAGATCCGGGACGAACAGCAGCACCGCGTCCGGCCTGCGCGCGGCGAGCTGGTCCGGGCCGACGACCGGGATGTCGGTGCCCGGCATCCGCAGCCCCTGCTTGGCCGGCGACGCGTCGATCACCGCGGGCAACAGGAGACGGTCCACCTTCGCCTGGCACAACAGCGCGACCGCCCGGGACGCGGCGCCGTACCCGACCACCTTCCTCCCGGCGGATCGTTCGGCCGCTAGCCAGTCATGCAGCGCCTTAGCATGAGCCTGGATATCTTGCTGCAGGCCCGCGAAGGCGCCAGGATCGCGGACCCCGATGCTCGCGTCATTCTCGAGCATCGACCGGACCACGTCGTCGGGTCCGTCACGTCCGTCGCCGTCCCTGGTCGCGGCGAGCAGCACGGTGCCCCCGTACAGCTCGAACCGCCAGGCGGCGCGCGGGACGAGGCCGGCCCCGGCCAGCATCGGGGTCAGCGCGGTCGTGGAGTAGTACGCGTAGTGCCCGTGCCGCAGCGCGTTCCACTGCCCGTCGCGCAAGATCGTGCTCAGCGCGTGATACTGCAGCAACAGCACTCCGCCCGGCGCGATCCGGGCCGCCCGCTCGGCCACTGCCGCCCGCTGGTCCGCCGCGTGCATCATGCCGAAGCAGTCGACGATCACGTCCGCCTGGCCGGCCGGGCCGGCCGGGGTCAGCCCCCGGGCGGCCAGCAGCCCCAGCCAGGATCCGCCGTGCGGGCTGCCGTACTCGGCCACCACGCCGTTTCCGGGCAGCCACCCCGCCGCGGCGACTCGCTGCACGGCGTCGGCCGCCTGCCAGACGAGCGCCGCGGGCTCGGTTCCCCTCGGCTCCTCCGGCACGGTGGGATCGGCCAGCAACTGGGCCAGGCCGCACGATGAGCACAGCCACATTTGCAGCGGATATACCGGGTCCGGACCTGGGTCGTCGTAGCGCGGGAAATAGTCGGACGCGGGCTGCTCACCCACGTCGAGCACGACATGACCGACTGGCCCGCGGCAAGCCCGGCACGCATGCTTGTCCATCTACATCCTATTTTCGGGGGATTTAATCATTATCAAGATAATTCATGCTAGCTGGTCGTTGACCGGCCGGGAAAGAGGGGGGCCGGAATGATGTCTACGCTGCATCAGTGTCGTCTCTGCGGTGCAGAGCTTACGCGCACGTTCGTCGATCTCGGAATGTCACCGCTGTGCGAAAGCTATGTGCCCGCCGAGCGGCTCGACGAGGCCGAGGTCTTCTATCCGCTGCACGTCCGGCTGTGCGAGACCTGCCTGCTCGTGCAGCTACCCGCCTATGTATCGGGTGAACTCATCTTTTCCGACTACGCCTACTTTTCCTCGTACTCCGATTCATGGGTCGCGCATGCGAAACGCTACGCGGAGGCGATGACCGAGCGCCTGGACCTGACGCCCGGCAGCCTGGTCACCGAGGTGGCCAGCAACGACGGTTACCTGCTGCAGCACTTCCACGCCGCGGGCATCCCGGTGCTCGGCGTCGAGCCGGCCGGCAACGTCGCCGAGGCGGCCCGGGCCCGCGGCATCCGGACCGAGGTCGAGTTCCTGGGCGCCGACACCGGCCGCGAGATAGCGCGCAGATACGGCCGGGCCGACCTGGTGGCCGGGAACAATGTCTTCGCCCACGTGCCCGATATCAAGGGCTTCGCGGCCGGACTGCGCGCGCTGGTCAAAGACGAGGGCATGGTGACGCTGGAATTCCCGCACCTGCTCCGCCTGATCGAGCGCCGGCAGTACGACACGATCTACCACGAGCATTTCTCGTACCTGTCGCTGCTGACCGCTTCCCGTGCCCTGCAGACGGCCGGGCTGCGCGTGGTCGACGTCGACGAACTCACCACGCACGGCGGTTCGCTCCGGGTCTACGCCCGCCCGCAGGAAAGCGCGGGTGAGCCGGCCGCACGGGTCAAGGCGGTGCTGGCCGCCGAGGAGGCGGCCGGGCTGCACACCGTGGCGGGGCACGAGGGCTTCGCGCCCGCGGTCCTGAAGATCAAGAGCGACCTGCTGGGCTTCCTGCTGCAGGCCGCGGCGCAGGGCCGCTCGGTGGCCGGGTACGGCGCCCCGGGCAAGGGCAACACGCTGCTCAACCACTGCGGCATCCGATCGGATCTGCTCTCTTATACGGTCGATCGCAGCCCGGTTAAGCAAGGAAAATTCCTGCCCGGCACCCATATCCCGATCTACGCACCAGAACGGCTGGCCGAGACCAAACCCGACTACATACTCGTCCTGCCGTGGAATCTGCGGGACGAGATAAGCCGGCAGCTCGGCTACGCCGGTTCCTGGGGCGGAAAACTCGTCGTCCCGATTCCCGAGCTCGAAATCTTTTCTGCGGGGTGTGAATCATGAAGGTTGTGCTTTTCTGCGGTGGCCTCGGCATGCGGATGCGCGACGGGATCCACAGCGGTCCCAAGCCGATGGCGATGATTGGCGATCGCCCGCTGCTATGGCACGTCATGCGCTATTACGCGCATTTCGGCCACACCGATTTCGTCCTCTGCCTCGGGTACGGCGCCTCGTACGTCAAGGACTTCTTCCTCAACTACGACGAGACCCGGTCGAATGATTTCGTCCTGGAGGGCGGCGACCGCGAGGTGAAGCTGTTCCGGACCGACATCTCGGACTGGCGGATCACCTTCGTCGACACCGGCCTGAACTCGGCCATCGGGGAGCGCCTGCGGCGGGTCCGCCGGTTCGTCGACGAGGAGCCGATGTTCCTGGCCAACTACGCGGACGTCTTCACCGACGCGCCGCTGCCGGACATGATCAAGCGGTTCGAGGCGGGCAGCGCGGTGGCCAGCCTGCTCGCGGTGCCGCCGCAGTCCTCCCACCACGTGGTCGACGTGGGCGAGGACGGCCTGATCACCCAGGTCACCCCGGTGCGGGACCTGCGCCAGTGGGAGAACGGCGGCTACTTCCTGCTCCGTCCGGAGATTTTCGATTACCTCAACGAGGGCGAAGACCTGGTGGAGGACGCGCTGCCCCGGCTGATCGCCCAGCGCCGGGTGCTGGCCTATCCCTACAAGGGCTACTGGTCACCCGCCGACACGGTCAAGGAGCGGGCCCAGCTCGAGGAGATGTACCAGCAGGGCAACTGCCCGTGGATGGTCTGGGATCCGGAACGCTCGGGTGCCAACAAGGCCGCCACCGCGGCGGCCGCCACCGTCGCGCGGTAACGGGACGCGCCATGCTGTCGCTGCCCCTGACCGCCCCCGCGGGTGAGCCGCTGTCCGTGCTCGCCATCGGCGCGCATCCGGACGACATCGAGATCGGCGCGGGCGGCCTGCTGCTGCGTCTGGCCGAGCGCGGGCTGCGGGCTCGCTACGTGGTGCTGACCGGGACCGAGGAACGCCGGCCGGAGGCGCGGGACGCGGCGCGTTCGTTCATGCCCGGCGCCGACCTGACCGTGGAGTTCTTCGACCTGCCCGAGGGACGGCTGCCCGGCTCGTGGAGCAGCGTGAAGGAGATCCTCGAGGGGGTGGCCGGGTCGTTCTCGCCTGATCTTATTCTCGCGCCGTCGTCCGCCGACGCGCACCAGGACCATCGCACCATCGCCGAGATCGTGCCGACCGTCTTCCGGGACCAGCTCTATCTCGCCTACGAGATACCCAAATGGGACGGTGACCTCGGCCGGCCGTCGATGTACGTTCCGCTCCCGGACCAGATCATGCGGCGCAAGGTGGAGCTGCTGCACAAGTGCTTCCCGTCGCAGCGAGGGCGCGATTGGTGGGACGACGAGGTCTTTCTCGGTCTGGCCCGGCTGCGCGGGATGGAGTGCCGGGCGCGTTACGCCGAGGCGTTCACCTGCTCCAAGTCAGTGATTGCGCTGTGACGGGCTTACTGCCCGGCAGGAGCCGGTCGGACAGCAGGGCGAACTGGTCGGCCAGCTGATCCCGGTTGGCCGCGTTGGCCGCCGCCAGTTCTTCGGTGAGTTCCGCGCGGCGGTTCTGCATCTCCTCGAACAGCGCGATCAGCCGGTCCACATCCGGCGCGGCGGCGGGCGCGGTGAAATCGGCCTGCCCCATGCTCTCCATCAGCGCGACGAACTTGTGTGAGTAGCCCAGCGAGATGGTGGGCTTGCCCAGCTTGAGGGCGCATATCACGTTGTGGTACCGCGTCGCCACGACGGTGCCGCACGGCGCCATCGCCGCCATGAGTTCCGCGTAGGTCAAGGCGGGCACGACCGTGACCCGCGACTCGTCCATGCCGGGCAGCTGGCGACGCACGTCGGCCACGATCGTTTCGGCGATAGCGCCGTCAAACTTGGCATCGCCGTAGAACAGGCGGACCCGGTGACCGCTGTCGATCAGCCACCGGACAAAGCGGGTCATGTTCGTGGTGTAAGCGGAGTGGATCTGGCCGGCCTGCTTGCGGTCGTCGTTTCCGCCGTGATAATCCATCACCCCCACCCCGACGACCTCCGGGTCGCCCGGAGTGTAGGGGGGCGCCGGAACGCCGAAGGCCAGGTCCGGGTAGACCCGGTCCGCGGCGGTGTCGATGCCCCGCTGCCGCATCTTGTCCCGGGAGAACGTGTCCCGGTACGACCGGTAGTAGGCCCGCCGGGCGGTCGAGTTGGACAGCCACCGGGTGACCGGCTTCCCGATGTCGTCGGCGCCCACGCTGACGAAGGCCACCTTGGTCCCGAAGACCTTCCCGGACAGACTGAGCACGAACAGCGCGTACGGGAAGCCCCAGGCCCGCACCGGCAACGTCGTCTCGAAGGCGCCCGCGCCGGGCACGATCACCGCGTCGTGCCGGCGGACCCACCGGGCCAGCCGGAACGTGTCGACACCCTTGCCGAACACCTTGAGCACCGCGGTCGGCACGGCCGTCTTGCGCTGCTCGTATTTCTGGTACCACAAGATCGGCACCCCGTCGATGCGGTAGCGGGCCCGGACCGCGTCCGGCCCGCCGCACATAGCATCCACGACCACGTCGGGATGGGCGGTCCGCAGGTAGGCGAGCACCGTCTCCATGGAGGCGTCGTTACCGGAGTTGCCCGAACCGATCAGGCCGAACAGCCCGACTCGGCGGCTCACCGCCGGCCACCGGCCACGACGCCCACAACACCGATCCACATCATGTTGCCCCCAAGACTTCCCCAGGACTTGCTGGGTTGGCGGACCCGTACAGGCCTGCCATCATCAAGACCCCGGACTTCATGGCCGTGATACATCCGCTCACGGATAGCAAACGCGCCGGGGAGTATCAAAGTGCCCCCCGGACTGCTCTCGTAACAGAGCGAAAAGGAGCCGAGCGGAGGCTGGATGAGCGGGCAGGCGCTGGACCTGGTACGGTCCGCGCAGATCGTATGGCGGCTACGGGGGCTCGTCGCTGCGTTTCTAGCGCTGGGCTTCCTCGGTGGCGCGGTTTACACTGCGGTCAGCCCGGCGGTCTACCAGGCTGATGCCTTCGTCGCGATCTCGCAGTCGGTCTCGATCGCCAAACAGGAGGCGCTGGTGAACAGCCCGCTGGTGCTGGCGCCAGCGCTCAACGGCGTCGACCGCGGCGTGCCGCTGACCACCCTGCGCAACCGCGTCTTCGCCCTGACGGCGGACGCCGGGCTGATGATGGTGGTCGCCGAGGCCGGCACGGCCAGCCAGGCGATAAGCACCGCCAACGTCGTCGCCCGTAGCTACGTCGCCGTCACCACCGCGGCGAACGCCCCGGCGAGCGGCTCGGTGGTGCCGGTACAGCTGTTCCGGCTCGCGACGGGTGCCTCGGGTACCTCGCTGCGCTGGCGGCTGTTCTACGCCGCGGGCACCGGTGTGCTGGCCGGCGCCTTGCTCGGACTGAGCGTGGCGGTGGCCGTCGGTCGCGGCAACCGGTGGCTGCGTGAGCGTGACGACTTCGCCGACTCCATCGGGGTGCCGGTCATGGCCTCGGTGCGGGTCAGCCATCCCGCCCGGCGGGCGGGCTGGACCAAGCTCCTCGGCGCCTACCAGCCCGGGGCCGCCGACGCATGGCGGCTGGGCAACGTGCTGCGCGAGCTAGACCCCGCGGGCGACGGTTCCTCGGTCGCCGTGCTGTCACTGGTGCAGGACCGCAAGGCGCTCGCGCTCGGCCCCCAGTTGGCGGCCTTCGCCGCCAAGCAGGGCATTCCCGTCACCCTGGTGGTCGACTCCCGGCATGGCGGCAAGGTCACCAAGGCGCTGCGCGCCGCGTGCGCCGCGGGCGCGGGCCTGGCCGGTCCGGGACGGCCGGCCGTCGCCGTGATCAATCCCGACGATGCTGGCCTGCCGGCCGGCGGGCTGGTCATCGCCGCCGTCGTCGTCGACGGGAAGGCACCCCGGGTGGCGGCCACCATCCGCGCGACCACGACGATTCTGGGCGCCACCTCAGGTGCGGTCACGGCCCGGCAGCTCACCCGGGTCGCCGCCAGCGCGGCCGGAGACGGCCGTGACATTACCGGCATCCTGGTGGCGGACCCAGACCCCGACGACCCGACCACCGGTCGTCTTCCCCAGCTGGCCCGGCTCGGGTCACGACCGATGCCCACCCGCATGACCACGGCAGTGACGGAGACAATACAGTGACCGACAAGGACCAGGAGGTCCTGTTCTCCCCGAACGGGAACGGCGGCCTGCCCGGGCGGCTCGGGGCCTTCGACGATTTCAACCCGGTGCAGGACCGGCCCGCGGCCGCGTCCACCGCCCTGGTGAGCCTGGGATATCTCCGCGGCGCCCTGCGCCGCAGGAAAAAGTTCTGCGCTGTGCTGGCCGTAGTGGGACTGGTGCTCGGCATCGCCGTGATCAAGGCGCGCCCGCCGGCCGTCAAGGCGTCCACCTCGGTGCTGATTACCTATGAATCGGGCCAGGACCCCAGCAGCGAGGTGCTCAATAACCAGGGCATCGCGGCGAGCCGCACGGTCGCCGAGATGGCCATGGCCAAGCTGGGCCTGCACCAGAGCGTCAGCAGTTTCGCCGCGGGCACCGTCGTGACGGTGGTCACCGAGCGGATCCTGACCATCACCGTGAGCGCGAAGACGGCCGCCGAGGCGGTCAGCCGGGCGAACGCCGTGGCGACTTCGTTCCTCGCGCTGCACGCCAGCGAGATCGAGACCGATAACAAGCTCGTGCTGCAGTCAGTCCAGGCCGTGGTTAACCAGGCGCAGCAGGCGGTCTCCACGATCAACACCAAGATCAGCCAGACCACCGCGGAGTTGCCGTCCTCCGAGCGGACCAAGGAGCTCAAGGACCTCAACGCTCAGCTCACCCAGGCGCAGGTCACCCTCAATGTCGACGAGCAGACGCTGGCGGAGAACAAGGTCAACACCAGTGCGCTATCGGCCGTGTCCGGCAGCGTAATCCTCGACCCCGCCGTCGCCCTGACGTCCTCCAAGCACAAGACCGAGATCATCTACGCGGTCGTCGGGCTGATCCTGGGCCTGCTCGTGGGCATGGGGCTCGTGATCGTGCAGACGATCGCGTCGGACCGGCTGCGGCGGCGCGACGACGTGACCAGAGCCCTGGGCGCTCCGGTCAGGTACAGCGTGGGGGCCGTGCGGCTGAGCCGGTGGCGGCCGGGCCGCCACGGGCTGGGCGCCGCGGGCCAGCCCGCCGTCCGCCGGATCACCGCGTACCTGCGCGCCTCGGTGCCGCAGCCCCTCAAGGGCACCGCCGCTCTGGCGGTCGTGCCCGTCGACGACACCCAGGTCGCGGCGCTGTCCCTGGTGTCCCTGGCCGTGTCCTGCGCCAAGGAGGGACGCCGGGTCGTGCTGGCGGACCTGGCCGAAGGCGCGCCGGTGGCGGCTCTGCTGCACGCCCGCGGTCCGGGTGTGCGCACGGTCACGGCGAGCGGTGCGCAGCTGACCCTGGCCGTCCCCGGCCGCGATGACCTGGCGCCGGCCGGGCCGGTCGGCCGGGTTCCGGCTGACGCTCAGCACACGGAGTTCACCGCCGCGGTCCAGGAGGCCTTCGCCTCCGCGGACCTGCTGCTCACGCTGGTCACCCTCGATCCCTCGGTCGGCGCCGACTACGTGGCGAGCTGGGCCACCAGCGCGGTCGCGGTGGTCACCGCCGGGCGGTCGTCCTGGGCCAAGATCGCGGCGGCGGGCGAGATGTCGCGGCTGGCCGGCCTCTCGATCACCTCCGCGGTGCTGGTCGGCGCGGACCGCAACGACGAGAGCCTGGGTGTGACGGACGGGCTTGCCGCCCATACGAGCCTGGCTGACCTGGGCTAGGGCGAGAAATACGTGACGCTATGACCACCACGGTGCTTTCCTTCCAGGGCCGCCGGGCCGCCCGGCTGGCGCGCCCGGTGGAAGCCGACGAGCGGCTGGTACGGTTCCGGGTCGGCCTCGCCTGGGGCCTGGTTTTCCTCAACGTCCTGACGTTCTACAAGGGCACCTGGAACCTGCTGCCGTTGATCATCCCGATCCCGTCGAAGATCGGCCAGCTCCTGACCCAGGGCTCGCTGCCCGCCGCGGTGCTGTTGGCCTGGTCGGTGAACCGGCGGATGCTCATCCGCCCGAACGTGTTCCTCAGCCTGCTGACCTTGCTGCTCATCGAGTCGCTCGTCTCGGCCGCCAACCTGAACGAGCACCTGGCCGGGACGCACCTGGATGGGATGCTGTACCGCAGCCTCCGGCTCG
>Ga0302180_10004515_pt1 | contig 10316 bp, 12 predicted proteins | sample I_Palsa_E3_2_FD_200575 | JGI IMG/M metagenome (GOLD analysis project Ga0302180, IMG submission 200575) | Peat permafrost microbial communities from Stordalen Mire near Abisko, Sweden - I_Palsa_E3_2 | ecosystem: Environmental > Terrestrial > Soil > Palsa > Peat permafrost | place: Sweden... | reverse complement strand
AACGAAATGGGAAGCCACCCAGAACTGAAGGCCGATCCCAAGGTATTAGCAAGCATTCGAAGTGAACTCACAAATCACAAGCCATCCAATCCACAGGGCGTTGCTAGTAAGCAGTAGACTTCGGCTGACTATCTCGAGGTGAATGCGGTGACGAAGTAACCCGAGGGTTGAAACGGACGCTGGTGGTGACCCGCCCGCAAGCTCTCATCCATTCATAACCAGAGATCGTTGTTTTGGTTTTGGCGTTGAGATTATCTCTGACCTGTCCCCACAATCTCTACCAATGAAAACCAGGATTCTCTCGTAATGTAGACGGGAGGAAATGGTGATGCAGAAGAGCCGGCACTCCTGTAGGGCTCTGGATTGAAGGATCCCAGGCGAATTCACGGTGTAAAAGCGGTGTGGTTCACTGCGGCTGCAGCGATTTGAAATCCTGGTCGAGTTGTTTCTGATCCGCCTCTTGAAACGCACCGCTGTCAACGATTCCATGTAGGTCGTCGATAGTGGCTTTCAATTGGTCTTCATCCACTGTTTCTCCCTGCCGTTTTGCCTGCATTGCCTGCTTTAACGAAGCGACATCCGCCTGAAGCTTGTCATTCTGGCCAGAGCTCAAGTTGGCTCGGGGTGTGGCTTGTTGCAGATCGGCGATGAGCTGACTGACTGGCGATTTTCCGCCTCCGCGTCTCTGCGCCCCCGCATAGCTGCACGTCATGGTGATGCAACATGCGAATATCACTGTTACAACGTTCTTGTTCATTCCATTGCTCCTTGAGGAGATTGAGATCTCCTCTGCGAAACCTTTCGGCAAAAGCGTAAGCATACATCAACGCACCGAATTCCCTTGAGAGTGGTGAATCGAGCGCAACTTAGGCGTTTTCGGTGTCAACGTCGTGTTTAGGCCGTATGGGCTGGCAGCGGTTTCCAGTATCAGTTCCCGCTGCCACTTAACGACCGTGACTGGAAGAGGCGAACATCTCCTTCAATTAGAGTCTTCCCGATCATCGCCGAGATGAGCAATCATCAGATTTGGATCGACCAGTGTAAAGTACGCCGCACTCGCGATGTAAACCGTCGAGCCGCTAATAGCGATGGACGTCGGATTGGACAGTCCATCCGATGACGTAAGAACCATGACGTGCGACCCGTCCTGGTAAAGGATACTGACCTCACTCACGTAATCCTGAGCGGCCACCACGTCGCCATTCGTGGCGAACGCAAAATCGTCAATGGCAGTGACGCCCGTTGCCCTAGTGACAATTGCGTCCTCGTTGACCGGTATGGACATGAGAGTTCCCTGAGCCGTGTTGCTCACCCACACCGCGTTGTTATGTACCTTGATGCCGTTCGCTCCTTCCGGGGCAGGCGCTACGGGCTCCAATTGCGCTCCCTGGGCCCAGAGGTTTACAGCGCCAGCTGTGCCGGGCCGCAGCGATATCCTCCACACTGCGCCCTTCGAGGAATCGGTGATATACAGATAGCTCTCGCTCTCATCGATTGCGAGACCGTTGAGAGCTGCCACGTCGGGCAGAGCAGCGAACTGCGAAGGCTGGCCGCCATTTGGCGGGATGCGCCAGATGCTGGACAGCACACCAGCGTTGTAGTTGACGTAGAGCGTACCGTCCTCAGCGCGCACGATACCAGACGCCGCGGCAGTACCCGACGCCGGAGCAGGGTATCCGTCAGAGCAACTACACCTGTTAATCGAGTGTTGTCTGTGATGGACTGATGTGATGAGCGGAGAGTCATCAGTTGTAGTTGGTCGTCGAGGCAGCGCAGAGATAATGCGTCTGGTGGGATTGTATCGATCGAGTGGGATGAAGCGGGCCGAGTTCTGTCGCAGTCATAGCCTGTCATTGAGCACGCTGGATCGTCATCTCAAGAAGCAGCAACATCAGCCTTACCGCGTAGGCGAAGACGGTGGCAAGCTGAACCCTTTGGTCGAGGTGGAGCTTTCCACAGCCACAGTGCCCGTTGCAGCGGTTGAACGCCCTGGCATACTGACGGTGTTGTTGACGAAGGGTCGGAGAGTGGAAGTTGATCGCGGCTTTGATGCTGGTACGCTGGCGCAACTGATCACCGTTCTGGAACGGTTGTAGCGTGTTCGGACCGGGCGCTGCGACGCGGATCTATCTTGCACCTGGGGCAACCGACATGCGGAAAGGATTCGATGGCCTCTACGGTTTGGTGCGCGACCAGTTGTTGTGCGATCCGTTGAGCGGTCATGTGTTCTTGTTTGCAAATGCACAGAGGAATCGTCTCAAGATCATTTTCTTTGACGGGACAGGGCTATGGGTCTGCGCGAAGCGTATTGAAAAAGGGCGAGTACACTGGCCTGCTGTCGACCACGAGCAGCGCAAAGTGCTGTTGAGCCACGAGGAATTAACGATGCTGCTGGGTGGCATCGATCTTGCCCAGACACGCGAGCGCAAGTGGTATCGCAAGCCTCTCGCGGAGGCATCATCGGAGTCACGAATGAGCGCATGAATACAGTGCAAAACGCTTGTCTATCCACAGACGTGTCTGCTATTCAATAAGCATCGTGAGTGCGAATCTCCATCCTTCTGCAGCGTCCACTCCGACCGATGGCGCATCTTCCCGCGCCGAGCTTCTCGAACAACTGAAAGCGCATCTGGATCCGTCGCTGTTTGCCGCGGTGAGCGGCAAGTTCAACTCGTATGAGTGCCAGCTGCAACATGCGCAGATGAAGAATCAGGTACTGGAAGAGCGGCTGCGCCAGTTGCGAATCGCCAGGTACGGCCCCGGCAGCGAGAAGCTGAGCAATCTGCAGCTGGAGTTGTTGGATCTCGAGCCCGGCGTCAGCAACGTTGAAGTGGTTGCGGAGAGCGAACGCGAGACGCTGCACGGCTCTTCGCAGGATGAGAAGAAGAAGAGGCGTCCGCATCCCGGACGCCAGATGCTGCCCGCCGATCTTCCCCGCGTGGAGAAGATCGTAGTCTGCATGCCGGACCAGTGCGTATGCGTTAACTGCGGCGGTGACACGAAGGTGATCGGCTACGAAGTCAGCGAAGTTCTCGACGTGAAGCCAGCCGAGTATTTCGTACAAGTAACCAAGCGTGAGAAACGCGCCTGCAAGAAGTGCGAAGAGCAAGGCGTAGCCACCGCGCCCCTAGCCGCGCGGATCATCGACAAGAGCCTGGTGTCGGACCGCATCATCGTCGACACGATCGTCGGCAAATACGGAGATCACAATCCTCTCTATCGTCAGAGCGTGATCCTGTTGCGCGACGCGGGCATCGACATCGGCCGCGCCACGATGTGCGGCTGGGTAATGACGGTCGGAGAAATGCTGGCACCAGTGGCGGACGCGATGCGCAGCCAGTTGCTGGCAGGCAGCTACATCCAAGCCGATGAAACACCGGTCGATGTGCAGGCGCATGATCGTCGCGGCAAGAATCATCAATCCTACTTGTGGCAGTACGGCTCACCGGGCGGCTCGGTGGTCTTCGATTTCCGCATGGGCCGCGATCGCGAAGGTCCAGCGCATTTCCTTGTCAACTTCGAGGGAATCCTCCAGACAGACGGCTATGTGGCCTACGATCGCGGCGTGGGCGCTCCAAAGATGGTGCATGCGGCCTGTTGGAGCCATGCGAGACGATACTTTGTCGACGCGATCAAGCTCAACAAGCAGGATGCTGCGTCGGTGCGCATCGTCGAGTTGATGGACAAGTTATTTGCAATCGACGCCCGAGCTCGCGACGAGAAGATGGATCACGCCGCCCGCCATGCGCTGCGCCAGCAGGAAGCTCCGCCTCTGCTCGGCAAAATCCACGACCAGATCTTAGCGATGAGCAAGATCGTGTTGCCGAAGAGTGCTGCAGGCAAAGCCTGCAGCTATGCTCTCAGGCTATGGAAGCGGCTGAACATCTTCCTGGAATATCCGGAACTGGAACTGAGCAACAACCTGGCCGAGAACTCGATGAGGCCCGTCGCAACAGGCAGAAAGAACTGGATCCACATCGGCAGCAAACAGGCCGGACCTCGCGTGGCGGCGATCCTCTCTGTGGTCGAAAGCTGTAGACGGCTCAAGGTTCCGGTGCGCGACTACCTCGCCGACACCCTGCCCGGACTCGCCAACACCTCCATCCAGCGCGTCGGCAACCTCACTCCCGCAGCATGGATCGCCAGACATACTCCTGCCAATCTTTAAACTCACGCACGACACCTCATCAACCGTGTGGTTGGTCGTACGCGCCCGTTCAATCACCGCATCAGTCTCTCAAGTACTGCGCTGGCCAGTACAGGATCGACTCCGCTCTCGATACTCACCAAGGCTCTGCCTGGAAACTCAACGTGGATCAGACCACCGGAACGCTTGACAGGCTCCTCGTCCGGGGTCTCTTCGCACGACTCGGGTGCATCCGAGACAGCTACCGGCAGGAACTTAATAGGACTCTCAACTGGGAGTGCTAGATCTCCGGCGTGGTACTGACGGCGCCAATGGAACACCTGGTTGGTGTTCACTCCGTGCTGCCGTGCCACCTGCGAGACGCTCGCACCTTCCACCAGCGTTGCCTCGACAATCTGCCGCTTCTCCTCAACCGTACGCCAGCGGCGCCTGCGAATCGCACCGCTCTCCACTAACTCCGCTACCGACATGACGCCCCGCTCCATACAGGCATCCTCTACCTGATGGACCGTCACGTCTAGACGGCCATCACCAAACGCTTACACTTCGGGGGTAAAGCCGCTGTTAGGTAGTGTCACGCCGGGCGGTGTCCAGTGTCACGCTGCACTCAATTCCCGGAAAATGCATTCTGCGGGTCGAATACTGCACTTAATTCCCGGAATTTATGCCGCGTTTGTACTCAAATCCCGGACAGAGTGGTTTGGTGGGTATCAAGGATACGGCCAGGATCTGCGCGTAGTTTTGCCAAAAGCGGTGGCGAAGCGTCGTTGCAGAACAGAAGGCCACGCGCGGCTGGCGCTCGCGAGACACCGGCGGCTATCTAAGTTTAGGTGAGCCAGGAGCGAGCTCCACAGCTTGAGGCTCTTGCGGTATCGAGCTTGGCGTTCGTACATGTCGCAATCAGGACACGCATTCATGATCAACTGTGAGATGGTTCCGATCATTTCGTGCCTTGATGACAGGAGGATCGGTTGGTGATTACCACCTCGTGTTGACCATTGTGACTCTTGGTGATCGACTAACAGCCGCAGAGTGTCGTCGACGAAGTGTCGAAATTGGGCGCCGCTGGCTCCATCAAGCGGAGCCAGATCTGGCGCGATTCCGCGCAACGCAAGCCGGTAGGCTTTTTCGATGGCGATGACACGAGGTGAGGAAGGGCGGTGAGCTGAGCGATCTGGATGGCCCAGCAAGTCCGCGTCGCATGACTGACAAGAGACATGGCCGGCCACTGGAACTATGCCGAACCGCAGCGGATCCAAATCTCCGCAAGACGGGCAGCCGATACAAAGCGGATCTTTGTGTACAGAACAATGCAGAAGGCAGGCAACGGTCCATTCCCACCTGACGTGAATAGAGTTCTGTTGTGCGATGCAGGAAAGGCAGAACGCATATGCGAGTCGCCGACTGAGTTGCCGAGAAAAGTGACCAGAGTTGTTAGTTAGCCAGAGCAAAAGTGTCGATTCCGGATCAGGCACCTGATTTTCAAGACTCAGGCGACTGAGCGTTATCATGGGCACGCGGGAAAAGCGCGCCATGGCTCGGAGAAAGTCACGGTCGAGATTCAGGTCGAGTGAAACGGGGCAGGGTGCCGACGGATAGCTCGACTGAAAGCCTAGCAACAATTCATCCAGGGATACACAGTTGGCGGCTGCCAGACGAAGAAGCCAGGATGAGAACAGCTCGCCACGAAAGGGTTTCGGTGCGAAAGGCAGCTCCAAGGGAGCATGGGCCGCGATCATCGTGTGGACACACGGCGGTTGCGGCGATCGACGATCGATACCAAGGAATCTGTGACGAGGTTGTCATTGAGCAGGGCAAGGCTGATGTGTTCTTGGCCGCCGCGTATGGCCTCAGACGCGGCTGTTTCGAGCAGGCGGCAGATTCTTACCAGTACGCCCTCGGTCAGACTTAGGATGCGTTGATGGACCTTCGGATCCCTAAACTCGGAACGTTGCCTAAGTGGGAGGATGGACTCGAAGCTCAGCAGCAGTTGCTGAAAGCTGGAGTCGTTTTCCCATGCAGGGAGCTCGGCGGCTTCGAAGCGATCGGCGAGCTGCTGGTCGGTCATGAGAGCCTGCTTGGCCTCGTGGGTGCCGGCGCAGACCAGTGGAAGCCGGAGGTCGTTGGCGAGGAAACGAATCGCATTGAGGAAAATCCGCTGTTCTCTGAACGTGCCTGCCAGCAAGGAATGAATCTCATCGATGATAAGCATGCGAACTTCAAGCTGCCTGGCGAGCGAGCGGATGCGATGCCGTAGCGCGGTGACGCTTGTTCCGTAGGTGAAGATTCCACCCATCGCGGCCAGCAGCTCCTCGTACAGATCGCGCTCACTCGGAGCCGGCGGCATCTGAATCGAGACGACCGGCAATCGGGTTTTTCCGACCTTTCTGTCGAAGTGCGTGCGATTGTCTCGCAGGAACTTTTGGATGATGCGAGTCTTTCCCATACCTGTTGAGCCATAAATCACGAGACATGGCATGCGATCGTGCGGTGGATAGTCAACAAGGTCAACTAGACGTTCCAAAATTCGTTCGGCACGGGGATATTGAATCCAACGTTCCTGCCGCAGCCAGTGAAGGCGCTCCGCGTTGGGTAGGAGCGCTGCCTCGTGAAATGGGGCCTGAAGATGGCTCAAATCGTCAACCGTCACTCACCCTCCCAGAGTTCAACCGGATAAGGCTTTATCTCGCACGCGGAAGATATGTTTGCGTCAGGTTGAACCGTGGCGGCGGCTGAACCCTCCGAAATGGGCGTTTTCTCGCGCTGGCGTCGTTGTCTAGAAAGACTTTCTGCGTTCTGCACTAGCCGCCGCTGCTCCAAGATGCTTGCAAAGATGGAACGCTGATCGGGCGTAGCTCCAGTTCTCTGACGCATTCGTTGGTTGGCTTCCTCCAGTTCCCACAGCGCAATAGGAGGCTGGCCCAGATCGGCGTAAGGTACGGGCCAGTGTCGTCCGTCCGGATCGCGTACGTAGATGCGAGATAGGTTCCGCGGATCGTATTTCACCAACAGTGGGTGATCCAATCGGCCAACCCAGGGGCTGAGCACGCTATCCCAGTACCTGATGTTCCATAGGTGGATGCCGTCTTTGCGTACCCGGCGTGGTAAGGCCGGCAGGAAGCTTAGGAAGAATTCCGTTGGATCGACTGGTTGGCGAACAGGCGAAGAGATCCGATTCATGGCTTCTTGCCATGCGGAAAGGGGCGTGACACCAAGTGAGGAGTGTAGCGACAAGTGGTAGACACCGGCGATTTGTAAAGCAAGCCAACGCTCCAGTTCTGATACTGTCAGGAGCGCGCGTGCTTCTGACGGATAGGCCTCTTTCTGCTTTACATCAGAAAAGGTAGTTCCAGGCAAGAGATGAACGGCTCCCATCATGGTGCCAATTAGCCTCTCGATGTGGCCGCCGAAGTGTGGCTGCCCAGCAGGGCGATGATCGAGCTGAATACCATACTCCTGACAGCCTCTCACTAGAGCCTCGGAGTGAAACTCGCGGGCGTTGTCGACATGAAGCGTCCGTGGTAGCCCAGAGACGGGCCAATCGAGGGTCTGAAGTTCACGGTCCGCAAGCCAGGACGTTTTGGGTAGAACCGCGTGGGTAAGGGCCAAACTAACTGAAAGTGTGGATGGCGGCTATAGCGACACATGGAATCCAGCGACCATACGCGTTTTTACGTCGATGGCTAGTGTCAACCACGGCCGCCCGATCGGCTGCCGGTCCTCCCGATCCACAACCACCACATCGACAAGGGTATGGTCTATCTGCATTAGGTCCATGGGTCGCTGTGGCTGCAGCGAAGAAATGCTTAGTGGCCGGAGTTTCTCGCGGGCCTTCTTCGCACCCTCGCGCCGGCGCAGCGCAGTGCTTGCGTCTACCGCTTCCACTCGACGTAGTACCGTGCGGTAGTTGGGGACGGGCAACGTCATTTCCGCGAAACGGCGCCGCACTTCGAGATGGAGGGCGGTGAGTGAAGGGCGTTCCGGTTGGAGATAGAACTCATCAATGCAGGTGTTGAGGAGAGCTTCACGTTCTTCACCGAGTAGTGAGCCGTTCGGCTTGCGCCCGCGCTTCCAAGGAAGTAAAGAAGAGGTCTGGGGCCGCCGGCGGTAGCGTTGCAGGAGCTCGTAGAGAACGCTCCGGCTAAGTCCCAATTGACGTGCCGCGTCGGCGACGCTCTCTGCGCGAAGTCTGGTTTGCTCTGCTAAGGGACGGATCACCGCCTCCCGCTGCATAGCCAAACCCCAAGCCGCCTCGCCGGCCGTCTCCCACTGTTGCCACTTTTGCATTCAAATCCCGGACAAACTTTGTCGCGAACATCGTCCGCGATTTGAGTACAAGATTCCGGGATTTCAGTGCAGTGAAAATGCAGTTAAATCCCGGAAAATGTTTGAAAACAAAGGAGCGCCAATCCGGGAATTGAGTACAGCGTGACAGATGCCACCACGGATTGGCACGACGCTCTCGCGACCGTAGGGAGCATATCGTCCGAGCGCGCCATCTGCGCAGAGAGCGAGCATGGCATCAACGTCGTGGGCATCGTACGCAGTGAAGAACTGTTGGGTAGCTAATACGTAGTCTTTCGCATTCGTTTTCACCTCTGCGCTCCTTTGGATCGCTTTTTCCGGGGTCTTTGCGGCCTAGTATTCAAACCACTGGCTGAGCGCCTTGACCTTTTCCTCCGTGTACGGCGGGAACAGGTGTTCGATGGCCACGTCGGGCGGCGAAATGAGGACCGATTTCGCGTGAGTGAGAGCATCAAACCCAGCCTTGCCGTAGTAGTGACCGATGCCGGAATATCCGACCCCGCCAAAGGGCATCGTTTCGATAAATAGGTGGATGTTCACCTGATTGATCGCACCGCCGCCAAAGGACAAGCTGGCGAGGAAGTGATCGATTGCCTTTTGGTCGCGGCTAAACAGGAAGCCGGAAAGAGGCTTCGGATGCTTTCTCACCTCGCGAATGGCAGCATCCATGTCCTGGTAGGTGAGGATTGGGAGAAGCGGTCCGAAGATCTCGTCCTCCATGATCAATTCGTCCCAAGTCACTGGATAGATGACCGTGGGATCGAGATAGCGTGCGTCCGGGTCGGACCCCCCGCCTACGACAACTTTCTTTTGATCGATCAGGCCCGCCAAACGTTCGGTGGCCTTGGGGCTAATAATGCGGGAGTAGTCGTCAGGTCTGCTCTTGGGGTCGGTCCCGTACAACTCGACCATCGCCTTTTTGCACTCCGCAACAAACTTCTCTGCGATTGATTCATGCACGTAGGCGTATCCGGGCGAGGTACACCATTGGCCGCCCCAGGCCGTCGCACCCCAGACAATCTTCTTGGCTGCATCCGGGATATTGGCGGTCGCATCAACAAAGGCTGGATTCTGTCCGCCAAGCTCGAGGAGCACAGGAGTCAGATTCTTTGCGGCCGCCTCCATGACGATTTTGCCAACCTTGACGCTCCCGGTGAAGAAGATGAAGTCGAATGGCAGCTTGAGCAGCTCTGTCACCTCGTCTTTGCTTCCTGTGACGGCGGTAACAGCCCGGGGATCGAAATATCTCGGAATGAGATTCAGCAAGACCCTGCTGGTGGCGGGTAAGCCCTCAGATAGCTTGAGAATGCATGGATTCCCGGCGGCAAGAACCTGGCACGCCGGGTCGAAGAGCAGCGTTAACGGCCCATTGAAGGGGCCTATCACCAGAGTTACGCCGTAAGGTTCTCGATAGACCTTGGCGGTGTGTCCGCTTTCCAGAAGAGCCTTGGGAACGACTACATCCACAGGCTTCATCCATTCTTTCAATTCCAACTTTGCAAAAGCCGCGGTTCCTATGGGGGCCATAATCTCGAAGACTTTTTCCTGGCTGGCTGTCTTGAAGTCGCTGCTCATCGCAGCCTCAAGAGCCTCGGCGTTCTCATTACACAAGTTCTCAAGGCGTGTCAGCTGATCGATGCGCCACTCGTAAGACTTGGTCGCGTCCGAATCGAAATATGCTTTCTGCTTGTCGAAGATTTCCTGGAACTGATTCATCTGAGTCTCCTTCGCACATCGGTTTGTCAATGCCGCTTTTCGGCGGCGGCGTGATTTTTAGGCCATTGTGAGAACGATGCGGAATCGCGCGTCACCAGACATCATCCGCCGATACGCTTCTTCGGCTTTTTCCAAAGGAAGCGTTTCG
>Ga0302180_10004511_pt1 | contig 10320 bp, 6 predicted proteins | sample I_Palsa_E3_2_FD_200575 | JGI IMG/M metagenome (GOLD analysis project Ga0302180, IMG submission 200575) | Peat permafrost microbial communities from Stordalen Mire near Abisko, Sweden - I_Palsa_E3_2 | ecosystem: Environmental > Terrestrial > Soil > Palsa > Peat permafrost | place: Sweden: Abisko... | reverse complement strand
ATGCGGGCCGGCCGGAAGACGTCGCCAACATCCAGTACACTTCCGGCACGACGGGCCTGCCGAAAGGCGTGATGCTGACGCACCGCAACCTGGTGAACAACGGGCATGCCATGAGCTTGAGCCTGCGCATGACGAGCGCGGACCGCATCTGCGCTCCCGTGCCGCTTTACCATTGCTTTGGATCGGTGATCGGGACGATGGTCTCGCTGGTGACGGGCGCCACCTTGATCCTGCCCGCGCCGCAGTTCGATGCCGGCGCGACGCTGGAAGCGGTACATGCCGAGCGCGCCACCGCCATTTACGGAGTGCCCACGATGTTCATCGCGGAGCTGGAGCACCCGGACTTCGGCTCGTTCGACCTGACTTCTCTCTCCAAAGGTGTGATGGCGGGCTCGCCTTGTCCGATCGAAGTGATGCGCAGGGTGGTGGATCAGATGCATTGCCGGGAGATGACGATTATCTACGGGCAGACCGAAAGCTCGCCGGCGATCACCATGTCGGGGGTGGACGACCCGCTGGAGCTGCGGGTGACCACGGTGGGCTGCGCACTTCCGAATACAGAGGTGAAGATCGTCTCGCCGGAGACCGGCGAAACCCAGCCGCTGGGGCAGATGGGCGAGCTGTGCACGCGCGGTTACCTGGTGATGAAAGGCTACGACGAAGACCCGGAAGCCACGGCGGCCGCGGTGGACGGCGAGGGCTGGCTGCACACCGGCGACCTGGCGCTGATGCACGAAAACGGCTACTTCAGCTTTCGCGGGCGAGCCAAGGATACCATCATCCGGGGCGGGGAGAATATCTACCCGCGCGAAGTGGAGGAGTTTCTGCATACGCACCCGCAGATCGCGGATGTGTACGTGGTGGGGTTGCCGGACGCGCACCTGGGCGAGACCGTGCTGGCGTGGATCCAACTGAAGCCGGGAGAGACGGCCAGCGTGGACCAGATTCGCGATTTTTGCCGCGGCAAGATTGCGTACTTCAAGGTTCCACAGTACATACGGTTCGTGGACTCGTTCCCGATGACTGTGACCCGGAAGGTGCAGAAGTACCTGATGCGCGAGCAGGAGATTCGAGAGCGCGGGCTGGGCGGGGTGGCTAGTATTGAGACGGCCTAGGCGGGTGCCGGGGTGGGCAAGGCTTCATGACGACTGAGGAGGCAATTTAGGGCAATAACTTGCTTGCCTAGCCATGGGCTTAAGCCTTACTTCTCGTCCACCCGCTCTGGCTTGATACCTAGCGTTGCTTCCATTGCTGCAAGTATTTCTTGGCAGTTTTTCTTGTCCAATTGGAACATGGCATATCGGCCTGTTCCATCGGCTGGTTTGTACTGAATGGTGAGGTAATGTTTTTTCTCATGCGTGAGGAGGAGCGGCCACGCGAACAAAGCCTCCGCATAACGCGGCTTGCTGGTGCGCTCGTATAGGGCGCTTGATATCGCCGTATTCTTAAACTCAAGATCGGTAGGCTCTTCGTTTTTTCTGAGCCACAGAGGCGCGCCATGATACCGCATTGTTTTTCCGGTGGCGTCGAACGTGATCATGCCAATGATGTGTCTCCGCTTTTGGGCGTCGTTCTGATTGAGGTATTCAGCGTCTGTGAATGTCTGACCGTAGAGCGTTGCGGCAGCAAGTACCAGTAGAGCTAACGACGCCACGGAAGCCTTCAGCCGACCCATTTGAACAGCCCCTATTCCGCGCTGGCTAATCACAAAGCATCTGTGTCCCGTTTGAAACCCACTTCGTTTCGCTCCGTCGCTTCAGCCCCTTTTCGTGTTTAACGAAGGCGACCTTTGGCGCTTTCCGGGGGCATCCCGGCGGCGTTATCGAGGCGCTCCCATTCTGTGTCTCCGCGCAAGGGGCGCCGACGGTATCGGTTACGTTTCTCCTTTATCATCCGCCCGTCCGCGTTCGTTGTCAAACGGCTCTAGATGTGCCATGCTGGCGACATACTTATTCTTCTATTAGGCGTCTACGCCTGCAATTCCTATAGCCCCTACTCGCGGTAAACCCCGCACAACAACTTCCGAAAGTTGGTGGGCTTTATCTGGTACGGTGCTGTGGTCGCTGGTACCCGCAAGTTCTGGCGACCAGATTCCGGGTTCTAGAGTAGATACTCAACTACGCGCCCAAATGACAAAAAGCTAAACTCCTAAAAAGTTGAGGGGCGACTATCGGTCGCCCCGAAACCTTAGAAACGTGCGGGCGCCGGTGCCGTCCAAGCATGCGCAGTGTTCGCCGATCGGGTGTTGGTGGCGAAAATCCGAGCCTTTCGGCAAGGCTGTCGAGCCGGCTAAAAGCCGGCTGCGGGCAAGATTGCCCGCCCTCCAGTCTTATGGCTCGGACTGGGCGAACTCCACGGTGAAGAAGACTTCGTGCGATTGAGGCGTAGCGCCGGGCTGGGCGTCCTCCTGCGATTGCCAGTTCTTCCAGGCGGCCGCTTCTTCCTGCGCGGTTTGGTTCAGAGCGGCATTGCTGCTGGCCAGAACTTCGAGTTCGCCCAGTTTGCCTTCCGCGGTGACCATGCCATCGAGAACCACTACTTGGAGCGCGCCACTCGGGTTTCCGCTGCCGGACGCACCGCGGGTGCGAACGCGCCACGGCGGACTCATCAAGGGTCCCGCGCCGACTTTTTCCAGGCCAGCCGGTTGAAAGATCGCCGGATCGAGTTTGCCCGCGTCGGTCACGCTTTCCGTGCGAGCCTCTACCACGGTCTGGCCCGCTTGCGTGATGGTGAACTTGCCGGGTATCACCTTATCGTGAAAGTGAATGGCATTCGCGTAGTCGTACGCGACGTACATGCCGGGTGCGGGCGAGTAGCTCATCAGCAGGCCGGATTTGGGATCGATGCAGTATTCAGACTCCTCCCAGCGGCGGCCGCCGGCGGCCGACTTGCTCGGGGACCCGTGCGAGACCAGAATACAACTGACTTCGACGCCATTCAGGCTGGCGATCGCGGTGCGCAGGTTGGCGTACGGGCCGGTCGCCGGATACACAAAGAAAATGGCGGTGCGGACTTGCGCCAGACGCAGCGGCATGGCTCCCGCAGGTTGATTGCTGTACACCAGTTGATTGGTATGCAGATTGACTGCCGAGTAGGACGGGCCCTGCGCGGCCCAGCGGTAAACTTCGCGGGCGGGCGAAGAATCCTCAAGCGTCCAACTGCCTGCGGACGAGCCGGACGCAACGAAAGTGGTTTTGAGGTCGTACGGGTACGCGCGAACATTGGAGAGCGCTCGCGCGCTGGTGAGCAGGTGCACGGCCGCCGCCCGTTGTTCGGCATTCTGGACAGATTGGGCATCGCCTAAGACCAGTTCGAGTGGATCGGCGGGGACGGGAGGCTGCGCCAGCGATTCAAAGATGGCCGCGCGTGTGCGGGGTTGGCTGGGGGCGCTGCTCGCGCCGCTGGGGGCCTGCGCCAGAATGGCGGCTGGCCCTATGAGAGATGCCGCAACGACTAATCGGATGCCGCGGAATGACATTTGGGGTCCTCCTTAGCTCTATTGTGATTGTACACCCACTTGGCAGGATGCTCCTCAGGCGTCGGCACGAGTGCCGACGCGGCACGCACGAGTGCGTGCGCCACAAATCAGACCAGATCGACGTTGCGCTTGATGGTTTTGATCACGGAGTCCATCTTCCCGTTCAAGACCTGTTTGGCGAGGCTGAGGGTGAAGCCTCCGACGGTATGGAAGGGAATATGCGACGGCAGCGACAGCGCGTAGCAATCGACCACCGCATCCACCACCACTGGACCGCCTTTGTGCGCCAGCGCCTCGGCGAGGCCATCTCTGACATCGCCGGGATCTTCGATGCGGATGCCCTTCGCACCCATCGCCTCGGCGACTCTGGCGAAATTCGGATTCTTGAAATCGACGCCGAAGGGGACCACACCGGCTTCCTGCATTTCGATGTTGACGAAGTCGAGCGAAGCATTGTTGAGGATCACCTGAACCACGGGCGTCTTGCGCTGCACCTGCGTCAGCAGGTCGCCAAGGCCGAGCATGGTGAACCCGCCATCACCGCAAAGCGCGATGGTCTGGCGGCCGGGGTATGCCAGTTGCGCGCCGAACGCGTTCGGAGCGGCATTGGCCATGGACGCCCATGAAAACGATCCGAAGAGCCGCCGGTTCGTGGCGCCCTGCACATATCGCGCCAGCCAGATGCAGGCCGTGCCCGTGTCGGCGAAAAACATGGCATCGGGGGAAGCCAACTCGCTGAGCGTCGCGGTGAGGAACTCCGGGCGGATGGGCTTGATGCCCGGTCCATGCGAGACGTAGTGCTGCAGGAGCTCACGGAACGAGTCGGTCTCGGCAACCTGTTTTTCCAGAAAGCGGCTGTCGGTTTTATCGGGGATTTTGGCGAGCAGCGCGGCGACGGTGGCCTGGACGTCGCCCACCAGCGCCAAATCGACGGCTGTGCGGCGTCCGATGTGTTTCGCGTTGCGATCGATCTGGACTTTCTTCACGTCATCGCCCGGTAGAAATTCCGAGAACGGAAAGTCGGTGCCGAGCAGCAGCACCAGATCTGCGTCGTGAATGGCCTTATAGGCTCCGCCGTAGCCAAGAAGGCCGGTCATGCCGACGGCATTGGGATTGTCGTGCTCCAGCCACTGCTTGCCGCGAAAGGTGTATCCGACCGGCGCCTTCAGCCGGGCGGCTAGCTGCAGCACCTCATCGCGCGCATCGCGGCAGCCGTCGCCGCCGAAAATCGCCACCTTTTTGGCAGCTTCGATCATTTCGGCCAGCTTGTCCAGATCGGCATCGGCTGGGCGGAACACAGGCGGAGCGGGGATGGCGAACTGGTTCGCGGAATGGTTCGGCGCGCTCGCCGAAGCGATGTCTCCCGGCAACGAGATGAGTGTCGGTCCTTTGTCGACGACGGCGGTCAGAATCGCGGTCGTGATCACCGCGCGCGCCTGTTCCGGGTTGACGATTCGCCCGATGTAGAGGCACGCGGTGTCGAAAAACTTGTACGGGTTCAGCTCTTCGAGGGCGGCGGTGTCCATGAGCTTGGTTTCGACGTCGCCTGCGATGGCGATTATGGCCGCCCCTTCCTTGCGCGCGTCCATGAGGCCGTTGAACAGGTGCGTTACGCCGGGGCCGGCGGTGCCGCACACCACCACCGGATTGCCGCTCAGGTAGGCCTCGGCGACCGCGGCGAAGACGCCATATTCTTCATGACGAACGTGGATAAACTCAATCTTCCCGTTGCGCCGGAGCGCGTCGATCACCGGATTGAGCGCGTCCCCGACGATGCCGTAACAGCGCTTGACGCCGGCCGCGGCCAGCATCTCCCACATGACGTCCGCAACTTTTCGTGACATGCGACCCTCCCTTATGGAATACTACCTATGCAATATTATCGCCACAAATCAATTGCGATGACTTCGTGATCCGCGGTTTCTTGGGCGCGCGTGTGTGCGGAATCCTTCCAGTTGGCGGCTCCGCTGAGCGCCGCGCAACCGGCGTTTGGGACATCAGTTGTGCCCTATAGACCGATACCTCTGATGAGGTTATTGGCCGCAGATGAACGCAGATGAACGCGGATAAGATCGGTTACGGCTCTATCGCGAATATGGTGCCTTTTCCCGCGGTTCCGCCCGCGGAGGTCGTGCCGAAAAGCGCGCCGCTCGAATTCAGGGTAAGGCCCGTTAAGGGGTAGGACCCTTCTCCGTTCAGCCCGGTGAAGGCATGTAGGATCGCCTCCGTCCAATTCCCACCGGGCGTCGTTGGCGACGTCAACGAGAAGACCGTGCCGCCTCCGAATATGCCGTAGAATTCACAGGGGCTACCGGCTGCCGTTCCGCCGGCTTGAGTCGTGCCATAGAGAACTCCATTCTGATCCATCACCAAGCCTGCGGACGGATAGGCACCGTCGCCGTTGAGCGCCGTGAAGTTATAAATTGTCGTCTCCGTCCAGGCACCCCCGGAAGATGGCGGCGGGGTTAGCTGGAAGACAACGCCACAGCCCGCTGGGACCGCATAAGGGTACTCGCATATCGGCCCACCGGAGCCGCCGTAGTAAGTTGTGCCGTAGAGCGCGCCGTCCGGGCCGACGGTCAGAGGCGCCAAGGAGCCGCATCCATCCGGTCCCCCGAAATTGTGAATCGCCGTTCCAGTCCAGGCGCCGGGCGGAGACGCTGGCGGCGTTGCCTCATAAACCGAGCCACAGCCTCCTTCCGGTGTGTTGTCGGCACTTGTCGTTCCGTACCGCGATCCGCCGTCCAAGACTACGGCCGCGTCGGGGTAAGCTCCCACGTTTGAGGCCGCAAAGCCACCAACCACAATGCGCCCGGTCCAAACTCCGCTCGGCGCTGTAGGGGGCGCTAGCCTGAACAGTGTTCCCCTCCGTGCCAACATGGATGAGTGACCGAAGATATTCCGTCGTTCTTCACGTGGATTCCTATTCTCGCCCTGCTCAGTAATTACGACCAGGAGATCTGTCTCATCCATGTTGGCACGGAGGGTGGCACGTACTTGCCGGTTGCAAAACTGTAGAGCACTGTCTCGCTCCATGCTCCGCCATCGGTGGCGGACGGAGCCAGTTCAAAGACTTCTCCTCCGCCGGCACTTCCTCCAGACTCGGTTGTCCCGTAGAGCGCACCCGCGCTGCCAAAGACCAGGCTTGCGCCGCCGGGAGCTGCTCCGTCGGCTCCGTTAAACTCGTAGAGCGTGATCTTCTTCCACACATCCACAGAGACATGCGCCAAGACAAAGACTGTGCCGCACTGGTAGCTTCCAAAGGTGAGGTCGCTGCACCCGAACACGCCGCCGGTGTGAGTAGTTCCGTAGAGTGCTCCGTTCGTGCCGAGGACCACGCTACCGGGCGTGGCTCCGTCGGCGCCACCCTGAAAGCTATACAAAGTGGCAAAGCCCGGAGATTGCGCTGCGCCGCCGCGCGCCGTGAGTAGCGCCAGTCCGGCTAAAACCGCCGCCTCGACTGTGAATACTCTTCGAACCGTGTGCATTAGGTTCCCTCCTTAAGAGAGTCGGTGCTCACCATGTACAGGATTGCACATCCGCATTGGTCCGCGCCCATGGTTGGTAGTGTCCTAAAGTCGCGGCGACTTTAGGACAGTACCCCATGGTTCTCACAAATCAATCGCGATTACCTCGTGATCCAGGATGGACGCGATTGTCAGGCTCAGCACCCCGTTCACTTCCGTCACTGCCGGTCGCGCTTCGCTCACCAGTAGCTGCACCTTCTTCGCGCGGCTTCCTTCCGGCAGCCGCACGGCGACTTGCTGCGGTGGCGTGGGAATGAACTCCCGTACGGGCCCCTTCATCATCATGGGATTCGTGAGATTGACCAGGTGCACGGTCATCGAATCCTTCTGTCGCCACACCGTCACATCCAACACGCCCGGACCTGTCACGGTCAGCGGGCGCGGCTCGTTGGCCGCCCAATCCACCGCGTTGCGCAGCAGCTTGGCATGGTCAGCCGCCAAAACCTCCCAGAAGGTGCGGTCGATGTCCCAGGGGAAATACACCACACGGCCGCGCCCCGCCTGGCGCACATGCAACTCCGGGATGTCGGTCTTGGGCACGCGCGGAAACACCTCTTCCATGGGCAGATCCGGGTAGGAGGGAATCAGTGTCAGCGGGGCATGGCTATCGCCGCTGTCGCCCGAGGCGCGCGTGTGTACCCGCGACACGCCGTTGATGATGCGTTCCGTATCCTCCAAGCCCGCCAGAATCGGATGGCGCTTACCGGTGCGCGGGTCGGTTTCCAAGCGCAGATAGGAGTTCTGCATACGCTCGTCGATCCCGGCATCGCTACCGGCACCGATACCGGCAGCGAACGCCGCGCCGAACAGGTCGCCCAGGCCGAAGTCTTGCCGCCGCCGGCCGCGCTCGTCGTAGAGCGAGGTTTCGTAGGTGGCCACCAAGCCACCGCCGCGAGCCACAAATTCGCGGATCTGGGCGCACTGGCCGTCGGAAAGCGCGGCGATATTGGGGAAGATCAGCACTTGGAATCCAGCGGTGTGGTCATGATCGAGCAAATGGTCGTGCACCATTTCGAACGGGATGCGCGCCTCCACCAGCGCCTGGTAATAACCCAGCGTATGGTCTTCGACTTTCTGCTGCGCGCGCTCGCCGCCGTAGTATTGCGCGGTCTGTTGGGAATAGACCAAGCCGACGCGCGCCAGCGAGCGCTCCTGCCGCAGGTAGCGCTGGTTGCGATAATGCCAGCCGTAGAGTTCTTCCACGACCGGAAGCCAGCGCCGGTCGTAGAGCGTGCCCGAGAATTTCGTGAACCAGGGACGCAGCCCATTGGCGATGCCGTCCAGCGCCCAGAGCCGGATTTCGGGGCCGTCCTGCACCGAATCCTTCCAGCGGTAGGGCTCCTCGACGCCCACGCTGAAAATGCCGCCCACAGGCTTGTGGCCCATGGTGGAGCGGTACTCCTTGGCGTTCTTGCCATTGGCCCACGGGGCCGTTAAGCCGCGGCGCGCCTGGCGGTCGGCGAAGAGAATGGGCGCCAATGCACCCACAGTTTTCATATCCAGATCGCTGAGCGCTCCGCCGCCGGCGTTGGGTATATAACAGGCGGCCGGGTTGATGCGGCGAATCTCGGTATCCCACAGGCGCCAGAGTTCGAACAGGCGCTGCTGACGCCACTCGGTGTAGGCGCGCCGCGAGGGGTCCCGCGGATCGTTCGAGCGCGGCAGATCCAGACCCGCGGCCGCGTGGAAATTGTCGCGGCAGTGATCGCAGTAGCACATGCCCGACCCGGCCCACCGGTTGCTGAAGACGCCGTCAACGCGGTAGCGCGCGACGATTTCCCTGGTCACATCGGTCATGAACTGGAAGTTGTAGGGACCGAGCGCGCATGTGACCCACAACTCCGGCATGACCAAGTGGCGGCGCTTCTGGCCGGCGGCATCCACCGCGATCCAGTCGGGGTGGGCGTCGTAGACATCCTGGTGCGCCGCGTGCGGATCGGTACGCGCCACCACCACCATTCCCAGTTTCCGGCAGCCCGCCGCGAGTTCCCCGAATGCGTCGCGATCGCCCAGCCACTGGCTGCGATAATGCAGCGGGACGGCAGTGGGATAGTAGGCCACGCATCCGCCGGCGCTCAAACAAGCGGCGTCGGAATGGGTACGCTCGAAATAATCCAGCCAGAAAGCGGGATCGTACTTGCCGGGATCGTCTTCGACCAGGGTCAACTGGGCCCAACGCATGGGGCGATCAAACCAGCCGTCCGGTTCAGCCGCGGCGGAGCTTGAGTTAAAGGCCGCGGCGGCTAGCGCGGTGGCGCCCAGGAAGTCGCGGCGATTGAGCGTGACTTGCATCTCGAACTCGGCAGGCCGCCAACAACGATGGCCTGCCCCACGGGCTATTTTCCTACAAATCCCGCCGACGCCTTGCCATTTTCCACTAACTCATATTGGCCGGTCTTCCAATCGCGCGTGCCGACTGCCAGTTTCACGGTGCGTAGTGCATCATTCCCTGCCACGACCAGCACCATGTGGCTCTGGTCCAGAGGGTTCTTCGCCGCAAATAGCAGCGCATCGCGTTCCGATGCGTGCGCCTCGCCATCGAGCCGGAATACGTCCTCGCGGTAGTCGAGACCCAGGCGTTCGGTCCACTCCGCGAGCGCCGAATTCGCTTCCGGACGTCCCACGAAGATCACATCCCGCTGCCGCAGATCTTCGTCCGTAACCTCGAAATCCTTGCGGATCGGAACGGCGCTCTCATACATGTCGAGGAACCGCTTCTGCAGTTGCTCAGCCGCATACCGGTTGGCGCCCGCTTCGCGCACCGTGCCATAGACCAACATCGCGGAGGCCAGCCGGCCGCGGATATCGGTCGTGACATAGGCGGGCCCGTCGCCCGCATCTACCGTAAACGCCGCGCCCGCCTGGTCCAGGAACGATTGCGCAGTTACCGTCTTAGTGGTATTCGCGGAGAAGTAATCGCGCATGAGTTTCAGGAAAGCCTCGTCACCCATGTGCCGGCGCAGCGCATCCAGGAACAAGACACCTTTCGCCGTTTCGAGAGATAGGCGATCTTCCGGACCGGCCGCCATCTGCAGGCGCCGGTAAGCGGCGCGCCGCACGTCGATCCGCAGCTCCGGATCGTCCGACTTCAGGTCGCGATAATACGCCGCCGCGCCCGCCGCGAACCACACATCCGCATCGCTTGCCGGAAGAATCCAGCCCTTCCAGAGGCGATCCTCGTCAAACGCCTTCCCGCGAGCCGGCCGGTCCCTCTTGTGCGCGGCCGCCGGCGCAACGCGGGCCTTCTCGTTTGCCGCGACCGCTGCGCGCAGCGCATCTGAAGCGCCGGCGCTGAACAGACGATAGCCGGACGGA
>Ga0302180_10004508_pt1 | contig 10323 bp, 8 predicted proteins | sample I_Palsa_E3_2_FD_200575 | JGI IMG/M metagenome (GOLD analysis project Ga0302180, IMG submission 200575) | Peat permafrost microbial communities from Stordalen Mire near Abisko, Sweden - I_Palsa_E3_2 | ecosystem: Environmental > Terrestrial > Soil > Palsa > Peat permafrost | place: Sweden: Abisko... | reverse complement strand
GTGGGAGCGCCTCGACGACTTCTTCACCGACGACGCCGTGGTGTGGTGGAACCCCGAAAGATCCACGGCGGGGCGGACAGGGATTATGGACAACATGCGGCAGATGCTGGGCACCGACGACATCGTCACCTACCACCACGTCGCCAGCTTCACGCCGATCGTCCACGGTGACACGGCCGATGCATCCATCCGCATCCGGGCCATGCACAACGGCACCGGCCCCCGAGCCGGCCGGTTCTGGGAGAGCCTCGCCGTCCAGACCACCCACTTTGTACGCACGCCCTCTCGATGGCGGTGCAGCGGATTCGCGTGGTGGTGGGCCTCGGAAGCATGGATCTGTTCGAGGGGCTACGACCCGAGACCTGAGTTGGTCGGTTGTTGAGACGTCGTTGGGCTACGCGAGAGATGGTTCTTGCATCCTTGGGGTCGACGATGTAGCGAGCTCGCGTAGTCCGGAGATGGATCTCGATGGTTGGTGGACCTTCATCATCATGTGGTTTGCCCCACAGCCAAGAAGAGCGCTACCTCAGGCAGGTCCTCGCACACGTGTCCGATGCGGTCGTCGCCACCGATACCCACGGGCGCGTCACATTCGCCAATGCGGCGGCACAGGAGCTGTACGGGATCGCCGCTGAAGATGCGATCGGCCGGGGGCTCCTGGAGTTGCTCGATATGTTCGATGCAGGCGGGCACACCGATGTGAGGGAGATCGCCGGTATTGTCGCCCGAGAGGGGCGCTGGCGCGGAGAGCTGATCCAGCGAGCCCTCGACGGTCGAGACCTGCTGGTCGAAGCCTCGGTCTCGATGTTGTCCGATGACGATGGCACCGTCTTGGGATCGGTAAGCATCGTGCGGGAAATCAGTGAACGGAAGGCCGCCGAGCGTCAGATCTCCTATCAGGCAACCCATGACGGGCTCACCGGTCTCCTCAACCGCACTGCGTTCTTGAGCGAGTTGGACGCATCGCTGGCGGCCGGACGCAATCCGACCCTGATCTTCCTGGATCTCAATGGTTTCAAGGCGATCAACGACTATCACGGCCATGACAGGGGAGATGAGATCCTCTCAGTAATCGGAAATCGGCTCACCGGGAGTCTGCGACCCGGCGATGCTGCCGGACGCTTCGGCGGCGACGAGTTCGTGGTCTTGGCGCACGGACTCGTCGACCGCATGGTGACCGATGCCTATCTTGACCGGGTTATGTCGTTGTTCGCCGAGCCCGTGACGTGCCGAGGTGGCGCCTCACATGCCATAGGGGTGAGCGTCGGCGTCGCTCATTCGAGCTTCGACGACCATCCCGACGGGCTCATCCGAAGAGCCGACAGGGCGATGTACGACGCCAAGCGCTCCACCGAGGTCGCGTCCGCGTATCGCACGGGGTGACTGGGTCGTACCCGCTGGTAGGGGTACGAATTTCGGAGCGCCGGCCGCTCCCGCTACTCCGGCGCCGAATCTCCCTGAGGATGTTGACGTATGGCCCAAACCCCCATTGTCCTGGCTTTGGGTGTATCCTGCAGATGCCCTTCGAAAGTGAGGGTGGCCATAGAAGGCTTGAACCTCTGCCGGTTTGTGGACCACCGCGAAGTGGCAATCCGCTACTGGCCGTTTGTGTGGGCCCTCCCTCGTCGTTGGTGGTGGTGCTAAATGACGGACACGTCCGAACGGCAACTTTCTAACGTATTGCGCGATTTCGCTCGCACAATGCTCACGGACTTCCCGATTCAAGGGATCTTGGATCAGCTGGTGCGCAGGATTGTTGAGATCATGCCGATCACCGGTGCGGGAGTGACGCTCATCTCCGAGACAACCAGTCCTCATTACGTCGCAGCTTCCGATGAAGCGGCAATGCGGTTTGAGGAGTTGCAAACCGTACTTGACGACGGACCCTGCATCGTCGCTTTTCGTACAGGCAACGCAGTTGCCATCGCAGACCTCGGTAAAGAAAAGCGATTCCCAGTCTTCATTCTTCAGGCACGTGAAGCTGGACTGGCGGCGGTCTTCACGTTTCCGTTACACCACGGTGACTCACAACTCGGTGCGCTCGACCTCTACCGCGATACACCGGGCGGATTAGATGAGGACGCCATGACGGTCGCCCAGACGTTGGCAGATGTGACTTCGGCTTACCTCGTGAATGCTCAAGCCCGCTCCGACCTGCTGAGTTCAGCTGCGCACGCTCGATCAACCGCCCTGCACGACGGACTCACCGGACTGCCCAATCGAGTCCTTCTATTGGAGCGCATTCAACACGCACTCATGAGCCGCCGACGTTCAGGAAAACTGGTGGCAGTTCTCTTTATTGATCTTGACGGTTTCAAGAAGGTCAACGATACCTCGGGCCACCAAGTCGGCGACGATCTACTAATGGCCGTCAGTTCCCGACTGACCGGCGTGCTACGTCCGGGGGATACTCTCGCACGCCTATCGGGGGACGAGTTCGTCGTGGTATGTGGGGACCTGAATGAGGAAGGACAGATTGAAGGTCTTGCGACTCGCCTCAATAGTGCTGTCGCCACTCCCTTCGATTTGGCGGGACTAATTGTGGGGTTGTCCGCGAGCATCGGCATTGCCTTTGCCGGTCAGGGCAACGACCCCGAACGACTATTGCATCAAGCCGACATTGCGATGTACCAAGTGAAACGCAAAGGTGGGGCGCACCATCAGGTTATCGACCTAAATGAGCAGAACTCCACTGAATCGAACAATTCCCTACAGATGGACCTGGGTGAAGCGGTACACCGGCAGGAACTTCGACTCGAATATCAACCCATTGTTCGTACCACCGATGGGCGGGTCATTTCTGTCGAAGCGCTGCTCCGGTGGCATCACCCTGATCGAGGGCTGATATCTCCGAACGTTCTGATCCCTCTCGCCGAACAGTCGGGCGACATCATCGAGATTGGAAACTGGGTGCTCGAGCACGCCTGCATCGACCGACACCGTTGGGATTCGAAATGTGGCGACGAGTCATTCGTTATGGCGGTAAACGTCTCGGCGCACCAACTGATGGCACCCGGATTCTTGGCCTCGGTGAAAGATATCCTTAGGCTCACCGAGACTGACGCCAAGGATATATGTCTGGAAATTACAGAAAGCGCCTTCGTCCAAGATGGCGCTCGCGCGTTGGCAGTTCTTTCCAAATTAAAGGAACTCGGGATCCTTTTGGCTCTCGATGACTTTGGGACTGGGTACTCTGCACTGAACTATCTCATGGAGTTTCCCTTCGATATTGTCAAGATCGATCAGACTTTCGTCGCCCACCTCACAGAGAGTAGAGCAGGCCACGCCATTGTGGCGAAGACAATCGAACTGGCCCATCTCCTTGACCTGGTGGTTGTTTGTGAAGGAGTGGAGACGGCTGAGCAGGACCGCGAAGTGACTGCTCTCGCCGCTGATTTCTCTCAGGGCTTCTACCTCGCGCGACCGATGACCGCTGACATGGTGGATGATCTCGCGGGTAACCTGATCACTTGAGGTTGCCGTCGACGATTTCCCGAGCGATGACGGCTAGTTTGACGTTGTTATTGCGAGCCTCGTGGCGCATCCAGGTAAAGGCGTCCTCAATCTTCAGCCCACGCCGCCCGACCAGGACTCCCTTGGCCTGTTCCAAAATGGCCCTGCTGGTCAGCGCGGTGGTGAGCTGGTGATTCAGCAGTCGAGACTCGAACGTAACCCGCTGATGGAGAATCGAAATTGAAGCCATGTCGGCGAACGCCTGAGCCGCAATGAGGTCCTCAGAGGACATCGATCCGTCCTCACTCCGAAAGATGTTTAGGGAACCGATGTGTTGGTCTCGCAACCGCATCGCGAAGGCGTACGCGGACTTGTACCCGGCATCAACCGCCCGTGAGCCGAAAAGGGGCCATCGAAGTTTCAGGTTTTCGGGGGTCTCGGCAACGATGCGCTCGTTCAGGCGGAAGCTATCGAGGCAGGGCCCTTCACTGGTCTGCAACTCGAAGAGCTCCATGGTGCGCATGGTCTCGCTCGACGACGCCACGCAGCGAAGATCTCCCTCGGGAGCGACCAGCATGACCCCTGCCGTGCTGACGTCGAGAAGGTCTACGCATCGAGTGGCGAGAAGGGTCAAGAGGTCGACCGCATCGAAATCATCGAGCAGGTTGTCCGCTAATTCTATGAGCGTCGAACAGACCAGCGACTCACTCGGCATCGGAACCTCCAGCGGTGCTTGGAGGCCGGCCCATGCCGACTGGACTTGGAGCGCAACGGGCAATCCGAAAACGAGGCACCATATGGGCATCCTCTGATGTAATGGACATGCTAGGCAGTCACTGCGAAACCCTCGCTCTTGAAGGGTAGGCGGTGTTGATCCTACTCCACCTCCACTGCGTTTGGGTGACTTTGTCCTTATGCATCAGTTGATTATCTGCACGGGCGAGCCGACGGGGACGCTCCGAAGCTGCGCCAGGTCGGCGTCGTGCAGGCGCACGCATCCGTGTGAAATCCGGGCTCCGGTCGTACCAATCGCGGCATCGGCGCCGAGCGGTCCATGAATGGCCACAATGGCATCCCCTGACTCCTCGTAGTCGCTGATCGCGTTCGAGTGACCTGACGTCACCATGACGAACGGCCCCCAGGCCGCCGAAGGTGGACTGGCAAAGAGGACGACGAAGAAGTTCCCGGTAGGCGTGGGGTCTTGCACCGTACCGACGCCGGCCGGCGCACTCATCAGGAGATGTCCTTCCTTGTAGAGCATCACGCGCTCGGTCTCAAGGTCAACCTCGATCCTGTACGGCGTGGAGCTCAACGTCGCCGCGGAAGAAGGGATCCAAGCTGTCGATCCATTGGGCCGCTGGGCCAGACGAACCTCGATGTAGCCGTTGTCCTGCGCGAGGACGGGCAGCGCCGATGGCGCCCCATACCACGTTTCGGGCACAATTCCGGTTTGCGCCCCTCCCGGGGTGGTGAAGTCTGGCGTCGTCTCGGTCAACGTGGCGACGAGTGATGAAGGATCTTGTTTGTGCACGACCCTTGTGCTCCGTCGCACGGAGGCTGGGTGCCTCCTTGGTGCGGCGGAACTTTTGGGAGAGCCGGCGAGCACCATCGTGACCGTGAGGGCGAGAGCGCCGGCGATGCACACGGCTCCCGCGACCTTGACGTGTTGGTGCTTCACCGGATCTCCACCGTCGCCCGGACTAGCCCGTCACCGTGGGAGCCTCGGACGCGGGGACCAGTTCGTCAGCGGAGGTGCCCGAGGTGGCGATGGGCACGACCGGCAGCGCCGAAGCTTTGGTTGTAGGGGAGGGGGAGTCCATGACCTGCGCGCTCGATGTAGGGAAGGGGGGGAGCTCACCGGCGAAGCTGGCGGTGGCCACGTTGACGACGGCCGCGGTGATGTCGCCCAGGTTGCAGTAGGTGTCGAGGGACGCCCCGACGGCCAGTGTGACCCCCGTGATGTCGCATGCCGGCACCAACGGGTCGCTCACGGTGACGTTCGCGAGCGGGATGTCGCCCGTATTGGTCACGGTGACCTTCCAGTACGCGGTGTCGCCCTCGGGGATGTCCACGGAGGACGTCCATGGGCCCTGGCCCCCTGCGCCACAGTCCGTCGCCACCTCTGTCCCGCACACCTGCTTGAGAATGCCGATGGCTGCGAGGGGTACCGTCACCGATGACAGATTCGAGCTGATCGGCGTCGCGACTCCCGGTGGTGTGCCTTGGGCGGTGGCGGAGTTGACGATCGAGCCGGCAGCGAGGTCGGTCAGAGTCACCTGGTAGGTGGCGGAGCAGGTCTCAGCGGCACGTGGCGCCAAGGTGGCATCGGGACAGCTGAGCCCGGTCAACCCCGGGTGCGAGTCGATAATGCCCACGCCCGAGAGCGTGACGTTGCCCGTGTTGGTGACCAGGTAGTTGTAGTTGATGTTCTGGCCGGCGGCGGTGTAGCTGGACTCGGTGGCCGACTTGAGCAGGGTCAGCGCCGGGGCACTATTGGTCACATAGAAGATCCCCACACCACTGCCCCCCGCCGGAACGGTGACGCCCTCAGTGGCCGTGGTACCGCCATTGGCGGGAACCGAGGGCCCCATGCAGGCCACCAGCACAAAATCCGGAGGAGGCGTTGCCGTCATGGTGTAGCCCCCCGGAGCGACCGGGGTGGTTCCGAGGGGGTTCGGCGACGAACCGAGCGTCTGGGGACCGGTTGAAGCCAGCGTCCCGCCGGGCACTTCGGTCGCGGTGGGACGTGCGTTGTTGCAGAGGTAGATGTGCCCGGCAATGGACTGGGAAATAACGGTCGGCGCGACCACGGCAAGTGGAGCTCCAGGCGCCCCACAGTGCAGCCCGGAGAGCTCGGCCACCCCTGAATCGGAGACGTTCGTCCCGTCCGCCCATGTGCTATTTGTACTTAAGGTGATCACACCCGAGGCACTGGCCGGAAGCTTCTGGGTCAGCACTGCGGTCAGGTACGGCAGGGTGGCAGCCTGGGACGTCCCGTCGGTTGCGAACGCGGTGTCTTGAGCGGCGATGGCGAAGGTGGTCGCATTGAGGGTCGCTAATCCACCGGTCACCGAGGCGACGGTTCCCGCCTCGGTCTGATCCCAATTGTTCGTAACCGTCCATGAAACGGTATAGCCGGTACCGATCGGGCTGGAGCACGACGCAACACCGACAATGGCGTCGTCGTGCGCCGACGCCACCTTACCGAAGCCCACCACTCCGATGAGAACGAGCGATACGGCGAGTCCCCCTTGCGCCAGCCTGAAGAACCTGTGAGTGAAGTGCTTAGTGGTGGTCATTTCATCGTCCGTTTCGTGTGAATGTCAGTGGCGATTGGGTGAAATCCCTTGATGAGCGCGCCGAGCGGGGCCCATCGACTGAAGAGGCAGAGGGATCCGAGAAACGACGGGCCGCGGAAATCCGCCGGCACTCGACGTCACGCTCAGGGGTGGGGGTGATCTCTTTCATTCGCATTCCAGACGCCTTTCGCTGCCAACCACAAGGATTGATCAGCAGCCATTGTCTGGAGCTGCGGGGAGAAGTTCAACGATTACTGAAGCGGAGGGTTGCTCACACCGAGCGTGTTCGGGATTTCCGTTTTCTAGAGAAATCCAAACCGAACATCCACGTCAATGGGAAAAATAGTAAGGCCCAAAACCCAACTCCAGCCCAACGCCCGTCCAACGCTTCCGTAACAATCTCAGGGGTCGACACTGAGTCCGGTGACCCCATTCACTCGGTCCTTAATTCCTCCGCCGGGCGATGAGAAAGCGCGACGCGACCCGGCCATAGCGCCAGCACGTTCGCGGCAATGATGGTCGCCGGAATGAGGAGCAGGGCCGCCACCAAGGCCAGCGGTGGGATTTCCGAAAGAGGAACTCGCTCGGCGATGGCCCGCCAGCCCAATCGTCCGACCGCAATACCGAGTGGGATCCCGACCACGAGCCCGAAGAGACCAATCGCCGTACCCTGTGAATTGAGAACCGTGCGGACGTTACCTCGCGTCATGCCTAGGGCGCGCAGCACGGCGAATTCATGGCTTCGGCGGCGGGCACACGACAAGAGGACGGATCCCAAGGCGGCGACCGCGATCAGCCCGAGAAACGCGGCCAAGACCTCGGGCAGGGTGTGCACATTCCGCAAATTCTCCAACTCGTCGGGGACATCCGAAGGCTCAATGTCAGTGGCAAGTGGCCCCAGTTCGGATTGCAGATGTTCAATGCCGGTGTTGGAGGATATGCCGGGTGCGAACCGCACTGCTACCACCCGTCCGTCGGTAATGGACCCCGATGGGCCGATTGAGGGAACGACGGCATCGAACTGTCGTGGTGCCAACCAGAGGCCCTCGTCGAATTCGGAGTGCACATCGCTGGGGAAGAGTGCCTCGCCGACGATCTTGACTCGGGTGTGCGATGCACCCACAGAGACGGTATCGCCGATACCAACGTGGAGGTCCTTAGCGGTGGCCGGGCCAATGGCCACTTCACCTAGCCCTCTCGGGGCGCGTCCGGAGATCAAGGTGAATGTGATGGGCGTGGTGGACGCTCCGGCGATGGGACGCACCGAGAATGCCGGGGCTCCGACATTTCCCACATTGATCACGTCGCGGTCGACGACGGCGGTGGCCCGGACGCCCTTTGCCTCCGTCAGGCGGCGCGCGAGTTCGGGTGAGATATTGCGCCCGGTTTGCGCACGATTGGCTGGTGTCACGGTGGTGTCCCAGGTAACGCCGGCGAGCTCGGGATGATGCAAGGCAGTGGTGATGCCGTGGTCAATGGTGAGGCTGGCGACCACGCCCGTGACCGCCACGACGGCGGCCAACAGCGCAGGAACCACCGGTATGCGACGTCGGCCCTGGCCCGTCTCGAAGGCCATCGTCGTGCCCAGACCGATGGCGACCGGCGCCCATCGACGCACGGTTCCGGGCGACTTGGCGGGACCGAGCCGTCGGAGGCGTCCATCGCGAGGGCCTCGACCGATGAGAACCGATGCCACGAGCACCAGGACGACGACGAGAGCCATGCCTGGCCCGATCACGGTCCAATCCACGTGATAGCCCACGTCGGGGTCAATTCGTCGGCCGAGCCCAACGGGAAAACGAGGCGAGGCCAGGAGCGCAACCCCGAAGGCAATCGGTGCCGCCACCACCGCCGGGATCAGGTGGGAGAGCCCGGTGGCCAGACCCATGTGGGCGCGGGACATGCCCAAGGCGCGCAAGGTCCCCGCGTCGTCCGCGATCGTCGAGGCGGAGCGACCCAGGACCTGGGCTACCAGAATGCCGCCACCCAGGAGAATGGCGGCGGCGAGGAGCAACAGCGCCGTCGTCTCGACGTCCAGCGTCGTGTTCACGCGCCGACTCGTCGCGTGCGCATCGAGGACGGGCGAACCACGGGCGATGAGCGAGTTCACGTCGTGTCGCAACGTTCCCATGTCGGCTTCACCGTGGCGGAGCACGATGTCGGCATTCTCGGCCACGCTTATTCGAGATCCGTAACGGGCCAGGAAGCCGGGTGATACCAATACCTGTCCGTCTGACACAAAGACGAACTGCGGCACCTCCTTGACCACCCCCACGACGTGCATCGTGACCGTGGGTCCATGGGGCGCACCGGTCTCGTCGACCTGCTTCGAGTTGTAGAACCGGTACGTGAACGTACCCCCAACCGGTGGAACCTGATTAGCGGCGTTCTCATCGACCACTACCTCGTCGGGCGAGTGAGGATTGAACATCCTTCCTTTTACGACGACAGGCTTCTCAACGTTCCCCAGATACGTGCCGTCAGCCGAACCAAAGATGACCGCGGGCTCGTGGCCGTTGTAGACGCCGAACAAGAGGTCCCAGACGGCCACCGTTTTCACCTCGGGACGAGCCCTTAAGCGATCCCAGCTCGGATGGGCCACGCCTACTTGACTGGGGAAGACAATGGCATCGGCTGCGTTGGTCTGCACGCGCAGGCGTTCGAGTGCAGTGTCAGTCCGCCGGGCGCCCGCCCATGCGGAAAGAGCGAACCCGATGGTGAGGCCGATCAGGATCCCGAGCACGAGGAGTGACCGCCAACGCCGTCTGACGTCTCGCCGCGCCCAAAATGCTGCGGCCCTCGCTCCGCTTCCCGCAACCATCAGCACACGGTACGCGCGATCACTCTGAAACCGAAAGGTGGTTATCTGGTGTCGGGCGGGTAGTGGTGGCACGAAGGGCGCCCTCAGTTGCCCGTCGCAATGGGGGGTTGTCAGAAACAGTCGGGGCGCGTTGCGGCTACCCCAACGCCGGTTGACGGGCAGGTCTACGCTACGTTCACATCCCTCGTCGGATCCGCAGTCAAGAGCGTCCCCGTGCGTCAGCTGGTGGTCAACGCCGGACGTGAGGAACTGGCGGGATTCGACTTGCGAGTCAGACGTGACAAAGTGAAAACATGTGCTTCACCGACTAATTGGAGGAACTGCCATGGTGAAACCGATCCCCGATGGATACCCTCGCGTCGCTCCCTACCTGTACATCGACGGCGCGAGGTCAGCCATCGATTTCTACGTCTCCGTCCTTGAGGCCGAAGTGAGGATGACCATGCCTGGCCCCGACGGCAAGGTGGGCCACGCCGAGCTGACCATCGGAGACTCCGTGCTGATGCTTGCTGACGAGTTTCCGGATATGGGGGTCCGCGGACCAAGGTCGGTAGGCGGTTCACCGGTGACAATCCACGTCTACGTCGAGGACGTGGACGACACGTTCGAAAGAGCCATCAGTGCGGGTGCCGTGGTACTCAAGCCTGTTGAGGACAAGTTCTATGGAGATCGAGGCGGCGAGTTCGAGGATCCGTACGGGCATCGATGGAGCATCGCCACCCACGTTGAGGACCTGTCGCCTGAGGAGAT
>Ga0302180_10004504_pt1 | contig 10334 bp, 9 predicted proteins | sample I_Palsa_E3_2_FD_200575 | JGI IMG/M metagenome (GOLD analysis project Ga0302180, IMG submission 200575) | Peat permafrost microbial communities from Stordalen Mire near Abisko, Sweden - I_Palsa_E3_2 | ecosystem: Environmental > Terrestrial > Soil > Palsa > Peat permafrost | place: Sweden: Abisko... | reverse complement strand
CTACGAGCCTATTTGGGCGATTGGAGACGGTGAAACGGCGACACCGAAAGTAGCGGCCGCCGCTCACCAATTTATCCGCGCTCAAGCAAAGGGAAAGTTTGGGGTGGATGCCGCCAACGGAGTCAGAATCATGTACGGCGGCAGCGTCAAACTGGACAACGCGAGGAGTCTCATGGAGCAGCCTGAGATCGATGGATTCCTCATAGGCGGGGCCAGTCTCGATCCAGTCAGCTTCGCGGCCATCGTGAATCTTTAAGCGGGTTGAATGTGGAAACGATTCTTGTTGTAGATGACACCAGCTCAGTCTTGAAAGTAGTTACCGCTATTCTCGAAGCCGCCAGCTTCCATGTTCTTCAGGCCGATGGCGGCGCCAAAGCTGTGAAAATGGCCGCCGAATATCCCGGACGGATCGACTTGCTGCTATCGGATATCAAGATGCCGGAAATGTCCGGCCCTCAACTGGGCGAACTACTGAAGCACACCAGGCCGGACGTGCGTGTGATGCTTATGTCCGGGTTCAGCGGGGACCTGTTGGTGCTCAATTACGGATGGGCATTCATCGAAAAGCCGTTCTTGGCAAAGAAACTCGTTGAAATGGTTACTGAAGTCCTCCATACACCGGACAAATCACAGGGCAGTAACCAGTTCGATAAGCGTAAAGACAAAGCGTCAGAATAGCCGGAATCGTTTTGACGCTATTTTGACAATTCTTCTTTTACAGTAAAGCTGTGAACCCAACGCTACAACTTCACGACCTCGGTCAAAGCCTTTGGCTCGATAACATCACACGAGGGATTCTGACGAACGGGACGCTGCGCCACTACATCGGCGATCTCTCGGTCACAGGGCTAACATCGAATCCGTCCATCTTCGATTTGGCCATCAAGAATTCAGATTTTTATGACGATGCCATTCGTCAGAAGACGAAGGAGGGTAAGACTGGAGAGAGACTTTTCTTCGAACTTGCGATCGAGGACCTGGCGCAGGCAGCCGATCTCTTTCGACCAATCCACGAGGCCACTGCTGGGGTAGATGGCTGGGTGTCTCTTGAGGTATCACCCTTACTCGCCTACGACGCTGCCAGTACTGTCAAAGCTGCTGTCGCACTCCGAGCTCAGGCGCACCGACACAATGTGTTCATCAAAATTCCGGGAACAAATGAGGGGCTCGCGGCCATCGAGGACACCATCTTCGCGGGAGTGCCGGTGAACGTCACGTTGCTATTCTCAAGCGCTCAATATATCGCCGCGGCCCAAGCCTACCTGCGAGGCGTCGAGCGGCGAATCGCTGCGGGACTCGATCCGACAGTACGCTCAGTCGCGTCAATGTTCATCAGCCGCTGGGATAAAGCCGTGATGGGGAAAGTACCGGAAGAGCTTCAGAACCGTCTGGGGATTGCGATTGCCGCGCGTACTTACAAAGCGTACCGCGAACTGCTCGCTTCACCGCGCTTGGAAAAGGCCGTTAATGCGGGCGCTCAACCGCAGCGGATGCTCTGGGCGAGCACGGGAACGAAAGATCCTCAGGCCTCCGACGTTCTGTATATAGAAGCCCTTGCCGCACCGGACACCATCAATACAATTCCCGAAAAGACGCTGCTTGCGTTCGCTGATCACGGAACGCTACGTGGGGTTATGCCGGTAGACGGCGGCAATGCCGAAACGGTAATTGCTGAATTCGCCAAAGCGGGTATCGACGATCAGCAACTTGGCGTCGATCTTCAGCGGGAGGGGGCGGACGACTTCGTCGCATCTTGGAAAGATTTGCTGGCTTGCATCCAAGCGAAGACCACCACGCTGAAAGCAGCCTAAGATGCCAACCGCGCAACCGCCCGCCACCATTGCACCTCTTAGTCAGCGGCCGACCTGGGCCGAACTGTCGGAACATTTCAAGAAACTTTCGGGTCAGCAACTCCGGCAACTGTTTGCGGAAGATTCGGACCGCGCGGAACGCTTCACGATCGACGCTCTGGGCCTGTACTTTGATTATTCGAAGCACCGGATCACCGCCGAGACAATTCGTCTGCTTGTAGAGCTCGCAGAGCAATCCGGCCTGCGTCAACACATCGACGCGATGTTCGCAGGCAAGAAAGTCAACGTCACTGAGCATCGCGCCGTTCTGCATGTCGCGCTGCGTGCCCCCAAGGGTCAACAAATATTCGCGGACGGCGTAGATGTCGTTCCCGAGGTTCACGCCGTCCTTGACAAAATGACGGCGTTTGCCGAACAGGTGCGCGGAGGCCTTTGGAAAGGGCACTCCGGCAAGCGCATCCGGAATGTAATCAATGTTGGCATCGGAGGTTCGGACTTGGGGCCCGTGATGGCTTACGAGGCGCTGAAGTATTACAGCCAGCGCGACATGATCTTCCGCTTCGTCTCCAATGTGGACGGTACGGACTTTGTCGAGGCGACCCGCGACCTAAATCCGGAAGAAACTCTATTCGTCATTTGCTCTAAGACCTTCGCCACACTCGAAACGATGACCAATGCCCACACGGCTCGTGAGTGGGTTCTCAGCGCAATGAGCGATGAGAAGGCTGTTGCGCGACACTTTGTCGCAGTCTCCACCAACACCGCGAAGGTAGAGGAGTTCGGAATCGACAGCGCCAACATGTTCGGCTTCTGGGACTGGGTGGGTGGCCGCTACTCGATGGACTCGGCAATCGGTCTGTCTACCATGATTGCGATCGGTCCTGAGCAATTCCGCGCCATGCTCTCTGGCTTCCACGAGATGGATGAACACTTCCGCAGAGCACCCTTCGAGCGCAATCTTCCCGTGCTGATGGGTCTATTGGTGGTCTGGTATAACGCCTTTTTCGATGCGCAGACTGTCGCGGTACTGCCGTACGAACAATATTTAAAGCGGTTCCCGGCTTACCTCCAGCAATTGACGATGGAGAGTAACGGCAAGCACGTGACACTGCAGGGAACCCGAGTCGACTATCAAACCGGCCCGATCTACTGGGGCGAGCCAGGCACCAATGGCCAGCACTCTTTTTACCAGCTCATCCATCAGGGAACAAAGCTGATCCCTTGCGACTTCATCGGTTTCGTGCATGCACTCAATCCTCTCGGCAAGCACCACGATTTGCTGCTGGCCAACGTTCTGGCGCAGGCTGAGGCGCTTGCATTCGGCCGGACGCCCGAGGAAGTGAAGGCCGGGGGGACTCCGGACTGGCTCGCGCCGCACCGAACATTTGAGGGGAACAGGCCGTCGACCACGATCCTCGCGGAGCGCCTTACGCCGGATACCCTCGGAAAGCTGATTGCGCTCTACGAGCACAGCGTTTTTACCCAAGGCGCAATTTGGCAGATCGACTCATTCGATCAGTGGGGCGTGGAACTCGGCAAGGTGTTGGCCGAGCGCATCATCCCGGAACTCGCGAGCGAGGTCGAGCCAACACTAGAACACGATAGCTCGACCAACGCGCTCATTCGGCGTTACCGCAAGCTAAAACACGCAACGGAATAGTAACGGGGCGTCAGGAGAGGGCAATCTATGCAACTTGGCATGATCGGATTGGGCCGGATGGGCACCAATATGGTGCGGCGTCTGATGCGGGCTGGCCACCAGTGCGTCGTTTACGACCTCCAGCAGGAAGCAGTACAGGCCATCACTAAAGATGGAGCGGTCGGGACGACATCGCTCGAAGACTTCGCGAGAAAGCTGAAGCCGCCTCGCACGGCGTGGATGATGCTGCCGGCGGCCGTGGTCGATCCGACGTTGAAGGCACTTACGCCGCTGCTCGAACCTGACGATGTGGTCATCGATGGCGGCAACTCTTACTACCACGATGACATCCGCCGAGCTGAAGAACTGAAACCGAAGGGCATTCACTATGTAGACGCCGGGACCAGCGGGGGCGTCTGGGGATCGGAGCGAGGCTACTGTTTGATGATCGGCGGCGATGAAGCCGTCGTGCGGCGCATTGAGCCCGTCTTCGCCGCTCTGGCGCCAGGCATCGAAGAGGCGCCGCGCACGCCCGGCCGCGAAAAGCTGGGCGGTACCGCGGAACATGGCTACTTGCACTGCGGTCCGAGTGGCGCGGGGCACTTCGTCAAGATGGTCCATAACGGTATCGAGTACGGCATCATGGCCTCCTATGCGGAGGGCTTGAATATTCTTCGCCATGCCAACGTGGGCAAGCAGCAGCAAGCCGACGATGCTGAAACCACACCACTGCGGCATCCCGAGCATTATCCATACGACCTGAATCTTGCCGACATCGCCGAAGTGTGGCGGCGCGGCAGCGTCATCGCTTCCTGGCTCCTCGATCTCACCGCTATGTCGCTCCTCGACAGTCCTGACTTAGCGAAGTTCGCCGGCCGGGTCTCGGATTCCGGCGAGGGGCGCTGGACGGTCGCGGCGGCTATCGACGAGTCGGTTCCGGCCCCGGTCCTGAGTGCCGCGCTCTACGAACGCTTCAGTTCACGCGGCCAGGACGATTTCGCCGACAAGGTGTTGTCCGCACTTCGCTTCCAGTTCGGCGGTCATAAGGAAAAAAGCTCGTGAGAGTGCGCTCGAAGGGAGCTAATTCGGTTCTTGCTATTGACATAGGCGGCACACATATTAAGGTGTTAACAACGGGGCAACCTGAAGAGCGCGAGATCCCGTCCGGTTCGAACATGACTGCCCGCAAAATGGCGCGGGATGTGAAGGGGATCACCGAGGACTGGGAATATGCCGTCGTCTCGATCGGCTATCCAGGACCGGTGATCCACGGGCACCCTCTCAGCGAGCCGCACAACCTTGGCGGCGGCTGGGTTGGATTTAGTTTTGGCAAGGCATTTGGGTGTCCAGTCAAGGTGATCAATGATGCTGCCATGCAGGCGCTCGGAAGCTACCAGGGAGGCCGTATGCTCTTTTTAGGCCTCGGCGCCGGGCTCGGGTCCGCAATGATCATCGACGGAATCCTTGCTCCGATGGAGCTAGCGCATCTTCCTTACAAGCATGGGAAAACTTACGAGGACTACGTTGGCGTTCGGGGTCTAAAGCGATTGGGGAAAAAGGAATGGCGGCGCTCCGTGGCGGATATTGTGGAGCGGCTCAAGAGTGCCTTAGAGGCTGATTACGTCGTGTTGGGCGGAGGAAATGCGAGCAACATGAACAAGTTACCTCCCGGCACTCGCCTCGGCAATAACGGAAACGCCTTTATAGGCGGGTTTCGCCTATGGGATCAAGAGCCTGCGTCCAGGCGTCACTCGTGGGCGCAGAGCACCGCCGCACAGGGAACCGCCTGATGAGCGCCTCCCGGTCGGACGCCTTGGTGCTCTTTGGTGTCACGGGTGATCTCGCCCACAAGATGATCTTCCCGGCCCTCTATGCGATGGTCAAACGAGGCACACTCAAAGTTCCGTTGATTGGAGTGGCTCTTCCGAAGTGGAGCCTTGAGCGACTGCGAAAGCGCGTGACAGAGAGTATAGAACAATCGGGCGCGATCGATGATCGGCCTGCCTTCAGCCAGCTACTGTCGCTGTTCAGGTATGTAAGCGGGGATTATAAAGATCCGGGCACGTTCAAGGCGATAAAAGAGGCACTTGGCGATGCTCACCGCCCGGCGTATTACCTCGCCATTCCGCCCTCGCTGTTCGAGGTGGTGATCGAAGGACTGGGCGCCGCGAAACTGGGCGGCCATGCGCGGGTCGTCATCGAGAAGCCGTTTGGACGCGACCTAGCCTCCGCGCGGGAACTCAACCGCGTCGCCAGAACGGTTTTTCCGGAAGATTCAATTTTCCGCATCGATCATTTCCTCGGAAAGGAGGCGATCATGAACATCCTCTACTTCCGCTTTGCCAATTCCTTCCTGGAGCCCATTTGGAACCGCAACTACGTGGCCAGCGTTCAGGTCACGCTGGCCGAGGATTTCGGGGTGAAGGGGCGCGGGGCCTTTTATGAAACCGCTGGCTGTCTGCGCGATGTAATCCAGAACCATCTCTTTCAGGTGGTCGCACTGCTGGCTATGGAGCCGCCGGCCAGCAGGGATTTTGGGGCTGTCCATACCGAGAAAGCCAAGGTCTTCCAAGCTATGCGTCCTCTAAAGCGAGGCGACTTAGTGCGCGGGCAGTACGCGGGCTACCGGAAGGAAGCAGGGGTCTCGAAGAACTCCGATGTCGAAACTTTCTGCGCCCTGTGTCTTCAAATCGACTCGTGGCGCTGGGAGGGTGTGCCCTGGTATCTCCGATCCGGCAAATATCTGGCCGAAACCGCGACCGAGGTCCTGGTGGAGCTGAAGACTCCACCGCAAAGGCTCTTCGAGGACTCAGCGCCCACGACGGGCCGGGCAAACTATCTGCGCTTCGGGCTATCTCCCAACTCAGCCATCGCTCTCGCGGCCCGCGTCAAGCTGCCCGGAAAAGACTTCGTCGGAGAGCAGCGAGAGCTTTTCCTCTCGGAAGAACAGCCGGGCGAGGAAGCGCCCTACGAGAGGCTTCTGAGCGACGCCATGACCGGGGATGGAGCGCTCTTTGCTCGTCAGGACGCCGTTGAGGCCGCTTGGGCCGTGGTCGATCCCGTTCTGAAAAACGAACCCCGGGCGCTTCTCTATAAGCGCGGGAGCTGGGGGCCAAAACAGGCTGACGAGATTATTGCTTCACATGGCCGTTGGCACAACCCCGAACGACAGTTACATCCGAAGAGAGACGATGCCGGTTCCAAATGAGTAAAACTGTTGCCTCCATTGATGAACGCACGATCAACCAGTTCAAACAGGCTGCCGCGAACTCTGCTGTAGCGCAACTGCGGGATGGTATGGTCGTCGGGTTGGGTTCGGGAACAACAGCGACTCTGGCCGTGGAAGCCATCGGACGACGCGTCAAAGAGGGGCTGAGAATCATCGGAATTCCCACATCGGAGCAAATAGCCGATCAAGCCAGGCTTCTGAACATTCCCTTGTCCACCCTCGAAGACCACTGCGCAATCGACATGACCATCGACGGAGCCGACGAGGTAGAGGAGGGGACGCTCAACCTTATCAAGGGGGGCGGAGGCAACCTGTTGCGCGAGAAGATTGTGGCCGTTGCAAGTTCGCGCATGATCGTTGTGGTGGACGAAAGAAAAGTGACAAGTCAACTCGGCAGCCATTCCTTGCTAGCGGTTGAGGTGATCCCATTTGGCTGGAGAACAACAGCAAAGAGGTTGGAAAAGGCAGGAGCTCATCCGGCTCTCCGTGTAGGGTCCGATAAAAGGATCTTCCTCACCGACGGCGGTCATTACATTCTCGACTGCGCTTTTGGCCCTATCAATTCGCCGCAACGGTTGCAAGCCGACTTGGACAGCATAGTGGGGCTGGTCGAGCATGGTCTCTTTATCGGGATTGCGTATCAGGTGCTGGTTGGCGGTCCAGCGGGAGTAAGGATCCTAAATCGGAAAATCGACCCGTGAAATCTGCATTGCCCTGCATCCTGACAATCAACGGCGGATCTTCGAGCATCCGGTTCGCGGTTTACGAAGCAGGGGAAACGGCCAGCCGGCGGCTCGCCGGAAAGATTGACCGCATCGGTCAGAGTGGAACGCATATGACGGTCGGCGAGGTGGCCGTCAAACCGCAGAGCTCAACGCCTCTCACCGCCGGCGATCACCACGCAGCCGTAACTTTTCTGTTGGATTGGCTTGAGTCGCGTCCCATTTTCTCTTCGGTCAAAGCCGTGGGACACCGCTTGGTTCAGGGCATGAAGCATTTCGAACCGGAGCGGGTCACGCCGAAGCTTCTTACGGAATTGCATCGCATCACCGCGTATGACCCCGATCACCTTCCCCGGGAGATCGAACTGATCGAAGCGGTGCAGCGTCGGCATCCAAAACTGCCTCAGGTGGCGTGCTTTGATACCGCCTTTCACCGCGCTATGCCGCCTGTTGCCAAGTTGCTGCCGATCCCCCATCGCTACGCCGCGAAGGGCATCGAACGTTACGGTTTCCATGGGCTGTCCTACGAATTTCTAATGGAAGAGCTCGGGCGGCTCGAACCAGTAGCAGTAAAAGGCCGCGTGATTCTCGCGCATCTTGGCAGCGGCGCCAGTATGGCGGCCGTCCATCATGGCAGAAGTGTAGACACCAGTATGGGCTTCACGCCCACGTCGGGATTGGTAATGAGTACCCGCACCGGAGACCTCGATCCCGGTCTTGTCTACTACCTCGCGCGCACCGAACGCATGACCGCCGCGAAATTCCAGCGAATGGTGAATCACGAATCCGGACTGCTCGGAGTTTCCGGGACAAGCCCCGACGTGCGCGACCTGTGCGCGAGTGAAGCCACCAATGTCAGGGCTGCTGCCGCGGTGGAACTTTTTTGCTACCAGGCAAAGAAATGGATCGGTTCCTTCGCAGCAGCTCTGGGCGGACTCGATACGCTGATTTTTTCAGCCGGGATTGGTGAAAATGCACCGCTCATCCGGACTCGAATCTGCCATGGCCTAGGCTTTCTTGGTATCGAACTGAATCATCGGCGCAACACCCGGAATGCGCCGATCATTTCGCCGAATGCCGGGCGGGTGCAGGTGAGGGTAATTCCCACCGACGAGGAAGTCATGATCGCGAGGTCCGTAACCCGTCTTCTTGATCTGAGCTCCATTGGATAAACCGGAAAGAACCGAGAGACGCATAGCGGAGTCGATCACACCGTTGAAGTCTGAAGCGGCAAGACGAATTTCGCCACGGTTCCGCCTCCCGGATTATGCTCCAAACTGATACGTCCACCGTGCGCTTCTACAAATTCTTTACAGATCGAGAGCCCTAAGCCAAGGCCATCCGCCGAACTGGATTCTGCCAGCCTGTGGAATTTCTCGAAAACTCGATCAAGATCTCCATCCGGCACGCCCCGGCCCCGGTCAAGCACCTTCACTTCCAATTTGTCACTGACGATTTGGCTAGTTAGCTCAATTGGTTGCTCAGCGGAAGAGAAACGAAAGGCGTTACTGAATAGGTTCACTAACACCTGCGTGATCAAATCAAAATCCATGGGAATCAAGGGCAGGTCTCGAGGGATGTCAATGGAAAGCTGACGCTTATGCGTCCCCATCTCCTCCAGCGCGGCTCCTACCACGTCCAACAAGTCACATGGTTCGATTCGCAACCGCCAGATTCCTGTCTGAAGACGCGTCACATTCAGCAGGTTATTCATCAGGCGGTGTAACCGTTTGGCCTCACGCTCAGCGGTTTGCAATAGTTGACGTTCGTGCTCTTGCTCAAGCGGAAGATCAGGGTTCAACATGCTACTTACCGCTGCCGTTATTGCCGCTAAGGGAGCGCGAACTTCGTGTGCGACAGAAGCTAAGAGGGCGTTTTGCACCCTGTCCGACTCGTCAAGGAACCGAAGACGCCGCAACTTCTGTTCAACGATGGCCCGCTCGATTGCCAATGCGGATTGGTCAACGAATCCGTGCAAAAGTTCACGCTGCGATAGAGAGAGCAAGGCACGCGGTCGGGTTTCCAGTCCAAGCACACCAGTAACTCTTCCCGCTACGGTCAGTGGGAAGTAGTGGGCGTAAGCATCCGCCAGTTCTGTGGTGAAGGCGCCAGCTTCCTGGCCGTTCTCCCAACACCAGCTCGCGGTCTCCAGTTCTTTGGCTGTTGCTACAAACTCTGGAGTCTTGTATCGGAATATCAGTCCTTGATCCGCAGGCAACAGAATGGCTGAACCGCAATGGAAGTTAACTTCTAGATGATGACCGACGGTCTCCAGAATCTGATCAAGGTCGCCAGCCAGTGTCAGGGATCGGCTGAACGAACCCAGCGCGATCAGCCTACTGTAAGTCAAACTATTTTGGATCGCGGGCGAGGCAATCTGCGCAGCCGCGATGCCATTCCGCAAATCTTGCGTTGTAAACTCCGCGCCAGACTTTTTGTTATAAACCTCGAAGAACGCGATCACGTTCTTCTTGCCGTCTATGACTGGAATGCATATTCCGGATTTGACACCGAATTGTTCAAGAGCCCCGGGAAGGATCGCCGAATCATTTTGAGCGTCATTCGTCAGATAGCTCGTCCCGTGCGTCAAGACCCAACTAGACCACCCCGTGTCGGGTCTGCCAGGATACGTAAGAGGAACAATGCCCGTCCCGTGCAGCAAATGGTCGCATGACATTCCTTCCGATGTTCGCAAACCAGCGCATCCGCTTTCGGCGCCCATCATCTCGAGAACCTCTTCGATTAGTGTGTCCAGCAAACTGTGAAGATCGAATGTTGAGTTCAGCTTTTCGCTAGTCCTGAGCAATGACGTCAGGGCATGCTCGAGCTCTTCTTTGTACACTGGGTTCTCGTGCGCCTGCATGGGATTCCTCAAAGGGTTTATTTCGCTGCCGTCCAATCTAATTCGGTCCGAAGACGATACCCAACCCCCG
>Ga0302180_10004501_pt1 | contig 10336 bp, 8 predicted proteins | sample I_Palsa_E3_2_FD_200575 | JGI IMG/M metagenome (GOLD analysis project Ga0302180, IMG submission 200575) | Peat permafrost microbial communities from Stordalen Mire near Abisko, Sweden - I_Palsa_E3_2 | ecosystem: Environmental > Terrestrial > Soil > Palsa > Peat permafrost | place: Sweden: Abisko... | reverse complement strand
ATTCGTCCTTGTCGACCAGTTCCAGCCGGGTAAACGCGTAATTGCGCCGCCGGAAGTTCAGCGTGGATTCGAGCACGTAGCCGTTGAGGTTGACTCCGTCGGAGAGCTTGTGCACGCGCCCCCACACCAGCGACGTTGCCCAATTGCCCGCCGCCAGAGGATGGTTGTATTCCACGGAAGCTGTCTGCCGCCACTGGCTGCCGGGCTCCAGCGCTTCCGGCTTCTCCAGCCGTCCAACGCTGTACTGCGCCGTCCAGTCCCGCGTGGGAGCGACGCTCATCCGCCCGGAATACGAATCCAATGCAGCGGGTTGAATGCTCCAGCGTTCTTCATTGGGCTCACGCCCATTAAACGCCGAGGCCTCAAGTTTCACGCAGTCGATCACAAATCCGGTGGTGACCACGCCGAAGCTGGTATGCGTCGAGTCTTGTAAATGGTGGCTGAGCGGCGCCAGTGGCAGTTCCGCAGCGGAGGCCCGGTGAATGTAGGTGACCGGTCCGAGCGCAGGCTCCGCCGATGGCCCGCCATACAATTCCCACGAGACTTTTTCCGACAGCGGCAACGTGTACAGCGCCGACAGTTCTGCGAACACATTGTGCGGATGCTGGTGGTCGACCAGCGGCTCTCCGTGGTAAGTCTCGCCCGTCTGAAACAGCTCCGGGAACCCGGGATGTGGTGAGGTCAGCGATTCCGCCGAGAACATCTGGCGCAACAAAATCGTTCCACCGGCCAGCTTGTGCTCCTCCATCAGCATTCCCCAATTCACCGACTCGGCTTTGCCTTCGCCCCGCGGTCCGCCTTGCTGGTTGTAGTCGGCGAAGATTACGCCGTGCACCATCAATTGCCAGCCGCCATGCATCAGCATCCACTCATGTTCTGGAACGGACGCCGGCTGCCAGCCCGTTCCCGATCCGGCGTGCGGTGAGGGCAACTGCGCAGCTTTATGCTCCTCCATGTTCATCCCGCTCATGGATGAATCCTGTGCCGAAGCCAGAGACCACAACGCCCCGATAACCGAACAGACGATGATTGACCGCGCGGCGGCTCTGGCCACAAAAAACCTCATTCTCACAAGAGATGAAGAATGCTGACGTCGAGATATGCGCCGGAGCGCATTCCGACGAAGAATTTGAGGAAGGGAATTGTGGGCTAGATTCTCAGAGTCGTGATGGCGGGCGGGCCGCCGGAAGGCGCAAAAGCAGTTGGAAATGCGTCGTTGTCGCTGGCAGCGCCAAAGACATCAACCGCGCCAGCCTCCAGCGGCTGCAGCGTGGGGCACGGCGAAAAAACATTAGTAATCAGGGCCGAGGCATGACGACTCGCGCAGCAACGGTAATCAGCGGGCTGCGGATTGGACGGCACGCGGGGATGACATCCAGAGCTGTGTGAAGGCGCTGCCGAAGCGGGCAACAGGCACGCCGCTCCCGCACCGGCGCCAACCATCGCGGTCAACAGCGTTATCGCGATAATGCGTGAGAAATGAGCCAAAGCTACGTCCCGGTGATCTTCACGCGAAGTTCTTCCGGCAGGCGTTCACGGATCTCCTGCGGCAGGCGGTCATGCACGCGGCGCGCGCCTTCCTTGGCCGCACCCAGCACCGTGACCGGCGCGGGCGTGGCCACCGCCACCACCAGCCAGATCAGCGCAGACAAGGCAAAGCCCGCCAGCGCCGCAATCTCCAGCCAGAACGCGTGCCGCGGACCAAAGTGGCGGATCACTCCAAAAGCCAGCAGAAACACCCCGCCCGAAACCGAAGCCAGCGCGATCAGGCCTACGTCAATGATGCGGTGCATGCGTTGGCGGCCGCGGCAGCGCTCGCAAGCGGCGAAGTGGTGTTCGTAGTCGCCGCACATCTCCGGCGCCAGGCCAGAAATGTCGTAGCGCCAGCCGGCCAGAATCTTGCCCACAATCGGATCGATGCACTGCTGACCCATAAGTAAGCTAAAACTGAACTACGACAATTGGATCGGCGGCAAAACCTCGGACTGCACCGCCACCAGCACACGGTTCTGAAACAGGCCGCCCCGCTCAGCCAACGCTCTTTCTGCCTCTCGCCGGGCTATTTCCGGATGATTGTTCTGCTCAGAGAGATGCGCCAGCACTACAAACGCTGCACTATTATCATAGTCGTTAACGAAGAAATCCGCGAGTTTCTCGTTCGACAGGTGCCCCACGTTGCTCGCCACGCGCTGCTTCACCGCCCACGGATACGACCCTCCGCGCAGCATCTCCACATCGTGATTCGACTCCATAATCAGGATGTCAGACCCGCGCAAGTGGTCGCGGACATTCACGGGCAGATATCCCAGATCGGTAGCCACGCTCACTTTGGCGCCTTCCACGCGGAAAGTGAAACCTACCGGATCGGCCGCGTCGTGGGGGATGGTGAAGGGTTTCACCTCAATATCGCCAACCTGAAAGCGATGCCCCGACTCGAAGCGCTCCAGTTTGTCGAGTTGCGGCCGCTCGCCGTTCACGCTGCGCATGGCCCGCGCCCAGGCCGCATGCGTCGCTCCGGTCATGAAGACTGGGATGCGCAACTTCTTCGCCAGCGTTGCTAAACCATAAATATGATCGGAATGTTCGTGGGTGATAAGAATCGCCGAAAGCGACTGCGGATCCACGCCCAACGATTTCATGCGCTTGAACGTCTCACGACAAGAAATCCCGGCATCGACCAGAATCCGGGTGCGGGCGCTCGCCACAAACGCACAATTCCCCCGGCTCCCGCTGGCCAGCATCGAAACCGTGACACACATGCTAGGGAGCATACGCGACTCCCCTGTGGATTGGGAGTAACTTTTTGGCTATCCGATACCTTGGGGTGAACCCGGCTGCCGGCTTCCGGCAAGGCGTTGGCACAAGAACTAGAAACTAGAAACTGGAAACAGGAAAACCGGAAGCCGGAAGCCGGCAGCCGCTACACTGGTACAGCCACATTCTCCACCATCTCGCGCAGCACCTGATCCGCCTGCTCGGACTTCTTCAGCGTCGAGGCATAACCGCCGTTGACCACCACGCGGTGGGCAAAGACTGGCACCGCCAGCGCCTTGAAATCTCCCGGAGTGCAGAAGCTGCGGCCGTCGAGGAACGCCATGGCCTGGGCGGCCCGGTAGAGCGACTGCGCCCCGCGCGGCGAGACTCCCAACGACAAATACTCCGACTCGCGCGTCCGCCGCACGATTTCGAGAGCATAGGTCACCAGCGATTCATCCACGCGGATGAGCTTGACGGCTGCCTGCATCGCGAGCACGTCAGCGCCCGTCAGCACCGGGTGCAGATCCTGCAAGTGCGCCGCGCCCGCCTCTGAGCGCAGAATCTCGCGCTCCGCCGCGGCCTCGGGATAGCCCATGCGTACCCGCATTAGAAAGCGGTCGAGTTGCGACTCCGGCAGAGGATAGGTCCCGTGATGCTCCACTGGATTCTGCGTCGCGATCACCAGAAACGGCTGCGGCAGTTCGTAAGAGTGCGCGTCCACCGTGACCTGGCCTTCGTTCATTGCCTCCAGCAGCGCGGATTGCGTTTTTGGCGTCGTCCGGTTAATTTCGTCGGCCAACAGCACGTTGGTGAAGACGGGGCCGCGCTTGAACTCAAACTCCTGCTCCATCGCGGAATACACTGAGATCCCCAGCACATCGGAAGGCAGCATGTCGCTGGTGAACTGCACTCGCTGAAAGGTGCAATCGATGGCGCGGGCCAGGGCTTGTGCCAGCGTGGTTTTGCCGACTCCCGGAACGCCTTCAATCAGCAAATGTCCGCGGGCGAAAATGCTGACCAGCGCGAGCCGCACCACATCGTCGTTGCCGCGAATCACGCGGCGAAGCGCTTTTTCCAGTTCGGCAGCCTTGCAGGATACAGCGGTGGCAGTCTCGGGCGACATTGGATGGATTTTACTATCTGGCGCAGATGCGGCGTAGTTACCGATGTCATAGAGCTTCTAGCTACTAGCTCCTAGCCACTAGCTTGTGGCCCTCAGCTGTTAGCTCCGCCCCGTCGCCCCCATTGCCCGAAATGGTTTGTCATCCCGAGCGAAGTTAGGGATCTGGAGCCTCCTGCCACAAATTCAGAACGCGAGCACGAACTGATCTTGCAGTTGAGCTAGAAGCTAGCAGCCAGAAGCTAGAAGCGGTTTTACTGCATAAACTCGGCCGGCCGTCCCGTGAGCCGCTCGATCCTCTTGGCAATCGGCGGATGCGTCGAGAACAGATTGCCGAAGTTCATCCCCAGCAGCGGCTGGATGATAAACAGATGCGCCGTCGACGGAGTGGCCTGCATCGGCACTCGCCGCGAGTAGGCGTCCAGCTTCTGCAATGCGCTGGCCAGGGCATAGGGATTGCCGGTGTAGTGCGCTCCGGTTGCGTCCGCCTGATACTCGCGCGAGCGCGACACCGCCAGCTGAATCAGACTCGCGGCGATCGGCGCCACGATCAGCATGAACAGCGCGGAGAGACCGCCGCCGCGGCGGTCACGGTCCCCGCCCATGCCGCCAAAGATCATGGCAAAGCGTCCCATGCTGGCCAGCATGGTAATCGCACCCGCAATGGTTGCCGCCACAGAGCTAATAAGGATGTCGCGGTTGCCCACGTGCCCCAGTTCATGCGCCAGCACGCCTTCCAATTCTTCGTCGGTGAGCAGCCCAAGGATCCCATGGGTCACGGCCACGGATGCGTGCTTCGGGTTGCGGCCCGTGGCAAACGCGTTCGGCGACTCGGTTGGGATCACATAGATCTTCGGCATGGGCAAGCCAATCTTCTGGGTCAGCCGTTCCACAATCTCGTAAGCGCGCGGCAGTTGCTCGCGCGTGACCGGCTGCGCCCGGTACATGGCCAGCGCGATCTTGTCGGAAAAGAAGTAGGAGATGAAGTTCATCACGGCGGCAAAGGCCAGCGCCAGCAGCATCCCATTCTGCCCGCCGAAGTAGCGGCCAAAGAACATCAACAGCAGCGTAAGCGCGGTCAGCAGGAACGCAGTCTTGAAAGTGTTTCCCATAATTATTGGATGTTACGCCGTGGGAGGCGATGCAGGTGTGCCAGAAAGGTGCTGAATGTTCCAACCGGAACATTTCAAGATGCAGGAATTTATCAGCGTAAGTCATTGATTTCCTTAGCGGGCGTTTGGAAGAGTCAATGGATTCAAGGGGTTAGGCTGTGGAAGAAACGCCTACTTTCGAGGGGGTCGGATGTCTACTAAAGTAGGCTTGACGGGCTCGTCTTGTACTTTATAAGGTGCAGGTCCTGCAGGGGGTTTTAGCTGTTTTTCAAGGGTGCTTAAGATGGGTGCGTGGTGGGATAGGTCAAAGTCAAAGGCAAAAGCAGCGGGCCCCCGTTTTCTCGTGTTGCGAAATTTAGAGTGGGGCACCCTCCTGCCCGGATAGTTCAAGGTCAACACCAAAATCAACGTCAAAAGCAGCGGGCGGGGGCGCCCGCTCTACACGAGCCTAACTCTTTTTCTTGCGGGGTGATCTGAACAGCGGAGCGCCCCAGGCGCTTGCGGATAGTAACGCTCCGAAGAGAATAATGGCGTCGATGCTGGAGCGTCCTTCGGGGGACCAGTAGACGTCTTTCAGGTTTAGCCAGAGGGCGAATTCGTCGAGCGTCAGGGCCGCGCCCACGCCGTAGAGGATCGACATCAACCGGCTCAGAAGGATCGACGAGTCGTCCTCGCCGGTGCCGATGTCGGCCAGCCAGCCGTATCCCACCGCCAACAGAATAATGATGCCGAAGACCAGGTGATGAATGTGCTGGCCTCCGTGCTCGATGAAATGGAATGGTGGGACATTGTGCAGAACGGCAAAGACCACCGCACGGACTCCGGCGAAGGTCAGAAAGAAACTTACCGACGCCACGAAGAGACGGCGCCGCGGCCGGTCGGGGATGCGCTCGTGGATCACCCGGCCCAGGGGCGTTCCCTGAGCCAGCAACAGCAGGAAAGCCGTTGCCGCGATCGCGAGCAGTAGGATGAACCAAGTGTAGGCCATACAACATTAGAGCATTTCCGGAAGCGGTGTCGCCTGGTGGAAACAGGAAAGCAGGTTCCTCCACTCCGCTTCCCCTTCCCTCCGGGAAGGGGAAGCTCCGGTCGGAACGACAATCTGTAAAGATGCTGCGGGCGAACCCCGCTCAGGCCTTCTGCGCTTCTCGCTTTAGCGCTCGGTCCAGGGTTTGATCCAGGGCGGATTTGGCGCTCTCGTATTCTGACTGCGAGATTTGGCCTTGCCTGCGTTCCACTTCGAGCTGGAAGAGTTCTTCTTTCAGTGCGTCGAGCAGCATGGAAGCGGGACGCGCCGCCGGAGCTGGTGTGGCGAGAACTGGCGCCGGCCCGTACTCGTCTTCTTCATCATGCACAGCGCTATGTGTGGCCGCTCGCGTGGGCGACGCAGCCCTTTGGCGCGCCAGAGCGCGTGCCGCGGACTGTTGCCGCAGGGCTACATAAACTCCGCCGATGATCAAAGCCGCGGCGATGCCTCCGAGGATGTACCAGCGGTATTTCTGCAAAGGGTCGGGAGCATCGATGGGCGGGCCGAGGCCGCCGCCCGGGCGGTTATTCGCCTTGTCGCCTGCTTCGCCTTTGGCGGCGTCGCTCTCCTGGGGGGATTGCAGCGTGCCTTCGCCTGAAACCTTGAAGGTAAGATTCTGGCCGGGCGTGGTATTGGAAGCCACCTGCACGATCGCGTCGGGCTCGCTTGGGTAGTTGATCAATTTGAATCCGGCCGAGGCAGCGGCTGCAGTGAACTGCATCGTCTTGGGCATCATGACGACGAAGTGCTCCATGGGATACACCGATTTGGGGTCAAGATTGGCGCTTCCCGTGTAGGGAAGCTGGTAGGCCACCTCGAACCGCGTCAGCCCCGGCCGCAATGGGAAGATGAAGGAATAGCGGTTCTTCTCGCCTTCGGGCACGGGAGCGGACTTCAGCGGGTTGCCATTTTCGGTGGTGGCGCTGCCTGAATCTGGAATGAGCTGCGCTCCGTTGGGAATGTAGAACTCAAGGTTGCGGTCGTTCATCTGGGTGCGCGGGGGCTTGGAAGTGTTCTGCACGCCGAACTCACGCACCACCACGAGTTGTCCCTGCTCGACCTGAAGGCGCAGGATGTCGGCGACCACTTCGATACCGTCGACCTTTTTCGCGACGTCATAAACCTCGAGTTCCACGGAGGTGGTTCCGGGAGGCGCCATGCGGTGGTAGGTAACGCCCTGATGGATGGCGCGGACCAGGTGCGGAGACTGCGCGTCGTCGAGCCTGAAACTGAACTGGCCCTTGGCGTCGGTCTGGATGCGGCCGGCTTCTTCCATCCCTTGACCCAGCTTGAGCAGGACGACCTCGTCTCCGGCGGAGGGCTTGCCGGTGGTGGAGTCCCTGACGGTGCCGGTGAGAGTTTGAGCCGCGGCGAAGGAGGCGAGGAGGAGGACGGCTACTCCGCATGCTGCTCGAACGAGGGCCAAAGCAGACTGTGGACAGAACTCCTGGCGACGTCTCATGCGGACGGTAGTGGACGAGAGATCCTTCGAGTGCGTGGAAACTTCGCTTTGCGAAGTTTCCACTCCGCTCAGGATGACAGCTCTGCGGTGGGTCGCTCTCAAGATCGGGTTCCTTTTTGCGGCGCGAGATTTTCCAGGCGGGCAATCTCAGCCAGGATGGTGGCGGCCTCGTCCTGCAAGGAAGATTTCAGCGACTGATAGTCTACATCGGGTACCTTGCCCGCTTTGTACTCGAAGTTGAGATCGCGCAGGTTTTCGTAGACGGCATCTTTGCGCTCGCGCAGATAGCCGGCGCGGGTTTTCTCCGGACCAAGAAAGAGTTTTCCGGGCATGTAGAAAACATACAAGAGAGACGCGACGAGCAGAAAGCAGCAGATGAGCCAGATCATAGATCAGTCTCCTTGCGGGCCTGGTCGCGGAACTGTTCGAGCTCGGCAGTCCTTCCCGGCGTGCCACCTCCAGCCGGGCCCCGAGGAGGGCCGTTTCGCCATCCGCGGGCAATCAGCACAACCAGGCCAAAGCCGAAGAACAGAGCTGCGAAGGGAACGACATATGCCGCGCGGTCGAAACCTTTCGTGGTTGGAGCCGCGAGCACGGTTGGTCCGTATTTCTGGACGAAACCTTGCTCGACCAGGCTGTCGCTGTCTCCGCGAGTCACCGATGCCAGAAGCTCGTTGCGCATGCCGTCGGAAGAAGGGCAGCCAACGTGGTTGCATTCCAGAAGAATCTGGTTGCAGCCGCAGATGCACATCATCTGGTGGCCGATTTCGTTGAAGCGTGTGGCGGGATCTCCGGCGCCGACCAGAGCGAAGACCGCGGCGCAGAGCAGAAGGGTCTGCGCGAACTTGCGACCGGATCGGGCCGACTTCGTTTTCGGATTCGAGTTTGTCATCGACCTCTTGCTTAGCATCGTTACCGGCGCTGCCGGCAAAACAGCCGGGCTGCGCCCGGTGGACAGCCGAGGCGGCCGTCCCCACGTAATACTAATCTCCCGTGACCGCGGGAGCGGCCTGTGCTTGCTCCAGCCGCGCGGGCGCAGGAACACGGACCGGCGCTGGCGCATTTGGAACCAGGGCCAGGACGGTTCCAATCAGCATGATCCAGACGCCCATCCATATCCACATCACCAGCGCGTTCAAGTGCGCTTTGATGATGGGGTGACCGTTATCCTGGTTCAGTCCCTCAAACACCAGGTAGAGATCCTCGTTGAGTGTGGAGCGGATGTCGGGCATGGTCGAGGTCTGCTGGCTGGCCTTGTAGAAACGCCGTACTGGAGTCATCGTGTCGATCTGCTTGCCGCCCTTGTAAACGTCGAGGATCGCCCACTCGCTGGCATAGTTGGGGGCGTCATCGTCGGTGTAGGAACGGCAGATCAGGGTGTAGGGGCCGAGGGTCATCTTGTCGCCGTTTGCCATCTCCTGCTCTTTATCCACATTGAAGGCGGCCCCGGCGAAACCGATGATGACCACTACCACGCCGAAGTGGACGATATATCCGCCATAGCGGCGGGTGTTGCGGTGGGTGAGTTGCACCATCGATGCGAAGATGCCCTGGCCAGTGTGTTTCGAGATAACGCGGCCGCCGCGGTAGAACTCGCTGGCCACGGTGAGGATCACCAGCACCGCGAGCGCAATGGCCATCAGCGAATAGAAGTAGGAAATGTCTTGCCAGGGCTTGAGGCCGAAGGGCGAGCCCCAACGTTGGGGCGTGATCATCAGGAAGACCGCGATCGCGATGGCGCCGATGGTCGGCCACAGGAAGTTGCGCTTCAGGCTTTCGAGCGAAGTCTTACGCCAGGCCAGTAGAGGACCCACGGCGGTGAGTATCAGGAGGAGCAAAGCCACGGGAATGGCGACACGGTTGTAGAACGGAGCGCCAACTGTCACCTTGTTGCCTTGCACGAGTTCGGAAATTTTCGGAAACCAGGTCCCCCAGAGCACGGTGAAGCAGAGGAGAACGAAAAGCAGATTGTTGAACAGGAAGCTGGACTCGCGCGACACCAGCGATTCGAGCTTGTGCTCGCTGCGCAGGTGCGATTTGTTCTTGAAAAAGAAAAAAAAGAATACGGCGAACGTGATGGCGAGGAACCAGGCGAACCAGTCGCCGATCGAAGACTGTGCGAAGGCATGCACCGAGCTGATGATCCCGCTGCGCGTCAGGAAGGTTCCGAGGATGGCCAGCCAGAATGTGGCGAAGACCAGCCACATGTTCCACATCTTCAGCATGCCGCGCTTTTCCTGCATCATTACCGAGTGCAGGAAGGCGGTGCCGGTGAGCCACGGCATGAGCGAGGCGTTCTCGACGGGATCCCATCCCCAGTAGCCGCCCCAGCCCAGCACCGAGTAGGCCCAATGCGCGCCCAGAAAGACTCCGCAAGTGAGAAAGGCCCAGGTGACCATGGTCCAGCGGCGGGTGATGTGGATCCACTTCTCGCCGGGATATTTCATGATCAACGCGCCCAGCGCAAAGGCGAAAGGCACGGTGAACCCGACGTAGCCCAGATAGAGCATGGGCGGGTGAATCACCATCTCGGGATACTGTAACAGCGGGTTCAGGCCGCTTCCATCCGGCCGGAGCGGGCCTTCGAGAATGCCAAATGGATTGGCGGCGAAGTTCAGCAGCATCAGAAAGAAGATCTGCACGCCGGCCAGAACCACCGAGGCGTAGGCGAAGAGCCGCGGGTCGGTCTTGTAGCGTACGCGCAATACAAATCCATAGGCGGCGAGCAGCAGCGACCAGAACAGCAGCGAACCTTCCTGGCCGGACCAGAGCACGGCGAACTTATAGGGGCCGGGCAGATCGACGTTGCTGTGGTGGAAGATGTAAGCGATGGAGAAATCGTTGCTGAAGGCGCAAAT
>Ga0302180_10004496_pt1 | contig 10345 bp, 9 predicted proteins | sample I_Palsa_E3_2_FD_200575 | JGI IMG/M metagenome (GOLD analysis project Ga0302180, IMG submission 200575) | Peat permafrost microbial communities from Stordalen Mire near Abisko, Sweden - I_Palsa_E3_2 | ecosystem: Environmental > Terrestrial > Soil > Palsa > Peat permafrost | place: Sweden: Abisko... | reverse complement strand
CGAGCCGCTCATAGCGACGATCATTGAGGAAGCGCAACAGCCGCGCTTGTGCATCTGGCGTAAGATCGGCCACTTCGTCGAGAAAGAGCGTCCCGCCTTCCGCCGCTTCCACCTTACCGATCGCATCCGAGACGGCGCCGGTAAAAGCTCCTTTTTTGTGGCCGAACAGCGTGCTGCTCATTAGATCGCTGGACAACATGGGGCAGTGGACCGTCACGAAGGCGCGATTGGCGCGCTTGCTCCGCTCGCGAATCCATCGCGCCAGCACGTTCTTGCCGGTGCCACTTTCCCCACGCAGCAACACGACTGAATCGGAGGCGGCGGCGCGCAAAGCCGTCTGCTGGAAGGCCGCAAAGACTGGACTACGCGTGTCGAAGGTCGCCTCTCCCTCGCTCTCATCGAGCCGTTCCTGCAATTCGGAAATCTGACGGCGCAGCACGCTCGCCGCCGCTACCCGACGCGCGGCATGTCGCACCTGTTCGGGAGTGAACGGCTTCGGCAGGTAGTCGACGGCGCCCAATCTCATCGCTTCCACCGCCGTTTCGAATGAGGCGAAGGCGGTGATAACCACCACACCGATTCCGGGCTGCCGGCGTATGATTTCAGGCAGGACGGTCAGTCCCGATTCGGAATGCAGCCAAAGGTCGAGAAAGACGGCGTCGAAGTAACCCCGCTCTACTGCTTCCAAAGCGCCAGCCGGTGTCGCGACCCCCATCACCCGAGCGTTGTCCACCTCGAGGCACAAACGCATCGATTGCCGCACACCTGGATCGTCATCAACGATTAGTACGGACCAATTGGTATCCATTTACGGCTCCGGCAAAATGCGTATCTTTTCGCTGGTGAAGTCTCGGACTAGACACAGGTCAAGCAAGGCCTGTACCCAATGAGTCTAGCACTGATGAATTTGCGGAATAGGTCGACCGCCTGTCGCGACCAAAGTCGTCTGCGAACCTGCGAAGTCCAACTCAAAGCCGCCGGTTTGGAGCGCCGCTCCCGGTATTCCTATTCCGCTTCCCTGCGCCGAATCAAGCCATCGCGGATTGACCATGAAGCCCTGCACGCCCGCGCAGTTCGCGGCGGGCAGGAGGTTACGGTTCTCGTTGCCGAACTGGTGCCCGGCGATGTGGTGAATTTGCGCGCCGGGATCTGGTGCCGGCGGATGGACGACTTCTGGCTGCCCGCGACTTCTTCGTTAACGAGGCGCTGCTGACAGGCGAATCCTATCCGACTGAGAAGCACTCTGTCGAAGAACCCGAGGCCGCGTCGTCGGTTACGACCGCCGAGGGAGTGGCTCTCGCAGGCACCTCGGTGGTTAGTGGCACCGCTACGTTGCTCGTCTGTACGACTGGCCGGCACACGGCGCTGGGCCTGCTTGCCGACACCCTGATCGCGAAGCCGCCTCCCGCGGCATTTGAAATCGGGCTGCGCCGGTTCAGCGAACTGATCCTGAAGATCACCGTGCTGATGGTGTTGTTCGTACTGACCGAGAGCCTCTGGTTTCACCGCGGCTGGCTGCAATCCCTGTTGTTCGCATTGGCGCTGGCGGTGGGACTGACGCCCGAGCTACTACCAATGATCGTGACCGTTACGCTCGGACGCGGCGCCGTGCGCATGGCGCGACGACGGGTGATCGTCAAGCGGCTGGCTGCTATTCACAACCTTGGCGCAATGGACGCGCTCTGCACGGACAAGACCGGCACCTTAACTGAGGCCCGCATGCGATCGCATGAGCCGTGCGCGCACAAACCATCAGGGCTGGAATTCTATCGCGACACATAAACTGCTCAGCCATTTGCGACTATGCGATCGCGTAACTAAGAGCTACGCTACCTATGAGCCGCATTCCACTCCGGCAGAGCCACATCACGCTGACCTAACGCGTTAAGCACCCGAGTTGAATATTAGCGCAATGCGTAACCCGGAACGTCAGATCTTCCAACGCAATGCTCGAACTATCGCGCCCGCTCATGGGCGCAGAAAAATTACGGCATTTCCAACGAGTCAATTTTCATTGGCTGAATGGCTTTGAAGGAAATTCCATGAATACGTGCCACTACCAAGTGGTGGCTCTCGTGGGCAGAGCAAGCGCCGATTGCGCAAAACGGCTGCCACAGAGTATAGCTGTCGGCAAGGAGAATGTTCGACCATGTCCTCGGATTCTTTCAACCCGCTCGCTTCCTCGGCGACGTTAATCGCCTACATCGACTACAAGAGTCCCTATGCCTACCTCGCCATGGACCCGACCTACGCGATCGCCGACGAACTAGGCTTCGAGATTGAATGGCGTCCGTTCACACTAGACATTCCAAGCTATCTCGGCTCCGCTCGCCTCGGTCATGAGGGCAAGGTTGTCGAGAACGAGCGCACGCCGGGGCAATGGACCAAAGTCAAGTACGCCTATCACGATGTGAGGCGGTACGGTGCTCTCCGCGGCCTCGTCATCCGCGGCGCTACCAGAATGTGGGATTCATCGATCACCGGTATCGGTATGCTATGGGCTAAAGATCAGGGCGCAACGGTACTCCGTGCATATTCGAGCCTTGTGTTCGAGCGTTTCTGGAAGCGCGAGCTCAATCCCGAAGACGCTGCAGCTATCGAGCGCTTACTTAGTGAGATTGGTGCGCGAACTGCGGGCTTCCAGGACTACGTGGTAGGTGAGGGTCGCCTGTTACACGACTGCATCCAGCGTGCGGCGTTCGAAGCGGGAATCTTCGGAGTGCCGACTTACGTCATCGATGGCGAACTGTTTTTCGGCCGGGAGCATCTTCCGCGGATTCGATGGATCCTCACGGGGCGTTCCGGCCCGCCACCAGACATCTCATATCCGAATTTCGCAACCGGGCGGCCGGCTAGGGGAGCAACCATCAAGGGTCATCTCCCGGTCGTGATTGATTTCAAGAGTCCTCAAGCATATCTGGCAATTGGACCGACCTGCGCTTTAGCGGATAAACTCGGGGTCACAATCGATTGGCAGCCGCTGGTCGTTACTCCATCGAAAGCAGCAGCGGCACGACCTTCTGGAGACGACCGTGGCGCGCGCCATCGCCGGTATCGTGCCACTTACATGGATCGCGATATCGCCCGTTACGCAGCGGATCGCGGTCTCGTGATTGACGGACTACTTCGGCGCAAGGATTCAACTCTCGCTGCCGTCGGCCTGTTATGGGCGCAACGTGAGGGGCCGTCACTCGCACGAACCTATGTCGAGCAGGTCTTCAAGCGCTACGCGCAAGATAACCTTGACATCGAAGATGTTCACTCGATAAGTGGCTTGCTTACTAAGATCGGGGCGCCGGAATCGGGGTTTGAAGCATTCGTAAAAGGAGATGGCCCAACGCAGCTTGCGCGAATCCAATCTGACCTCCGTGATTTGGGCGTGTTCGAGGTCCCGACTTATCTGCTCAACGATGATGTATTCCTCGGACGCCAACACCTGCCGCTGATTCGTTCTCTCCTTTCCACCAAAACTGAGTCGCCGCCAGCTTGCGATTGACGATTCAAATTCTGTCGCACCCGACGCCATTCACTCAGCCGGTTTCGATGACTTGCTATTGACAGTCTCTGGCTGGCAACGCGGCTCTTCCGAATCGTCCGCGCTTGCTATCCTGTTGGTGACAATCGAATAATCAGCGTACAAACATCTCTGTGAAACAGCGGTCTTCGATCAGGGTAGCGTTAATTTCGGTGGCCAGCAGCTTTGTCGTTCTGACATTGGCCGCTTGTGATCCCATCGTTACCATCGCCGGGGCGAACTTCCCGGGCTGGCTGTTATGCATGATCGTCGGCGCCGCTCTCGCCGCACTGACGCGGCCGCTGCTGATAATCACCGGTCTCGAATCTCATGTGGGACCGCTTACTATTTTCTATCCAAGTCTGATCGCCATGTTCGCGATGGTCATGTGGGTGCTGCTCTTCAACCGGGTATAATTTCGCGATGACCGGTGATCGAATCTACACGCAGCCCGGTACGGGCATGCGCGTCGCCGGAGCGCTGCTCGCTGCCGTCGTCTATGTGGCGACTGTCGTCCTCGCCGTTTATGTGACGCGCATCTATCTGCAATTTCCACAGACCGACGACGCTTACGTGCGCGCCAATACCGTCGGCCTCGCGCCTCACGTCAGCGGCCCGATTGTCGAACTTCCTATCCGCGACAATCAACAAGTGAAGAACGGTGATCTGCTCTTCGTCATTGATCCGCGGCCTTACCAGGCCGATTTGGCCGCCGCCGAAGCTAACGTCGATCTGACCGATCTGCAAATCAGCGCGCTCGATAACTCGATCGCCGGGGCCAAGGCGCGTGAGGTCCAGCTTGAGGCCGATCGTGCCTACGATCAGCAGTACCTTGATCGGCTTACTCCGCTGCTGCCGGAGAATTTCGTCACCGCGAACGATGTTTCCAGCGCTCGCAGCAAGCTGGCCGGCGCCATCGCTGCAGTCGCTAATGCCCGCAGCGAAGTGGCTCGCGCGACTAATGAACTAGGCAAGTACGGCGATATCAACGCCCGCCGGAAAGCCGCAGAGGCCGCCGCCTACCGGGCAAGACTCAACGTCGAGTACTGCTATGTCCACGCCCCCTTCGACGGCTACGTGACCAACCTCAATATCGCGGCCGGCCAGTACGCCAACGAGGGTAAACAGGTCGTAAGCCTCGTCGATGATCGTAACTGGTACGTGATAGCTAATTTTCGCGAGACGTTCCTGGCTCGGATTCGCCCCGGGATGATCGCCGAGATTTTTCTCCTGGGCTACCCCAATGTGCGCTTTCGTGGACGGATCGAGGGTGTTGGCTGGGCGCTTTTCCAGGACAATGGAGCGAGCGTCGAAGGGCTGCCTCGAGTCGATCCGACGCTCAACTGGGTGCGCCTCGCACAGCGCTTTCCGGTGCGCGTCACGCTCGAGGATTCCGATCCGCGCTATCCATTCCGTATGGGTGAGACTGCGGTGGTTACCATCAAGGGCTGGCCGCCGGTGCAGCCGCAGCCGGTATCGCACCGGTAGCGAACGTTACCGCTGCCGCCGACACCAGCAGGTCCGCCTTACTCTGGATGATCGTGTAACGCGCCGTCGCTAGCTCCCGTTCTGCCGATAGTAAGTCGATGATTGTCGCGAGCCCATGTCCGTACGATTTCACATTCGAGTCGTACGACGACTGCGAGGCCGCTAGCAAGGCTTGCGCATAGTCGTACTTCCGTCGCGCGGTCCGATAACTGTAGTAGGCGCGCCACACGTTTGCGGCTACATCGATTTCTGCGCTTTCAAGGTCGGCGCGAGCCGCATCCTGCGCCGCCTCAGACTGCTTGAGCGAATTGAGTCGCGAAAATCCCGTGAAAATGTCCCACTTCAGAGTCACTCCCGCGCCATACTCGGGCGCCATCGCGGTAAAGGTCGTCGTCGGAGGATTCGACAGCTTATAGTTGAACGCTTCCTCTCCATAGAAACTCGTGATCCCGATTGTTGGATAGAACGCCGCACGCGCCAATGCCTCGTCGGCCTGCCGAGTTCTCACTGCCGACACCTTCGCCGCCAGGTCCGGACGCTCGCGCACCGCTTCATCGATAAGCTGATCGACGTCGGTCCCTAGCGACTTCGGCAGTGGCTGATCCGTTAATGGCTCGACCTCCGGCGCCTCATCTGCCCTTATACCCAGTGCTACCGCCAGGTCTGCCTGCGCGAGGCTCACTCCTAGCCGCGCGTTTTCCAAATCGAACTCCGCCTGCGCCTCCCGTTGCCGTGCCAGCAATACGTCGGGCTGCGTCGCGAGGCCGTTATGCTGCCGCCGTTCCGCATTCGTCCTGTCCGTCGATGCGAGTTTCGCCGCCGCCTCCGACGCCGTAACGTTCGCGCGCGCCGCATCGACCTCGTAGTACCCCCGCTCGACATCGAACACCACTTGCTGCACCTGCCGATTGAAGATCAGATTCGCCGCCACCAGTTGATTCAGCGCCGACGCCGCCTGCGCATCCCGCCTCCCGAAGTCGATCAGGTCATAGTCCATCGACACCAGGCTCCGGCTCTGCCATGCCTTCAGCGTCCCCCAATGTTTCGGCACCAGATCGACCAGCCGCTGATAGCCGTTGTCGCTCTCGACGCTCACCGCCGGGTAGTACGATGCCCGCGCCGACGCCGCCGTTGCCGCCGCACCCTGTGCCTCATCCCACGCCCGCCGCGTCCCCGGGTTTCTCGCCAACGCGAAATTGATCAGTTCGTCGAGGCCTAGCCGCCGTCCCTGCTCCGATGACGGCATATCCGACAACGCCGCAACTTCCGTCGCCGAACCGACCACCTCGCTTGATCCCCTCACCGGCGCCCACTCACGTCCTACTGCCGGGGGCGCCCACGCCTCCGGATTCAACTCCAGCTCCTCCGTATGCTGCGCACATCCCGCCAACGCGATCGCTGCGCAGATACTCACTCGAAGCGTGCGCCTTGCTATACGCAACATAGTCGCTCGCTCTACTGGCCTCTGGTTGCCGCTCGAATAACAATGCATCACGATTCCACCAACGAGTTACTGTTGAAGTTTCAACGTCAAACGATTCCTACGCTCTGCAAAATCACGCACGAGGTCCAGCGTCTCGCACGACGCTGCTGACCCATGGCCTCTGCTCGTAGCAGCTTCTCTGCACCGCTCGCCGGTCGCGCACCCGATGCCTTATCGCTTGGCTTGACGCTCCGTACCTATGCCGCCGAACTCGCGCCCGTCCCTAATCGATGGCGTCGCGCGGCCCGCGTCGCCTTCGTCACTGCGCTCGGTGCCGGCCTGATGGCTGCGATGCAACTCGCGAATCCTCTCGGCCTCACCATGCTGGTCAGCCTCGCCGCCCCCGAATTCGCCTTCAGCCTAGCCACCGGCGTCACCTTCCTGATCGCCGCCGCCGCCATCCAGCTCTTGATGCTCTTCACGGTCGGCGCAACCATCGACAACCCCGTCATCCACCTATGCGCCTTCATCGCCTTTGCCGGCGTCACCACCTATCTCATCTATGGCGTCCCGAGGCTCGGCCGCCTCTGGCTCTGGATCCAGATTCCCGCCGTAACCGCCTTCTACCTCGTCCTCTTCGATCAACGCGCCCTCGGCTCCGACTCCGCTCAGATGTTCGCCGGTCTCGCCATCGCGGTCTCCTTGTTGTGGCTCTTCAACACCGTCATCTGGCCCCAGCCCGCTGCGTCGATCCTCTTAAGCTCAATTCGCAGCACGCTCTCGCGTTCGCGCCGCCGGCTCACTCTGTTGATGACGATTCTTCTCGGTGATGCGCCACCCTCCGACGATCGTGAGGTCGCCTCCAAGCTCGCCTATCACCTGACCCTGATGCATCCTGCTATCCGCAACGCCAAAAGCCTGCGCGAGCCAGCCGCGCTGCTGACAGCCGTCATTGCCGAGGAGCGCCTCCGTCACGAGATCGGCCGCCTTGCCGAGACGGCCCGCAGCCACGCCAATCCCACTTATGACGAAGCTGCACGCGCCGCGCTTCTCGAAGCCGCCGTTGCCCTCGGACTCGCCTTCGATAACTTCATCGCCGGCATCGATCGGTCCTCTCAGGTGACGCCGTCCGCGCAGGCCGATTCCCTCCAACGTTTCCGCGGATGCGCCGCGCGCCTGCCCCCATCGCTCGACCCGGCCGCCCGCCACCTGGTCGCCATCGCCGATCTCCTCGCCCTCAACGACGCCGACCTCCCCGACGCGTCAATCCCGCTGCCGCCGCGTCCGCGAGCGCACTCGGCCACCTTCCGGCTCAACAAATTCCTCGTCCGCTTTTGCGCGCGCCACACCGTCTCGATGACCCTCGCGTTCATCGCCGGCCTCTACGACAACCGCGCCGCCCTCCACGCCGCCCTCTGGCTCCTGATGATCGGCGGTCCTCCCAGCCACGGCGCCACCGCGAAAAAGTTCACGATGCGCGCGATTGGGGCCTCCGGCGCGCTCCTCTTCGCAGCACTCGCGATCCTCGTCGTCTCGCCCAACTTCACCACCCTGCCACCCTACATGGCTGCGATCTTCATCGGCGTCCTATTGATCACCTACGTCGGCGAGGGCGGCGGCCAGCTCTCGTATCTCGGCATCGGCGCGACCGCTTTCGTCATCGCCGTCAGCGGACCCGGACCACGGCCGGATCTCCTGGGCTCACTGTGGACCATCTGGGGAGTCAGCCTCGGGCTGATTATTCGCGCGGTAATTTCGGTGGTCTCGATCGAACGGCCGAATCGCACGCTGGCCGAAGAAGTCGAGCGTCCCCTGGAGGCCCTCGTGCGGCTGGCCTCGCCTCGCTCGGAACAGGGCGGCATCGTCGCGCCCAGCGAGCCACCTCTGCCTTCCGGCATTCAGGAGGAGTTGAGCATCGCCGCCAACGCTCGGTTGCAGAGATCGTCCGCCCACATTGTCGCGCCCAACGAATCACCGGCGCCTCGCAGCGCTGTTACGGCCAACGAATCGCGAGTGATTCCAGGCAATGTTGAGACTAAGGAATTACCTCTGTCCCCTGGAGTTGCCGCAGCCAACGAATCACTTCTGAGACGCGATATGATTTCGGCGAACGAATTGTCGCTGATTACCCGTACCGTCGCGGTCAACGAATTGGCAGTGATGGCCGGCATTCAGGAGATGTTGACCGTCGCCGCCGACGCGCAGTTGCAAGGAGCTTCCGCCGGCATCGACGCCCGCAACCTCGTGGACGCTCTCGATACGATGCGCCGCCTCGCCTTCGTCCTCGGCAACCTCTCCCTTCACCAACCCGAACCAACTACGAACGACCCCGCCGCCGTTCCAGCCAATACCCCCGCCGGCACGAATACCTTCGATCGAGCCGTCCAGTCGCGGCTAGCTTCATGGCTGACTAACATCCGATGGCAACTCGAGCCCGGCCAATTGACCCCCGCGCCGCTGCGCACGATGGTCTCGACCGCCACCGGCACACACCCCGAGGCGCCCCTGCCACCACCCAGGATAATCGCGACTGCAACGCACCCCGCTACAGCCCCGCCACCACTCGATGCAAGTACGACTTCCTCTCACCTCGGCGCGGCCCTCCAATCGGATTCAGCCGCCGGCGATTTCGAATCGGCTTTCGAGGTGTTGGGGGCCTCCGGTTCAACCTCCGACGTTTCCGCCCGCAAACACGTCTCGACCCTCCTGCGTACGCTGGAACATCAACTCACCACTATTTCCCTCGCCTGAACGGAAGCCTGCGCCCTGCGGACCGACTTGTCGATTCTGGGACAGCCTCTCCGAGGTCTGCAAAGGTCTAACGATTGACAAGCAGATCGTTTCCGTCAGAATCCGAAACCATGGCTAGCGTAATTCGAGCCTTCAGTACGTCTCATGTGTGCCGCCTCACGGGACTCTCGTTGCGGCAGCTCACCTATTGGGATGATACCGCGTTTTTCTCGCCATATTACCCATCGGAAAATTCTCGAAGCACATTTAGCCGAATCTACTCATTCGAAGACCTGGTGGGCTTGCGGGTTGTCGCGATACTGCGCAACGAACAGAAGATTCCACTTCAAAAGCTCCGCAAAATCGCTGAGCAATTGAGTATTTATCACTCTCGCCCTTGGTCGGGCCTGATCCTTTATGTCCTCGGCAAGGATGTCTTTTTTAAAGAACCGGATACCCAGCAGGTCCGAAAAACCGGACATCCCCAGTACCAGCTGACCACCATCGCACTGGATCGAGTAACTACCGACATGCAGTCCAAAGCTGACGCTCTCCGGCACCGGCGAGAGGATCAAATTGGACATCTGGAACGGCACCGCTATGTGGTTCATAACGCATGGGTAATCGCGGGTACGCGTATCCCCACAAAAACGGTCTGGCGCTATCACCAGGCCGGCTATGAAGCCGCTTCGATAATTCAGGATTATCCGCTGCTGACGCCGGCGGATATTGCTAAGGCGATTTCACACGAACGGGGACTAGCGCGCAAAGCCAGCTAACACTGGCATACGGGCGACGCGGTTGCATCTGCTGTTCGACCACAACGTCCCTGACTCAGTTGCGCAAGTGTTTCGTAACCACGGCCATAGTGTCGTATTTCTTCGCGACATTATGGCTGTCGATTCGCCCGATCCTGTTGTCGCGCGGTGGCGGATATGGACGGTGCTATCCTCGTGAGTTGCGACCACGATTTTAACGCGATCGCATCACGCATACTAAAAGGCACGCGCGCACGTTTTAGAAGGTTGAGCCGCATCTCCATTCAGTGCGCCGAATTTCACGCGGCGCGGCGGATCGAAGAGGCGATGGAACTTATCGAACTAGAGTACAGAACGGCGCAGTCTCGCTCCGATAAGAGAATGTTTATAGTGATACAAACGACTGGAATTAAGACCAACCGTTGAATCTCT
>Ga0302180_10004495_pt1 | contig 10345 bp, 6 predicted proteins | sample I_Palsa_E3_2_FD_200575 | JGI IMG/M metagenome (GOLD analysis project Ga0302180, IMG submission 200575) | Peat permafrost microbial communities from Stordalen Mire near Abisko, Sweden - I_Palsa_E3_2 | ecosystem: Environmental > Terrestrial > Soil > Palsa > Peat permafrost | place: Sweden: Abisko... | reverse complement strand
GTTCGCGTCGGCTATACTTTCCCCAGGACGCACTCGCACATGGAAAGAGCGCTATGCCAGCAAAATTCGTCGCCGTGACGGGCCTGCCCAGAGCCGGATCGACCTTGCTGTGCCAGTTGCTTGCCCAGCACCCGGAAGTTCACTGTGACAGCCACAGCTCGCCGCTGTGCAATACGCTGCTGGGCATTCGCCGAATGATCAGCGACGATACGTTCTTTCTCTCCCAGCTCGATGATTCATTCGAAACCAGCTATGCCCATCTGGCCTGCGCCATGCAGGGCTTTCTGCGGGGATGGCATCACGACGCACGCAATAAGGCGGTGGTCGACAAGAACCGTGCGTGGCTGCACGCGGTGGAGCTGCTGCTGAGTCTCGAACCGGATGCGAAGTTGATCGTTTGCCTGCGCGAATTGGGGCAGATCTACGGCTCCATCGAAGCGCAGCATCAACGCACCATTTTGCTCGACTTCATCGATCATCTGGCCGATTTCGATCGGTTCGGGCGCGCCGATATGTTGTTTGCCAAGGACAAGGCCATCGGCTCGCCGCTGATCTCGCTGCATGCCGTTCCTGACTTGCCCAAGAGCGTTCAGGAACATCTGTATTTCCTGCGATTCGAGGACCTGATGGATGGACCGCAGGCATGCATGTCGCACCTCTATGCATGGCTCGGCCTTGCGCCCATGCCAATTGATTCCGAGAGGCTGCAGGCGGGCGCGCAGGAGAGCGACAGCCACTACCACATGAAGTACTCGCACCGGCAAACGCCGCGGATCGCGAAGCCGCAGCGCCATGAGATTCCGCCGCGGATTCAGGCGCAAATCGAGAGCGCCTGCGCCTGGTATTACCAGCTCTACTATCCGAAGAAGGGCTAGGTCCGCCTAGAATCCCTTGCTCAGGGCGAGCCAGACGCGAACTGAATCGTTGTCGCTGATCAGCGCCGGCCTGGCTCCGACCGGGGCCGCAACACACGCCTTGGCGCTCCATTTTCCAGGCCAACTCCAGTTCAGACCGAGGCCCGCTCCGCTCAAGGTGGCACTGTTGGGTCCACCCGCCCAAACGCTGTGATTGATGGTCAGATGCTCGGTATCGGCGAAGGCCACAAGTTGCAGCGGTCCGCGCAACAGGACGCCCAGTTCGTGGCGCAGTTCCGCGCTTGCGAGGATTCCGGAATCACCCGACAAGATTCCCATGTCATAGGCGCGCACGGTGTAGGGGCCGCCGGCCACCATCTTTTCGGCGGGATCCAGATTGGCGTTGCTCCATTGACCGGATATCGCCACATACAGCGAGTTGCTCTGGCTCACGCGCTGCAGGCGGGAAACATTGGCATTCCACAGCGAGAAGCGCCCCTGCGTATCGGCGGTTTCCGCATCCGCCAGCTGCGCGCTCGCATCGTCAAAACCAAGGCGGCCGGAGGTCCAGCCCAGGCTCCAGGTATTAACGCCGCCCGTTAGCAGCCCATCGCGCAGGTCGCCTGCCAGGCTCGCCGTCACGTCGTTCAGATGGCGGTCGGTGTGCAGATCGCTCGCGTCAATCGCGTCGTCGAGTTGCTTATGATCGTATTGGATCTGGCCGTAGAAATTGACATCCGGAGTGCGCACAAACGGATGTTTGAGCCAGAGACTCTCGACTTCCGCGCTGCCGTGGCCATCGAGCGCCGCAAGCGGATCGCCGAGGATGTAATGCAGTGCCGAGTACGCGCCACCCAAGCGCGTGCCGGCACCATCCAGCAGCGCCTCGTAGCTGAGACTGCCGTAGTTCATGTCATCCGAAGCCAGGCCGGAGAGGCTCAGTGTGTCGCCGACGCGCGCGGGATCGATGAGGCTCACTGTCCCGCCGAGCCGCGCCCGGCCGGTATAACGGTTGCCGTAATTGTCCAGCGCGAGGTTGCCGGTGACGGCCGACGTGGGGGTCGTGTCCACCTGCAAATCCGAGGTACCCACCGTCTGGCCCGGCATCAAAGTCGCGCCGACGGCGACGCCTGGGACATCGGATAACAGCAGCAGCGCGTGGTCGAGCGGCGCCTGCGCGACGGCTTGTCCGGGTTGCAGCGTGGCGAGAGTTGTCTGCAACAAAGCATCGACCACGCGACTGCGATTGACGAGCTCGACCCGACCGTAACGCGCTTCGATGACCTCGACGCGCACCAATCCGCCTTGGATTGTCTGTGCCGGAATGATCGCGCGCGCCAGCGGGTAGCCGTGACTATGGTAGTAATCGCTGATGCGGGACACTACCTGCCCCAACTGCTGGAGGGTGAGGCTGCGGCCTTCCGCCTCGGCAATCAAGGCATGCAGCGTCGCGCTAGCGAATGCGCTGTTGCCCGAGAGTTGAATGCCATTGATCAGGAAAGGCGCGCTCGGCGGCAATGTGCTGCCGCCGGGCTGTTCGATCGCGAGGCCCGTTCCGCTGGAGGACGGCGCGGGCGGCAGAGCCGGCTGAGTCTGCTGCAGGATTGAGCCGGCACCCGGGACGGTCTCTGCGGTGTGAACGGTCAGCGGCAGGAGCACAATGACCAGCGCCGCCGCCAGCGGCGGTGTGGATCGCAGCCCGCTACTGCGCATTCACGTCGACCATGTTGTCCGGCAGCTTCAGCCCGCCATGCACAACGCGCAGAGACGGCAACCTCGCATCGAGCACGACGCGATCATCCTCCACGATGCCGTTGCTGGTGGAATCCTGGGCGAGATAGAGCGGCGCTAGTTGGATGGTGGTCTCCGAGGCCGGCAGATCCGCCTCGAGCGTGCCTACCGCAATTTGAGCCTGCAGCAGCATCCCCAGCGGTGGTCCCACCGCACTGCCGGGTCGCAGTGTCAGCGCGGTGGCGTTGCCCCCCGCCTCGACGAACACATAGTTCATGGCCGTCAAGCCACTGCCGTCGATGGCGTAGCGGCCGGGCGGACTGTCGCTACCGGCGTCTGTGGTCCAATCCAGCGTGCCGGCGGTGGCAGTGGCCTGCGTCTGCCCCAGCACGAAGCCGCTTAGCGTACCGGACAAGCCGGACGGGATCTGTCCCGCGGCGAAACTCGCCCCGGCAGCCGTGTAAGTCAACGTCGCCGGCGTGATGCTGAAGGCCGAGGCGTCGCCCGCCGCGAACGCGAAAATGTAATTGCCGTTGTCGGCACTGAGTCCCGAACCGGTGATGGCGTAGGTGCCCACATTGCTGGTCAGAGTTGCGGGAGTCGAATAGATCTCGGAACCCGTCGTGGCGCTGGCGAGCGTCTGACCGTCGACGAATCCCGTAACGGAACCCGAGAGAGGGGGATTCGCTTCGCCGTAGGGCTTAGTGGCAGCGGTCGCCGTGACCGTCAGCGTCGCGGGAGTGATCGTCAATATGCCGCCACCGACGTAACTGAAGTCATACCCCTGTTGATCCGAGTACAGGTCCGGCGCGTAGCTGCCGACATTGACCGCACCGTTGTACGGGTTGCCGGCGTTGAAGATATGCCCGGAACTGGCCGCTCCGGCCACCGAGTAGCTGGCATCGGTCAGCCCGGTGACCGGAACGCCGGTGTAGGTTTTGGTCACGTTGTCCGCCGTGACAGTCAATGGCGTCATGAAGTACAGCAGCAGCGGCGCAGTCTCGCCTTGGTAGATGCGCCAAATGGGGCCGCTGTCGCCGGTGTCCGCGATGCTCCAGCCGGCGGCGCTGAAGTTCGACATCGTCATCATGCCGGCGGTGGTGAGGCCAGTCGCCCCCATGGTCGCTCCGGCGCCGATGCCGGTTGCATTGATGTCGCTGTTCCAGAAGCTGGCCGTAACGGCGCTTGTGTTGTCCCCCACGAGCCCGCCCGCGTCATTGCCGGCGGCGGTGACGCGTCCGGTGGCGTAGGTGTTGCTGATTGTGCCGTAGTTGCCTCCGACAAGACCGCCGACACTGCTGCCGCCGCTGACCGTACCGGTGGCGTAGCTGTTGGCGACTGTGTAATAGTTAAGTCCCACCAGGCCGCCGACATTGCTGCCGCCGCTGACCGCACCGGTCGCGTAGCTGTCGCTGATCGCGAAATTGTTCATCCCCACCAGGCCGCCGATGTAGTTGCCGCTGCCGCTTATACTACCCGTGGCATAGCTGTTGCTGATCGGTTCTGTGCCCATCGTGGCCGCCACGCCCACCAGGCCCCCTACATATGAGTTGCCGCTCACTGCGCCGGTCGCGTAGCTGCCATCGATCGAGCCACGGTCGGAACCCACCAACCCGCCGACGATGGATCCGGAACCGGCGCTTACCGCGCCCGTGGCGTGGCTGGCGGTGATCGCGCCGTAGCTGCCTCCGACAAGACCGCCGACCTCGCCGCTGCCACTGACGTTTCCGGTGGCGTAGCTGCTGCTGATCGTGGTGTCACTTTCTCCCAGCAATCCACCGATGTGCGTGCCGCCAGAGACATTGCCCGTGGCATAGCTGCTGCTGACCGTACCGCCATTCGATAGTCCCACGAGACCGCCGTCGTAATCGCTGCCGCCGGACACGCTGCCTGTCGCGTGGCTGGAACTGATTGCGCCATAGTTGTTGTACCCCACCAGCCCACCGAGACTGGAGGATCCTGTGACGGTGCCCGTCGCGTAGCTGTCGCTGATCGTGTAACTGTTGTATCCCACCAGGCCGCCGACATCGCTAGCGCCGCTGACAGCGCCGCTGGCGTGGCTATTGCTGATCGGGAAGGCACTGAATCCCACCAAGCCGCCAACATAGCTGCCGCTGCCGCTCACGACACCGGTGGCGTAGGAATTACTGATCGGTGCCGTGCCCTCGGTTTCGGCCACTCCCAGCAAGCCGCCGACGTACGAACTACCACTGACGGCACCGGTCGCGTAGCTGTCACTGACCGCAGCAGCGGTGTTGCCTACCAAGCCGCCGGCCTGATTTCCGGATGCGCTTACCGCGCCGGTAGCGTGACTCGCCGTGATCGCGCCATAGCTCCAACCTACCAGGCCGCCGACTTCGGTGTTTCCGGTCACCCTGCCCGCGGCATAGCTGTTACTGACCGTGCCGGCATCCTTTCCCACCAGCCCACCGACGATGGCGTATCCGCTTACAGGACCCGTGGCATAGCTACTGTCGATCGTGCTGATGGAATAGATGCTGCCCCCAGCCAGGCCGCCGGCATAGTTGCTTCCGGTCACGCTGCCCGTGGCGTAGCTGTTGCTGATCGCGCCGCCATTGGTATTGAGCCCTACGAGGCCGCCGACGTATGAACCGGTGCCGATCACGCCGCCTGTGCCGGCGTGACTGTTGCTGATGGAGCCTTGGTTGTAGCCGACCAACCCGCCGACATTGCCGACTCCAGTCACGCTGCCCGTGGCATAGCTGTTGGCGATCGCACCAAAATCGACGTACCCCACCAGGCCACCGACATCGCCGCTCGTGCCGCTGACGTGGCCGGTGGCATAGCTATTGTTGATCGTGCCTCCATTTGTGCCCCCATAATTGAACCCGACCAATCCACCCACCGCGGTGGTGCCAGCAACGGTTCCCGTGGCGTGGCTGTTGGTGATGGAACCATAGTTGCCGTAGCCCACCAGTCCGCCGACGTTTCCGCCGGTGCCGCTCACGGTGCCGGTTGCATAGCTGTTGGTGATCGTGGAGTAGTCGTTGATCCCAACCAGCCCACCCACATTGGTGACACCGCTTACACTTGAGGACGAACTGCTATTGGTTATCGAATTATCGTTAAACCCCACCAAGCCGCCGACGTAGCTGTTACCCGACACGCTGCCCGTGGCGTAGCTGTTATTGACCGTGCCTCCGTTGTAGCCCACCAGAGCGCCGACGTTGTTGTTGCCGGTGACGCTGGCGCCGACAAGCCCAACGTTCTGAATCAACCCGGTCGCGAACCCAAACAGGCCGACGTCACTTGCGCCGGACTGATCGATGGTCAGATTGCTGATCGTGTGGCCCAGGCCGTCGAAGGTCCCAGTAAATGCCATTGCTTGGCTGCCGATGGGCGTGAAGCCCGCGCCACCGTTCCAGGCCGAGGTTCCCGACGCATCAAGGTTGCTGCCCAGGGCATAGTGACCGGAAAGGCCCCCGTTGATTCCCTGCAGGTCCGTGCCGGTCGTGCTTCCGACGGCGCCCAGCGAGTTGATGACGATGTAGGGGATGCTGGCGATCGAGAGGCTCGGTGTCGCACCGGACAAGGTGATCGACGCACCGTTCAGCAGGGTATAGATCCCGGTCCCGCTGGCCGTTTGGCCGCCGTTCGCGGTGTTGGGAAGAATGACGAGTCCGGCAGTATTGCCGGTGGCCGTGATGTTGGCGTTGATATTGACGTCATTGCTCGCCGTGAGCGTCAAGGTGGTGTCGGCGCTCCAGGAGACCGCGTCATTGACATTCACATTGCCCGATACGCCCGTCGTGCCGCTGCTGCTCTTCAGGCTCACGTTCGTGGTGCCGAGATCTGTCGAGAGTTGCGCGCCGGTGATGTTGCCGCCGCTGGCCGCGACATTGAAGTCCGTCGGATCGATCAGCCAGCTGCCGTACAGCCCCGAAGCCGCGGCGGTCGTGACCTTGGCGCCATCGGCGACTTCGACATGCGCCGCGGAGGTTTCGATGGAGCCGCCGTTGCCGCCGCTCGGCGCCGACGCATCCAGTGTGCCGCCCACCGTGACGGTGCCGTCGGCCATGCCGCCCAGCAAGGTGATGGTGCCCTCGCGACTCTGCACCGTGCGCGCCTCGATCACGCCGGTGTTGTTGACCGCGCTGGCGACCAGCGCATTCTTCGCGCCGGCGGTCATGATGACCTGTCCGCCGTTGGCCTGAATCACTCCGCCGTTTTCGGCAAGGCTGTGCCAGAGGCTCTGATCCACCTGCAGGTGGACGAGACTATTGTTGTTGAACGTAAGGGTTGCGGCGCTTCCGGCCGCCAGAGCGACGCTGCCCAACTGCGCGCTGATCACCCCCTGATTGCTGACGTGGTTGCCGAGCAGCACGACATAGCCGCCCGGGGTCGCGCTGAGCGTGCCTTCGTTAACGACGCTGTCCGCACTGGTGCCGCTGAACGACTTGGATGCGGCATCGAGGCTGGCCTCATTCAGGTCCAGCGCCGCGGCGACTAGCCCGCCCACGTTGACCACGGCGCCCGCCCCGAACACGATGCCGTTCGGATTGATCAGAAACACCTGCCCATTTGCGTTCAGATGACCGAGGATCTGGGTGCCGTTGGTATCGAAGATGCGGTTGACCGCAATCGCGCTGGTCGACGGCTGCACGAAGTCCACCGTCGCCTGCGGCGCGATGTTGAAGCTGGTCCAGCTCAGCGACAGCTTTGAGCTGTCTTGAGTGATGGTGGTAACGGCACCGGACTGGGTAATGGTGCCCGAGCCGGCGGTTACCTGTCCGCCGGAAGGGCCCGCGGCATGAGCAAGGGCTGCAGCCAGTGACAGCGCCGCGGCGACCAGCGTTCGGCGGGTCCGCTTGCCGCGCCCGCGGGATGTCTCCGCGACAGGAATCCACAGATCGCGTACCGCGCTCCAAATCAGCCGGTAAACGCGATTCATCGATGCGTGACGATTCATATGGGAGAGCCTTTTTGCAGTCGTTTTTCGCGATGCCGCGCGTGCGCCTCGCTCAGCGGGCACCTGGTTCCATCTATCCTGGCGGCACTGGATGGGTCTGTTCGTTGGCAGACCTACGGGGAAGAATCGGCGCGCTCGCCCATCGAACTGTGACAGCTGACACATTCCCAGCTGGTGAGTCCATTTACGGTTTGCCGGTTGCAGGCTGCAACTGAATAGGCACACACCAATGCTTCGCAGCTATCTGATCACCGTCGCCTTGTGTTTGGCGGCTTCCGGCCCGGCGATTTCCGCATCCAGTCCCACTCCTGATGCGACTGGCCTATTGCGGAACAGCGATTTTCAGCGCCTCGAGCAATACTTCTCTGGGATGCAGAGCCGATTCCGCAGCGGTCGAGCATCGGCTGAAGAACTGCGCAATGCTTTTCGGGCGTTTTATCCAACTGATCGAAGCCTCGCACCGCAGTACGATGCCTGGGTAAACAAATATCCCAAATCGTATGCTGCAAGGGTTGCGCGCGGAATCTACTACAAGAAGGTCGGCTATGAAGAACGTGGCGGCAAGTACATTTCCGAGACCAGCGAGGGGCAGATTGCGAAGATGGATCAGGCCATGCGAAACGCAATCGGCGACTTTGGAGCTTCAATCAAGTTGGACCCGAAGCCGTTCTTGAGCTACTTCCACATGATCGACATCACTAGTTCATACGCCGGAATCGCGTACACACGAGAAATGTACGATCACGCAATCAGCCTGGCCCCGAGATTCGTCGATGTCCGCAGAAAGTACATGCTGGCGCTCGAGGACAAATGGGGTGGGAGCCTCGAGCAGATGAAGGAATTCCTTGACGAGTGCAGGCGCGAATCGTTGCCTAAATCGCAGTTGAACGCGCTCGAATCCATGGTGTATGAAGATACGGGCTTCGAACTCGAGCAAGACGGCAATCATGCCGGAGCCGAGTCGGCGTACCGCAAGGCGATTGAGTTGGGTGGCACTGACTGCGATGCGTGCGTCTCGTTATCGTTAAGCAACATCCTGGTGGAGGAAAACAAGATCGCTGAAGCCATCCCCTTCCTCAATCGATATGCCGAGGACAATCCGTTGGACAACTCAACACTCGGATGGCGCGCCTCGCTTTATCTCAAGATTCGAAAAGTGCCGGAGGCTGTTGCCGACTTGACCAAGGCCGCCGAAGCAGGCGATTCGGCGGCAAAAAATCAACTTGGCGTGTTGTATATGACGGGCGTGCCCGGGATCATGCGGCCGGATGCCGCAACGGGGGTCGAATGGCTGCGCCAAGCTGCGGCACAGGGCAATGTTCAGGCCACGTACAACCTGCCCGCGGCTGAGATCGCCTTGGCCTCGCAAAGCGCGGCAAAGTAGCAGGCACCGGCCTGTGCCGGGGCTACTTCAAGCCGTGAATCGCGGACAATCCGCCCGAGTACGACAGCGTCGTGACCAATCCGCAGAAAAGCGCGGCGTGTATCCCTACAATTAGAAATAGCGTACCGAATCGCAGAGAGAAGTAGCCGGAGGTGCCATCACTGAGCGCAGAAAGCTCTCTTGCTGCCGTCACCTGACTTGCCACTGGAACCGAGCTTCGCGGAAAGTCGTTAGCGATCACCATGGACGGTCGTCGCGCAAACCTTGGCGGACTTACAACATCGCGGCCTGATGAAAATCGGCTTCGTCAATAACGATTTCTTCTAGTAGCGTGACCCGTCGTCTGCTGGCGGCACGGGTCGCCAGATTGACTGCACTCATGACGACGCGACCGTTACGACAATTTTTCCCTTGTGCTCGCCGGCGCCGAAAAGACGTAAAGCCGCGAGCATGTCCGCGTCAGTGAAATTGCAGGCCTGATCCAGGAGTGGCTTGAACTTGCCGGCTTCGAAGAGTTCGCACAGCCTGCCAAGCCCGTAATTTTGTTTCAGCAGAACGACAAACATGTTCTTCCTGTAGCGCCAGCGAATCCAACGTTTCAAGACAATGAAGCCAAACAGATGCGCGCTCCCACCCACCGAGGCGTAGGTTCCGCCGGGAGCCAGCACACGGGCGATCGCGGAGGCCGGACGGCTGGTCTTCGTATCCACAATCACGTCGTACAATTTACCGCTGCGCGCGAAATCCTCCCTCTTGTAGTCAATCACCTGGTCGAAGCCGAGAGATCGCATCAACTGCAGCTTCTCGGCGCTATCGACGCCGGTGACTTCAACGTCAGATAGCTTTGCGAGCTGAATGCCCATCGTGCCGCAACCGCCGCCAGCTCCGTTGATCAAGATCCTTTGCCCAGGCCTAAGTGGCCCAGCCGCTGCGAGCGCTTGGAAGACAAGTGCACCTGCCTGCGGGATAGCGGCCGCTTGTTCGAAAGTCATGTGCTCGGGTTTCGGCAGCAATTGGTTCTCGTGAGCGCACACATATTCGGCAAATCCGCCAAATCCGCCGCCGGAGAAGCGGCTCAGATCGCCAAACACGGCGTCACCAGGTTTGAACCGCTTGACGTTGCGCCCCACCCCTTCGGCGCGACCGGCAATATCGGAACCGAGAATCCTATTTGGCTTGAACCACCCGAACTTCAGCCGAGCAGGCCAATTGCCTCTAGTGATCTGACCGAGCTGCGCCCAATCCCAGTCGTTGATCGATACCGCGTGAACCTTGACCAACACCTGGTCCTCGTTGGGGGCGGGCTTGGCGACCTCGCGAATCCCGAAGTGGTCCATTGAGCCGTATTTGGATGCGCAAAATGCTTTCATTGATGTGGATACGATGGATGGAACCGCACACGGAGTAGCCGCCCCATATTGCCACTGTCCGCCAGCGACAGCAGCG
>Ga0302180_10004489_pt1 | contig 10355 bp, 7 predicted proteins | sample I_Palsa_E3_2_FD_200575 | JGI IMG/M metagenome (GOLD analysis project Ga0302180, IMG submission 200575) | Peat permafrost microbial communities from Stordalen Mire near Abisko, Sweden - I_Palsa_E3_2 | ecosystem: Environmental > Terrestrial > Soil > Palsa > Peat permafrost | place: Sweden: Abisko... | reverse complement strand
TCTCGATGGCATAGCCGAAGGCGCTCGCATATTTGATGCGCAGCGATTTGATGCCGGTGCGTTCGCGTTCGCGCTCCTCGAGTGCAGAGAGACTCGAACGTGCGTCGGTGCGCAAGGCGACGCACTGCGCGAGTTCAGCGTCGGCTTCGGGCCGGATCACGCCGCCGTCAACGAGCTGCGCGGGCGGTTCGTCGACTAAGCTTCGCGCGAGGTCGTCATGGAGATCGGTGAAATCGCCTGCGCGGGTAACGATAGCCGCGAGCGCGGGCGGCGCGACCTGCGGCAGCGGACGCAACACGTCGAGCGTGCGCCGCAGCGACGCGAGATCGCGTGGCAGTGCGCGCCGGAAGCGCACTTTCTGCGCGATGCGTTCCAAGTCGAAACATCCGGCGAGCAGCTCGCGGACCGCTTCGCGCCGCGCATGCTCGTCAAGGAGCGTCTGCACGGCAACCTGCCGTTCGACGATCGCCTCGCGATCGACCAGCGGTGCCAGGATCCACCGGCCGAGCATGCGCGAGCCCATCGACGTCGCGCACAGGTCGAGCGTCGCGAGCAAGGTTGCTCGCGGGTTCTGGCCTTGCGCCTTGGTCAGTTCGAGATGCTTTCGCGTCGAGGGATCGAGCGCAAGGAAGTTGCGGTAATGGTAAAACTCCACCGCGCGCAAACTCTCACCGTTCCCCGCGATTGCCGTGCGCTTGATGAATCCGCCGAGCACGTCGAGCGCGCGATGCATAGCCATCACTTCATCCGACGAAAAGCCATCGACAAAGCGCCGCTCGCGTGCGTCGACCAGGCCGAGAGACGGCGCGGCAATGCGCGCGCCGCTCGCTTCGAGCGCGCCGGCCATCGCGGCGCGGACGCCCGCCGGCACATCGGCGACGATCTCCGACGGTGCGACGCGGGCCAGTTCGGCCAGCACTTCGTCGTATGCCGCTTGACCCGACATCGCGGTGGCGGCGCCATGCCCGGTGGAAATATCGGTGTAGGCCAGCGCAAACACGTCGTCGACGGCAGTCACCGCCGCCAGGTAGTTGTGCGTTTTTCCGTCGAGCAGTTGCTCTTCGATCAAGGTGCCCGGCGTCACGATACGCACGACGTCGCGCGGCACGAGTTTGTTCGGCACCGGTGCTTCGAGCTGTTCGGCAAGCGCCACGATAAAGCGCTGCGCGACGAGCTTGTGCAAATAGCCCGAGAGCGCGTGATGCGGCACGCCTGCCATGGCGACGCGCCGGCCGCCGCCCGATTCTTTGCTGGTGAGTGCGATCTGCAGCGCCTGCGCAATGGTTTGCGCATCGTCGCCATAGGCTTCGTAGAAATCACCGACGCGCGAAAGCAGAATCGCTTCGGGATAGCGGTCCTTCATCCCAAAGTATTGCTCGAGCATCGGCGAGTACTTGATCGTGTCGGTCATACCGGGGCGCTAGCCCGCAACGAGATCGATCACTGGACGCGCGACGGCAATTCCCGCGTCGTCGAAGCGCGCCGCGCGGCGCAGGATCGTGCCTTTGCATCCCCACACGTGCGCGGTCTCGATCGCGATGTCGATCCACGGCTCGCGGGCGTACACCGCCTCGTCGTAGTCCGGCGGTTTCGGGGCGATAACGGTGACGTTATCCAGCGCCTTGGCAGCGAGTTTCGCGGGATCTTTCTTCGAGGGGCCTTGGATCAACGCGCGGACGGTCGTACCGATCTTGCGGTCGTGATACGCACGCGTGGCCGTGTTCTGCGCGTCGAGCAATCGCTTGTAGCGCGCCGAGGACACGTCGCCGGGAACTTGCTCCCAGCGCGCGGCCGGCGTGCCGCGCCGGATGGAATAGATGAAGGTGAACGCATTGGCAAACGCGTCCCTGGTCACGAGTTCCATCGTCGCCTCGAAATCAGCGTCGCTTTCGCCCGGGAAACCGACGATGATATCGGTCGTGACCGCCCAGCCGGGAAGATAACGCCCAAGAAGCTCAAGCTTTTCTTCGAATTGCGCGCGGGTGTACTTGCGGTTCATCCGGCGCAGCATGGCATCACTGCCGGATTGCAGCGGCAGATGCACGCGCGGATTGAGTTGGGGCACCTCCGCTAGATCCGCGATGATCTTTTCGGTGAAGTCTTTTGGATGCGGGGAGATGAACGTCAGGCGCTCGAGACCCGGCAATGCGGCAACTGCCTTGCAGAGATCGCCGAAGTCTTCGCTGGTTGCCGGATCGCGCCAAGCATTGACCGTCTGACCGACCAGCATCACTTCGCGTGCGCCGCTCGCGACGTGGGTCTGCACCTCGGCGACGATCTCACGCATCGGGCGGTGGTCGAAGCGACCGCGCACGTGCGGCACGATGCAAAACGTGCAGTAATACGAGCAGCCGCGCTGCACGGTGACGAAGGCGCGCAAATGCGAGAACGCGTCGACGATCGCGTCGGCCGTTCCGCCCATCGCTCGATATAGCTCTTCCGCGCTCGTGTCATCTTGTTCCGGCACATCGGGCAAGGAGGGCTGCCACGCAGCAAGCTGATCGCCGAGTTCCACCAGTTCTTTGGTGCCGAAGACCGCATCGACGTGCGGCGCAAGCTTCTGCATGCGATCGCGATCTTGTTCGGCAAGGCAACCCATCACCACCAAGCGCACCTGCGGGTCGCGCTCTTTGAGCACCTTGAAGTGATTCATCCGCCCGTAGGCACGCCGCTCGGCATTATCACGCACCGTGCACGTGTTGAGCACGAGCACACTCGCGTCTTCCGCCTTGCTAGCGATCTCGTAGCCGGCGGTCGCAGCGCGGTCGGCGATATACTGGGAGTCGGCCTCATTCATCTGGCAGCCGAACGTTTCAATGTAGATCCGGGGCATCAATGGTTCGGTTCGGTGGGGGCTCTTCATAGGCATTCCGAAAGGAGAGCCGGTGCAAGAGACTCCGACCCCAGCGAGCACCATGCTCCGCCCGGCCACCGTTGCCATCGTCGGCCGTCCGAACGTCGGAAAGAGCGCCCTCTTCAACCGCTTGATCGGTCAGCGGCTGGCGATCGTGGAGGACACGCCGGGCGTGACCCGCGACCGGCTTTACGCGCTGTGCGAGTGGCGCGGCCGCACCTTCAGTGTAGTCGACACCGCCGGCATCGATCCGGACGCGGATGCCGCGCACGGTGAAGTCTTCGCCGAGGCAACCCGCCGTCAAGCCGAAGCCGCGGCTCAGGAAGCCGACGCGATCATCTTCGTCGTCGACGCGCAGGTCGGATTGAATCCGCTCGACCAAGACGTCGCCCAGATTTTGCGCGCTACACGGCGCCGAATCGTGCTCGTCGCTAATAAGTGCGAATCGCCGAGCGCGCTTGCCTCGGTACACGGCGAGTTTTCGCGTTTGGGATTCGGCGAGCCCGTCGCGGTCTCGGCGATCCACGGCGAAGGCACGGGCGATCTGCTCGATCGCGTCGTCGAGCTGCTCCCGCCCGACGCACCCAACGCCGTGCTCGGCGACGAACTCGCGCTTGCGATCATCGGCCGTCCCAATGTCGGCAAAAGTTCGCTGCTCAATGCGTTGCTCGGCGAAGAGCGCGCGATCGTATCCGAAGTTCCCGGAACAACGCGCGACACGATCGACACCCTGCTCCACTGGCACGACCGCACGGTTCGGTTGATCGACACGGCAGGCGTGCGCAAGAAACCCGACGCGCACGGCGCAATCGAATATTACGCGGCGTTACGCTCGCTCAAAGCCATCTCGCGGTGTGACATCGCGTTGCTCGTCTTCGATTCGATGGTTGGCGTCACCGCGCAAGACCGGCGCCTCGCGGGCCTGGCCATCGAGGAGCGCAAAGGACTCATCATCGTCGGAAACAAGTGGGATCTCGCGCGCGAGCAACAAGGTGAGTTCAGCCAGAACGAGCTTGCCGACGTGATCCACGATCTGATCCCGTTCGCGCGCTTTGCACCGATCACGTTTCTTTCCGCGAAAACCAAACGGCGCTTGGGCAGTTTGATGCCGGTCGTGAACCGCGTCGCCGAAAATCTCGATCGCCGCATTCAAACCGCGCCGTTGAACGCGTTGATCCGCGATGCAGTGCTGGCCCATCCGGCGCCTGCCATGGGCGGCAAACTCTTCAAAGTCTACTATGCAACGCAGCCGGCGACGCATCCGCCGCTCTTCGTCTTCTCCTGCAATGACCCCGAGCTCGTGCAGACGTCATACAAGCGCTTCTTGGAGAACACGATTCGCCAGGAGTTCGATTTCGAGGGCGTGCCGCTCACGCTCGAATTTCGTCCGCGGCGCGAGAACGAAGCGCGCGAGGCGTGACGGAGGCCTGGCTCGTAGCCGAACTCCTCGGCCTCGCCGTGCTGGTGCCGATCGGAGCGTTTCTGATTGGTTCGATTCCGTTCGGCTATTTAGTCGGTCGTTTCGCGTACCGTACGGATCTGCGCCAACATGGTTCGGGCAACATCGGCGCTATGAACGCACTACGCACGCTCGGAACGAAGGGCGCCGTTGCCGTGCTGCTGCTCGATGCCGCAAAAGGCGTCGTCGCGGTCATCCTCACGCCTCACCAGTTCGAGGTTCATGCGAGATCAACGTGGGTCGTCGCACACACGCCAAATTTCTCCAGCATCGCGGGAGCCTGCGCGGTACTTGGGCATTGTTTCTCCCCGTGGCTCGGCTGGAAAGGCGGGAAGGGCGTCGCGACCGCGTTCGGCGCGATCTTCGCGCTCTGTTGGCCCGCCGGACTGGTGTGCGTCGGCGCATGGCTGCTCGGCGCGATTGTCGTCACGCGCTACTCGTCGGTCGGATCGATGCTCGCTATGATCGTCGCACCGTTCGCGCTCTACGGTTTTACGCGCTCGCCGGCGGAGGCGCTCTTCGGCGCGTTCGTTGCCGTGCTCATCGTGTGGACGCACCGCGAGAATATCGCTCGGCTGCGCCAAGGGACCGAGGGGCCTATCAAGCTGTTTGGGCGTAAGGACCCTCCCGCCTAGGAACCCCACGCGCGGGACCCGTACATACGCGGGTCATGATTTCCTCGAACGACCTTCGTAACGGCGTCACCATCCTCGTCGACGGCAACCTTTGGACCGTGATCGAGTTCCTCCACGTCAAGCCGGGGAAGGGCTCGGCCTTCGTACGCACCCGTCTGAAGAACGTGAAAACCGGGACCACCCTCGAGCGCACGTTCCGCGCGGGCGAGAAGCTCGAGCGCGCCACGGTGGACAACCGCCAGATGCAGCTGCTCTATAATGATGCCGAGGGATTCCATTTCATGGATCAGGAGTCGTTTGAGAACATCACGATCCAGCGGGAAGTGATCGGCGATCCGGCGGACTTCCTCAAGGACGGGATGGTCGTCGACGTGCAACAGCACGAAGGCGTGCCGATCGGCGTCGATCTTCCCCCGCACGTCGAACTGCGGGTAGTCGAAACGGATCCTGGATTCAAAGGCGACACCGCGACCAACACGGGAAAGCCGGCCAAGCTCGAAACCGGCGCAACGGTCAACGTGCCGCTCTTCGTGAATCAGGACGACGTGATTAAAATCGATACACGCGACCGCCGGTATATCGGACGCGTGAACTCGTAGTTATCTAGGGAGGCACCATGTCCGCTCGCGTGAAGTCGCTACTCATCGCCCTACTCCTCGGCGCGGTAGCGAGCGCGTTCGCGTTGACGCTCCTCCTGGTAAAAAAAGACGAGATACCGCTTTTCCATCGCGTCACCGATCTGCAGTCGCATTACGCAGCGCTCAATGCGGCGCCGCAGCTCGGCTTTGGTACCCCCTGGTACGACCGCAGCGACGACAAGAACAATAAGATCGTCATCATCCCGATCGACGAAGTGACCTTCGGCAGCAACGTTCCGGAGCTACATCAGTATCCGCTGCCGCGGCACATCTACGGAACGATGCTCAAGCATCTTGCGGCGGCCGGAGCAAAGGTCGTTGCGATCGATATCGATTTCATCGAGCCTGCCGCCGATCCGACGCAGGATCAAGCCTTCGCCGCGGGCCTACGCAGCGTTCCGACGATCCTGGCGTTCCCTATCGATACGACGAGCACGGGCCAGTTGGGTATCGAATTGCCCTCGCCAACGCTGCTGCCGTATGCCAAAGGCATCGGGTACTCTTCGGTCGACTTCCCCGGTAACGTGTTGATCGGTCAAGCGATGCAGATTCACACGGGTTCTACTGGACAGTACAGCAACCGCACGTTTTTGTCGCTGGCAGCCGCCGGAACCGAACAGCTCACCGGCCAAACGATCGACCTCGCAAAATTGCCCACCGACGAAGACGGTCGCTTCTTGCTCGTCGTGCCCCGCGTCTCCGTCAAACAGGTCACGACCGATCACGGTCAGCAGGTCGAAGAGCACACGCAAGACTTTGTCGCTAATCAGCTCTCGTTCTCGGACGCGTACTCCCTGTCGATACCCGATCTGCGACAATCGGTCAACGGCGCGCTCGTCTACATCGGCAACACCGCGCAGGCACAGGGCGACTTCGCGCACACCGCGCGTTCCGCCGAATTCCCCGGCCTCTTCGCCAATGCTCGCTTGGCCGATCAGCTCATGCGCCACATTTATATCACCGAGGCGCCGCTCTGGCTCGAGATTCTGCTGATCGTGCTGTTGCCCATCGCGATCGCGCTGGTGTTCAATTTTACCAAGACGACGATCGCGATCATCGCGTCGCTCGGCGCGACGATCGTCTATGCTTTTGTTAACGAGGCACTCTTCGTCGGGCGGCTCTACTGGCTCGACCTGATTCACGTCGTGATCGCAATGGTCGCGGCCACGCTCTTCGTCGGCCTCTATCGCGTGCTTTATGAGGCGGCGCAGCGCCGTATGGTCACGAATCTCTTCGGCATGCACGTGAGCCCGGCGATCGTGACCGACATCCTCTCGCACGAGGATCCGCGCAACGCGCTCGCGCTCAAGGGCAAGAAGGTCAAGGCAACGATCTTTTACAGTGACATTCGCGGCTTCACCGCGATGTCGGAGAACATGACGCCCGAGGAGATCTACAACCAGCTCAACGAGTACTTCGAAGAGATGTGCGCGATCATCTTTCAGTACGGCGGCTACGTCGACAAGTTCATCGGCGACTGCGTCATGGCGGTGTTCTCCGCCCCGTATCAGACGCCCGACGATGCCAAGAATGCGGTCCTCGCCGCCGTCGCGCAGCAAAAGAAAATTCTCGAGCTCGCCGAGAAGTGGAAGGCCATGGGCAAGCGCGAGTTCACCGTGGGCATGGGCGTCAACACCGGCGACGTCGTGATGGGCAACCTCGGCGCGAGCTCGCGCATGAACTATACCGTCATCGGCGACAACGTCAACCTGGCGGCGCGGCTCTATAACGTGGCCAAGGCCGGCGAGATCATCATCAGCGACTACACCTATCAGGAAGTCAAAGACTTCGTCGTCGCCGACGAGCTCGAACCGGTAACCGTCAAAGGCAAAAAGGACCCGATTCGCATCTACAACATCCTTGACGTCAAAGAAGCACCGGCGTCTGCGACCAATGGTGCGGCCCTCACGCAGCCCGCTCCGGCATAATCTGGGGTATGCCCCAGAGTCTGGAACTCTTCGGCGCCGCGTTTGTTGCCAGCGTCTGTGGATCGATGGTGGGTCTCGGCGGCGGCTTCATTCTCGTCCCGCTGCTACGCGTGGTCTTCGGCCTTCCACCTGCAGAAGTGGCCGGCACGTCGCTCGTGCTCGTTACCGCGAACAGCGCCGCCGGTTCCATCACCTATCTCTTGCAGCGCCAAGTCAATGTGCGCCTCGGGCTGATCTTCGCGTGCGGCGGTCTTCCCGGGAGCATTCTCGGCGCGATCGCAACCAAGTACATCTCGGGTCCGGTATTCGACTGGATCTTCAGTGGGTTCTTGCTCGTGATCGCCGCCGATATGATCTTCAACGCGAAGCTGCGCGTCGCAGGGCGCGTTGAGCACCCTGCCGGCGGCTCGAAACCGATGTCATACCGCGCGGCGGTTGGCCTTGGTTTTTTGGTCGGGCTGGTCTCGAGTCTGTTCGGCGTCGGCGGCGGCGTGATCACCGTTCCCTCGATGCTCTACTTCTCGACGTTGCCCGCGCATGCCATCAGCGCGACCTCGCACTTCATCTTGATTCTCACCTCGCCGACCGGCCTCGTCGTGCACGCGCTGCAGCACGACGTCAAACTCTCCGACGTCGTCCCGCTCGTCGCAGGCGGCCTGTGCGGCGGTCCCATCGGGGCGCGCCTCTCGTTGCGGGTCAAGTCGCCACAACTACTCGTGTTTGTCGGCGTTGCATTCGTGTTCGTGGCCGCATCGCTTTCGCTACGACATATTATTCACTAAGTGTGGCGCCGCTCCAGACCGGAGGACGGCGTTCACGCCACGGCTGCGCGCGCTCGAGTTGCCCGGCCAGTTTGAACAACGTCGCTTCGTCGTCGAAGCGCCCCGCGAACTGCACGCCGACGGGAAGCCCGTCGTCGCTCCAGTGCAGCGGTACCGACATCGCGGGGGCACCGGTGAGATTGAAGATCGGCGTATACGGCAGCCAGTCGAACATCGGCGCCGAAATATCGCGCGCGGCTTTGCGAATGAGCGCCGGCATCCGCAGGCGCGAGAGAATCTCGCACTGCACGACTTCGGCGCGCGTGAGCGCCAGTTCCCCGATGCGCACCGGAGGCGCCGCGAGCGTCGGCGTGAGGATCATGTCGTAGCGCTCCATAAACCGATCGTAGGCGGAGCGCAACTTCCGTTGCGTAACCACTGCACCGGTGAGTTCGTCGAGCGCGAGTACTTGCGCGATGGTGAGCATCGCGACAGTCGCCGGTTCGATGTCACCGCGTTTGAGCCGATGCTGCGGCGTCGGATTGCCCGAGCCGAGATGCCACCCGATTTGACTGGCAAAGATCAAGAGCAGCGCGTAGCTGACCGCCGGGTAGTCGACGCCTTGCGGCTCGTCCTCGGTGACCGTGTGACCGAGCGACGTGCAAAGCGCGGCCGCGCGATCGACCGCGGTGCGGGATTCGGCGGAGACACCATGCCCGAGGCCGTGCCCGCGCATGAGCGCAATCCGCAGCGGAGCGGGATCGCGCTGAGTTTCGTCCAGAAAGCGCGGACCGCCGTCGCTTCGAACGGCATCCAGAAACGCCGCGCTGTCGCGCACCGTGCGCGAAATTGCGTGGTCGACGTTGGCCGAACCGATGATGCCGCCGGTGGTCGGGGTGCGTCCACGGCTGGGTTTGAGTCCAAACAATCCGGTGCAACTCGCCGGTATGCGAATCGAACCGCCCATGTCGTTGCCGTGTGCAACCGGCGCGACACCCGCCGCGCAAAGCGCCGCGCTCCCGCCGCTCGATCCACCGGGCGTACGTGCGAGATCCCATGGATTGCGCGTCGCGCCAAACAACGCGCTCTCCGTGTACGGCAAGAGACCGAACTCGGGCGGCGTCGTCTTTGCGAAGAGCACCGTTCCTGCGCTCTTCAAGCGCGTAAAGAATTCGTGATCCGCGTCGGGCACATACGAGGCGAAGTACCTACTGCCCATCGTCATCGGCACGCCGCCAAGGGCCGGACCGAGGTCCTTGACCAGGACCGGCACTCCGGCTAGTGGCCCCTCGATCGGAACGGTGCGCGCGGTCTCGCGCGCTCGTTCGTAATCGCGCGCGGCAAGCGCATTCAAGCGCGGATTCACCCGGTCCGCTCGCGCAATAGCCTCGTCGAGGACTTCGCTTGGTGTGACCTCACGAGCGCGCACCGCGCGAGCGATCTCGAGCGCGTCGCTGCGATCGTAAAAATCGCGCAAACTCATGTGCCGCACTTGCAAGACATCTATACACTTCCCTGCACGAGGACCCTAAGGATCGCTCGCTAGGTAGCCGAAGCAATTTATAGTACCGTTGTCCCTTTTTGTTTTGCGTTTCGAAGGTGGTACAACATGTCGGATCCGGAAACGACGCTTGCGTCGTTAGAGGCTCCTTCGATGATCCGTGCCGACGGCTCGGCCCCGGTGATGGCGATCATCGAACACGTAAGCGCGCATGAATGCCGCCTGCGCGCGGTGAGCGTGTTTGAAATTGGTCAGCGGCTCGATTTTACCGTTTCCGTTCACGGCGCACCGACGATCGCGCTCTCCGGCAAAGTCGTCTCACGGAAGGAGCACGGCGCACGCCACGCCTACGTCCTTGGGCTCGCGACCACGCTCGTACAGACTGAAGCGATCGCGCAGGCGAACGAAGCTGCTCGCCACCGCGCGCGGCACACGCCGGACGTTCAGACCGGAAATGGCCTCACCCGTGCAGCCTTACGCATCTCCGTCGACTTCGACGTGCACTACACACTGCCGGGCTCGACCGCGCGATCGGCACGCGCGACCAATATCTCGGCCGGCGGCGTGCTGATGAACACG
>Ga0302180_10004485_pt1 | contig 10359 bp, 19 predicted proteins | sample I_Palsa_E3_2_FD_200575 | JGI IMG/M metagenome (GOLD analysis project Ga0302180, IMG submission 200575) | Peat permafrost microbial communities from Stordalen Mire near Abisko, Sweden - I_Palsa_E3_2 | ecosystem: Environmental > Terrestrial > Soil > Palsa > Peat permafrost | place: Sweden... | reverse complement strand
ACATCGTCGACCCGACGCCGCAGACGGTCGACGCGCTGATGAAGCTCGATCTGGCCGCCGGCGTCGACGTCGAAATCAAGCTTTGAGAGGGATCTGACGAGCGTCGGCGAAGGGTTCACCTCAAAGGCGCTCTCGAAGGATAAAGGCCAATGCGTTCAGGCATCATCGCAAAGAAGCTGGGCATGTCCCGCGTCTTCACCGACGCGGGCGACCACGTACCGGTCACGGTCCTGCAGGTCGAGGGCTGCCAGGTGGTCGCCCATCTCACGCAGGAAAAGAACGGCTATACCGCGCTCCAGCTTGGCGTCGGCAAGGCCAAGGTCAAGAACGTGTCGAAGGCGGAGCGCGGCCGGTTCGCCGTCGCCCATGTCGAGCCGAAGATGCGACTCGCCGAGTTCCGCGTCGCCGAGGACAAGATGATCCCGGTCGGGGCGGAGATCACCGCCGATCATTTCGTCGTCGGGCAGTATGTCGATGTCACCGGCGTGACGATGGGCAAGGGCTTCGCCGGCGGCATGAAACGGTGGAACTTCGGCGGCTTGCGCGCGACCCACGGGGTGTCGATCTCGCACCGTTCGATCGGCTCGACCGGCGGCCGTCAGGACCCCGGCAAGACCTGGAAGAACAAGAAGATGGCCGGCCATATGGGGGTCGACAAGGTGACGACGCAGAACCTTCGGGTCGTGCAGACCGACGTTGAGCGCGGGCTTATTTTGGTCGAAGGCGCTGTGCCGGGCACCGCCGGAGGGTGGATTGCGGTGCGCGACGCGGTGAAGAAGCCGCTGCCGAAGGACGCGCCGGCGCCCGGCAAGTTCCGCGTTCACCCCGAGGCGGCCGCCGCGCCGGCCGAAGCGGCGAAGGGAGAGTGACGGCGATGAAATTCGACATCACGTCAATCGACGGCTCGGCCGCCGGCTCGCTCGAACTGAGCGACGCCGTGTTCGGACTCGAGCCGCGCGCCGATCTGATCGCCCGCATGGTGCGCTGGCAGCTCGCCAAGCGCCAGCGCGGCACGCATCAGACGCTGGGGCGAGCCGACATCCACCGCACCGGCAAGAAGATGTACAAGCAGAAGGGCACTGGCGGCGCCCGTCACGGCTCGGCCCGGGTGCCGCAGTTCCGCGGCGGCGGCCGGGCCATGGGTCCGGTCGCGCGCAGCCACGCGCATGACCTGCCGAAGAAGGTGCGGGCGCTGGCGCTCAAGCACGCGCTTTCGGCCAAGGTCCGGGCCGGCGGCCTGGTGATCTGGGAAAGCGCCGACGTGGAAAACGCCAAGACCAAGACCTTGCGGGCGACGTTCGAAAAGGCGGCGCTCAAGAATGCGCTCATCATCGACGGCGCCGCGCCGCATGCGAAGTTCGCCGTTGCGGCGCGCAACCTGCCTGAGATCGACGTGCTGCCGGTGCAGGGGGTCAATGTCTACGACATCATGCGGCGCGAGAAACTGGTCTTGACCAAGGCCGCAGTCGAAGCGCTGGAGGCGCGGTTCAAATGATCAAGGACGCGCGCCACTACGACGCCATCGTCTCCCCCGTGATCACGGAAAAGGCGACGATCGCTTCCGAAAACAACCAGTTCGTATTCAAGGTCGCGCGCAACGCGACCAAGCCGCAGATCAAGGCGGCGATCGAGCAATTGTTCGACGTCAAGGTGACGGCGGTCAACACGCTGGTGCGCAAGGGCAAGACCAAGGCGTTCCGGGGCGTACGCGGGCGCCAGCAGGACGTGAAGAAGGCGGTCGTCACGCTTGCGGACGGCGATCGCATCGACATGACCACCGGGCTCTGAGGGACGAGAACCATGGCGCTCAAGACATACAAGCCGATCACGCCGGGCCTTCGCCAGCTCGCGCTCGTCGACCGCAGCGACCTCTACAAGGGCAAGCCGGTCAAGGCGCTCACCGTCGGCAAGCCCGAGAAGGGCGGACGCAACAACGCCGGCCGGATCACGGTGCGCTTCCGCGGCGGCGGTCACAAGCAGGCCTACCGCATCGTCGATTTCAAACGCCGCAAGCTCGACGTCGCAGCCAAGGTCGAGCGGCTGGAATATGATCCCAACCGCACCAGCTTCATCGCGCTCATCAAATATGCCGACGGCGAGCAGGCCTACATCATTGCGCCCCAGCGGCTTTCGGTCGGCGACGAGGTGATCGCCGGCGTCCAGGTCGACGTGAAGCCCGGGAACGCAATGCCGCTCGCCAACATTCCCGTCGGCACGATCGTCCACAACGTCGAGATGAAGATCGGCAAGGGCGGGGCGATCGCCCGCTCCGCCGGAACCTATGCGCAGATCGTCAGCCGCGACCAGGGCTATGTTTCGCTGCGGCTAAGTTCCGGCGAGCAGCGGCTCATTCACGGCCAGTGCTTCGCCTCGATCGGCGCGGTCTCCAATCCCGACCACATGAACGCCTCGCTCGGCAAGGCCGGCCGCAACCGCTGGCTCGGACAGCGCCCGCACAATCGCGGCGTCACCATGAACCCGGTCGACCATCCGCACGGCGGCGGCGAAGGACGCACCTCGGGCGGCCGGCATCCGGTCAGCCCGTGGGGCAAGCCGACCAAGGGCAAGAAGACCCGTTCAAACAAGGCGACCGACAAATTCATCGTCGCGTCGCGGCACGTGCGCAAGAAGAGAGGCTGAGCCATGACCCGCTCGATCTGGAAGGGGCCGTTCGTGGACGGCTATCTGTTGAAGAAGGCCGACGTCGCGCGCGGGTCGGGCCGCTCCGACATCATCAAGATCTGGAGCCGGCGCTCGACCATCCTGCCGCAATTCGTCGGTCTCACGTTCGGCGTCTACAACGGCCACAAGCACATTCCCGTGTCGGTGTCGGAGGAGATGATCGGCCACAAGTTCGGGGAATTCGCCCCGACCCGCACGTTTCACGGCCATTCCGCCGACAAGAAGGCCAAGAGGGCTTAAACGCCGATGTCCAAGCCATCGAACCCGCGCCGACAGGCGGAGAATGAAGCCAAGGCGACGACGCGCATGCTGCGCGTCAGCACGCAGAAGCTCAACCTGCTCGCCCAGCTCATCCGCGGCAAGAAGGTCGCGACCGCGCTCGCGGATCTCGAATTCTCGAGAAAGAGGATTTCGGTCGAGGTCAAGAAGACGCTCGAGTCGGCGATCGCCAACGCCGAGAACAACCATGATCTCGACGTCGACGATCTCGTCGTCGCCCAGGCCTGGGTCGGCAAGGACATGGTGCTGAAACGCTTCAGCCCGCGTGCGCGCGGACGGGCGGGGCGCATCGAGAAGCCGTTTGCCAGCATCACCATCGTCGTGCGGGAAGTCGCCGCCGTCGACGCCAAAGCCGCTTAGGAAGAAAGACCCTTACCATGGGACAGAAGATCAATCCGATCGGGCTGCGGCTCGGCATCAACCGCACCTGGGATTCGCGCTGGTACTCCAGCAAGGCCGAATACGGCAGGCTGTTGCACGAGGACATGAAGATCCGCGATTCGCTGACCAAGAGCCTCAAGCAGGCGGCGATCTCGAAGATCGTCATCGAGCGTCCGCACAAGAAGGCGCGCATCAACATTCACTCCGCCCGGCCCGGCGTCGTCATCGGCAAGAAGGGCGCCGATATCGAGAAGCTGCGCAAGCAGGTGGCCAAGCTGACGAATTCGGAAGTGGCGATCAACATCGTCGAGGTCCGCAAGCCGGAAGTCGACGCGACCCTGGTCGCCGAATCGATCGCCCAGCAGCTCGAGCGCCGGGTGGCGTTCCGGCGGGCGATGAAGCGCGCGGTGCAGTCGGCGATGCGCCTCGGCGCCGAGGGCATCCGCATCAATTGCTCCGGTCGGCTTGGCGGCGCCGAAATCGCCCGCCTCGAATGGTATCGCGAGGGCCGGGTGCCGCTGCATACGCTGCGCGCCGACGTCGACTACGGCGTCGCCACCGCGCACACCGCCTATGGCACCTGCGGCATCAAGGTCTGGATCTTCAAGGGTGAGATCCTGGAGCACGATCCGATGGCCCAGGACAAGCGCCTGGCCGAGGCCGACCATTCATCGACCCATCGTCCGCGCCGCGAACCGCGCGAGCGCGAGCACGCCCGCGAAGCGGTCTAAAACGAGCGCATTGGCGAAAGTTCACGATCATGATGCAGCCAAAGAGATCCAAGTTCCGCAAGGCCTTCAAGGGTCGCATTCACGGCGATGCGAAGGGCGGATACGCGCTCAATTTCGGCGAGTTCGGGCTCAAGGCGATGGAGCCCGAGCGCGTCACCGCGCGCCAGATCGAGGCCGCCCGCCGGGCGCTGACCCGGCACATGAAGCGCGCCGGCCGCGTCTGGATCCGGGTGTTCCCCGACGTGCCGGTGTCGAAGAAGCCGATCGAAGTGCGCATGGGCAAGGGCAAGGGCGCGCCGGAATGGTGGATCGCGCGCGTCGCGCCGGGCCGGATCATGTTCGAGATCGACGGCGTGCCGGAGAGCCTGGCGCGCGAGGCGTTCGGCCTCGCCGCGGCCAAGCTGCCGATCAAGACGCGCTTCGTCCAGCGCATCGCGGAATAAGGGGCGCGGAACCATGAAAACCAGCAGCCGTCTTTCCGACCTTCGGGTCATGACCGAGGATCAGCTCAACGATGAGGCGCTCAAGCTCAAGAAGGAGCAGTTCAACCTGCGCTTCCAGAAGGCGAGCGGCCAATTGCAGGACACCGCGCGGGTGCGCGTCGTGCGGCGCGACATTGCCCGCGTCATGACCGTCGCCGCGCAGAAGCGCCCTCCCGCCAAGGCCAAGGACTAAGAAGACCATGCCGAAGAGAATCTTGCAGGGCGTCGTCGTCAGCGACAAGCAGGAGAAGACGCTTGTGGTGAAGGTGGAGCGCCGCTTCACCCACCCGCTGCTCAAGAAGACCGTGCGCCGGTCGAAGAACTACCACGCGCACGTCGAGAACAAGACCCAGAAGGTCGGCGACACCGTCTCGATCGAGGAGACGCGGCCGATCTCGAAGCTCAAGCGCTGGATCGTCGTCGGCGAGACGGCGCCGAAGGCGTGAGCCCGCGAACAGGACTTAAGAGAGGCGATTAGGCCATGATACAGATGCAGACCAATCTCGACGTCGCCGACAATTCCGGCGCGCGGCGCGTGATGTGCATCAAGGTGCTGGGCGGCTCGAAGCGCCGTTACGCCTCGATCGGCGACGTCATCGTCGTCTCGATCAAGGAGGCGATCCCGCGCGGGCGGGTCAAGAAGGGCGACGTGATGAAGGCGGTGGTCGTGCGCACCGCCAAGGACATCCGCCGCGCCGACGGCTCGGTGATCCGGTTCGACTCCAACGCCGCGGTGCTGATCAACAACCAGTCCGAGCCGGTCGGCACCCGCATCTTCGGTCCGGTGCCGCGCGAACTCAGGGCCAAGAACCACGTGAAGATCATCTCGCTCGCGCCGGAGGTGCTGTGATGGCCGCCAAGATCAAGAAAGGCGACACGGTCATCGTCATGGCCGGGCGCGACAAGGGCAAGCGGGGCGAAGTTCGCGCGGTCATGCCGACCGAACGCCGGGCGATCGTCGCCGGCGTCAATCTCGTTCGCCGCCACACGCGCCAGACGGCGCAGACCGAGGGCGGGATCATCACCAAGGAAGCGACGATCCATCTGTCGAATCTGGCGATCGCCGATCCCAAGACCGGCAAGCCCACCCGCGTCGGCTTCAAGATTCTCGACGACGGCCGCAAGGTGCGCGTCGCCAGGCGTTCCGGAGACCTGATCGATGGCTGAGACCAAGAACGAGAAAGGCGACAAGGCCGAGAAGGGCGCGAAGCCCGGCAAGACCGAGAAGCCTGCCGCCAAGGGCGCGAAGCCCGATGCGGCGGCTGCCGACGCCAAGGGCGCCAAGGGCAAGGGTCGCAAGGAAGCCGGGGCGGAGATCGCCGCCGCCGGCGCGGTGAAGGCCGCGCCGAAGGACTATGTCGCGCGCCTGAAGAAACTCTACCGGGACGAGATCGTGCCCAAGCTCACCAAGGAGTTCGGATACAAGAATCCGCTCGAAGTGCCGAAGCTCGACAAGATCGTGCTCAACATGGGCGTCGGCGAAGCGGTCAACGACACCAAGAAGGTCACCTCCGCCGCCGCCGACCTCGCGCTGATCGCCGGCCAGAGGCCGGTCGTGACCCGCGCCCGCAAGGCGATCTCGACCTTCAAGGTGCGCGAGAACATGCCGATCGGCGCCAAGGTCACCTTGCGCCGGACCCGCATGTACGAGTTTCTCGATCGTCTGGTCACGGTCGCGCTGCCGCGGGTGCGCGACTTCCGCGGCCTCGATCCGAAGTCGTTCGACGGGCGCGGCAATTATGCGCTTGGCGTCAAGGAGCACATCATTTTTCCCGAAATCGACTACGACAAGGCCGAGGCGATGCTGGGACTCGACATCGTGGTCTGCACGACGGCCAGGACCGACGCGGAAGCGAAGGCCTTGCTGCGCGAATTCAACTTCCCCTTCCGGCAGTGAGCGTGATCTCAGCGCTCAGACGCGGAAAATGGAGCCGATGAATGGCAAAGAAGAGTGCGATAGAAAATAACCTGCGCAAGCAGCGGCTGGTGAAGAAATTCGCCGCTCGCCGCAAGCGCCTGCTCGACGTCGCCAACGACCAGGCGCGTCCGATGGAGGAGCGCTTCGAGGCGCGCATCCGGCTCGCGGCGCTGCCGCGCAACGGCGCGATCATTCGGGTGCGCAATCGTTGCGAGGTGACCGGCAGGCCGCGCGGCTTCTACCGGAAGGTGAGGATGTCGCGCATCGCGTTGCGCGAACTGGGCAACCAGGGCCTGATTCCGGGCCTGGTCAAGTCGAGCTGGTGAGGAGGCAAGGATCATGGCGATGAACGATCCCCTCGGCGATATGCTCACCCGCATCCGCAACGCGCAGATGCGCAAGCGCGGCAAGGTTTCAACGCCCGGCTCGTCCCTGCGCAAAAAGGTTCTCGACGTGCTGGAGTCGGAAGGCTATATCCGCGGCTATTCGACCACGGATTATGGCGACGGCCGCACCGAGTTCGAAATCGAGCTGAAATATTTCGACGACCAGCCGGTCATTCGCAAGATCGAGCGCGTGTCCAAGCCGGGCCGCCGGGTCTATGCGACGGTCGATGCGATGCCGCGCGTCGGCAATGGCCTCGGCGTGGCGATTGTCTCGACGCCGAAAGGCGTGATGGCCGACCATTCCGCCCGGGAGAATCACGTCGGCGGCGAGGTCCTGTGCACCGTCTTCTAGACGGGCCCCAAGTTTGAACAAACGGATTTATGTGATGTCCCGTATCGGCAAGAAGCCCGTCGTCATTCCCTCCGGCGTCACCGCCAAGATTGACGGCCAGACGATCGCCGTCAAAGGCGCGAAGGGCGAGTTGAAATTCACCGCCCCGGAAGAAGTCGCGATTACGATCGACGGCGGGGCCGTCCATGTCGCGCCGCACGGCGAGGACAAGCGCGCCCGCGCCATGTGGGGCACGGCGCGCGCGCAGGTGCAGAACCTGATCGGCGGCGTGACCAAGGGGTTCGAGAAGAAGCTCGAGATCAACGGAGTCGGCTACAAGGCGGCGCTCGCGGGCAAGAACCTGCAGCTCTCGCTCGGCTACAGCCACGACATCATATTTCCGATTCCCGCCGGGGTAACGATCACCACCTCCAAGCCGACGGAAATCACCATCGCCGGCATCGACAAGCGACAGGTCGGCCAGATCGCTGCGGAAATCCGCGCGTTCCGGGGTCCCGAGCCCTACAAGGGCAAAGGGGTGAAATATGTCGGCGAGTTCGTCTTCCGCAAGGAAGGCAAGAAGAAGTAAGAGGCGACGATGGTTAAGTCGAACACGTCCGTAGATCGTCGAAAGGCGCGGGTCCGTCGCGCGGTCCTCGCCCATTCGGGCGGCCGTCCGCGGCTCAGCGTTTTCCGGTCCTCGAAGCAGATTTACGCCCAGGTCATCGACGACGAGCACGGCCGAACGATCGCCGCCGCTTCGTCGCTCGAAAAGGCGATGCGCGAATCGATCAAGACCGGCGCCGACGTCGAGGCCGCGCGCCGGGTCGGCAAGGAGCTTGCCGAACGGGCGAAGAAGGCGGGAGTCGAGAAAGTGGTCTTCGATCGCGGCGGCTATATGTATCACGGGCGCGTCAAGGCGCTGGCCGAAGGCGCCCGCGAGGGCGGGCTGGATTTCTAGCGGCGGCGACGGAAGCAAAGCGGCGCCGTCTGAAGCGCGCCGCATTTTATTCACTGATGGATGAACCCAATGGCGCGTGAAGGAGAAGGCGGCCGCGGCCGCGATCGCAACCGTGAGGAGCGCGACAGCGAATTCGTCGATCGCCTCGTGCACATCAATCGCGTGGCGAAGGTGGTCAAGGGCGGCCGGCGGTTCGGTTTCGCCGCGCTTGTTGTCGTCGGCGACCAGAAGGGGCGCGTCGGCTTCGGCCACGGCAAGGCCCGCGAGGTGCCGGAGGCGATCCGCAAGGCGACCGAAGCCGCCAAGCGCAGCGTCGTCCGGGTCCCGTTGCGCGAAGGCCGGACGCTGCATCACGATGTCAATGGCCGGCACGGCGCGGGCCGGGTCGTCCTGCGGGCGGCGCCCGCCGGCACGGGGATCATCGCTGGGGGACCGATGCGCGCCGTGTTCGAGTCGCTCGGCGTCCACGATGTCGTCGCCAAGAGCCAGGGTTCGTCGAACCCCTACAACATGGTCCGCGCCACCTTCGACGCGCTGGCGCGCGAGGACAGCCCCCGCTCGGTCGCGCAGCGGCGCAATCTCAAGGTGTCGACCCTCCAGTCGCGCCGCCAGGGCGTCGAGGCCGACGCCGCCGATTCGTGAGAGAACGACAACGATGAACGCCGAAAAGATCATCACGCTGGAGCAGACCGCGAGCGCCATCGGCCGCCCCGGCTCGCAGCGCGCCACGCTGAAGGGCCTCGGCCTTAACCGGATCGGCCGCCAGTCGCGCGTCGCCGACACGCCCGCTAACCGCGGCATGATCGCCAAGGTCGCGCATCTCGTGCGCGTCGTCGACGGCCGCTAAGGATCGCTGTCCATGAAACTCAACGAAGTGCGAGACAATCCCGGATCGTCGAAGCCGCGTATTCGCGTCGGGCGCGGCATCGGGTCAGGCAAGGGCAAGCAGGCCGGCCGCGGCGGCAAGGGCCAGACTGCCCGCTCGGGCGTCCGCATCAAGGGCTTCGAAGGCGGCCAGATGCCTCTGCATCGCCGCCAGCCGAAGCGCGGCTTCAACCCACCCTCGCGGCTGATCTATAACGAGGTCAACCTGGGGCGCATTCAGCGCGCGATCGACGCCGGGAAGCTCGACGCGGCCGAGCCGATCACGGTCGAGAGCCTGATGAAAGCCGGGGTCGTCACCCGACGGCGGGACGGCGTCAAGGTTCTTGGCGTCGGCGAATGGACGGCAAGGGCGAGCTTCGAAGTCGAGGCGGCGTCGAAGAGCGCCGCCGCCGCAATCGAGAAAGCCGGCGGCAGCCTCAAGACGCTGCGGCAAGAAGCCGCTCCTTCCGCCGCCTCTTGAGCGCCGATCGCCTCAAGGCGTGACATTGGCGCGCGCGACGACCATATGCTAGGGGCGTTTCCGCCAACGCCGGCCTCGGCTGGCGGAAGCGACGTGTCGTAAAACAAGGCGCCAGTCCCGAGGCGCCGTCCGGAGCGAATTCGCCATGGCGTCGGCCGCCGAACAGCTCGCAGCCAATATCAACTGGTCCGCCTTCGCCAAGGCCGACGAACTCAAGAAGCGCATCTGGTTCACCCTGGGCGCGCTCGTCATCTTCCGGCTTGGAACCTACATTCCGATTCCCGGCATCGACCCCGCGGCGTTCGAGGCCTCGTTCCTTGGGCAGAAGCAGGGCGTCCTCGACATGTTCAACATGTTCTCGGGCGGCGCCGTTCAGCGCATGGCGGTGTTCGCGTTGAACATCATGCCCTATATCTCGGCGTCGATCATCATCCAGCTCCTGAGCTCGGTCGTTCCTTCGCTCGAAGCGATCAAGAAAGAAGGCGAACAGGGGCGCAAGATCCTCAACCAGTACACGCGCTATCTCACGGTGGTGCTGGCGATCTTCCAGGCGTACGGCATCTCGATCGGGCTCGAGGGACGCGCCGGCATCGTCAGCGATCCGGGACTGCTGTTTCGCATCTCGACCATCGTGACGCTGACCGGCGGCACGATGTTCCTGGTCTGGCTCGGCGAGCAGATCACGTCGCGCGGGGTCGGCAACGGATCGTCGCTCATCATATTCGCCGGCATCGTCGCGCGGTTGCCGCAGGCGGTGGTGCAATTGTTCGAACTTGGCCGGCAGGGGTCGATCTCCACCGGCCTGGTGCTGGCGGTGGTCGTCATGGTGTTCGTCGTCGTCGCATTCATCGTGTTCATGGAGC
>Ga0302180_10004484_pt1 | contig 10360 bp, 7 predicted proteins | sample I_Palsa_E3_2_FD_200575 | JGI IMG/M metagenome (GOLD analysis project Ga0302180, IMG submission 200575) | Peat permafrost microbial communities from Stordalen Mire near Abisko, Sweden - I_Palsa_E3_2 | ecosystem: Environmental > Terrestrial > Soil > Palsa > Peat permafrost | place: Sweden: Abisko... | reverse complement strand
AATGAAGATAATTCTCTTAGGCATTCTTAGCGGAGCGCTGGCGATTGGAGTGGCATTCGCCCAAGACACGCCAGCGGCACAGAACAGCGAATCTACTCGGCAGCAACAGTCTGCCGACCCCACCACACCGCAAGCCACACCCAGTCCGCAACAGCAGCCTACGGCTAATCAACCTTCGGCTAATCAACCTACCCCACAATCAAATTCTGCGACTACAGCCAACACTTCGAATGGAAGCCCGGTGAGCGGGCCGACGCGCATTGCTGCAGGCAGCGTCATCCCGGTGCAACTGGCTAAGACCGTCGATGTGAAAAAAGCGAAGACCGGCGAGGAAGTGATCGCCAAGGTCACCATGGACATGAAAAGCAACAGCGGCCAAGTCCTAGTCCCTAAAGATACAAAGGTGATCGGACATGTGACTCAAGCGCAGGCACGAAACAAAGAACAGAAGGAATCGGAATTAGGAATTTCCTTTGACCGTGCAGTGACGAAAACCGGCGAGATGCAAATGCCAATGTCGATTCAAGCCGTCATCGCTCCTCCCAGCATGAATGCGAATAATAATGGGACGGGTGGCGGCGAGCAAGCAACCGCCCCCGGGCCCAGCACCTCGCCCGGAGCGCCGTCCTCTGCCGGACGCAGTCCGGGTGCGGGCAGCATGGCTGCGCCCAACGGTCCCACAGCGAACACTGTGCCCAACGACCAAAGCGGAAGCGCCGCGAATGCGCGGCCACAGATCACTGCCCAGACCGCTGGCGTGATTGGAATTTCCGATCTGAAGCTTGGTCCGGGACAAAGTGCGGCCGAAGGATCGCTGCTAAGTTCGGAAAAGAACAATGTGAAGCTAGAGGGCGGCACGATGATGCTGCTGCGAGTGAACCAATAAAGTCTCGGGCGATTCGGAAGGGTTGCGTAAAGTGCCGCCGCCCTTCCCCCCTTTTCTGTGCCCTGAGATCCCTGTGCGCGTTCGCCGGTCGTATTCAAGTACAACGCGAATCGTTTACCGTTCAATCCGCGGCAGCAGACGAGCGCGATTCGTTCTCCGGATTCTGTTCGCCCGCTTTGTTCAATAATTCAATCGACGATTGATCGAGCTCAATGTTGGGAGCTTGGGTTAACTCATCCAACTGCCGGAGATTGGTGGCGCTGGCGATGGGCGCAGTGATGCTGGGCCGCGCTATTAGCCACGCCAGAGCAATCTGGGTGGGAGTGGCCTGGTATTGTTTCGCAACCTGATCCAGAGCATCGAGTATGCGAAGGCCGCGCGCGTTGAGATATTTCTTAACCATCTGCCCGCGCGGGCTCGTCGAGAGATCGGCTTCCGAGCGGTACTTGCCGCTGAGAAACCCGCTGGCCAGCGAGAAGTAGGAGATGACTCCCAGACCTTGCTTCTGGCATAACTGCTCGAGATCGCTATCGTAGGCGAACCGATCATAGAGATTATATTCGGGCTGCAAAGTTTCGTAGCGTGCCAGACCTTTTTGCTGGCTGATTTCAAGAGCTTCTGCCAAACGCTGGCCGCTGTAATTGGAGGCTCCGATGGCGCGAACTTTTCCCTGGTCGATCAAGTCGCCGAAAGCCTGCAATGTCTCTTCCAGCGGAGTGTTCGGATCGTCTTTGTGAGATTGATAGAGATCAATGTAGTCAGTTTGCAAGCGGCGCAGGGAATCTTCCACTGCCTGGCGAATGTAGGAAGCCGACAATCCTTTCTTGTCTTCTCCCATAGCCATTCCGACTTTGGTGGCAAGTACGACTTTGCTCCGTTTGCCGCTGTGCTTCAGCCACTTGCCTATGATAGATTCGGATTCGCCGCCCTTGTGGCCCGGAACCCAGTGCGAGTAAATGTCGGCGGTATCTACCAGATTGAAACCTTTATCTATGAAAGAGTCGAGCAATTTGAAAGATGTCGGTTCGTCGGCAGTCCAGCCGAAAACATTGCCTCCTAAAGCCAGCGGCGCGATTTCGAATCCGGTCTTGCCTAACTTTCGCTTCTGCATATGATCCCTCCTAATGAGTCCCGTAAAGCGTGACGCCACCCCTTTGGATGAATAGCCGAGAAAGAAAGACGCACAGCTTTAGAACGAATAACGTGCATGGCCTGTACAATTCTCTTTCCGATGACTTGGCATTCGACAAAAAGAGTGGGGGCGTGGGGTGCCCTGGGGACTGGGGCGCTGATGTTCCTGTTTGCGCTGTCGGCGCAATGCGAACCCGTCGCTTCACTCAAGCTCACCGATTACGTCAACGACTTTGCCCATGTTCTCGATGCGCAGACCGTCGCGCAGATGGACGACATCTGCCGGCAGGTCGACCAAAAAGCTCATGCGCAGATTGCGGTAGCAACGATCCACACGCTGGACGGCGCCGACATCGAAAGCTATGCGGTCGACCTGTTTCACGCCTGGGGCGTTGGGAACAAGTCCACCAACCGCGGCGTTCTGATTCTTTATGCCATCGACGATCACCGCGCCCGCATTGAGGTCGGATACGGATTGGAGCCCATTCTTCCCGACGGGAAGACTGGTTCGTTCCAGCGAGAAGCCGCGCCGCTGATGCGCAGCGAGCAGTACAACCAGGCCTTCCTGCTGGTTACGTCGCGCGTGGCCGGAGTCATCGCGCAGGATGCCGGAGTCCAGCTGGCGAATGCGCAGGTAGAAGCTCCAACTCAACAGACGCGCCAGCAGCCGACTCACGGGATTTCGCTGGGTGGGATCGTGATCATCGGCATTGTTATTCTGGTCATCCTGTTCACGCCTTTGCGCGGCGTCTTGTTCTGGATACTTTTTTCTGGAATGTTCGGTGGTGGTGGCCGGGGCGGCTGGGGCGGTGGCGGATTCGGTGGTGGCGGCGATGGTGGCGGATTTGGTGGTTTCGGCGGCGGAAGCTCTGGCGGTGGTGGGGCTAGCAGCAGTTGGTAGGAGCGAGGCAGCGATGATTCCTGGAAACAAGGTCAAAGAGTTTTTAGCGCGCATGCGCGAGGCGGCGCAGGAGAACCTCATCAGCGTGATCATTTTTGGATCGACGGCCGGTGGCGATTTCCATCCTGAGTATTCGGACGTCAATTTGTTTTGCGTGCTGCGCGACAGCTCATTCGCCGCTCTGCGAAAGTTGGCGCCGGTGGTGAAATGGTGGGACCGGCAGAAGCAGCCGCCTCCGTTGTTCATGACTCGCGAAGAAGTTGAGCGATCGGCGGATGTGTTTTCCATCGAGTTGATGGATATGCAGCAGCACCACAAGGTTGTGTTTGGCGAGGACGTTTTGCAGGGATTGGTAATCCCCACAACTTTGCATCGCATGCAGGTGGAATATGAGTTACGCGAGAAGCTGGCGTTGTTGCGGCGGCATTTGCTGCTGGCCTCGGGGAACGATGCGCGAATGTGGGATTTGCTGACGCAATCGATCTCGTCGTTTGTCACGCTTTTTCGCCACGCGCTGATGGTGTTGGGTCAGGATGCGCCTCTGGGAAAGCGGGAAGCAGTGCAGGCACTGGCAAGCAAGATCGGCTTCGACGCTTCCGGATTTTTGCAGGTGCTGGATGTGCGAGAACGTCGAGTAAAAGCAAAACAACTCGACGCGGCAGATGTTTTCTCGCGGTATCTCGCGGCGGTGGAGCAGGTGACGGCGGCAGTTGATAGAATGCTGGACTCGGGCGGCGCAGGTTCTTCGTAAATCTCGCGGAACATTACAGGAGATTTTATGGGCAAGGGTCTTATCGCAGTGGTGGTGGTGCTGGCGGTATTGTTGCTGGTGGTCCTGATTTTCTTCGGGCAATACGTGGGCGTGAAGAATACGCTGGTGCAGAAGAATGAAGCGGTGAAGGCCGCATGGTCTCAGGTCGACATTGTTTTGCAGCGGCGCGCCGATTTGATCCCTAATCTGGTGGAGACGGTCAAAGGCTACGCGTCGCAGGAGCAGATTGTCTTTGGAGACATTGCGAAAGCGCGCTCGGCGCTGCTTTCGGCGGGAACGCCACAGCAGAAGATTGCGGCGAACGGGCAGCTCGACGGGGCGCTGGGGCGACTGTTGCTGATCGTGGAAAACTATCCGCAGTTGAAATCGAATGAGAATTTTTTGCGGCTGCAAGATGAGCTTGCGGGAACCGAGAATCGCATCGCAGTGGAGCGGAAACGCTACAACGATACTTTGCAGGATTACAACACTTACGTGCAGCAATTCCCAAACAGCTTTTTTGCGGGGATGGCTGGGTTCAAGGCGAATGAGGCTTACTTTGAGGCTTCAGAGGGATCGCGGGTGGTGCCCAAGGTGAACTTCTCCAGTCCAGGAGCGACTGCTCCGCAACCTGCACATTAGTGATGGGCCCGGCGGACAGCCGAGGGCGGCTGTTCCCACCCAACCTTAGCGATGCAGCAGCAGATCTCCGGCCACGAAGAGGAAGAACACTACCGAGATTACGCCGTTCATGGTGAAGAACGCGGCATTCAGTTTCGACAGGTCGTTGTGCCTTACCAAGCTGTGCTCATAGCTAAGCAAAACCACTACTGCAATAACCCCGGCTAACGCGAGATGCCCTAAGTGGAACGCGTTTAGAAATGCCAGCAGCAGCAGCACCATCGCTAGATGCAAGGCGCGGGCGAACCATAGTGCACGGCGAATTCCGAAATAGCGCGGGATGGAGTGAAGGCCGGCCTGACGGTCGAAGTCATAATCCTGACAGGCGTATAAAACATCGAAGCCTGCGACCCAGCAGGTCACGGCGGCGGTGAGCAGCAGAATGCGTGGGTCGAGCGAACCGCGGACCGCGATCCATGCGGCAGCGGGAGCGATGCCTAGAGCGAAACCCAGCACGACGTGCGACCAGCGGGTTACGCGCTTGGTATAGGAATAAAGGAGAATCACCGCCAAGGCTACCGGCGAGAGCCACAGTGCCAGACGATTCAACTGCGCAGCGGCAAAGATGAAAATCGCAGCGGAGACGATGACGAAGGTAGATACGAATGCCGGCGTCAGCACACCTGCGGGAAGAGCGCGAGTGCTGGTGCGAGGGTTGGCCGCGTCAACGGTGGCATCGGCAAGTCGGTTGAAAGCCATCGCGGAGGAGCGGGCGGCGACCATGGCTACTACGATCCACGCCAGTTGGCGGAGTGTGGGCAAGCCGCCCGCGGCGAGCATCGCGCCGCAGAGCGCAAACGGGAGCGCGAAAATCGAGTGCTCCCACTTGATCATCTCCAGAGTTAGGCGCAGGCTGCGAAAGATAGGCACAGGAAAATTCTAATTCATCTGGGCGGCGATATAACAACAGCCGGGAGCTGCTGCCACCATGTAAGCCTAATCCGCTATCAGCGGGACGAAGCGGCAGGGCTCGCGCAACGAAATCTGCGGTTGTCCATTCTGTAAACGAATGAGTTGCATCTGCTGTTTGTCCGGGCTGCCGACAGGAATGACTATGCGTCCGCCATCGCTGAGTTGGGAGAGCAGAGCGGTCGGCAGTTGCAAAGCAGCGGCGGATACGATGATCGCATCGAAGGGCTGATGTTGGGTGAGACCTCGACTGCCATCACCGACTACGATTTCAACATTGCGGTATCCCAGGTTCGCGATTCTCTCTCTCGCGCTGTCGGCGAGCGCAACATGCCGCTCAATGGAGAACACTCGCGCAACCAATTCTGCCAGCAAGGCTGTTACGTAACCCGATCCGGTTCCGACTTCGAGAACCTTGTCTGTCGATTGCAGAACCAGCGCTTCCAACATGCTGGCAACGATGTAGGGCTGCGAAATCGTCTGCCCTTCACTAATCGGTATTGGATGGTCTTCGTAAGCTTGCTCCTGGTAGTTCAGCGGGACGAATTTGTGGCGCGGCAGGCGGAGCATGGCATCGAGTACGCGCTGGTCGGAGATGCCACGATTGCGAATTTGTTCAGCGACCATTTGCTGGCGCGGAACCAGGAATCGGCTGTCATCTTCGTTTTCGCCTTCAGCAGTCGTTTCGTCGATGGAATCGTTCATTTTTTTCGCCGGCGGATGCGCAGATCGAAACTGACGACTCCATTCTGATCGCGAGTTCCCACCGCCGAAAGGTTTCGGGTAAAAAAATATTCGCCTTGAATAATCTGCTGCGAACTCTGCGAAACGTTGGTGCTGTAGGTGAGAGTAACGTTGTTGGCGAACTGTTGTTCGATGGTGACTTGAGGGCCGCGCGCAGTGGGATTGGTTTCGGTGGTCAGGCCCTGGGGATCGATCTTGATGCGGCTGGCGCCGAACAGCTTCTGAACGCGGCTGCTGACCGTGGAGTTGATCGCCTGGTTGAGGATAATGTCGGAAGCCTGGTCGGTGTATGCAGTCTGACCGGATTGCTCCTGCAGTTGCGCGGATTCCTCGCTGGTGCGGCCCAGGGCCAGCAGCGCGATGATATCCGATTGCGGCAGTGGAGGCTCGGAGCGGTAGCTCACTCGCAGGCCACCGGGCTGATCGGGAGTTCCGGTTATCGTGATGGCGAGATCGTAGTTGCGAACGTGTGTGGAGGCTTCCAGATTCAGAATCGGTTCGATGGTCACGGGATTGGCAAAGGTGATGTCGCCGTGTTCCAGACGAAACTTGGTGCCGTTAAAGCTGGCTTCGCCTTCCAGAATGTCGGCGCGGCCCAGGACTGCGGGATGGGCCACGGAACCACGCAGGCGAAGATCGGCGTCACCCGACAGATGGGCGACCGCCGTCTTCATTTGTAACTCCGGTGAAGTCTGCACCTGAATATCCAGCTTGACGTTGTTCAGCGGCGAACTTGCGGGAGTGATGGATGTGATTTGGCGGCTGCGCTCAAGGTAAGAGCTGAAATCGAAATTCGGGGTCACCGCCAGCTTGGTGACCATGATCTGACCGGAGACGGTAGAGGCTGAACGCGTGCCGACCCAGTGCAATTCCGCATTCGCTGTGGAACTGACGCCTGGGGGATAGCGCAGGCGGACATCTTTACCCGCCGCAGTGAGATTGAAATTCAACTGGCGGTTGTAAACGGTGGCGTCACCTTTGAAGTCGAGCGTTCCACCACCAGTATGCGCGCTGAGAGTTTCGATGTGAAATTGATCTCGCGTAAAAAAGAGGGAGCCGTTGGTTTGGGTCAACCCACTGGGGACGCCTGCGTAGGCGAAGGATGCGTCGGCGATTTGTAGGCGGCCTTGGGGAGCAGGCTCTGACCACGTGCCACCTAGGTTCATATCGACGGTCAGCGTTCCCGCCGCGGTGAGATCGGGATCAAATCGGCCGAGAAGCTTTAGATCGATACGCCCGTCTGCCGAAAGATCGAGGGTGTGCGTGCCGAAGCACTGCACCGTGCCCTGGCCGGAAATGTCAGTGCCTTCACCCGCCATGTGAACTTGATCGAAGCGAAGGGTTTGATTGGCGTAGCTCATCACTACCGGTTCCAGGCTATGCAGCTTGGCATATTCCACGTCGAGCGCAACGTCACTCAGATCCGCTCGGAGATTCCACTGCCGCGGGTTTCGCAACGGTCCTTGCATGGTAACTGTGCCGGCGACGGCGGAGTGGCCGGTAAGTTGGCCGCGCAGATAAGTGCGCCACAGAAAGTCGAGATCGACCCCATTCATTTGCGCCGAAAAGGTGGCTGGATAATCATTGCGCATTTGCACGTTGCCATCGAGCGCCAAAGTTCCCTGGGAAAACTTTGAATGGCCGGTTACGTGAAGCATGCCGGCTTGCGAGTTAGCTTCAAGATTGAGATCTCCCGACAATTCGTGGTCGAGCGTGAGATCGTGCACATGAATAGTGGATTTCACTTCTGGAGATTCGGACGTGCCCGCGACATGAAGGGTAAAATCGCCACGCCCTTCGACGCTCAGGTTATCGAGTTGAATCTGGCGGATGGTCGCGAGCGGGAAGTTTTGCCCTGAGAGATCCAGCTTAGAAACGTGGGTGGAAGAATTGTAGGACGCGCTGCCGGTGACGGTTGCAGTGTCATGAAGCAGGCGAATATTGTCGAGTGCAACGTCGTTGGCATCGAGATGAAGGCCGGCATCGAATTGGGCGATCGACTCGCCATAGGCGGCGGCATCTTCAGCATGGATTTGGCCTTGCGCCTGCGGGTGGGAGCGGGTTCCGGAAAGCATAAGGACGAGGTCGGCTTTACCAGAGACGGGGACGTCATAGCCCACCAGCGCTGCGGTTGAAGTTACATCCACATTGCGCAGAGAAATGTGCCCGCTGAAGGGACTGTCTTCGGTGAATTGGCCGGCTTGCAGGCTGGCAGTGATGTCGAATTCGGCGTTGGTACCGCTGCGTTGCAAGCTGCCTTCACGCAGAGACAGGCTATGCGAAGAAAATTGAACGCCAACGGAAAGAGACGCCCAATGAATCTCCTGCTGGGGAGCACGCGGAGTCGCGGGCAAGGTGAAATCGAAATCGTCAGCGACCAAGTTTCCCGTGAGGGTGGGAGAAGAAAACGCACCTCCGATTATGCCGTTGAATCTGGCATTGCCGTTGACGGCGAAGGGCAAATCCGTGGGGCCGTGCAGAATGGCGACGACCGGACGCCATTCTTCCAGATTCGAGGTATACACGGAGAGCTTGAGCTCTGAGGAAGAAGACACCGTTCCGGCGGCCTGCACACGCGATGCCGGAGTGTTCAGGGTAAATTGCGAGATGCCTAGAGTGCCATTCGCCAGATCGTAAGAACCTTGTGCGTGGCCCGCCAGAGGCAACGTTCCGGGTTGCGCGTGGGGCGGCGGATTTAGATCAAAAGTAAACGCAATTTCAGCATCGGCCGGTGAGCCGGCCCAACGAGCGTCAAGGTTGCCGCTGGTCAGTCCCGATGGACGAAATCCTTTCAGGTTGTGAGCCGACGTGTCGAGGGCCGAGGTCAGTCCTTCGTCGGACAGGTCGCGCAGTCGAAGATGCACGATTCCAGTTTGTACTTTCGGCGGTTCCGGTGCAGCCGATTTCTTACCGGGTCGCGGATGAACCGCGGTGACGACCGCCACATTGTCGCCGATCGCACTTCGGCGGATGCGCTTTTCCGCAGCCGACAATGGCACGCTGTGTAGCCAGTTCTCAACCCGCGCGTCACCTGTGATATTTCCTCCCATCGCCCGCCCTTGCAGCTTTGAGAGTGTGATTTCGCGATCGGTTATCTCGTAATCGGAGGTTGCGCTGGAGTTCGCCAGAGACGCCTGTTCGTTCCTCCAGCCAAAATCGCGCAAAGCCAAAAAACCCGAGGTCGAAAATTGTTCCAGCGACCAGCTTCCTGTTCCTTTCAATTCCATAGTCCCACCGCGGAGATCGCGGCGCCGGGAAATTGACGCGGCTTCTGCAAGGTCGAAAACTGCATCGTAATTCGCTTCCACCTGAGGCTTGCGAAAATTGCTGATACGCCCGCTGGCGTCGATGTGCGAGCGGCCCGAATTCAGCCGCAGCGCGTTCACATCCACAAACGTCGAGCCCAGGCTGAACTCCACGCTGCTCATCCAGGCTAGCGGGCGATAGTCGTCGAATTTCGTTTCCACCCTGCCCAACAACAAACGGCAGTCGTAACGCTCGCGCAGAAACGAGTAATCCATTTGCAAGCCGGTATCATGGACCGCAAAATCCAGTGGGATGTCTCGATCGTCCCAGAGCAATTCCCCGCGGCGGACGTAAAGGTGATTGATGGAAAGGGCAAAAAGCTTCTCCACCGAAGTCTGTTCGAAAAACTTCGGCTCGGGATGTGGAGGTATGTTGGTGGTTCCGTCGGGATAGAACGCTACATGGACGACGGGATGTTCGAACGCGACCTCGTAAAATCCAAACTCCGTTCGCAGCAACGAAATAACCTTGAGCTGAGCGACCACGTGATCGACGTGAGCCAACGGAATTTCCGACGTGGATTCGCGACCATGGACGGTGAGATCGCGCACCTCGACTTGCATATGGAAAGGGACGGTGTGGATGCTTCCAATTTGCGCGCGTCCACCGGTGACGCGTTCGACCTCAGCAACGATGCGGCGGCGAACGTAGGCCTGAAAGGATTCAGTAGTGAGGTACCAGAGTCCCGCGAGCAAACAAACTACACCAACAGCAAAAACAATCAGCAGGTATTTCCACCACTTGCGGCGTGGAGGAGCAACCGCAGGTTCACTCACCGGGCCTCGACTCCGGCCGCCGATTGAGGTTGGCCGGGGATATGAACGTCGCTTTCCGAGCGCAGAGTCTGCAGCCAGGAAACCAGAAGCTCGTTCACTTTTTGCTCGGTGAGCAATTCGCGAATCTTGGCAGAGACGTCGGCAAGCGGAATTTCACCGGCTCCGGATTTCTCCAACTGGGGAACGAACTTGTCGCGATAATAGGCTTCAATGCTTTTGGAATCGATCTGTATACTGGGCCGCAGTCGTGCATCGACCAGGCGCATGAGGTCGAG
>Ga0302180_10004481_pt1 | contig 10367 bp, 9 predicted proteins | sample I_Palsa_E3_2_FD_200575 | JGI IMG/M metagenome (GOLD analysis project Ga0302180, IMG submission 200575) | Peat permafrost microbial communities from Stordalen Mire near Abisko, Sweden - I_Palsa_E3_2 | ecosystem: Environmental > Terrestrial > Soil > Palsa > Peat permafrost | place: Sweden: Abisko... | reverse complement strand
CGTCCGGCTATTTCTCGCCATCCGGTCGCCGCGCGTTTGTTGAGTTCGCGGTAGGGCGAGCCAAGAACCCGCGCGGCAATCCGACGTTCGAGGATCAGATCGAAAGCACGATGATTATCGCCGGCACGCCGGACACGGTGATCCCACAGTTGAAGACGCTGATCGAGCACACGCGGCCGGGCATAATGGGTATCTGGGGAAACGACGGTACTGTGCCAAAGGAGGACCGCCGCCGCTGCATCGAGTTGCTGGTGAAAGAGGTGATGCCGGCAGTGCGCGAACATGGCAAGACACTGGGTCTAAAAGACCCGTGGGAGGCAAACGCGCCAGTGCACCTGAAGTATTCAACAGACATACCGGTGCAGAGGGCTGCGGCAGAATAGGCTATACCCGCGTAGCGTCGAAAAAGCGCAGAGCATTCTGCCGATCGTTTCGCGCGGCGCGGCCGAATGGCGCAGCCGGTGCTGGATGGACGGCGCCCCATTCTACCGCACGTCGGCCCGCGCCCTTTCCCTCAGCTCGAACTTCTGGATCTTTCCGGTCGAAGTCTTCGGCAGCAGGGCAAAGGTCACGTGGTGCGGGCATTTGTAATGGGCTAGGTGCGCGCGACACCAAGCGATGATATCGGCCGCTGTCACGGTCAACACACCCGGCTTCAATGTGATAAACGCGTGCGGCGTCTCACCCCATCGCTCATCCGGCTGCGCAACAACAGCAGCTTCCATGACCGCCGGATGCCTGTATAGCACCTCCTCGATCTCCAGCGAGCTGATGTTCTCGCCACCCGAGATGATGATGTCCTTGGCGCGGTCCTTGATCTCAACATAGCCGTCCGAATGTTGCACCGCGAGATCGCCGGTATGAAACCAGCCGCCGGCGAAAACCTCCTCCGTCGCCACCGGATTCTTTAGATAGCCCATCATCACGGTGTTGCCGCGTAGCATCAGTTCGCCCATCGTTACGCCATCGGCAGGCACCGGCGCCAGCGTCGCGGGATCGCGCACCGTCGCCTCCTCAAGCATCGGCGTGTTGACACCCTGGCGCGCCATGAAGATGGATCTGGCGCCCATCTCCATCGCGTCGAGCTCCGGCTGCCACATGCATACGGTCGAGGGACCAAAGCTTTCGGTAAGTCCGTAAAGGTGTGTAACGGCAAAGCCCATCGCTTCCATTTGGGTGATGACCGCCGACGGCGGTGCGGCACCGCCTGTTGCAATCTGGACTGTTTGCGGAAAGCTACGACGCGCAGCTTCAGGCGCGTGGATCAGCATGCTCAGCACTACGGGCGCACCACACATATGTGTGACGCCGTGGTCGGCTATTGCGGCAAAGACCGGTCCCGGATTGACCCGGCGCAGGCAGACGTGCACACCGCCGGCCAAAGTTACCGCCCAGGTATACGTCCAACCATCGCAATGGAACATCGGCAGTGTCCATAAATACACACTACGCGGGGACAGCCCGAAGGTCAGTGCGTTGGCGCAGGCGTTCAGATAAGCGCCGCGATGGTGCAATACGACGCCCTTTGGATTGCCCGTCGTGCCCGATGTGTAGTTCAACGAGATGGCCTGCCATTCGTCCCCCGGCAGGCGCGCGGGAAACGCTGGGTCAGCGTCGGCGATAAACGTCTCATAATCCGTCACGCCAAGGCGTTCGCCGCCGCCCGCCAGCACATCGTCGATGTCGACGACCAGTGGCCTGCGATCGAGCACCGCAAGCGCTCTCGCGATCACCGGGCTGTACTCGCGATCGGTCAGCAACACCTTGGCTTCCGAATGCCGCAGGATGAAGGCAACAGAATCCGCATCGAGACGGAAATTGATTGGGCACAACACGGCGCCCAGCATCGGCACGCCGTTATGCGCCTCCAGCATTTCCGGCACGTTGGGGGCCATGATCGCCACGGTGTCGCCCTTGCCGACGCCTGCGCGCGACAATGCCGAAGCCAACCGGCGCGAGCGGTCGAGGAATTGCGCGTAGGTGATACGCCGCTCGCCATGGATCACTGCGACGCGCGGCCCGTAGACATGCGCGGCTCGGATCAGAAACGAGACGGGCGAGAGCGGCACGTGGTTCGCCGCCGTGCGATCGAGATCATGATCGAAGATGGACACCCGCGCTTCCTTGCCTGCCAGGAACTCGCCACCTAGCGTAAACCTGCCTATCATCCGCAACAAGAATCGCCGAGCAGGGGGCATGCGCATGGCCGGGGCCGTTAAGCTGACCGTCGAGAACTTCGTCGCTACGTTGGTCATGGACCGCCCGCCAGTGAACGCGCAGAACCACGCGTTCCGCGAGGAGATGATCGGGCTATTCGATTCCCTGACCGATCGAGATGACGTGCGGGTGGCGATCCTGACCGGTACCGGGAAAATGTTCTCCGCTGGCGCCGACATGAAGGAGCGGCCGAACCCCGAGGTGCCCGGCGAATACTGGAAGTTCAACCGCGGTGCGCGCGAATGCTTCAACGCGATCCACGAATGCGCCAAGCCGGTGATCGCCGCGGTGAACGGACCTGCACTGGGCGCCGGCGCCGGGCTGGTGGCGGCTTGCGACATCATCCTGTGTGCCGACAACGCGCAGTTCGGCATGCCCGAGATCGATGTTGGCCTCGCCGGCGGAGCCGCGATGCTGCAGACACTCTTCGGCCACTCACGAGCACGGCGCATGTTCTACACCGGGTGGCGCGTGCCCGCGGCCGAGCTATACCGCACCGGCGCGGTCGAGTGCTGCGTGCCACTGGAGCAGTTGATGCCGGAAGCGATAAAACTGGCTGAGGAGATCGCATCCAAAAGCCCGATCGGCATGCGCTACGCCAAGCAGTCGATGAACACCACGATGCACATGCCCGCGCGCGACGGATATCGCTTTGAACAGGGCGTCACGGTATTCCTGTCGAAGACCGAAGACGCGCAGGAGGCGCGACGCGCCTTCATCGAGAAGCGCAAGCCGGTGTTCAAGGGACGGTAAGGGCCGAAGAGTATGGACCTGCAACTACGCGACAACAGGGCCCCGGTGACCGGCGCTAGCCCGCATGTCTCATACTGTCGCGGGACGATGGCCAAGGACATTGTCGTGACCCAGGGGCGGCATGGATTTTTCCCCGCGCCGGCTCGAAAGATGCCAACGGGCGTGTTGACCGTCGGTATCGGCGTCACATCGAACGAAGGGGGCTGCCATCATGATTGAGCGAGAGATAATCGTCACCACCAAGCACGGCGTGATGCCCACGTTCTTGGCGGCGCCGGACGGTCCCGGATCGTATCCCGGGATCATTTTCTACATGGATGCACCAGGGATCCGCGAGGAACTGCGCAACATGACGAGACGCATAGCCAAACATGGCTATGTCTGCTTGCTACCTGACATGTATTATCGGCTTGGTACGGTCCGATTCGATATTCCGCGGCGCGACGACGGTATGTCGGCAGTGATCCGGGCATCGATGAATCATCTAACCAACACGCGCGTGGTCGACGATACCGCCGCACTTCTGGCCTGTTTCGACGCGCTGGACAACGTCACGCCTGGCAAAGTCGGCTGTGCCGGATATTGCATGAGCGGGCAATATATCACCACGGTGGCAGCGAAGTTTCCGCATCGTATGGCCGCCGCCGCATCGTTGTACGGCGTCGGCGTCGTCACCGACAAAGCCGACTCACCGCATCTATTGGTGAATGAGATCAAGGGCGAGTTGTATTACGCGTTCGCCGAGCACGACCAGTCGGTGCCCGACAATGTCATCCCGGCGCTGAAGGCGGCGCTGGACAAGTCTGGAGCGAAACATGAGGTGCATGTATTCCCCGGCACCCATCATGGCTTCTGCTTTCCCGAGCGCGCGGTCTACGACACCCTTGCGGTGGAGGAAACCTGGAAGAAGATGTTCGCGATGTGGAATCGGGCTCTGAAGTAGCTCGCACATGGACCTGATCCTGCGCAATGCCCGGTTGGCCCACGAGCCGGAGATGCCACCGGTCGATATCGGCGTTGCCGATGGCCGCATCGTTGCGCTCGAACCACATCTGCAAGCGACGGCAGCGGAGTATGATGCCGCCGGTCTGCTGGTATGCGGTGGGTTCGTGGAGACCCACATCCATCTCGACAAATCCTGCATCCTTGATCGCTGCGCCCCGGAAACCGACCGTCAGGCCAACGCCGTCGCACGCGTTGCCGCGGTCAAGTCGACGTTCACCGAACAGGACGTTTACGCGCGTGCCAGCCGCACATTGGAGAAATGCATAAAACACGGCGCCACACGGATGCGCGCACACCTGGAGCTCGATGCCGGCGTGGAACTGCGCAGCTTCGAGGCGATAGAAGCGCTGCGCCGCGACTATGCTTGGGCGATCGATATCGAGGTATGCGCATTCCCACAGGAGGGGCTGACCAACAATCCACGAACAGACGCGCTGCTGAAGGAGGCGCTAAAGCGTGGCGCCAAGGTGATCGGCGCGGCACCGAATTATGATCCGGATCATGCCGGGCAAATCCATCGTGTGTTCGAACTTGCCCGCGAGTTCGATGTGGATATCGACATGCATCTCGATTCCGGCAACTCGCCGGAGGCGATGGACATTCATCTCGTCTGCGACCTGACGGAGCAATATAGGCTGGGCGGTCGCGTCGCGGTCGGACACGGATGCAAATACTCGACGCTACCCCCGGCGGAGCTGCGGGCCCTGGCGCGACGCATCGCGGACGCCGGAGTGGCCGTGACGGTACTTCCGGCGACGGACCTGTTCACGATGGGGCGGGATCAAGACCATTCCGTCCGACGCGGCCTGGCGGATGCAAACTTGTTGGCAGAATACGGCGTGAACTGCTCGATCTCGACCAACAATGTGCTCAATCCGTTCACGCCTTTCGGCGATTGCTCACTGCTGCGCATGGCCAATTTGCAGGCCAACGTCTGCCAGATCAGTCACGCGCACCGGCTGCGCGAGTGTTTCAACATGCTGACGGAACGATCAGCACGGCTGATGAACCTGCAAGATTACGGCGTCAAGATCGGTAATCCGGCCGATCTTGTGGTGGTCGACGCAGCCACACCGGAACAGGCGGTGCAGGAGATTTGCCCTCCGCTTGCTGTGTTTAAGCGCGGCCACCGCACTGTCACGCGTCCACGCGCGGAACTCCACAAGCCACATTGAGGGTGCCATGCGCCTATCCGATTTCGCCGAGGTGATCCGCAGCAAGAATGCCGGGCCGCGCCGGTTAACGTTGGACGTGATGTTCGCGTCCGACGCCGACTATCAACGTGTCGCGCAGTCGCCGGCACTTCGCCGCGAGGCGATCGGACTGCTGTATCGTGTTCCTCCCGAAGATGTGGCGGTGATCCACTATCCGCTCGGTCGCGCGATCAAGATCACACTGCCACGCGAAACCGCTGGTGATCCAGGCGATCGCGATGTCTACGGCGCACAGCAGCACGCCCCGTTGCTGGGGATCGAGATATGAGCGCCTCGCAGCGTGTTCTGGACGATGTTCGGAAAGCGCAACGTCCGATGCGGTTCCTGGGCGCCTCGGGACAACTGGGCTATGGCATCCCCACGCCGGCGTTCAACGCCGGATTGCTGCGGCAGCCCGATCTGATCGGCTGCGATATGGGCTCGATTGATATCGGTCCGACGTACTTGGGCAAGGGTGAGATGGCGACCTCGCCGGTGGCGACACGGCGTGATCTGCACAAGGTGCTGCTGGGTGCGCGGCGGGTGGATATACCGCTGGTGATCGGATCCGCCGGGTCCGCCGGTGCCGCGCCGCACCTGGAGGCGACGCTGGCGATGATCCACGACATCGCGCGGGCGGAGGGGCTGCATTTTCGCATGGCGGTGATCCGCGCTGACATGCCGCGCGCGCTACTGAAGCAGGCGGGGCGCGAGGGGCGCATGACAGGCATGCACGGCATGCCGGCGCTGACCGACAAGGATATCGACGACGCGGCGCATATTGTCGGGCAGATGGGCATGGGACCGTTCCGGCGGGCATTGGCGGAGGGCGTCGATGTGATCGTCGCCGGGCGCGCCTGCGATACTGCGATCTTTGCCGCGCTGCCGACCATGCTGGATTTTCCGCCCGGCATCTGCGGGCACATGGCCAAGATCATCGAATGCGCCTCGTTGTGTTGCGTGCCGGGTGGGCGTGATACGATTCTGGCGACGCTGGATCACGAAGGCTTCGAACTGGAAAGCATGAACCCTGTGCGGCGCGCGACACCGACTTCGGTCGCGGCGCACAGCCTGTATGAGCAGGCGGATCCGTACAGTGTGAGGGAGCCGGAAGGCCACGTGGATCTGCGCGATGCACACTACACCGCGCTGGACGATCGCCGAACGCGGGTGGTCGGCGCGCGTTGGGTGCCGACCGCTGACCCGACAATCAAACTGGAAGGTGCCACTTGTATCGGTGAACGCGCGGTGCTGCTGGCGGGCGCGGCCGATCCACGCTTCATTGCGCAACACGCCGAGATCTTGCCGGCGGTCGCCGAGGTGGTGCGCGAGCTGGTGTGCGAGGGCCAACCGCAGGACTACACGTTGCGGTTTCGCGTCTACGGCGTGAATGGCGTACGTGGCTTCGCCCCGGACGGCGAGCCGACGCCAAGCGAAGCCTTCATCATGGGCGAATGCATTGCCCCCACACGCGAGCGCGCCGCCGAGGTCGTGCGCACGACCAAGCAGTATCTGTTGCATCATGGCTATCCGGGACGACTTTCGACCGCGGGCAACCTCGCGTTTCCGTTCACGCCGCCGGAGGTATCACTTGGGCCGGCTTATCGGTTCAATGTCTACCACTTGATGCATGTCGCCGATCCCGATGCGTTGTTCCCGCTGGAGATCGAGACCCTATGACCGTTCGCCCGGCGCACTGACGCGCGCCGGGCAGGGACAAACGATCAGTAGCCCAGGGGCGTCTTTACCACCTGTTCCCAGTGACCGTTGCGCACCACGCTCAGGAATGCCTCGTTGGATCCCTGGTGCTTGGTGGGGCCGAACGTCATTGGCGGTGAGCCGAATATGTCGTGATAGTCTTTGATGCCCTCCATACCGGTAACGAAACTGTCCACCGTCAGGCTCGGTCCGGCATTCTTCAGCGCCTGGATCGTCAACGAGGCTCCGGTGTAACCGACTTGCGCCGCCATGTTCGGATCCTTGCCATATAACGCCTTGTATTTCTTGGCGAAAGCCTGCGCCGCCGGTGGAGCGTCCTCGCCGGTAGCGAACACCACGGCCGACATCGAATAGAACCCGTTGCTGGAACCGCCCGGCATTTCCGCCACCGCCTCATCGTAGCTGGCAAACTGGCCCACCATGTCAACGTTCCAGCCCACCTTGCGGATGGCTGAGATGATCTGGATCGTGTCGCGCACAATGGTGCCGAACACGATCAGGTCGCAGTTGGCGTCCCGCAGGCGCGCCACCGAGGCGCTGAAATCAGTATCGGTTGGCTTGTGCAACGTCGCGCCGGCCTGCGTGACGTTCAACGCCTTGAGTTCATCCCGCACGCCGTCTGTCACGTCGCGGCCGAAATCAGTGTCCTGCGCCATGGAGCATATGGTTTTCTTGCCGCGTTGCTCGACGAAATATTTAAGCCCGGCACGTATCTGATCGTAATACGATGCCGCCAGGCCGAACTTCAGATGGTTCAACGGTTCATACATCGACCGCGCCGAGGTCAACGGGAACACGTTCGGCACGCCCTTGGCAAGCTGGTCAGGCATCGTGGCGTTGTTCATCGGTGTGCCGCCATTCGCCACCGCGATGAAAATGCCGTCGCGGTTGATCAGCTTGTTCATCGCTTGTACCGAGCGCGGCACCTGGTACTGATTGTCCTCGACGATATATTTGATCATACGGCCGTTGATGCCGCCGGCCGCGTTCGCCTCGTCAAACGCCATTCGCCAGGAATTGGAGTTGTTGACCCCCCACATAGCCGTCACACCCGACAAATCGGTGTAGGTGCCGATCAGAATTTCCTTGTCGGTGACACCACGAACATCCGCCGCTCTCGTGGGGATGCTGAGCACGGCCAGTGCGGCCACTGCGATACATAAGCGTCGCATGTTATCCTCCCATGCACGTCCGCCACGTTCCTGACGGCTGGCGGCCGCCACGCGCTGCGTCGCCCTGGGCGGTCAGGCGGCGCAGGTGAACTCCTCGATCAGGGCTCGGAGCTTCTCGCCGTTGACGGCGCCTTGCGCGCAATCCCCGTCAAGCCGCGTCATCGCGATGCCCAGCGCGAGATACCAGCGCTCGATCTCCAGTGGCAGCGCCGTCGCGCCGATGCAGGCAAGGCGCAAGCGTGCCAGCCCCATTTCGCGTCGCACGCTGCCGAGTACCAGTTTTCGTGCGACCCATGCCATCACGCCGGCTCCCCGGGACGCTTCCGCTGCGCCAATGGCCCAATTGAATAACGTCCGCTGCAGCCAACCGGCGCCCGCAACCTCGGTGACGATGCGGGTGCGGAACCGTCCCCAGACCGCAGGCGAGGCGCCAAGCACACTGGGCTGTATCTCGCGCAGGTTTTCGACCAGTGTGTCGGGACTTTCCAGATAGTTGCTGACAGTGCGCGTGGACAATGCTGCGTAGAGGCCGAGTACGCGCTCCATCATGCCGCTCATTGGCAGGAAGGCGACACGTTCGTCACCATGCCGCAGACCGAGTCTTGTCGCGGTATCGTCGACAACCGTCATGATGTCGCGATGGCTGAGCACTTCCACAGCGCCATCCACGCCGATTGGCAGCAATAGTGCCGCCGCCTGATCCGGTGCGACGGCGTTCAGCACGGTGTCCCACGCAGCAGGGTTGGCCCGATCGTGTGCGACGCCGCGCGCCAGAAAGCCGGCAAGGCTCTCGCACATCGGATCATCCAGGCCGCGCAGGCCCTGCATGTCGAAGACGACGATCCGTTGCAGTTCCGGACACGCGTCTCGCGCCAGCAGCGCCTTGTCGAGTTGTTCTTCGTTGTCGACAAACAACAACTGGCAAGAGCTGGCGAGCAGCATTCGGGCGATTTGGTCTGGTGCGTCCTGCGGCACCAGGCAAGCGCTGACGCAGCCGATCGACAGGGTGCCAAGGTCGGCACAGACCGCCTCCGGCCGGGTGTTCGACAGCACGCCGACGACATCGCCGCTGGTGAGCCCGCTCGCTGCCAACGCCATGCCGACCTCACGCACGCGCGTGGCGAGTTCCTGCCAGCTCACCGCCATCCAGATGCCACGTTGCTTCTTGCGCAGGATCACCTCCTGCGCGTGCGTGGCGGCATGGTGGAAGAGCAGCGCGGGCATGGTGGCGATCGTGTCCGCCGTCAGTGCCACAGCTTCTGCCTCCTGTAGCGCCGCTGGCCGCGCACGCCGACCTCCTTCTGGCCGAGATAGAGTTCCTTGATGGCGTCCATGTGCATCAGGCTGCTACAGCGATCGGCCATCGCCACCCGGCCGACCTCCAGGATGTAGCCGTAGTCGGCAGTCTGCAGCGCCATGTGGGCATTCTGTTCCACCAGCAGAATGGCAACACCCTGCTCGGCATTGATACGACGGATGATGTCGAAGATCTGCCGCACCAGGATCGGCGACAGCCCGAGCGAGGGCTCATCCAGTAGCAGCAGCTTCGGCTTTCCCATCAGCGCGCGGCTGATCGCCAGCATCTGCTGCTCGCCGCCCGACAGGAGGCCGGCACGCTGGTGCGCGCGCTCCTCCAGGCGCGGAAAGTACCTGAAGCACAGTGCCAAATCGCCGGCCACCGCGTCACGATCGCGCCGCGTGTAAGCCCCCATCATCAGGTTTTCGTGTACCGTCAGGAACGGAAAGACCTCTCGCCCTTCCGGCACATGGCACATTCCCAGGCGCATCACCCGATCGGGCGCCATTCCCTGGATTTCTCGCCCGTCGAACAACACTCGCCCGCGCTCCGGGTCCATCACTCCGCTAATGGTGCGCAGGACGGTCGTTTTGCCCGCGCCGTTGGCGCCAAGCACGGTGACGATCTGGCCGGGCGCGACATCCAGGCTGACGCCACCGATGGCACGGATCGGCCCGTAGTACGTTTCGATCCCATCGACGCGCAGCAGGGGCGCGGTCCCGTTCATGCGTCACCCCCGATATAGGCGCGTATCACCTCAGGATGGCTTTGCACCTCGGCGGGCGTCCCCAGCGCCATAATCCGCCCGTAGTTCAGCGCCATCACCCGATCCGACACCTGGCGCACCAGGTTCATGTCGTGCTCGACCATGATGACGGTGATGCCCAGGTCATTCTTGATGTCGTCAATCCAGAAGCCCATCACCTCGGTTTCTTCGAGGTTCAGACCCGAGGAAGGTTCATCCAATAGCAACAATTTCGGCTCGGTGCACAGCGCGCGACCGAGTTCCAC
>Ga0302180_10004478_pt1 | contig 10368 bp, 10 predicted proteins | sample I_Palsa_E3_2_FD_200575 | JGI IMG/M metagenome (GOLD analysis project Ga0302180, IMG submission 200575) | Peat permafrost microbial communities from Stordalen Mire near Abisko, Sweden - I_Palsa_E3_2 | ecosystem: Environmental > Terrestrial > Soil > Palsa > Peat permafrost | place: Sweden... | reverse complement strand
TTCTTTCGCAGCGCGACGTTGATGCTTGGCGGTCCGCCGGCAATCGCGGTCGCCATCGGCCCTTTCAGCGCAACGCGATTCCGCCGCACCGAATCGAGCACGCCCGCCTGAATAAAATCAAGTCCGCGCCGCTCAAAGTCCGCGCGCGCTGGGATTTCTTCCCAGTCGATTTGAACCCCAGTTGCCGCGAGAATTTCCCGTACGGCAGACGCCACTTCTGGCCCGATGCCGTCGCCGGGAATTAATGTCACTGTCTTTTTCATAAGCACGTCATTCTAAGTGAAAACGCCACATCCTCAAATCACCTAGCGCACTAAATTGCCCGCGTTCGCAAGGGGCCTAAATTGCGGCATCGGCACGCGAGCCCCAAACCAGAAAAAAGTTGTCATCCCGAACGAAGTGAGGGATCTGCGGTTCGTACGAATAGGCTCTATCCCGTTTACATCTCGGCGCGCCAGTCGCGCACTCGATCCGGCTCACCGCCCAAAATGCATAACTCCGATCAATCCCAAAACGCCGCCCAGCAGACCCAGCACCATCCGCGTCACCATTCCCACGCGGTAATTCTTCGTCATCCATGTGGCCGCGACGATCGGCAGGGAAGCGAGAAATATCGAGGGAAGGCTATAGAGCACTGCAAAATTTTGCAATGAATAAAGCCCAGACTCAAGCAATACCGTGCGCCCGCCAAATCGAGATATCCGGGGAAGTAGGTACCCGCGGAAATACAGTTCTTCGCAGATCGGAACCACCATGCCTAGCACCAGGCGCGAAACGAACGTTATCAAAAGCACTTTATGTCCGTATCCAGCGTATTGCTTGATACCCACGAAGACGTATTGATTTGGCAACCATGAAAACGCAACGCGAGCCCACAGGTGATCTATGGGGACAGAGATCCCGACTGCGGCGATACATATCAGAAAAATCGCGGGCACCACTTTGAAGTATCTCGATATCGGCCATTTCTCGCGGTATAGAACGATTCCGTCAAGCGACCATCGCGCGTTTTTTCGCTTGCCCGCAAAAAAGAGGATACCCAGCTCGATAGGGATCAGCCCGACCACGGAGGCGATAAGCAGTGCCGCGAGCGGCGGATATCCCGCGCGCGTAACCGCAGGTATACACGCAATGTAGATCGCAGTAGTTACCGCACCAGGAAGCAGATGCAGCGCAATGGATCGCGCAAGTCCGTGTTGCGGCAACCGCTCGCTGTCGGCAACATCGGGCTCCGCGCCACTCGACATCGCTCCGTCAATTTTGTCTACGCCACTCATCTTCAATTGGTTTTCCGGTGTCAGATGCTTGCGCAGCACCGGTGGGTCTTAGTTCGCTCGCCACAAAAATCGACAAGCGACTCCACAGACCCTCGCTCTTCCTTTTTCCACGCGACATGCTAGCCTATATTTGAGGCGTTGGCTTATTGAAAGTCGAATGCGGATAGTCGAAGCGAGCGCACTCGAACTCGGCGCAGCACCCTGATTCAGCGTTGTATCCGGAGCGCGTATAAGGAGGCGAAGTGGGAGTGGCAGCGAGTTTGGAAGTGAGGGTGGGAGCCCTCTGCTTCAGCAGGGGGAAGCTGGACGTCAGTCCAGCGGCAGGAATCGTAGCTCCTATGGCTTTCAGCCCCGGGCATTTCGGCCCTGCAATCGTCGCATTTCTAATCGAGACACCAAAACGATTAAAAATCGCCGTAACTTATTGCAAACAAAAGAGGGCGATGCATTCTAATCGAGACAATTTTGCACCCCTTTCTGGGGGGCCAAGAACCAAGACCGGAGGCGATTGTGCGGGCCTCCCTACCGTGGTTAAATCGTGTGTTTGTTCTGGCACTCCAATCCGGCCAATGAGGTTTGCATGTATCGAAAAGCGCTGATGCTCGTGATGTTCTGTCTGGGTTTCGTCATCCCGAGCCGCGCCGATAAGCGCGCCTTTACGATTGAAGATTTATATCGCGTACGAGCGCTCGCCAACCTCCATGTTTCGCCCGATGGCTCGACGGTTGTTTTCACGGTCGCGACCAATGACCTTCCGCGAGCTAAGCACGTCGAGCACGTCTGGCTGATGAATGCCAATGGGACAAACGCGCGGCAATTTACCCACGGCGACGCTGGCGAGACTTCTCCTGTCTTTTCGCCCGACGGCAGCCGGATCGCTTTCGTCAGCGGCCGCAATGGCTCGAGCAACATCTACATCATCCCTTCGGGCGGTGGTGAAGCGACGCAGTTCACGCATGTCTCTACGGGCGTCGCCGATCCGCTCTGGTCGCCTGACGGCAAATGGATCGTTTTTTCGAGCGACGTTTATCCTGAATGCGGCGCAGACGATGCCTGCAACAAGAAGATCGCCGATCGCTGGACCAAAGGCCCGCTTCAAGCGCACATGGCTGACAGTCTCCTCTATCGTCACTGGACCTCATGGAAAGACGGCACGCGCACGCACATTTTGGTCGCGGATGTGGGCAGTGGCGCGATACGTGACTTAACTCCGGGCAATTTCGATTCGCCCATGTTTCAACTCTCAGGTCCGTTGCAATACGATTTCTCGCCCGATAGCTCAGAGCTTGCATTTGTCTCGGACCACGATGCCGACCCCGCCTCTTCGACGAATGGCGACGTCTGGCTGGTGCCTGTTGCAAGCGAGGGCCCGGCTCGAAATATCACCGCTGCAAATCCCGCATTTGACGGCACGCCGCGCTATTCGCCTGACGGTAAATACATCGCCTACCGCACGCAGAAGCAGCCGGGCTACGAATCGGATTTATTTCGGCTCGCCATTTACGATCGTGCGGCCGGGACGTCGCGCGTCTTAACGGAATCTTTCCACAATTGGGTTGACGATTCTGAATGGGCCGGCGATTCAAAGTCTCTGTATTTCGGCGCGCCGGTTGAAGGCGACGAACCCGTTTTCCAAGTGTCGGTGGATTCAGGCGGAATCCGCCAGGTCCTCTCCGACAATTCAATTGACGGGTTCGGCCTCGACCGCGATGCTCGCGAAATTATTTTCATCCATCGCTCAACTGGCGAGCCTGCCGAGATTTTCTCGGCGGAACTCTCTGGGGCAAAAACCTCGCAGCCGAAGCGGCTTTCTCACTTCAACGACAAGGTTGCCGACGAAGTGGACATTCGCCCTGCTGAGCGCATGTGGGTCACAGGCGCTGCGGGCGCGAAGATCGAAGTCTTCATCGTCAAGCCGCACGGCTTTGACGCTACAAAGAAATATCCGCTCATCCTCAACGTTCATGGCGGCCCGCAGCAGCAGTGGCAGGACGCGTTTCGCGGCGATTGGCAGGTTTATCCCGGAGCGGGCTACGTCGTCGCCTTCGCGAATCCTCACGGTTCCACCGGCTACGGCCAGGAATTTACGGCCGAAATATCGGGCGACTGGGGAGGGGAACCGTTCGAAGACCTGATGAAGGTCACTGACGAGCTCGCCAAGCTTCCTTACGTGGACGCGAATCGCATGGGCGCGATGGGCTGGTCCTACGGCGGCTACATGATGGACTGGTTCGAAGGTCACACGGATCGCTTTAAGGCCATCGCCTCGATGATGGGCGTATTCGATTTGCGCTCGATGGCGGGAGCAACCGAGGAGCTATGGTTTCCCGAGTGGGATTTAAAGGGAGATCCGTGGAATTCGCAGCAGTACGCGAAATTCTCGCCGTCCTATTTCGTTCAGAATTTCAAGACGCCTTGCCTGGTGATTTCCGGCGAGCAGGATTTTCGCGTTCCCTATACGCAGTCGCTACAAATGTTCACATCGCTGCAAAAAATGAACGTGCCCTCGCGCCTGATTGTCTATTCAAATGCCGGACATTGGCCAAGTTGGTATGAAATGGCGCTCTACTACACAGCGCACCTCGAATGGTTCCACAAGTATCTCGGCGGCGACCCTCCGCCATGGACAACCGAGCAATTCCTGCGCAACGCCGTCTTCGATCCCGCAACGGGCCAGCGCATCAAACCATAGAGCCGGACTGGGAACAGGCGGTTTCCCTATTTTGCCAATCTGCTATAATGGGTGTTGACGAGTTTAGGTCCGCGACCTGACTCTGCTAATGGGAGGATACCAAGCATGGTTCAACTAACGCCGGTAGCAGTCGAGAAAGTGAAGCAAATCCTGGTGCAGCAGAATCCCGTTCCGACGGGTCTGCGCGTGGCTGTAGTCGGCGGCGGCTGTTCGGGTTTCAGCTATCACATGGCTTTCGAGAATCAGGTCAACGAGAACAACGATAACGTGTACGAGTTTGACGGACTGAAGGTTCTCGTGGATCAGATGTCCGAGATGTACCTCGACGGCATTTCGATCGACTACATCGAATCCATCGACGGTTCGGGCTTTAAGTTCAACAACCCGAACGTAAAGAGCACCTGCGGCTGCGGCAGCTCCTTTAGCGTCTAGTTTGGAGCGCTCGCGCGCGATATTCCCGGGCTCCTGGCGGTCATCTGCCCAGGAGCCCGTTTTGCGTCTAGCTGCGTTGCGCGCCCGCGGGACGCCTGCAGGGCTCGCCGACAGGCGGCCGAGTTTTCAGACGGCGTAGGACGCTGCCTGGCGAAGCCGAACTCCCAATTCTATGTTGCAGTTTGGCTGACCGCTCCGATTTGATATAGGCGCGGTTGCACCGTATTCTATTTACGTCCGATGAAAATTGCCCTTGCCCAGTTCAATCCGACCGTTGGCGATTTCGACGGCAATTCAGCACGTATTCTGGAAATCGCCCGCGAGGCCAAGACCCGCGGCGCGGATCTCGCCGTGTTCTCCGAGCTGTGCGTCTGCGGATACCCACCGCAGGATCTCCTCGAACGCCCGGCTTTCATCGAGCGAAATCACACCCAACTCGCCAAGCTCGCGAAATGCATCCCCATGCCGAGCATCGTCGGATACGTCGGCAAGGCCCAAGACAACACGGGCAAGCCCGTCGCTAACACAGCAGCTCTCATCGCCGACGGCCGCATCATCTTCAAGCAGCGCAAGATGCTCTTGCCCACCTATGACGTCTTCGACGAGTCGCGCTACTTTCAGCCAGCCCACTCGCAGTCGGTGATCCGTCTCGGCGCTGAACAGCTTGGCATCACCATTTGCGAAGATGGTTGGAACGACAAAAATTTCTGGGCCCAGCGGCTCTACGAACGCGATCCCGTGGCCGAGCTTGTGGGGCAGGGAAGCAGCGTCCTTCTGAATATCTCGGCTTCCCCATACACGATTGACAAGCGCGGTTTGCGACTCGATATGCTTCGCGCTCTCGCACGCCAGCATCACGTGCCGGTTGTTTACGTCAATCAGGTCGGTGGCAATGACAGCCTCGTCTTCGATGGTTCGAGTGTTGCAATCGCCCCCGATGGCACAATCGTTGCTCGAGCGCATTCTTTCCAGGACGATCTCGTCTTATTCGACACAGAGACACTCGCCGGCGATATCCGGCACGAAACCTCGGATGAACTCGAAGCCGCATACAAGGCTCTGGTTTGCGGCACTCGTGACTATGTCCGCAAATGTGGATTTTCGAAGGTGGTCGTGGGACTTAGCGGCGGCGTGGATTCCGCGCTGGTCGTCGCCGTCGCCGTGGATGCCGTGGGCGCTGAGAACGTGCTCGGCGTCGGAATGCCTGGGCCATATTCATCGGAAGGCAGCCTGCGCGACGCGCGAAAGATCGCTGAAAACCTCGGGGTCGAGTTCGTCGTGCTCCCGATAATCGGCGTGTTCGACGAATATCTGCAAGTCCTCAGCCCCGCGTTTGACGGCCGCCCCGTGGACGCAACTGAAGAAAATATTCAGGCGCGAATTCGTGGCAATCTGCTCATGGCGCTGTCGAATAAGTTCGGCTCACTTGTTCTGAGCACTGGCAATAAATCCGAAATTGCCGTCGGATATTGTACTTTATACGGCGACATGGCTGGCGGCCTTGCGGTCATTTCCGATGTTCCAAAAACGATGGTCTATGAGCTCGCTAAATTGCGAAATCGCGAAAGGGAAGTCATCCCCGTCGAAACGTTGACGAAACCCCCGTCCGCCGAGCTTCGGCCCAACCAGCGGGATTCCGACACGCTGCCGCCCTACGATATCCTGGACAGGATCTTAAAGGCATACGTCGAGGACATAAAGGATCCGGAAGAAATCGCGAGCCATTTCGGATACTCAATTGAACTTGTGCGTAGCATCACGCGGCGTGTAGACCAGAACGAATACAAGCGCAATCAAGCAGCGCCGGGGCTGAAGATTACATCCAAGGCGTTCAGCGTCGGGCGGCGATTCCCGCTCGCCAATCGTTTCGTGTCATGAGATTCTTTTTCGCGTCGCTTTAGGAGGAATGTTTCGATGAAACTCCGTGTTGTGCTGGTGCTCGCAGCAATTCTGAATCTTACGGTTGCCGCTCGCGCCCAAACGCCTGCCGCTCCTCCGAGTTCTTCCGACCAGGCGCATCTCTCAACAACCATCGAATCATTTCTGCGCAATCTTTTCAGTTGGGGTCCCGATTTCCAGATCAAACTTGGGCCCTACAAGGACGCGACGATTCCCGGCTACTACGAGGTTGGGATCGAAGTGAAGTATAAGGATCAAAATCAGACCGGCGTCGTTTACGCGAGCAAAGACGGCAATTATCTCATCCGCGGTGAGCTTTACAAGACCAGCGAAGATCCGTTCGCCGCCGCTCGCAAGGATTTGTCGACGAAGGGTTCTCCGTCGAAAGGTCCCGCGGACTCAAAGATCACGATGGTCGAGTTCAGCGACTTCGAGTGCCCTCACTGCCGCCAATTGCACGAATATCTGAAGACTCTCGAGCAGAAATATCCTCAGGCTCACATTGTCTTCAAAAATTATCCAATTGAAACTATACATCCTTGGGCGATGACGGCCGCTATAGCGGGTCATTGTGCCTATGAAACGTCGTCCGACGCATTCTGGAAGATCGAATCCGCGATCTTCGACCAGCAAGACCTCATTTCCGCCGAGAATGCCTACGACAAGCTCACCGATTCTGCGATTGCCGCGGGCCTTCAGCGCGATGCCTTTCGCGCCTGCCTCGCCGATCCTGCCGCGAAAGAGGCTGTCGAAGCCGATCTTGCCCTCGGCCAAAAACTAGGCGTCAACAGCACGCCAACAGTATTCATAAACGGCCGCGAAGCCGTCGGAGGTGATCCCTCCGCCGTCGAGCAATTGATCGAATACGAACTCCATTCCAACCGGTAGGAGCTTCGCCAATGCCCACTACACATTTCGCCCTAAACCTTGCTCCATCGCGCCAGCTTCGCACGGCAACTCAGCAACGAACGCAACATAATATAAATTACCGGATGTCAATAGGAAACATTTGTGACGATTTTGATGTTACGCGTCTGTGTTTCGAGCAGAAATGTAGGGCCGACCGTGGGGTGGGCATGGCCGGAAGGTAGGTGCGGCGCGTGGGAGACCACAAGTTTTTGAGGCGGCGGACGTACGCCCTGACGACTTTTCGAAATAAGGATGGAGTCGACTGGATGGAACGTCATCGCGGCGACAGTACGATCTGATTTCTGTGTATGTCTTCGTTGCGAATGTCGGCTATCGGGTTCGCGCGTTGTTTTTCTGAAGAGTGGACCAGGGCGGTCAGATAAGGGAGCGCAGCCGAGCCCCGATCAGAGATCAGAGTTGCCTAGTCGGTGTTGCGATCGCACGAATCTTGCAGAATCCGGCTCTAGGCGATTGCTCGACTACTGAGAGTCAGAGCGCCTCAGTTCAGAACGTCGAGAACCCCTATACCCGGGCGGAGCGAGCGCGGTGGAATCTGTGGAGGTGAGTTTACCGATTTGACTAAAGCGTGGCAGGCCATTTGGCGATCAGGACGGGAGCGACGATGGCTCGTAGGAGGAACGGATGTGCCACCATCGTTGAGAAGTGAAGCTAATTTTAAATTCCAGGACTGAGATTTCCAAGGCCACGCACAACGGCCTGTCGAACCGAAAACGCGTATCGCGCGATAGTTTTCTATTCCATATTCGAGCACATGGCCTTCCTTCCATATGTTCGATCGTAGCTGTAGATATGGTCGACGTAAATGCAACCTGGGAGCCGTGCTGGCTCCAGCGAATTGTGCCGCGGTGACTAACGTGCTCGGGCGAGGACAACGCCCACAGCGGCTCCGATGGCCAGCCACTTTGTGTTGCGTTTAAGCTGCCGCCAGAAACCACCGCCCTTCGCGGCGGTTACGGCGGCGTTGCGTTCGCGCGCGAGCGCGGCAGACCGGGCTTGTTCGTCGGTCAGATTAGCGTTGGCGGCGGCAAGTTGTGCCTGACAGGCGCGGCAATCCTGGACAAAGTCGTAGAGGGGTTTGAGATCTGCCTCAGGTATTTCGGCGTTGTCGGAGGACGTGGCTGGCTGATCCGGAGATTGTGAGTCTCGCAAAGGTGCCGCGTTCGGCACTGGAGAAGTGAGAGAGCGAGAAGATTTGAAATTCGAGATTTCAGATTTGAGAGCAGCAAGAACATCGGTTGCGGACCGGTGAGGTGCGGGGCTATCGGGCATGGATGTGGCAGGGTCGGTGGGCGCGCTTGGCGCGACGGTTCCCTTCTCGGCGGCGTTACCGTGTTGTGGACTGGGCGAGGTCCCGATCAACTGGGATGACTGCAAACCTGAAGCCCGCGGCTCGCGGCCTAGCGTGATGGGCTCGGGCAAGGGCAAGTACTGCGGCAATGAGCTGATGATTTGCGCTGGCGTTTGCACTTGACGCTTGAGCACGGCGATTTGATCGAGCGAGGTTTTTAGCTCGGCGGCGCTCTCGTGTTCGCGTGACTCGGCTGCGTCAATCATTTGCTGTTGAGCGGCGAGTGTGGCTTGCAAGTGTGCGCGGTCGGCGGACCATTCGAGCCAGGAATACACGATCAGCGGCACGGCGATGATTGCGGCGATGGCAGCAAGTATTTGACGAAGAGACATTTTCGTAAAAGCTGTAAAGTGCCGGACCGAGGCGCACTGATCCTGCGAGTGCCTTTTGGTTTCGCCGAGTTTGGTTTTGTTCTCCGCAGGAGTATGCGAAGAGCAGCGCGTCTTAAAATCGCTGTTGGGTGGTCTCGGCGATGCCTGCCTCGGTGCTACGCGGGCGAACTGAGCGCGCTGTAGTTCGCGACGCGCGCCAGAACTTGCGCGGGATACTCGGGATTTGCACCGCCGTTCCAGAGCGCTAGGGCGCGTTCGAGTTTGCCTTCAGCGAGAGCGATCTTATGCGCGAAGAGTTCGCAGCCGGCCTCGAGGCCTGTCGAGGGATCGCATAGTTCGCTTAGAAACTTACCGGTGAAGCCCCGCTCGCGCGCCGTTTGCCCCATTACCTGCATCAAGCCCCATGAGAATGCGCGTGAATAAGCCTCGGTATTTGTTGCGGGCTCGACCTTGCGAAAAGCGGCGCGACATATTTAGCGAAGAACGCCGGCTCAAAACGAATGGCCCACGGTTGCCACGCGGATTCTTGCTCCACGATCGCGCAAACAATGGTCGGGTCCAGTTTGTGCCGGCTAGCGGCCGCGATCGCTAATTGTACGTAGGTGGAATGCACGAACCTGACTCCGTAAATGTTCGGATTGACGCGAGATGCTGATCCGCCTAATCTCTGCGCCTCCCATGAACGCGACTGTGCATGCCGCGATCGCATCAAGAAGGGCCCAATATCTGGGGGTGGGCGAATTGTTGATAACTACCGCGGCGTGCACGATTTTCTGGGGTTGGCCTGAGATCGTCTTTCCCGCGCAGGCCAGGGCCGGGCTCACATTCGGGATCGCGATGGGAGTGCCATCGGGACTGGGCCTGTGGGCGATGTATCGTCTTTTCGACATGATTCTCGCTCGCGCGAATGGAGCGCGAACGCGCCGGGAGAGATTGCACCAAGAAACGAGTCACAATGCGGAGGAGAAAAAGCGCCGCGTCTTAGCGGGATTTCAGGTCTAAGCCCAGCTGAAACGCCTAAAGCTCCGGGTATCAACCCGTACGAACGCAGCGCCGGTATTCTGCCGACATTCCTGACCCCTGCCGGTGGGACGCCGGCGCTGCGAATATATCGTTGGCAGCTGTAAGGACTGGCCGAAAGTGCGCGCTAATTGATGTTTGGGAAATTCGGTCAACTGCAACGCGATACTCCGGAAGCCCTTCCGTCTACTGACGAACCCTACTAGTGCTGACCGGCCGCCCGATTTCGATGCTGGTGGCGAGAAGATTCGACATTTCAATTTGAAGTCTAGGAACGGTTCAAGCCGTTCAAATTGATCCAGCGAATTGGCGGCGGCGCATTGCGGTCAATCCCCTGCTGCTCGCATAGTTTTTCCAATAAAACATAGATTTGCGGAAGATGGTTCGTGGCCATATCCTCGACGAAGATGCGCGTGAGTTCATCGTTGCGAATCCGAC
>Ga0302180_10004475_pt1 | contig 10369 bp, 10 predicted proteins | sample I_Palsa_E3_2_FD_200575 | JGI IMG/M metagenome (GOLD analysis project Ga0302180, IMG submission 200575) | Peat permafrost microbial communities from Stordalen Mire near Abisko, Sweden - I_Palsa_E3_2 | ecosystem: Environmental > Terrestrial > Soil > Palsa > Peat permafrost | place: Sweden... | reverse complement strand
GATGGGACCAGTCCGCGGATCTTTGTCTTCATGGTTTTCTCTGTGTCTCCGTGACTCTGTGGTGAACATGTTCTTACTTTCTCTGCCTCGCCGCTTCGTACAGCACGATGCTCGCGGCGACGCCGGCGTTGAGAGATTCCACCTGCGAAGTGTGCGGAATGGAGATGAATTCATCCATCTTAGCCATTACTTCTCGCGGCAGGCCTGCGCCTTCGTTGCCGAAAAAGATCGCGGTCGCGCCCTTTAAGTCTGCTTGATCCAATGCCGTTCCCTTGTGCGACGCGGTCGCGATCAGGCGCACGCCGCGTGTCCGCAGCTTCTCTGAAACTTCCCCCAGTTTGCCAGCCGCCGACTTCCCGTGCGCATGAATTACGGGCAAGCGGAAGACCGATCCAGCGGAGGCTCGCACAACTTTCGAGTTAAACGGGCTCACCGTACCTTCACCGAGCACCACGCCCGCGCTTCCAAACGCTTCGGACGAGCGCAGGATCGTACCCAGGTTGCCCGGGTCCTGCAGTCCGGCCAACACAATGATCGGGCCTACTTGCAGCCGTTCGCTTTCCACGACATCGTCGAGTGAAAACTCCTTGAGGCGCACCAGCGCAGCCACGCCCTGAGGGGATTCGCTGGGCACGAGGCTGTCGAATAGCTTGTCAGGCAGCAGCAAAGTTTCGACCTGGGCGCCAATCTGCGGCAGCAGCCGCTCGGCCCGGTCCTGCGCCGACTCGCGAAAGAATACTGCGCTGAAGCGCAGACCACTGCGAATGGCTTCTTCCAGGATGCGCAAGCCCTCGATGGCACAGTCGCCGCTCTCGGTAAGCTCCGCACGCGAGAACGCCTGGCGCAGTTGTTTGACCAGCGGGTTGTGGCGTCCCTCAATACGGCGAAGCCTGTGCTGCACGCTGAGGGCGGGTTCTGAGGTTTTCTTCATCCTGAATCGGCACTGCCTGAATCGTCACTGCCTGAATCGTCACTGCATGATACGCCGCCCACCCGCCTTGCAGCTCTTTGCCGTATTATGGTAGGTTCCACTCTCAAAATATTCCAAGCGGAAGCAGGCCCGAAGGGAGCGCCGTGCGCGCCGAGATCTTAAAAATCAGTAGCGAGACTCCGGAGACTTCACTGATAAAGTACGCCGCTGACCAGATTCGTGCGGGCGAAGTGCTGGGCATGCCGACCGACACGTTTTATGGACTGGCGGCCGATCCGTTCAACCTCCGCGCGGTCGATCGCGTCTATGACATCAAGACCCGCTCGCGCCACAAACCTCTGTCTCTGCTTATCGAAAACGTGGATCAAGCCGAAGAGTTGGCCAAATCGTTGCCCGAGGAGTTTTACGCACTGGCGCGAAAGTATTGGCCGGGACCGCTGACCCTCATCGTGAAAGCAGGATCGCGCCTGCCCCTGAAAGTGACCGCCAATACCGGCAACGTGGCCCTGCGCGTGCCGAACGCGAAGATTCCGCTGGCGGTGGTGACGGCTGCGGCCATTCCGATCACGGCCACATCGGCCAATCTGAGCGGCGCCTCGGAGTGCACCAGCGCCGAGCAAGTCCGCGACCAGCTCCAGGGCCGCATCAGCATCATCGTGGACGGCGGAACTTCCCCACGCGATATCGCTTCCACCATTATTGACCTGACTGACGAAGGTGCGCGCTGGCGCGTTATCCGCGAAGGCGCGATCCCTGCGGAAGAGATTTCCACCTTCTTTGCCAAAGGATGAGCGACGATTCTGTTAAACGTCATCCGCGACGCCGCTGGCTGCTGCGGCTCGAGACGCTCGGGCTGGTGGCGTTGGCCGCGGTGGCTTCGTTTCTTGCACTGACGGGTGTTCGCATCGTGCGGGAGGGATCGCTGCAGGAGTTGCATCCCGCGGACGCGATCGTCGTGTTCGGTGCGGCGGAGTATTCCGGGCGTCCCTCGCCCGTGTTCCATGCGCGGCTCGATCACGCGGCTGATCTTTTTAGCCGGGGTTTCGCTCCCATCGTCATCACTACGGGTGGCGCTGCCTCTGACCCCAGCTTCACCGAGGGCGGCGTGGGCCGCGACTATCTGCTGCGCCACCGCGGAATTCCCGAGCGCAACCTGATCGCCGAGACTCAGGGTTCCGATACCGCTCAATCGGCGGTGCGTGTAGCCGTGATCATGCGGGCCAACGGGCTGCACAGCTGTGTGGCGGTCAGCGACGCGTATCACGTGTTCCGCATCAGGAAATTGCTGGAGCACGAGGGTGTCGGTCCGGTGTATGTTGCGCCCCGGCCCGACTCGCGTCCGCATAGCATTGTGCAGCGCATGTATGCGGTGTTGCGGGAAGCGAGCAGCTATTTGCTGTGGAAGATTGGAGTGATCTGAGAGGCCCTTCTAACGCAATCGCATCAAGAATAAAGCTCAAAAAGTATCGATGCCGTTGGTAGTGCGAACCTTGAACCAGTCGTAGTGGAGACCGTAGCGCCCGATGCCGCCGCGGACCTTCATGAACACGTGCTGAATCCGTACCTCCAGAGCGGCATTGCGGCGGATCGTGAGCTGATCATGCCGCACGCCAATATACTCGGCCCGGCGACGCTTCTCACAGCTCTGGTAGTCGCCGCCCTCGCGGCAAAGTTCATACCCATTGCTGAAGTTTTCTTCCCGCAGGCTGTTCACCACCTGATTCTGCTGAATAGCGGCGGCTAAGTCCTGGTCGTACCTTTCGAACCAGGCCTGCACTGCCGCCTCAGTCTCCTCCGGGGTATGACTCGCTTTGTACTGGCCGATCGCCGCGATGATTTCGTCGCTGTTCTCGGCGCCCTCCATGCGAAGCCGGGGAAGCACGTTCGCGATCGCATCCATGTCGTCTTCCGTAATCACTTTCTTAGCCCGCACGGAGGTTGGCTTCTTGGAGTTCCGAACCACGGTCCCGAGAGGCTGCTCGGTCCCTGTGGATGTCGGTTCCGGCGCCGCAGGCGCCACCGGCGTCGGCTGCTGGGCAATGGAGGCCGAGACCAGGAGCGCGAAAACACACGCTTGAAGCAGGCTGCGCCGCAAACCGGCAGATGCTGACGGAAAAATGGTCACACCAAATCGTATCCGCGGACTAAAACGGGAAAAAGATGACCAAAGTGACCTGAACCGATGACGTGAGGTAGTTTCCAGTTTCCGGTTTCTAGTTTCCGGTTTTGAAGGACATGCAGCAATGATGGGAAGTCGGGACTAGAAACAGGAAACCGGAAACTAGAAACTGACTTCTACCAGCCGTTTCTCTCCCGCAGCGACGTAATGTGGGCGACGTGATGGCGTCCGTGCCAGGCGTAGAGCACCAGATTCTTTTCCAGACTCATGGGGCCGAGTTCGGGATGGCGAAACGTGCGCTTCCAGTCTTCCGGCTGGAGTGATCGCAGCAGACGCATCCAGCGATCATGCAGCGAATCCAGCAACGCCAGTGAGACTTCCACCGGGGTGGCCTGCGTGTCGGCCAGTCGCGCCCAGCGATCTTCGTCGTAGGGCTTGATCGTCGGTTCGTCTTCGGTGAGAGCCAGCTTGGTGCGGATGTAGGCGTTGAGATGGCTGTCCGGGACATGGTGCGCGACCTGGCGCACGGTCCAGCCATCCGGACGGTAGGGCGTGTCGAGTTGCTGGTCCGAAAGCCCTTTCACGGCTGCGTGCAGGCGTCCCGGCGCTTGCTCGATGTGCTGGAGCAGTTCCTGACGCTGTTCCGGCGTGGGCGGACCGTCGTAAGTGAACTTGCCGATGGGATAGCGCGGATCAGGCATGGTTTCCTCCGGGTCAGGAGCGTTGCATCACAGATGATCGGCAACACGTGGAAGGTGCAGGAAAGCGACAGGCGGTTGAAGTCCGACGGTTCTCATCCTAACTCCTTGCTTCGTAGGTAAACCTACTATAAATCACCGAAGATCCGGAACCCGTTCAGTTAACTACAACCCCTAGGGCTTCCAGGCCCCTAACCCCATTCCCTCCGGCTTCGCATTTCGGTTCCTCGTGCCCTAAGATTTGTGCATCTAAGGCTCGTTTGTAGGCTAAACTCGCTATTCTGGGCAGGTTAGGCGGTTTGTGGTGCAATTGCCGGGGCGTGGTAGCATCCCGGTGAACGAGGGGGATTATGGCAGCTTCGGTCTGGTCTGGACACTTAACTTTCGGCCTCATTTCCATGCCGGTGCGCTTGTTTTCGGGCGCGCGCAGTAGCGGCATCTCTTTCAACATGCTGCATCGCACGGATAAAGTGCGGGTGAAGCAGCAATATATTTGTCCGCTCGAAAACGTGGTCGTCGATCGCAGCGACATCGTCAAAGGCTACGAGTTCCGCAAAGACGAATACATCATCATCGAGCCGGAAGAGATCAAGAAGATCGAGCCGCAAACCGCCAAGACCATGGAGATCCTGGAGTTCGTCAAGGCGGGCGACGTGGATCCCGTCTATTTCGAGTCTTCCTACTATATGCTGCCGGAAGAAGCCGGGCGGCGTCCTTACGCGCTGCTCACAAAGGCGTTAGAAGAGAGCGAGTACGTTGCCATCGCCAAGATCACCATGCACAACCGCGAGTACACGGTGTTCCTGCGTCCGCATGAAGGCGGACTGATGCTGCACACCATGTACTACGCCGAGGAAGTGAAGAAGGTGGAAGGCTTCGGCGCGCCCGACGTGGAGTTGAAAGAAGCCGAAGTAAAAGTGGCGCACCAACTCATTGAAGCGCTGGCGGACGAATGGGATCCGGAGAAGTACAAAGACAGCTTCCAGGAGAATTTGAAGAAGCTGATCGAGACCAAGCTCGAGGGCGGGGAAGTCGCGGCGGTCGAGAAGCCGAAGAAGTTGGCTCCCGTCATAGACTTGATGGCCGCTCTCAAGCAAAGCCTGGCGCAGATGGAAGGCAGGAAAAAGCCCGCGGCCACCGCCAATTCAGACGAGCCAACTGCCGCCGCGGGTGGCAAATCACGGCGCGGGCGTTAGGGCGGACTTCAGCTTTCGGGCGTCGGGCTTCGGGAACCTCTCGCCGCCATCTTGTTTGTCTTCTTCCCGCGTGACGGCCACGTTCGTTATCCTCGCGGCCATCCAACTTGCCCAGTCGTTCACGCATCCCAGAAAGAGTATTTAGCCGTAGCCCGAAAGCTGAAAGCCGCCCGGCTCACTAGCGCAGATCGTGGCCAGCCGTTAGAATGTTTAATTCCTCGCAGCGTAGAGCTAGAATTTTTTCCTTTGGAGTGTCGATGAGTTTTCGACGTGCGGGCCGATTGGCCGCCATGGTACTTCCAGGTTTGCTGTGGCTAGCTTGCGGACAGGTATACCGTCCGGTGGTCATTCCTTGCTCTTCGGGAGCAGTTCCTGGATGCCCGCTGGAACCGGCTCCGACTCCGGCCAGCTTCCATGCAGTCTTTGGCATTAGCGCCAACGTTCCCAACTATCCGGGTGGGGCCATGCAGATTGACGTTTCGGGAGACAGCATCGTTGCTGAAACTCCCATCAACGGTCCCGATGCACCTAATGGGAGTGGCCGAAATCCCACTCACGCGGCCGTTCTTCCCAACAACTCAAGATTGTTTGTCGCAAGCGCGAGCAGTGTCCAGGGCGGCATCGATGTGGTTTCGTCCTTTTCTCCGGCACCCCAATCCACCGTCGCGATTGGATTTGGTCCCGTGACTGCAATCCCCTTGCCCAATCAAACATCCAGCATCGCTGCGATCAGCGAGACCGGCAATCTCGTCACGGCCACGCTCAGTGCGCCCTTGAACAACGTCCCAGTCGGCCACGCGATCGTCATCGCGGACGTAGCGATTCCCGGGTGCACCCCGCCGATGTGCAACCCCAACGCGTACGACGGCGGTTTTGTGCTGGCTTCTATCAACGGGACAACTATCCAGTATACGGACCCGGCCCCGGGTCTCCCTGCACTAACGGCCGTGGAAGTGTCCGGTTCGACGGCAACGTTCCCACCGCAGCCAGTATTCCTCAGCAGCGCACAGAATAACGCTATGTACGTGGCGAACTACAATTCCAATTCAGTTTCGGTAATCAACACGGCGTTGGACGTGGTCAGCAACAGTGCGACGGTAGGAGAACACCCGGTCAGTTTGGCCGAGACTCCAAACGGCCTCAAGCTTTATGTAGCCAACCAAGGGGACAATTCCGTCAGCAGCTTGAACACCACGACTCTGTCCTCGAACACCGTAACTGGGTTCTCCGGGATTGCTCCCGTGTGGGTGGTGGCTCGCGGGGATAGCCAGAAGGTCTACGTGCTCACTCAAGGGGATGGGCAACTGGTGACCATTGATACAGCAACCGACACGGTTACGGGCAGTCTTCCGGTTGGCGCTGGAGCCAACTTCATTTTCTTTGATCCGCACCTGAACCGTCTGTACGTGACGAATCCTGTGACCAGCATGGTCAATGTGTTTTCCGATACCGGCGGAGCCAACGATACCCCGATCCAACTGGCGGCCATCTCCTTCGCCTCAGGTTCCACTCAATGTCCCGAAGGATGCTCCCCCACCTCGGTAACGGCTTTGCCAGATGGCAGCCGGTTCTACGTAGCCAGCTACCAGATAACATCGTCCGCATCGCCCTGCCCGGATCCGACCGTGACCGCGTCGCCCTGCGTGATCCCAAGCCTCACCGTGTTTGACGCCAATAGTCTCACGCTGCAGTATCCCAGCGCGCCAACTCTGACGTTATTGACATGGCCCCCGTTTGCGACCAATCAATATGCCGTGCCGCCGGTCTCTACTTGCGCCCCGGCTGCTTCGTACTCCCCCAGTACCACGCGCTTCCGGGTTTTCACCGTCGCCGCGGTCGACGGCAGCCACGTCTATGTGAGCATGTGTGACGCTGGCGCCATCGCCGACATCAACACCACTGACAGCAATACCAACAACAGCGGCGGTAGCGGCATACCGGCCGATACGCTGATCACTGACCTGCCGGCAGCTTACGCGGGGTCCTCCCAAACCACCGGCGCGCCGGTGCAAAATCCGGTCTTCATGCTGACGGGGCAATAGGGACGCACGCCCTGGAATACTGGAAGGGACAGATCCTCAAAATGTTGGATTACCGTTGGCAGGTTCGCGCCAAGCCACACCGCACGTCAAATGCCTAACCTCGGGCAGCCACTTCTTCCTTTTGGCTTTCTCGGGCCGCGTAGTGTGAATCGACATACTCATCGAGGATCCCAATAAACTCCGCTACGATGCGATCGCCCTTGAGCGTGGTGAACAGGCGTCCATCCACGTAAACCGGGGCCTTCGGTTCCTCGAAAGTTCCCGGAAGGGAGATCCCGATGTTCGCGTGCTTCGATTCGCCGGGGCCGTTGACCACGCAGCCCATGACGGCCAGCTTCATTTCTTCCACGCCCACGTAGCGGCCTTTCCAGCCCGGCATCTGCTCGCGCAGGTAAGTCTGAATCTGTTCAGCCATTTCCTGGAAGAAGGTGCTGGTAGTGCGTCCGCAGCCGGGGCAAGCCGTGACTTGCGGCGTGAAGCTGCGAATCCCTATGGATTGGAGAATCTGTTGCGCCACGCGCACCTCTTCGGTCCGGTCGCCTCCAGGCGCCGGCGTTAGCGAGACGCGGATGGTGTCGCCGATACCTTCCTGCAGCACGACGCCCAGGGCAGCGCTGGATGCCACCACGCCCTTCGCTCCCATGCCCGCTTCGGTCAGGCCGAGGTGCAAGGGATAGTTGCAGCGCGTGGCCAGCGCCCGGTAGACGTCGATCAGATCCTGCACGCCGCTGACTTTCGCGCTCAGGATGATCTGGTCGGGGCGCAGGCCGAACTTCTGCGCCAGGTCGGCGGAGTTCAGCGCGCTCACCACCATCGCTTCCATGGTGACTTCGCGGGCGTCTTTCGGGTCGTCGAGGCAGGAATTTTCATCCATCATGCGAGTGAGCAGGGCCTGATCAAGCGAGCCCCAGTTCACGCCGATGCGCACCGGCTTCTGGTACTTCACCGCCACTTCGATCATGGTGCGGAAATTCGAGTCGCCACTGCGTCCAATGCTGGCGTTTCCGGGATTGATTCGGTACTTCGCGAGATCACGGGCGCACTCCGGATACTTTGTCAGCAGCACGTGCCCGTTATAGTGGAAATCGCCGATGATGGGCACGCGGAGGCCCTGTTTGTCGAGTTCCTCAACGATTCGAGGAATGGCCGCGGCGGCCTCTTCGTTATTAACGGTGACCCGCACCAGTTCCGACCCGGCGCGAGCCAGGGCCGCACATTGCTGGACGGTCGAAGGCACGTCCGCGGTGTCAGTGTTGGTCATGGATTGCACCACAATCGGTGCATCGGAGCCGACGCGCACGCCACCGACCAGGACGGTAACGGTCTTTCTGCGGGGAATTATAGCCATGGGAACTACTAGTTTAACACGCGGGGTGTTGCGCACATTTCCGCTATTGCTCGCCGGTAGAGAACCCGCGGAGTGCGGCCAGAATATCTTCCGCGAGGCGACCCCGCTTAGCCAGCAACTCCAGTTTCCGGTAAATGTCCCGGGTCGGTTGCGATGAATGTTCCCCAATCCCTGCGATAGCGATCAGCTTCATCTGCTCGTACAGCTTGAAAATCACCCGGTATTTCCCGCAGTGAAAAGTGCGCCATCCCGCCAGCGGTTCGCGTAACTCTTCGGAAAACCGCAACGGATTTACCGCCAGCTTGTTTTTCAGTGCCTTCGCGAGGGAATTGCTGACGCCTTTGGGCAAATGCTTCGCATCTTTCAAGCCGTCGGCCGTGAATTGAATCTTATGGGCCAACTACTCTTCCCCGAATGCCTCATCGAAGGAGTGAAGTTTCCCCCCGCGCGCGTCCTGGTCGATGGTGCGCGCCGCACGGAGAATCTGGCCGAACAACTTCGGATCGGCGGTGATCTCCAGGGTTTCGGCCGTAGCGCGAAGCTTCCGCAGAAGATCGTCAAAATAGCGCTTGTCCACGACATACTTTCCGTCTTCTTCGGTCCAGCCGGGGACTTCGACGATGGTTCTACCCTTAGCCTGCCTGAGAATCTTGCTTTGGCTTTGCCGCAACTGGGAGCGGTTGACCTTAACTTTCTCCGGTACTGCGAGGTTGATGGTCGCCATGGATCTCGGATTCCCAATGTACAATCTACACATACAAATTGTACATAACGATTGTACCACAGTGAGCGCACTTAAACTGAAACCCCTTATACACGCTTTAGTGCGAGGTGTGGGAGGACTATTTCTTCGCGCAACCAGCTTCTGATACCCTGCATGCACCATGCGCCTTCCCCAAAGCCTCTTACTCTTGGCCGCCTTAGCCGGATCCGTGTTCGCCCAAGGCCTCAAACCCGTTGCGGAGCGCGTCGCCACCCAGAATGCTCTTTTCGAAGAGTATTACGAGACCGATCTCCGCAACTTTCCCGAGCGTGCCTCCGCCTACGGCGACTACCGATATAACGACAAGCTCGCCGAGTACTCAGTCGACGCCATCCTCCAGCGCCACAAGACCGACGAGACCTTTCTTGCCAGGCTCGAAGCGATTCCGAGTGCCGGCTTCTCCGACCAGGACCAACTCTCCCACGACCTTCTCGTTCGCGTGCTTCAGCAGCGCAGCGCCGACTACGACCTGAAAGAGTACGAGATGCCCATCAATCAGCAGAATGGCATCCACACCAGCCTCGCGGACCTGCCGCTGTCCGTGCCCTTCGATTCGGTCAAGCACTACGAGGACTACGTCGCCCGCCTGCATCAGATCCCGCGCGTCCTCAGCCAGACCACCGAAGTCCTTCGCGCTGGCATGAAGGACAAGCTCATGCCCGTCCGCTTCCTCATCGAGAAGCTTCCCGTCCAGTGTCAGGGCATTATCGACGCCGATCCGTTTCTGATCCCGACAAAGAGATATCCCGCGGACATTTCTCCCGACGACCAGAAGCGCTTGACCCAGCAGATCACCGATGCCATCAATAGCGACGTCATTCCGGCCTACAAGACCTTCTCTGCCTTCCTCCGTATGGAATACGCTCCCGAAGGCCGCACCACCCTCTCCATCGCCTCGCTGCCGGACGGTGAGAAGCGCTACCAAAACGACATCTACGCCCGCACCACCACCCGCATGACGCCGGACGAGATCCACCAACTCGGCCTGCGCGAGATCGACCGTATTCAGGCCGAGATGACTGCGATCGCCAAGAAAGAGGGCTTCGCCGACCTTGCTTCTTTCCGGACCTCTCTCAAAACCAATCCCAAGTACATTCCCACGTCCGCGGATCAGATCCTCGACGATTTCCGCCGCTACATCGCCCAGATGGAGCCTAAACTCCCGGAACTCTTCACGCTGCTTCCCAAGTCGCCGGTCACCGTCGAAGCCATCCCTGCCTTCCAGGCCGCGGCTGCAACCCACTACGTCACCGGCACTCCCGACGGCAAGTA
>Ga0302180_10004473_pt1 | contig 10374 bp, 10 predicted proteins | sample I_Palsa_E3_2_FD_200575 | JGI IMG/M metagenome (GOLD analysis project Ga0302180, IMG submission 200575) | Peat permafrost microbial communities from Stordalen Mire near Abisko, Sweden - I_Palsa_E3_2 | ecosystem: Environmental > Terrestrial > Soil > Palsa > Peat permafrost | place: Sweden... | reverse complement strand
CAGGGAACGCAGCTCCTTGTGGGCGAAGAACTGGTAGCCGCGGAAACGAATTACAACGAAATGAAGGCGCGCGTCGAGGCCATGGGCCCGGTCAACATGATGGCGCTCGAGGAATTCCAGGAATGCGAACAACGCGAAGGCTTCCTCCGCCGCGAGCGCGACGACCTGGTGCAATCCATCGAGAATACACACCTCACCATCACCGAGCTCGACCAGGTTTCGCGCCAGAAATTCGAGGAGGCCTTCAACTTCATCAACGCGCACTTCGCCATCGCCTTCCAATCGCTCTTCGGCGGCGGCCACGGCGAGATGCGCCTCGGCGAGCCGGATAGCTCCGGCGACGCCGGCATCGATATCGTGGCGCAGCCTCCCGGCAAGCGCCTCCAAAATATCCTGTTGCTCTCGGGCGGCGAAAAGGCCCTCACTGCGCTCGCGCTGCTGATCGCCGTCTTCCGCTACCAGCCCAGCCCCTTCTGCATCCTGGACGAAGTGGACGCACCACTGGACGAAGCCAACGTCGGCCGCTTCAACAAAATGCTCGCGGACATGTGCGGCCAGACGCAGTTCATCGTGGTCACTCACAACCGCAAGACGATGGAAATGGGCTCGGTGATGTACGGCGTCACCATGCAGGAGCCCGGCGTCTCGAAGCTCGTCTCCGTCAAGTGGGAAGAAACCCAACCAGCGTCGAAAGCCGCCAGCAACGCCGCCTAGTCAATCTGTATTGCTCGCACATCAATCAGGCGACTTAGTTGCAAGTTACAGATTGTTGGTGATGCGAGTAAGACTTCCTCCCGTGTTTGAATTAAGTATGTACAGATCGCGAGTGGGGGGTCCTTGCGTCGATATGGAGTTGGTGGCCTCGACAAACCCGGTGTCCCCGTTGCCGCGGAATGTGTCGGTCAGGAACATTGCCGTGGAGGTCGGGAATGTGCCAACAGTAGCGCCGGGCACGTTCGTCGCAGTGCTAATCCCGATCATCGTGCCGCCACTCACGCCGTCCTCGGTGTAGGTATAGCCCGTGGTTGTGTTGGTCACCGTGACGGGCGTGAGGTCCTGAACCTGAAAAACGGTGATCGTGGGCGTCGCTGTGGTGATCGTGTCATCCGGCCAGGGCTGCGCTTCTCCACCGCTGAGAAACGTTGAATTCGCAAGCGGCGCCTGAACTACTGTGCCATCCACACCGATGATGCCGGTTTGCGTGAGGGTGCGGGTAATGGTCATCGTGGCTGAATCGGTCATGCCCGTCCAGGTGGTGTAGTAAACCGTGGACGCCGTGGCGATAAATGTGCCGTCGTTGTTGGTGTCCGTCACGAGCGTCGTCGGCCCGCCTCCGGTTTGCAGCAACGTTCGAATCGTGTAGCCCGTGCCGGAATTTTCCACGCCCCAGATCAGATTAGAACCGCTCACCGGAAATACCAGTGTGACCACGCGGCCAGGTTCGGTGTCCACCGCGGTTGGTGCAGCGGAGCCATCGGCGGGCATGGAATAGATTGAAGTCGAAGCGGGTGGGCCGGGTGTGTTGATTGAAAAGTAGAGGCTCGTCGATGAAGCAGCGAAGGTGGCGCCTGCACTCGTCGTCGTCCAATTGGGAATGGAGTAGAGACTTGCTGAAACGGATGGAGAACTGTAATTCACATACACGATGTTGCCGTCAACGACGTAGAGCTGCCCGGTAGGGTAGCCTTGCGTCGTGCCAACTGGCAGCGCCACGGCCACACCAATGTTCGCCCCAAACGTGCCGAGGGTCACCGGATTCGCAAAATTGCTGTCGACCTGCACCAGGCTCGCGCCGCTCGCAATCACAAATCCCGTTATGCCACCCGATGCGTTGCGAACCGTCGCTACCGGCATGGCGCTTGCGACAAGCGGAGCAGCTGTAGCTGACATCCCGGTCTTAACCATGTGGAAGACGTCGTCTGCGGTGTTGCAAACTCCGTCCGTCCCCGGCAGGCGATAAATGTAGGAAGAATTCGTTGGATTTTCGAGATCGGTGACGAAAAAGACTCCGGCGTAATTATAGAAGGCGCCGGTGCCGGCGGTCGTGCCGGTGAAGCTGCACAGATCGTCCACGGTAGCAGCTGACTCGGTTGAAAGCTGCTGAGCCGCGGGAGTACTCGTGGATGTCAAATCCAGCGCGTGGATGTGGCCGTCGCTTCCCTTGTAAACTTCCACGCCGGCAGCCTGCGAGAGGCTGGTGCCGGTGGTGAAGTCCACTGTCCCGCGCAAAACCTGCCGCTTCCCTGCGTAACTCCCCATGGGCGCAAAGGCCGAGGCGCTGTTGTTACCCGTCGCCCAGGCGGCGAATACTCCGGTGGTGCCCACGTAGCTGACGAGCGTCGGCGGCGTCTTGCTGCCGGATCCGCCGCACGCAGACATGAAAATGGTGAATGCCAGGCCGAGTGTAAGCACAAAAAGATTCCGCTTCATCTTTAGATCTCCTTAAATCCTTCAAATGGAAGTACGGTGTCAGCCCGGCGGTTTCCCGGTCATTCGTCAAACTGGGCGAATCGATTGTCGCTGCGGGACGCAACAGCTCAGCTTAAGTGCGCCATTGACCTGCCGTCGCAGGAACTGCACGTGGTCGCCGCGATACGCCACCTATTAACACCGGTACCCGAAATAAGTTGCAGCCGGATAAAATCGATTCTTAGCCATTGACAACCTCGCTCGCTGCGCTAGAATACCGCCCTCCTGGGTGAGGAAAAATATTCCGTGGCTTCTCCAAAAATGAGTGTCATCTCCCAAACAGATTTCCCTGCGCTCAAGCTTCGCGGGCGCGGCAAAGTCCGCGACATCTACGAACTTGGCGACCGCTTATTGATTGTCGCCACCGACCGTCTCTCGGCCTTCGACGTGGTACTGCCCACGCCGATTCCCGATAAAGGGCGCGTTCTTACGCAGTTGTCGCTCTTCTGGTTCGACAAGCTCGCCGACGTCGTCCCCAATCACATTTTATCGGCGAAGAATTTCGACGGCGAGCTCGCGCCCTACGCCGCGGCCCTGGAAGGCCGCGCCATGCTGGTTCGCAAGACCGAGCCCGTACCCATCGAATGCGTCGTGCGGGGCTACATCTCCGGCTCGGGCTGGAAGGATTACCAAAAGTCCGGCGCCATCTGCGGCATTCCGCTTCCGGCCGGCCTGCACGAGTCCGACAAGCTGCCCCAGCCCATTTTCACGCCCTCGACCAAGGCCACCACCGGCCACGACGAAAACATTTCGTTCGAAGAGACCGTGTCTCGCGTCGGAAAGCCCTTGGCCGAGCGCCTGCGCGACACCACGCTCGAGATTTACAAGCGCGCTGCCGAACATGCTGCCGCGCGCGGCATCATTATCGCCGACACCAAGTTCGAGTTCGGACTCATCGGCAACGAGCTCATCTGGATTGACGAAGCTCTGACTCCGGATTCTTCGCGCTTCTGGCCCGCCAGCCAGTATGTTCCAGGCAAAGCGCAGCCATCCTTTGACAAGCAATACGTCCGCGATTATTTGGAACGCATCGGTTGGAACAAGCAGCCCCCGGCTCCAGCACTTCCGCCAGACGTCGTAGAGGGCACGCGAGAAAAGTATCGGGAAGCCTATCAGCGCATTACCGGCCACGCACTCGACTAGCTATCGGTCAAAGTCAAAGGCTCCTTCGCCCAGGCGTCACTGCGGAGCGTGCAATCGTGAAAGATCAATTGGAATCGCTGGTTGGCATGATGGTCGAGCGCGGCATCCTGCTCGAAGAAGCCGTCACCGAGTTCGAAAAGAAGTTCATCAAGCGCGTCCTGGAACGCCTCAATGGCAATCAATCCCGTGCCGCCAAAGCTCTCGGCATTCACCGCAACACGCTGAGCCGCAAAGTCGGCGAGTACAAGCTCGACCACCGCGCCCGCCGCCACTACTAATTTGCTCCCCAAAATAGAAAACGGCCGGCCCGTCGCCGAGCCGGCCGTTGCATCTTGTGCGAATTGGCTTCGAGTTTAGTTTCCCGGGCTCTTCGGTGCCACCTTGTGAGGAGTCCTCTTCCCGCCCTTCTCCGCTGGAATGTCCTCAGGGTTCACCTTGGCCTTGTCCCAGTGCAGCATGAACGCCGGATCGGGATCGTAGCTCACGAGCGTCCCGCTGAAGCGCACGCCATCATCCTTCTGCAAGCGGCTCGCCTCCGGCTGTCCGACGACTTTCACGTCCACATTCGCCGTCGTAGCCGCCTCGATTTCCTCCGGCGTCGCTCCGGTGTAGAGATGTAATTCGACGGAATCGGTTCCGGGAGTAACGTCGATTATTTTGCCCACCACTTCCGGAAATTCTGCGCTGCAGATCGCAAGCCATGTCATCTTCGCTTTGTCGCCACCCGCTTTCAGATCGGCTAGCACCGTGAGTATGTTGCTTGCCTTGCGGATCTTGTCCAGGTCGTCCGCGCTCGGTATGGTGTAGGTCGTCGGGCGGTCCGAACTGTTAGCGGCAAGCTGCAGGAGCTCGTTAAGCTGCGCATCAACTGTCGAATCGCAGCCGGGCTGCTCGTACACCAATATTTGCTTGCGCAGATAGTCCTGCACCTTCGCAGCATCGTTCATTTTCTGGTCGATGGCCCGCGCCAGATACCAGAACCCATCGAGCGACTGCGGTGGAGTCGATTGCAAATAGGACAGCCCCAGGCGGTAGTTCGTCAGCGAGTCGGTCGGGTTGATGGCCAGAGCGGCCTTGAAATATTTGATGGCGCTGGCGTAATCCTTCAGGGTGTAGGAAGCGGAACCCGCCGTGTAATAGAACAAGACGGTGGGTCCCTTCTTCTGCTCAGTGAACTGTTCGTCCGTCAAATTTGCCGGCTTGGCAATAGTGCCGAGCATGTCGAGTGCTGCCAGAGCGGCCGCGCGCGCTTTGTTCAGCTGATCTGTTGCGTCAGGCGCCTTCTCGCTAAACGCATAGTTGAATGCCAACGAACGTGCGTAGAGCGCTTGTAACTTGGTGCCAGCATCCACTTTGTCACCGAGCGCCACCAGCTTGTCCGCATACTCGATGGTCTTCGGATAATTCTTCAGGTCGTTGTAGCTCGAATAATAAAGGCGGTAAACGTAAGGCATCAATGAGGAACTGGGGAACTTGGCGACGAAATCGTCGAGGCACTTGACGCGGGCTTGTGCGTTGGTTTCCGCGTTGCACGCTTGGAAGCCGTTGTACTCCGGCATGGTGTATGCCGGGGCTTTATTCTGGTCGTCCTGGGCGGCACTCGGCTGCGCGAGGCACAGCGCACTAAGAATGGCCAGGAACATTCCTATGATGACAAAAAACTTTCGCATGTGCTTTCGTGCCTCCTAGACCGATTTCACTTCGGATAATAACTTCACAGGACTGCAACCCGTGTTAGGAACACGGGATAAAGAGAATGGATTATAGGGAAAGCTATCCAAGCGTGCAAGGTGAATTCGCCCGTTAAGCCTCGATTTCCGACGTTCACGGCCCACGGAGCCCGTACCAGTCATTATCTGCACTAAATGATAAGATGTTCCATCGAAGAAAAAAGTGGCCTCGAAGGAGTTCCGCTTTGACCCAAGCAAAACCGCTCGAAGGCACAGTCGCAATCGTCACCGGCGCGAGCCGTGGAATCGGGCTGGCTATCGCGCGCACCCTCGGAAGCCTTGGCGCAAGGCTCGCCATTTGCGCGCGAAACGCCGAGCATCTGGAAGTCGCAGCAGCGGAATTGCGCCGCGAAGGCCTCTCCGTCTTCAGTGCCGTGGCCGATGTTTCGAACTCCCGCGACGTCGATTTGTTCATCCAGCAAGCCGCTCAATTGCCTCTCCCGCTCGCGATCCTGGTCAATAATGCCGGGCTCGGCTATTTTGGCCCCGCGCACGAAGCCGCCGAATCCAATTGGGACTCGGTATTAGACACCAATTTGAAATCGGTGTTCCTGATGAGCAAGGCGGTGGCGCCGGGAATGATCGAACGGCGCAGCGGTCACATTATCAATATCGCGTCGCTGGCGGGCAAAAACGCTTTCGCCGGCGGCGCTATCTACTGCGCATCAAAATGGGGGCTGTTGGGCTTCACGGAATGTATGGCCGAAGATCTTCGTCCACACGGGATTCGCGTAAGCGCCGTTTGCCCCGGCACGGTGGCCACTGACTTTTCCCCGCACGCGGGGAAAGACCCTCGTAAGATGCTGCAAGCAGAAGACATAGCGCACGTAGTCGAAATGATCGTCACCCAGGCGCCGCAGAGCTTCATCAGCGAGGTTCTGCTGCGGCCCACGCAGAAACCCTGAACCCTCCCCTGAATCTTTCGCGAATCTTCCTGCATCAGATGCTTTGATATTGAACGATTCCAGGTTAAACGACATTGCCGACACACTACCAAGGCTCGGAGGAAACCAGGCGCGCGCTCAGCGCCTTCATCAATCTCCAGCGCGCTTCGAATTCGCTGGCTCTCAGGTTGAGCCCGAAACTCGAAGCCGAGGACTTGACCGTGAGCCAGTTCGGCGTTCTCGAGACCCTGCTGCACCTGGGCCCCCTGTGCCAGCGCACCATAGCCGAGAAACTCCTGCGCAGCGGTGGAAACATCACCCTGGTTCTGGACAATCTCGAAAAGCACGGCTGGGTGCGTCGCGAACGCCAAAAAGATGACCGGCGAATGATCGTGATTCATTTGACTCCCGCCGGACGCAAGCTGATCTCTCGCGTTTTTCCGCAACACGCGCGGGCCATTGCCAACGAAATGAGCGCGCTCGGGCCTTCGGAACAAGAAGCCTTGCAGCGGCTCTGCCGAAAACTAGGGCGAGGAAACGCAGAAACACGCCCTAATAAAATCGTGAAGAAAAAGGAAAAGGAGAAAGAACATGTTACAGATCCGACCCAGTGAAGAACGCGGACGCAACCAGCTTTCTTGGCTGGACACGCACTTCACATTTTCGTTCGATCAATATTACGACCCCAAGCACACGCATTTTCGTTCCCTGCGCGTGCTGAACGAGGACATTGTCGCGCCCGGCCAGGGCTTTGGAATGCACCCGCATCGCGATATGGAAATCCTGACCTGGATTCTGGAAGGCTCGCTCCAGCATCGCGACAGCATGGGCACCGGCGCGATAATTCGCCCCGGCGAATTGCAGCACATGACTGCGGGCACCGGCATTCTGCACAGCGAGTTCAACCCCTCTCCCAAGGATCCCGTGCATCTTTTGCAGATATGGATTCTCCCGGAGCGCAAAAACCTGAAGCCGGAGTACGAGCAGCTCGCCTTCGCGGACAAAGATTTGCGGGGCAAATTGCATCTCGTGGCTGGGCCCGAAGCACCGGTAACGATCCACCAGGACGCGAATCTCTATATCGCAAGGCTGGAAAAAGGCCAGGAAACGAGGCATCCTCTCGAAGCAGATCGCCACGCCTGGGTTCAAGTCGCGCGCGGAGCGGTTCGCTTGAACGGCAAGGACTTGAAAGCGGGCGACGGCGCGGCAATTTCCAAGGAAGCCGAAGCACGCATTGAGGCCAAGGAAGCATCTGAAATTTTGTTTTTCGATCTCGCGTAAATCTAATTCTAAAAAGGAGAACTGACGTGGCTAATTCTTCGGACAGTTTTACACCCCTGGCGGGCCGGATTTTGTTGAGCGTGATATTCCTGATTAGCGGGTTTTTCAAGATCGGCGGTTATTCGCAGATGGTCGGCTATGCCGCGGCCAAGGGCTTGCCGCTTGCCGGCGTGGCCATCGCTTGCGCCGCCGTGCTGGAGCTCGTAGCCGGACTCGCCATTCTCGTCGGCTTTCAGACCAGGATTGCGTCGTGGCTCCTCTTTCTTTACCTGATACCGACCACCTACTATTTCCACAACTTCTGGGCGGCGCAAGGTATGGAACAGCAAACTCAGATGATTAACTTTCTGAAGAACGCTGCGATCATGGGCGGACTCGTAATCCTGGCTGCTAACGGCGCGGGCCCGTATTCGGTCGATCATGCGCGCGGCGCAAAGGCCTGAGTGACGCGGAGAGAGCCGGACCAGGACATAAGTAGCGTGACCCCAAAGAAGTCTGAACTCGGCTTGTGTAAAGACAGTGAAAACGAAAATACCCCACGGAGGAATTATTTATGAGCTCGCCCAAGAAACCCGCGGAAACCAGCGCCCCGATTCACGATTTGATAAAACACCGCTGGAGCCCGCGCGCATTTGACGCCCGGCCGGTCGAACCTGAAAAACTGCGCAGTTTGCTCGAAGCCGCCCGCTGGGCGTCGTCGTCTTACAACGCGCAACCGTGGTCCTTCATCCTGGCCACGAAGCATGATGCGGAAAGCTACAAGCGCGTGCTCGATACCTTCGTGGAATTCAATCAGGGGTGGGCCAAGAACGCCCCCGTTCTGGGATTGAGCGTGGCCAAACTGAAGTTTGACGATGGCAGGCCGAATCGCCACGCGTTCCATGACGTAGGCCAAGCAATCGCGAATCTGGCCACGCAGGCCGAAGCCCTGGGCCTCTCCGTTCACCAGATGGCCGGAATCGACCCGGAAAAAGCCCGCACGATTTTTGGGATTCCGGCGGAGTTCGAAGCGGTCGCGGGTTTTGCGCTCGGTTACGCGGGAGATCCGGCTACCTTGCCGGACCAATTGCGCGAACGCGAACTCGCACCGCGAGAACGCAAGCCGCTCCATTCTTTCGTCTTCACGGGCGAATGGGGCGAGCCCTCGCCGCTGGCAAAAGCGAAATAGGACACTAAGTTAGCAAACCAAGTGAGGGCGGCATTAGACCAGGAACGCCATGCGGCGAGGTAGGTTGTACACCCTCAACGAGTTCTTCAAAACTGAAGTCAAACGCACGCACCCTTGCCGACACCGCAAGGGTCTGCGGCACCTCGCCGGGGCGACTGACTTCGCTGTGAGCTGTCGGCGCAAGACCGCCGCGGCACTACATTTAAGTCTCGGACCAGGCGGAGACGTGGGACGACCTAAGTAAGGGCGCAAAGGCCGGGACGAATGAAGATGTCGGTGAGGGTGTGCCGGCGTGCGACGACTCACCCTCGCCGATTCGCAACAGAAAATCCTCAGTGCCCCTTCATTCCATGTGCTTCCGTCAAGGCATCAATGAATACTCCGGTGATTGCGCCCGAATTCTTGATGCGCGATAGTTCCGTACCGCCGACGGCTCCGACCACATCCACCTGGGAGAACGCCCCGTCGGTGTAAATGAAACCGTGGATGCCGGCCCCATCCTGGTAAAAGCCCGCAACCTCGCCCTTGTCATTAACTCCGAAAGGTGTTGTGCCAGTGCCCAGAGGAACGTTCAGCGAGGTAAAAACACTCCCGTCGTAGATAAACCCGAAGACGTTGTCGGAAGAGTCCTGCCAGTAGCCGACGATTTCGCCTGAGGAGTTGATTCCCGTGGCGATAGTCGCAGTGGCGCCGGGATAATCGATGTTGGTGAACGTTCCGGCGACGTCGAGAAATCCGTGGACGGTGTTCGTTGCGTCGGAATACGCTCCTACGATCGTTCCGGAGTCGTTGATTCCGAATGCTTCGGTACCAATCGAGCTCGGGTAATCGATGTTGGTGAATGTCCCGGCGATGTCGAGATATCCGTGGGCGACCGTGGACGAGTCGATGTAAAGACCGATGATCTGACCAGAGGTGTTGATTCCAGTGGCGAAGCTTGAGACCGCACCCGGAACGACGACCATTTCATAAACCCCGCCCTTCAGAGTGAAGGCGATCTGAGGTGTGGCTGGAACGGCAGCGGGATCGAACTCGCAATAGCCCACGATTGTTGACGCGTTGGCATCGTAAACCACGGATTCGGCTGTGCCCGGAAAATCCGCGGTTGCAAACGCGTAAACTTTGGCCTTCTTACTCACGACGACCGCATCCTGCTTCGCGCCTTCAGTTCGAAGCGCGCTTTGAGGTGAATGGTAGCCGGGGAGATACTGCAGGATACGGTCCGTGAGCGGTCGCTGAACTCTAATTTCGGAGCTTGATTGCGACCAGGCAGGCTTGACGGCGGCGAACAAAACAACAAACAGAATTACTCGCAAGCGCATGGTGATTCTCATCGGCAAATCCTCCTTTGTGTTTTTCCGAATCGAAATGGTCGTATGCCTCTCCGTAAGGATGGGGAAAGGCGAACGGGAGAGCGGGCAGGCTGGATGCTGACAACACATTTCTCCTTTGTCAATATCGATTGTAGTTACAGGGCCGCGTGAATGTTTCAATACAGAACAACCCGCGTACGGTATCCGCAGCATTGATGGAGAGGCCGCCACGCCGCTAAGGCGGGCGGGCTGGAGGGCCTTGGCCCTACGCTTGAACTTTCAGGCCGGGCTAGAATTGCCGGGCGATTTTGCCGACCAGAATGCGGGTTGTGTCGGAATCAAACAGCAGCGCGGTATTGTCGTCGATGACGTAGTACGCGAGGTTG
>Ga0302180_10004469_pt1 | contig 10377 bp, 7 predicted proteins | sample I_Palsa_E3_2_FD_200575 | JGI IMG/M metagenome (GOLD analysis project Ga0302180, IMG submission 200575) | Peat permafrost microbial communities from Stordalen Mire near Abisko, Sweden - I_Palsa_E3_2 | ecosystem: Environmental > Terrestrial > Soil > Palsa > Peat permafrost | place: Sweden: Abisko... | reverse complement strand
GCTCCGGGCCGGCACGCGGATGATGAGATTCGCGGAGCCATCGCCGCCCATGTGCATGCCGCCGCGCTCCACGACGCGAATCGAGGTCATGTCACCCGAGCCGGTCACATCCACCCGGTCCACTTGATCGCCGGCGGTGCCGGTGACTTCGACCTCGGGTTTATCCCACGCGTCGACCTCGACCGAGCCGGAGATATTGACGATCTCGACGGAGCCTTGGGCTTCAGCGGAGCGTCGCTCGCTGATGGTCCTGCCGGCATGCACCAAGGACCAGGGGGCCGCCAGCAGCAGCAGCGCAGCCAGTGCGATCCATGGGCTGGGGCGTTCTCGAACGTATTGTGTTGACATGATCAGGTCCTCGTCATCGTGGGTTGAGTGGCCTGTACGACGCGATCGTACAGATCGAATTCATCCTGCCAGGTGCTTTCCCAAAGCTGCTCGAGCACCGGACTTGCGGGCGCCGCAACCAGCGCCTGGCGGATATCCTCGTGCGCCTTGCGGATGGTCGCGAGGCTGGCCTCGACCTTGGCACGCGTCGCCGGGTCGAGCGACGCGAGGCGCTGTTGAAAGGTCTGTTCCAAGGAGTCGCGTGCCGCCACGTAGCGCGCAGTGGTGACATCGCCGTAGCTCGGCTGCGCCGCCATGATCGGAGCCGACGGTGAATTGGGTCGGCCATGCAGCACCACCCAGGTGAGCGCGCTTGCCAGGCAGGCGCCGGCCACGGCGGCAGCGGCGGCCCAGGCCATCGGCCGATGGCGCTGCGGATTGCGCAGTGCGCCGCGCTCGATGCCCCGAGCGATGCCCGGCCATAAGTTTCGGGGCGGCGGCAGGTCGCGCGGCAGCTTTGCGAGCTGGGCATCGAGTGAATTTCGTGCAGGTTCGGTCATTTCTCCTCCAGTCCGAGCGTCGCGGCCAACAGGCTTCGCGCCCGGTGCAGCTGCGCCTTGCAAGTGCCCTCTGCGATGCCCAGAGACGCCGCCGCCTCCGCATGGCTGTATCCATAAATTCCGACCAGCACCAGAACGTGGCGGGCCCCGTCCGGCAGGCTTGCGATCGCTTGCTCGATGTCGAGCGGCGGCGACCCGGAGCCCGGATCCGCCACCTCGGGAAGCCCGGTGGCAGGCTCCGCGACCTCGTACAGGTTGCGCAATCCGCGCCGCCGCGACAGCACCGTGTGCACCGCAATCCGGTGCAACCAGGTCGAGAATCGGCTGCGCTGCTCGAAACGCGGCAACGCCTTCCATGCGGCAATGAAGGATTCCTGGGTGCAATCTTCCGCGGCTTCGCGCTGCCCGGTCATGCGCAGGCAGAGGCCGTATATGCGCGGCGAGAACTGCCGGTAGAGCTGCTCGAAGGCGCCCGTGTCGCCGGCGATGGCCCCGACGACGAATTCGCCGGTGTCGATCCCTGGCATCTCGGCCTCGGGCTGCAGTAGTTGGGCCGTATCCACGGTGCTCCTAAAAGTCGTCTCTTGCGGATTAGAGGCGCGCGGGAGTCGAAAGGTTTAAATCGGGGGCTCGAGCTTTGCGCGCAAATGTTCGCGTAGCAGGGTCTCGACCTGGTCGAGATCCACCGGCTTGGTCAAATGCTGATCGAAACCGGCGGCCAGCGCTCGTTCCTTGTCCTCGCTCTGGCCCCATCCGGTCACCGCCAGCAAATAGATGTCCTTGCCCCACGCTTGCCGGCGAATGGCGCCCGCCACTTCGTAGCCATTCAAATCCGGCATCCCGATGTCGAGAAACACCACTTCGGGTCGGTGTTGCTGGGCCAGGTCGAACGCCTCCCGGCCCGAGTGCGCCACATGAACCTCATAGCCGGAGAGTCCCAAAATCAACGCCATGCTGTCGGCCGCGTCGCGATTGTCATCCGCAATGAGCACCTTGCAGCGGCCAGCGTCGATGGCGGGATTTTCCGCGGCAGGCGGCGCGGGCTGGTCGGTCTTCAGCATCACAATGGAGCGCGGCAGGTGAATGGTGAATTCGCTTCCCATCCCCGGGCCTGCGCTGGTGGCCTCGACCCGCCCGCCATGCAAGCCGACGAATCCCTTGACCAGCGCAAGGCCTATCCCCAAGCCACCCTCCGCCCGATCGATGGCGGTTTCCAATTGGGAGAACATTTCAAACAGCGTGGGAATGGCCTTGGAATCCAAGCCAATCCCCGAATCCTTGACCGAGAGGATGAGCTCGGCGGCGGTCAGCGTTCCGGTCAGGCTGATGAAACCGCCTGCGTCGGTGTACTTTGCTGCGTTGGTCAACAGGTTCGAGAGCGACTGCGACAACCGCAGCGGATCGCCGGAGAGCAGCAGATCCTCTTGCGGCAGCGTCACCGTCAGGCGCTGGGTCTTTGCGTCGATCTGCGGCCGCGCGACTTCCAGTGCGGCATCGACCACGGAGCGAAGCTCGACGACGTCCATTTTCAAGTTCAGCCGGCCGCGTGTGATGCGCGACACATCCAGCAGGTCGTCCAGCAGCAGCGCCATTCGCTGCACCTGCCGGCCGATGACCGTGCGGCCCCATTGCCGCTGCTGTTCATCGGCCTCCTTGCCCTCGAGCAGCTTCACGGCGTGACGGATCGGGGCCAGGGGATTGCGCAGCTCATGCGCCAGGGTTGCGAGAAATTCGTCCTTGCGCCGGTCTGCCTCGCGCAGCGCCGCTTCGGAGGCTTGCAATGCGGCATTGGCCTCTTCCGAGGCGCGCGCACGTGACTCGATCTCATCCAACATCGCGTTGAAAGCAAGTACCACGATGCCGATCTCGTCATCGCTGGTCTTGGGCGCGCGCAGCGAATAGTCGCGCCGGTCGACGATTTGTCCCGCCACGGCGGTCATCGCCTCGAGCGGTGCGGTGATTCTCTTCTGCAATCGGTTCGACAGCACGTAGGTGGCGGGCAGAGTCAACCCCAGGACCAGCGCGAAAATACCCACATAGGCGCTCAATCGGCTTGCCACATCGTAGCGGGCCCGAAGATAAATGGTGCCCAGGAATTCGCCGTTATGGATGACCGGCTGCGAGAGCTCGACGCGTTCGCCGGCGACCACTTCGCCGGTGGGCGGCGGCGCAGGCGGCGGCGCCAGCCCCGAGCCGCTGCGCGTGTAGGCGGCATACAGCTTGCCGTCGGCCGCATACAGCGCCGCGATCAACACGCGGGAGCGAATGCGCATCGCCTCCAAATTGCGCTGCGCCACCTCGGGATCGTCGAATTCCAGCGCGGGTGCCACGGATACGGCGAGAATCGTGGCCTGGGTGGTGAGCTCCGCGGCCCACGATCCACGGTAAACGCTGAGATCGTACAACAGCATGCCGATGCCGGCGACGCACACCGCTGCGGCATTGGTGACCATCACCAGGCGCATCAGCTTGCCGCGTACCGAGCGGCGATAATTCATCGCGATGCTGGTCGGGCTACGCAGCAATGCCTCGCTGGAAGTTTCCCGTTTCATTGCAGCGCCGCCTGGCGAATGATGCAGGCCGCATCGCCGCGCGCCGGGTACCCGGCTGGACTGCAGAAGTAATCCGACTGGCGCCGGCCGCCGTGCACCCGGATGGCGACCGAGAGAAGCTCGGAACTTATTTTTACTCCGACCCGATCCGCGGCCGTCAGCGAGACCTCGAATCGCACGCGATTATCAACGGTCACGAAATTGAACACACTGCCCAGATCGAGTCCCTGTTCGTCGTCGCTGACGATGAGCATGGGCCGGCCCTGATGTTCGGCCACGGCACGCAGGAAATCGGCATGACCAGGGCCGACGTAGAGCATTTGCGCACCCGCAAGGTCCTGGATGCGGCTCACCTCGTGGACTTCGGCGGGCTGCTTGTTGATGGGATGTCCCGGCAGCAGGCGCTTCAGCGCCGCGGCCAATCCCGGATCCCCGTACACGTCGATGACGAACGGATGCCCGGCAAGCGTGTCTTCCGGCCAATCGACATAGCCCGTAAAGCGGTAGATGTAGGCCGCCTTCACGCTATCCTCGGAGTGGGCGGGCTGCGCGCGCACGGGAGCCGAGACTGCCCAACACAGCAGGCAGGCCGCGAAGGCCCAGAAACGCACACTCTCGAGCGTTCTGTGCATCTAGAACCTCAATCGCGCTTCGGCCATCACGCTTCGATAAATCCCCTCGCCTCCCAGGGCGGGTGAATATTCGTAGTGCCGCGCATGCAGCAGATTGAGCGCATTGACGGAGAGGTCCACGAGGTCCGATGCTCTCCAGCCGACGCGGCCGTTCAGTTCGAGGTAATGCGGCAGCGCCGGGCTGGGCAGGGCGCCCACGTAGCGAAGCGTCGCATCGACGACGACACGATGGCTCAGCTGCATCGAGGACTTCACATCCGCGTGTGAGCTTGGATCATCGCCGGCCTGAGCGCTGCCCAACAGGCCGCTGGCGCCGGGCTTGAAGCGCAGTTGTTCGTGCAACGCGGTAAATCCCGGAGACAGGCGCCACCAATCGGCGACCTGCCAGTTTGCCCAGCCCTCGACGCCATAGGTGTCGCCCTTCATCAGGTTGGCCCACGAGAGCGGGAAGAATTGCGTGGCGGAAGTCGGCTCAACCGTACGCAGGTCATCATAATCGTTGTAGAAGGCCGTGAGCGAGAGCGACAGCGCGGTCGAGACCTCGATGCGCGTTCCGGTTTCATAGTCGGTGACGCGTTCCGGATGAAAGAACCGGTTGCCCGACAAGGCAACGTTGGGCCCGATCTTCTCGACGATGTCTTCATCGAAGGGAGTGGGTGCGCGAATCGCCTGCGACGCGGAGGCCCACGTGGCGACGCGGTCGCTCAGCAGCCACGAGGCGCGCACGTCGGGCAGCGGTGTCCAGCCCCAGTAGGGATCGTCCTCCATCTTAAAACCGGCGGTCACATCCAGGCTCCGGCTCAAGGAAACCGTATCCTGCACGAAGGCATCGCCGAGGGTAAGATTGCGCCGCGGCGGCTCGAACAACAGTTCAGCCTGGTTGGTGATCGCGTAGCTGTTGACGCGCTCCCCTCCTCCCCAGACGATTTTCTGATGAGCTCCGGCCTGGATGCTTTGCTGGATCTCGATGTCGTAGGTGTGCAGTACGAAGGCGCCGCCGCCGCTCGACTCCGGACCAAAGCGCTCGGTTTGATCCATATAGGTCTGAACTTGAAAATCCGAGTGGTCGGCGCGGTGCTGAAAGCGGCCGAGCAGATTCGCCCCCGCGATCGAGCCGTCCGCATTCGTGAATTCCTGCTCCGCCGCCCGGTACACATCGCCCTGCACGGTCGCCGAGTCCTGGTCCGTCGACCAGTCCGAACGAAACCCGGTCTGCCCCTTGGTCCAGCCGTCGTTGGCCGAGGCGCCGTCCGGCTGCATTTCAGCGGCGCGGTGAAAGCCCAGCGCGTAAGCCCGATACGACAGAGCACCGTCCGTGCGCCCGCCGTAACGAGCGCTCAAGTCCTGCTCCTGATTGCCGGCGGCCGCGTCGATGAAAGTCCCCTGCGTCAGGTAGGAGGCGCGAGTAATGACGTTGATGACCCCGTTCATTGCGTTGGCGCCCCACAGGGTCGCGCCGGGACCACTGATGATCTCGATGCGGTCGACATCCTCCAGCAGCACTTCCTGGGCGTCGCTGTAAATACCCGAGTACAGAGGCGTGTAGACGCTGCGGCCGTCGATGAGCATGAGCAGCTTGTTGGAGAAGTTCTGGGCTTGCGGATCGCCGCTCAAGCCGCGCGCGGAGATGACGTAGCTGGTCGCGCTCACCTGAGTGACCAGCAGATTCGGCGCCAGCCGCAGCGCCTCCATCAAACTGGTGGCCCCTGAGCGCATGATCTCGTCATGGGTGATCACATATATCGAGGCGGAGGCGCGTCGCAGGCCCTCGGCCGCCTTGGACACGGAAGTCACTTCGAGATTCGCCAAATCCTGAAGCGACAGGCGCGTGAGATCCTCGTTCTCATCGCTCCCCGTTTCAAGGGACCAGGCCGGCTGTGCAAGCATCCATACTAGTAGGCAGGCGATCGATGGCGCGGATCCCAGAATTCGAGTCCAGCCCTTCATTTGCTCATGTCGTCGCGCATCCCCCGAATTATTCTTATGTGGGTGCGCTTAAGTTTACAAGCCTTCGCCCGAAAATGCGCTCTGCCTCGCGAACGCTGCCGCCGATGATGTAAAATCTACAAACCCGGAACGTCACGGGCAACGTGCACCGGGGTTTTCGCAACCATGTCCTGGATCGCCGTCCTATCGCTGCTGATCTGGCTCTGCCTGGTGTTTGCGCGCGGCCGCTTTTGGAGTTCGATGCCGCAACTGCCGCCCGCCCTGCCCACGGAATTCCCCGCCGTCGACATCGTAGTCCCCGCGCGTGATGAGGCGGCAACCATTGCCCCGGTGATCGCCTCGCTGCTGGCGCAGGAGTATGCCGGCGCCACGCGCGTCATCCTGGTGGACGATGGATCCACTGACGGCACCGCGGCTCTGGCCGGCAGCGCGCCGAACTTGCTCATACTGCGCGCGCAGCCAAAACCGCCCGAGTGGTCCGGCAAGCTCTGGGCGCTGTCTCAGGGCGTCGCCGCGAGCAGCGCACCGCTGCTGCTGTTCACCGATGCCGACATCGTGCACGACTGCCGGCATCTCGCCTCGCTGGTCGCAAGGATTTTGCAGCCGCGGGTGGACATGGTCAGCGAGATGGTGCGCTTGAACTGCTCGAGCCTCGCGGAACGCGCGCTGGTCCCGGCATTCGTATACTTCTTTCAGATGCTGTATCCCTTCGCCAGGGTGAATGCTCCCGGTTCGCGCACCGCGGCCGCAGCGGGCGGCACGGTGCTGATTCGCCGCGCGGCGCTGGAGCGCATTGGCGGAATCGCCGCGATCAAGCACGCGCTCATCGACGATGTCACGCTGGCGAAGGCGGTGAAAGCCGCGGGCCCTGTGTTTCTCGGGCATTCCGGGCTGGCGGTGTCCATTCGCGCCTACCCGGCATTTGCCGATGTCTGGCGCATGATTGCGCGCACGGCGTTCACGCAACTGCGTCATTCGGCGCTGCTGCTCGCCGTGACGCTGGCCGGCCTGGCGCTGGTGTGGTTGGTGCCGGTCGGCGCAATGCTGTTCGCGCGTGGCTGGCCGGCGCTCGCGGGGCTTGCGGCATTCCTGCTGTCGGCGGCCAGCTACCTGCCCACCTTGCGCCGCTACGGCCGCTCAGCGCTCTGGGCAGCCGCGCTGCCGGCGATCGCGCTGTTTTACATGTCGGCAACGCTCGGCTCGGCGCTGCACTACTGGTTCGGCCGCGGCGCGAGCTGGAAGAATCGCGCCTATGGAAGTTGAGTGTCCGCCAGCCTTTGCGCCTCGGTTACCGTCACTGCGGTCATGTTGACGATGCGCCGCACGGTGGCCGCCGGCGTGAGTATGTGCGCCGGCGCGGCGCAGCCGAGCAGAATCGGTCCGACCGCCACATTGTGCCCGGCCGCGGACTTCAGCAGGTTGTAGGCGATGTTGGCGCTGTCGAGGTTGGGACAGACCAACAGGTTGGCGCTGCCGTGCAGCGTGCTGTCGGGAAGCGTGGAGCGGCGCGCCGTCTCATCCAGCGCGCAGTCGCCGTGCATTTCGCCGTCCACTTCCAGCTCCGGCAGCCGTACGTGCAGCAGCGCCAATGTCGCGCGCATCTTGAGCGCCGAGGGTGCGTTGCTGCTGCCGAAGTTCGAGTGCGACAACAGCGCAACCTTGGGCTTGAGGCCGAATGCGCACAGTTGCGCCGCTGCGAGAGCGGTGATTTCCGCCAGCTCCTCCGCGCTTGGATCGAGATTGACATGGGTGTCGACGATGAACAACTGGCGCCCGGGCAGGATTAATCCGGTCATCGTGCCGTACACCTGCACTCCCTGCGGATGCCCGATGACTTGATCGATGTAGTGCAGGTGCCGCGCGGTGGCGCTGATCATCCCGCAGATCAGGCCGTCGGCTTCGCCCTTGCGCAGAAGCATTGCCGCAATCAGCGTGGTGCGCCGGCGCATTTCCAGTTTGGCATACTGCGCCGTGACGCCGCTGCGCCGGGTCAGATGGTGATATTCCTGCCAGTATTCCCGGTACCTTTGGTCGTGATCGGGGTTCACCACCGTCAGGTTGTCGCCGATGCGGATCCGCAGGCCGTGCAGCTTGATGGCACGCTCGATAACCGCCGGGCGTCCCACCAGGATCGGAGTGGCGAGCCTGTCATCGACGGCGATTTGAACCGCGCGCAGCACCCGCTCGTCCTCGCCCTCCGCGTACACAATGCGATTCCTCTGTACCGGCGCCTTGCGCGCGGCCGCGAAAATCGGTTGCATCAGGGTGCCGCTGTGATACACGAACTGCAGCAGGTGCATGGCGTAGGCATCGAGATCCGCGATCGGCCGCGTCGCCACCCCGGAGTCCATCGCCGCCTTGGCGACCGCGGGCGCAATCTTGACGATCAAACGCGGATCGAAAGGCTTCGGAATCAAGTATTCGGGGCCGAAGGCCAGGTCATTCACGCCACCGTAGGCGGCGGCCACGATGTCGCTTTGTTCCTGGCGCGCAAGATCGGCGATGGCATGCACCGCCGCGATCTCCATCGCCCGGGTGATGGTGGTGGCGCCGACATCGAGCGCGCCGCGAAAGATGAAAGGAAAGCACAGGACATTATTCACCTGGTTGGGATAGTCGCTGCGCCCGGTGGCGATCACCGCATCGCTGCGCACTGCCCTCACCTCCTCCGGCAGGATCTCCGGCGTCGGATTCGCGAGCGCCAGGATCAACGGCTGCGCCGCCATGTTGCGCACCATGTCCTGCATTAATACGCCGCCGGCCGACAAGCCGAGAAAAGCGTCCGCGTTGCCGATGACTTCGGCCAGGCGCCGGGCCTCGGTCGGCTGTGCGTAGCGCGATTTTTCGGGATCCATCAATTCGCGCCGGCCCTCGTACACGACGCCCGCAAGATCGGTGAGCCACACATTCTCGCGCCGCAACCCCAGGTCCAGGAGCAAATCGACGCAGGCCAGCGCCGCGGCGCCGGCGCCGCTCACCACCAGCTTGATCCTGCCGATGTCCTTGCCGATCACTTGCAGGCCGTTGAGAAAGGCCGCCGCCACGATGATGGCGGTGCCGTGCTGATCGTCGTGAAACACCGGTATCTTCATGCGCATGCGCAGCTCGCGCTCGACGCGGAAGCATTCCGGGGCCCTGATGTCCTCGAGATTGATGGCACCGAAGGTGGGCTCCAGGGCGGCGATCAGCTCGATGAGTTTGTCCGGATCGCGTTGCTCGACCTCAATGTCGAACACGTCGATGCCGGCGAATTTCTTGAACAGAACCGCCTTGCCCTCCATCACCGGCTTGGCGGCTAGCGGACCGATGGCTCCCAGGCCCAGCACCGCCGTGCCATTGGTGATCACGCCGACGAGGTTGCCGCGGACCGTGTAACGGTAGGCATTCAGCGGCTCATCGACGATGGCGTTGCAGGCGGCCGCCACGCCCGGTGTATAGGCAAGAGCCAGGTCCGCCTGGCTGACCAGCTGCTTGGTTGCGACGATGGAGATCTTGCCAGGCGTCGGAAATTCATGATAGTCGAGCGCCGCCTTGCGCAGATTTTCCTTGTTATCCTCCGCGTTCATGATTTGCGCCGGTCCTCAGCGGCCTCGCTTGAGCGCGGTCTCGATGTCCTGCGCGGCCTTGTCGATGCCCGCGGCCACGTTGTTGATCACCTGCGATACCTGAGGAATCTGCGCATCCGCCTCGGGCCATTTCTTTTCGTCCATGTATTCGCGTACCGCCGCGATCGGCTTCGCGCCATAGCCCGTGTAGGCGCCGGGAGCGTAGACCTGATTCTTGAACCAGGGGCGCTCGGGCAGGCCCTTTTGATTCAGGAATAGCCGGGACACGCGCAGCAGATCCGCGTTGATTGATTCCAGCGACTGCGCCGACAGCGCCGGCGATCCCGCCGCCTGCAAGCTCGCGAGAGCCTGGGAATATCGGTCGGCACTCTTCTTCAGCAATTCGATCGCATTCTTGATCGGTGCAAAATTCATGAAGGGCGGAATGACTTCGAGCGGCGGCGGCAAGGTTGGCCTGCGTGGGTCGTTGGTTGCCTTGAACACGCCCTCGCTGAGTTCCAGATTGCGTTCGGCGAACTCCTCCTGCTTGTCCTTGAGCAGCTTCTCCAGTTCCGCCTCGTAGTTTTCGATCACCTGAGCCTGGGGCGAGTAGTCGACGGGAATCCAATCGGCGTCCGCCATGCGCATGATCGCGGTGCCGGCCATTTGCGACAGAGCGCGGCCGTACACGAAGTCCGTGTCGACGAAGTGTGAGTACCAGTAGAAATCGTCGTAGATGGAGTGGTATTGATCGCCGTCGTTTTCGTCGCCGAAGCTTAAATCCAGGGTGGAAATTCCCGCAAAGTCCTGGAAG
>Ga0302180_10004465_pt1 | contig 10381 bp, 7 predicted proteins | sample I_Palsa_E3_2_FD_200575 | JGI IMG/M metagenome (GOLD analysis project Ga0302180, IMG submission 200575) | Peat permafrost microbial communities from Stordalen Mire near Abisko, Sweden - I_Palsa_E3_2 | ecosystem: Environmental > Terrestrial > Soil > Palsa > Peat permafrost | place: Sweden: Abisko... | reverse complement strand
TGGCAAAGCGCATACGGCGCACGTGCGGGATATCGAGCAACGCGTTGCCGATGAGCGTGATGTTCTTTGGCGGAAGCTGATAGGCATCACCGCCCGAGATCACAATGTCCTCGAGCTCCGGCCGCTCGCTGATGTACTGGAATGCGTCTTCCCATTGCTTGGGCGTCTTTGCGAGCGCGACTTTATCGACGTTCTCGGTGTCGGGGCCGATCGCGTAACTGCGCGTGCAGAATCGGCAGTAGACCGGGCACGTGTTGAGCGGCAGAAAGAGCGCCTTGTCGACGTAGCGGTGCACGAGTCCCGGAACCGGCGAGTCGGCCTGTTCGTGCAGCGAATCGAGGGTGAGGCGAGGATGATCGGGCAAAAGCGCCGATGCGAGCGGCACGAACTGACGGCGAATCGGATCGTTGACCGGGTCATTCCAATCGATGAGCGCGAGCGCGTAGGGCGAGACGCGCACGGCCATCGGCGCGCGAGCAAACCCCTCTTCGACGTCGGCGAAGAAGCCGGGCGAAACGAGATCTTTGATGGTTGCAAGGAGTTCTTGCGGCGTCTTCACCGCATTTTTCTGCTGCCACAGATGATCGAGAAACGTCGCCTCGTCGATCTCACGATAAGCGGGAACGTGGCGCCAAAACTCGCCTTGCTTGAGCGCCTTATATTCAAAATGCTCGGGCGGGACGGGAGGTTTGAGATGCGTGATAACGCTCATAATGTGCTGGTTCCTTACGGCGTGGCGTATCGTCGGTTGAAGTAAGCGTGAATCGGCGGATGATCGCGCAGCGTCTGTAGCGCGGTTTGTGCGTGGCCGCGCACGAAGCCGTTGCCGACGATCATGGTGACGTCTTTGCCGACGCCTTCGGCGCCGAGCGCCGCCGCGGTGAACGACGTCGACATCGAAAAGAAGTAGACCGTGCCGCGATCCTTGGTGCACAGGATCGTCGCGAGCTCAGTACCCGGTACGTTGACGCAATTGATCGTCACGTCGGCGAGTTGCAGCGCACGCAGCGCGACCTTCTCGCTCAGATCGAGTGCATCGCGCGCATCGGCTACGATGAACGCATCAACCAGTTGGTGCTCGATCAGCAGCTTAGCTGCCTCGGTCTGATCCGAGGGCCCGATGCCGATAACACATCCGCTCGGACCAACACGCGTCTTGGCCTGCGCGCATGCGAGCATGCCGCTCTTGCCGTCGGCGCCGATGACCGCGACCGTCTGTCCCGGCTCGCAGAGTCGTCGCACTTGCGCGGGTGCGCCGGCGACGTCGAGTACAGCCAGGGCGACGTTTTCGTCGATGTCGTCGGGCAGCGACGCCCACAAGCCGGATGCAAACAGCACCGCCTTGCCGCGGATCCAGATGCGTCCGGTTTTCACGCAGACGCGTTCGATCGAATCGATGTGCAGTGGCGTGAGCGTCAACGAGACGAGCGACGCGATGCGTTCGCCCGTGTGCAGATCAGCGCGGCCGCTCAAGTCCTTGCCGATGTCACGTACGTAGCCGATAAACATGCCGCCGCTTCCGGTCACCGGATTGTGCTGCTTCCCGCGCTCGCGCACGATGCCGTGCACGTGCTCGGCGATGCGGGCCTCGTCGCCATCGCACATGTCGGCGATCTGCTTGAATGAGGCCGAATCAATGTTGAGCACCTCGACCTCGCAGAGAATCTCGTTATCGAGAGCGATCGGCGTATTGTCGAGCTTCCAGGCATTCTGCGGCATCGCGCCGGGAGGATCGATCACGCGATGCGTCCCGAGCGGATGCAACCGGCGACCGGGGGCAATGCTCACGAACGCACCGAGATGCCGTCGCGTTCGAACGGCGTGGAAAGGACGATGGTGGTTTTTGTACGCGCCATGCCGGGCAACGCTTTCAAACGTGAGAGCAACTCATCGAGATGCTGCGTCGAACGCGTCATCACTTTGCAGACGAACGACTCTTCGCCCGCCACGGAATGGACTTCACACACTTCCGGCATCTCGCTCAAGCTTTTGGTGAATCGGTCGTAAGCAGCGTCTGGAGTCGTATAACAACTTACGAAGGCGATGAGTTCGAGGCCAAGGCTGCGGCCGTCGAGTTGCGCGCTGTAGCCGCGAATGTGGCCGCGTCCTTCGAGGCGCTTTACGCGGTCGTGCACGGCTGGGGCCTTGAGGCCGACGAGCGCCCCCAGTTCAGCAAAGGTCGAGCGCCCATTGCGCTGAAGAGCCTCCAGCAGCGCAAGGTCGAGGTGATCGAGGTCGTCGGAGACAATCATATTCGCCAGATTCGCATTTCTTGCCGCAAGCTATTCGGCGATTTGACTATATCACCCGTGATCCGTTCATCGCAATGGATCCTTGCTCTTGCCGTGTTGGTGGCCTGTACGAAGGCGGGCGGGCCGGCGGTCCCCCCGCCTGGCGTGGTGCGGTTCGCCTTGGCCGCTGACCCCTCGACGCTCGATCCGCTCTTCATGCACCCGGATGCGGCGTTGGTCGAGGCTCAGATCGCGCGCCTAGCCTTCGAGCCGTTCGTTGACTTCGACCGTTCGGGGAAACCGGTCCCTGCGCTGCTCGACCGTCTGCCGACGGTCTCGCGCGACGGGCGCACCATCGTGTACCACTTGCGTGCGGTACGTTGGAGCGACGGGGCTCCGGTGACCAGCGGCGACGTGCTCTTTACGTTGCACGCAATTCTGGATCCGCGCAATCCGGTGCGATCGACACAGGGATACGACCTGATCGACCGGGCCGTCGCGCTTGATCCTCGCACAATCGCCTTTCATCTCAAACGCGCCTGGGCGCCGGCTGCTCTCGGATATTTCTCCTACGGGACAACGCCGCAATTCGTGTTGCCGGCGCACGTGCTGCGAACGCAGCGGCCACTCGATCGCGCGCCCTTCGGCGCTGCGCCGAGCGTCGGCGACGGACCGTATTCGTTCGTTTCGTGGCAGCGTGGGAACGCGCTACGCTACCGCGCGAATCCACGTTACTGGCGCGGAAAGCCCGCGGTCGCGGAACTCGAGGTGCGCATCGTTACCGACCCAGGGACGAATCTTCTGATGCTCCGAACGGGAGCGCTGGACTGGAATCTGATTGCCCCAGTGCAGTACTCGATGATCGCCGCGGACTCGCATTTGCGCTTTGCCGCCACGTTGACCGCGGTAGTCGCCGGCCTCGTCATGAACACCTCGCATGCCCCGCTCAACGATGTCCGGGTGCGGCGCGCGATCGCCATGTCGATCGATCGCGAAGCGATCAGCGAGAAGATTACGCTCGGGAAATATCCGGTCACGAATATGATCCAGCCCAAGTTCTCGTGGGCGTACGATCCAAACGTACGCCAACCATCATACGATCCGAGCGGAGCCGATGCGGCATTCGATGTCGCCGGATGGCAGCGTGGCCCAGACGGCATGCGCCGACGCGACGGTGTACCCATGCATTTCGTTTACGTGGCTTTTCCCGAGACCGTGAGCGGCATGCGGATCGCTACGGTGGTACAGGCTGCACTGCGCGACCGCGGTGTCGCAGTGACGGTCAAGAGTATCAGCAACGCGCAGCTGTTTCTTCCACAGACGGGGACGCTCGCCACCGGGAACTTCGATCTCGCCTACGTACCCTTTACGATGGGCGCCGATCCGGATGACTCCGACATCCTCTCGTGCGGAGCGCCGTCGAATTATATGCACTGGTGCGATTCGGTCGTCGATCGCCTCGAGCGCGCAGCGCTCTCGAGCGTCTCGCAATCCCAGCGCCGCACCTTGTATGGCGCGATCGCCCGGCGCGTGGCCGATCAGGTGCCGTTGCTCTATCTGTTCAACGCGCGCTATGTTTATGCATATCGGGATCGCTTAGCGGGCTTTGCCCCGAACGCGTTTCTGCCGACATGGAATGCCTGGGCCTGGAGAATATGAGCAAGATCGAACGAGTTGCTATTGTTGCCGTGCACGGTGTGGACTCGCATCCGCGCTACGAGTTCCAAGATCAGGTCGCCGGGGATCTTTGTATGCGGCTGAACGAGCGCGAAGGGAAGAGAGCCTGGACGCTCGAGGTCGTCAACCCGGTGGGCGTGCTCGAGCCCGGCGAGGACGATCCATTGCCCACAACGAGCCGCGTGCGGCACGTCGGTGACGATCTCCTCGAGCCGAAGAAAAGCTTCTTCGACGTGATTGAGGCGTACTGGAGCCCGATCGACAAGGGCGCCACGAACTGGCTTTCGGTGCTAATGTGGATTCTACGCGCGGTTTTTGCCCCGTTTAATACGACTGCGCGCGTCGAAGCGCCGTTCGCAAAGCAGTTCTTCGACTACGGGTTCATCGGCGGTGCATTGGTTCTCGCGTTCGTGCTGTTCGGCATTTCGATCACCGCAGTCTGGCTATCAGGCGTGCATGTCTTGACGATCACTGGTCTGATGACGGGCTCGACGCTGGGCCAAGCGATCACCGTCCTCAATGCGAATGCATCAGCGCCGGGTGGTGCACGCGTCAAGATCGTGGTCTGGCTGCTGGTGGGGATTGTCGGTGCATTTCTGGTCGGTCAGGCCCTCGAAGCGATCCTCAAGACCTGGGTGCAGCGTAAGGCGTTACAGAAAAACCCCGCGGCGATCTGGCACCGTGCGCTTGCGATCGGTCTTCTGGTCGTCGTCGGCGGCGCATTGATCTACGCGATGGCGGTAGCCAAGTTTCCAAAGGGCTCGATGGGCTGGCCCGGCGTGGGCTTGCTGATCGGAATCTTTCTCGCGTTTCAGATCGGGTACGCATTGCTCATCGGTTTCATCGTCGGATTCTTCGGCGACGTGCAGATCTACACGACGCGCGATGAAAACGATGCCAGGTTCTACGGTATGCGCGACGCCATTATGGACACCGCCGTGACGGCGATCATGCGAGCGGTCACGCCGGAGCGCAACGGCGGGTACGACTACGACCGTGTGATCGTGCTTTCGCATAGCCTGGGTGGAACAATAGCCACCGACGCAATCACACGGTTGAAGCAAGCCTGCGAGCAGGGCGCGCTCGATCCCGATCGATTCGCGCTGGTTCGCGCCTTTGCCATGCTCGGGTCGTCGCTCGAAAAGACGCGTTATTTTTTCGACGTGGGAGGGGACACGACGCCGTCGATGTCCTACGAAGAATGGCGCGGCAAGGCATTCGAAAAGCTCTTTGGTAGCGACGAATCGCTTCTCACCAAGAAGGCCGGTTCGCGTATCTTTTGGGCAAACTATTGGTACTTCCAAGATCCGATCTGCAACGAAATTCGTTCGTACAAAGACGTGTGCCGCAACGAGCGAGGGAGCCGGCACGTCTCGCTCCTGCACCCGCTCATTCACTCGGACTACTTAGACGATCCGTGGGTGTGGTACTCATCCAAGGACGGCTCGCATCTGGGGTTACTGGATATCATCGCACCAAGTGCGTAGGGAAGTCTTGATTTAATCCGGATTGAGGAAGCGAAGTCCGAAGTTTACTAATGGGTAAGTGAGGACTGAGCTGACGAAGAGACGGGCTAAATCAGGCTTCCCTAGAAGCCGCGGATGCGCTTGCGCAGCCACTGCTTGTGCTGATCGGCGACGCGCGTCCATAGGGCTTCGCTGCGATCGATCTGCAGCGCAAAGTGGTCGCGCAAGATGCGTTCGAACGATGCATGTGAGGAGGCGGATTCTTCATTCATGTGCGCGGGCAAGAAGACACGCAGCGCGGCATTGGTCAGCGTGGTCATCCCGTTTTCGGTTAATTGCGCGCACACGAGCGTCTGTACGAACGGCGATTCGCTCGTGGTTGCGAGGCTGCGATTTGCGGCCTCGATCGTTGCGAGATCGATGGGCTCGGTCGTGAAGTCGTAGGTTGCGCCGTTCTCGCGGTGATTGTAGAAACGCCAGTAGTTTCCATGGCAAGTCAGCTTGAAGTCGAAGCGCCCATCGTTGAACGGGCCCTCGCGCAGCGGTGTCGGGATGAGGAAGCCGTTGCCGAAACCGACATCGGCAAGATACGGTTCGTCGAGATGCGCCAAGAGTGCAAGATGGTTAATCGGCGCGCCCTCCACGTGCTTGCTGCGATTGACGGTCGCACCGATGAGATCGACACGCAGGCCGATCTGCCGGACTACCCATGCGAAGAGCAGATTATGCTCGAAGCACCAGCCTCCGCGTTCGCGGACGATGAGCTTTTCGAAAATGTCGTCCAGCTCGAGCGAGGGAACCAGGCCGAGCTGAACGTCGATGTTCTCGAACGGAATCGCCAACAGATGTGCGCGATGGAGATTGTGCAGCGTCTGCCGCGTCGGTGAGAGCGGACCGCCGTACTTGATTCGCCGCAAGTAGCGATGGAGTTTGAGGGACACGGAGATCCTTAGTGCGGAACGGCGATCGTGTAGGCTCCGCCACTGCCGAGGAAGAGGGGCGGTGCCACCGAGCCGTCGCGATTGATGCGCACCAGGGCGTTACCGCGATGCAAGATGACGAGCGCCGCGCTGCCGTCGTGCAGCCATTCGACGTCGAACGGCTGTCCGCCCACGGTAAGGTTGGGCTCTGCTGTATTGGTTTGCAGATCGATCGGCGTCAGCGTCGTACTCGCATAGTTCGTCACGTAGGCGAGCGTGCCGCTTGGATTGACGCAGACGTACATCGGTTCAACCCCGACCGGCACGCGTGCGATAGCGCGATTCGTCGCAAGGTCGATGATGCTGAGGTCATTTCCGCCATTGTCGACGACATAGACCTTACGACCGTCAGGCGAAAGCGCGATCCCGGTCGGCCGTTCACCAACTGCGATCGGCGCGAGCAGCGTCCGCGCATTGGCATCGACAACAGCTATTGCGTTCGAACCTTGCGTCGTCACATAGAGGCGCGTGCCATCACGTGCGATTGCGATATAGCGCGGGTTGGTGCCGACGTCGAGTGCTTTACCCGCTTTGAGCGTCCGCACGTCGATGGGTTGAATCGTACCGTCGTCGTAATTCGCGACCCAGACGGTTGCGCCGTCCGGCGCAATGGCAATGCCGTTGGGCGAGCTGCCGACCGCGATTTCCGCGACCACCTTGCTCTGCACGGTGTCGATCACGCTGATCGTCTTGGCGCCGCGATCGGCAACGAAGTACAGGTGGCCATCGAGGGAGAGCACGCCGTCGCGCGGCTCGTCCTTGACCGCAATCGGCGTCCCGAGCGCGCCGGTGCGCGGGTCGTACGGCATCACCGTGTCGTTGAAGCGGTTCGCGATCCAGGCGAGCGGCAGTTGCTCGCCACTGTGCGCGGCTCGAACGTTTGCAATCGCGGGCTCGACGTGCGCGCCGTTGTCGTCGACGGCCGTGACGTGCACGTTGTAGAGGCCGCTTGCTGCGGCCGCGACCGTCAATGCGACGGTTTGCGCGCCGTTCGGCGCAAGGTGCAGCACGCCGGCGGACGGCGCGACCGTGAACCCGGACTGCTCGGGAATCGACCAGGTCACCGTTGCCGCAGCTCTGCCGGTATTGCGGAACGTAGCGTCGATCGCGCCGTTGCTTGCGCCGGGGTCCAATTGCACCGTATCGTGCGGGACGTCGATGCGGACCGCGGTTGACGGCGGAAACGTTGCGCTGTTCGGCGCGAACGCCGGCATGGCGTCGCCGTCCGCGGCGCCCCAGGACTTGTTCGGCGTCGACGCAAGGTCGAACGCGAGGTGCACGGTGCCGCGCAACGGCAGTGCAAACCACGTGTGCTGCGTCGCGGCGCCGTTGACGCGCACGCCGGTAACGTAAGGCATCGTGGCCGATGCCGCCGGCGCATCGATCGTGATCGTCGGGCCGTTTGGCGCGTGAATCACGATGCGCGGAAAGAGCGGCGCGCCGATGTCGAGATCGCGCACGGCCGGAAACTGCGGATACAGCCCCATTGCCGTCCACACATACCACGCGCTCATCGTGCCGAGGTCGTCGTTCCCCGGGATGCCGTCGGGCGTATCCATATAAAGCGTCGTCATCACGGTGCGTACGATCGCTTGCGCGCGCCATGGTTCGCCCGCGGCGAGATAGGCCCACGGTGATCCAAGGCTGGGTTCGTTACCCATCCACGCATAGGGCTTGGTCTCATCGGCGTTGAGCTGCGAAAAGAACGTATCAAGCTTGGCGACGGTGGCGGCGCGACCGCCGATGCCGCGAACGAGATCGGGCAGATCTTGCGGAACCATCCAGGTGTACTGCGCCGCGTTGCCTTCTTGGAAACCGTTCTGGCCCGAATCGCCGATCGGCGTTTGTTCGAAGGCGCCGACCTCGTTACGCGGCGCAATCCACCCCGTCTGCGTGTCGAAGATCGTTGTCCAATTGTTTGCGCGCGGCAAGAACCGTTGATACGCGGCGGTATTTCCGATTGCGCGCGCGAAGGCGGCGATCGCAGCGTCGTCGAGCGCGTATTCGAGCGTCTCCGACGCGCCGTTGGGAACCGGCGAAACCGAGGTCGTGTAGCGGTTGGGGATGTACCCGCGCTGCTGATAGTCCACGGATTGCGGCCGCTCGAGATACCAGCCGTACCCGGGAGCGCTCGTCGTATCGGTCGCGCCCTTGATCATGCCTGCGAGCGCGCCTTGCACGTCGAAATCGCGCGCGCCGAATGCGAAGCCGCCGGCGATCACCGGATCGACCGAGTCGCCGCCCATGACGCTGCTCGGCTGATTGACGACCGGCCAACGCGGAAGCCACCCGCTGGTGTGATAGGCGTCGACAAGCGATTGCTCCATGTCGCTCACGCGATCGGGCACGAGCAAGGCGATCAATGGGATCTCGGTGCGGTAGATATCCCAATCCGAATAGTTCGCGTACTCTGCGTGGCCTGCGCGTAGGGTACGGACGTTGCCGTCGAACCCGCGATATCGCCCGTCGGCGTCGCTGATCAGGTTGGGGTGCAGCATCGTGTGATAGAGCGCGGTGTAGAATTGGCGCGCTTGGTCGCGAGTGCCGCCGCTGATCTCGACGCGCGACAGGATCTGCTGCCACGCGCCGAGCGCCGCATTGCGCACAGCGTTAATGTCCCAGCTCTTCGCTTCGGCCGCGAGATTGTTGGCGGCGCCCTGCGCATCGACGAACGAGATCGCGACTTGGACGCGCACGGTCGCGTTGTGCGTCGTGTCGAAGCGTGCCCAGGCGCCTGCGTGCGGGCCATGTCCGCCGCCCAAGACGTTGGCGTCAGCAAACGGCCGATCGAAGCGCGCGATGAAGTACACCGTGTAGCGATCGGGCATGCCGCAGAAGAAGCCGCTCGAGGCAGAGCCCGCGATCTCGTTCGTGCCGACGATGCGCGCCGATGCGTCGGTGACACCCGCCTGATTCGAGGCGGCGTTGATCATGACGTACGATGCGGTGTTTGCCGGAAACGTAAAGACGCCGAGGCCGGTGCGGTCCGTCGCGCTCAACTCCGTGCGAATCGTGGGCGAGCCGACGTTGACCGCGTAATAGCCGGGCGCGGCAACCTCGCCGGCATGTGCGAACGGCTGCTGCGTCGCGAGGTCGAGTTGCTTCGGGCCGACGACCGGCAGCATTGCGAAATCGCCGAAGACGTTGCATCCCGGTCCGCTCAAATGCGTGAGGCTAAAACCCGTGATCGCCTTGTCGGTATATTCGTACCCGCCTCCCGCGTTTTGCGACGGCGTATCGGGGCTCCACTGCAGCATTCCAAATGGCATGTCGGCGCCGGGAAAGGTGTCGATCGGGCCGCCGATTTGTGTTCCCGACGTACCGACGAACGGATCGACGAGCGCGGATGCTGCCGCCGCGAGCACGACCGATGCCAGAAACGGAATCATCCGATGAACGCGTCGACTTCGATTTCGACCAGTAGCTCGGGTGAGATCAGCCTTCGAACCTCGACCATCGTCGCGGCCGGGCGGACATCGGCAAAGGCTTCGTGATGCGCCTTGGCGATCAGTTCCCAATCATCGATGTTGACCACGTACATCCGCGTGCGCACGACGTCGTCGAGTGAGGCGCCGGCCTCTTCGAGCGCTTGCTCGATCCGGGCAATTGCGCCTTTGGCCTGCAGATATGCATCGGGACCATCGCTGGTCGTCCCCGACACGAAGACGAAATCGCCGATTCGCACCGCGCGCGCGTAGCCGACCCGCGCCTCCCACACGCTCCCGCTCTCGATGTGGCGGCGGCGTATCGACATTACAAGGCCTTGACCGCTGCGGTGAGCCCATCGACCGACGCTTTCGCATCGCCGAACAGCATCGCCGTGTTGGGTAACTCGTAAAGCGGATTGTCGATGCCGGCAAAGCCCGAACGCATCGAGCGCTTGAGCACGATGACGTTTCCAGCCTTGTCGACGTCGAGAATCGGCATCCCGTAGATCGGCGAACTCGTCACGTTGCGCGCAGCCGGATTGGTGACGTCGTTCGCACCGATCACCAGCGCGACGTCGGTGGTCGGAAATTCGTTGTTG
>Ga0302180_10004463_pt1 | contig 10383 bp, 11 predicted proteins | sample I_Palsa_E3_2_FD_200575 | JGI IMG/M metagenome (GOLD analysis project Ga0302180, IMG submission 200575) | Peat permafrost microbial communities from Stordalen Mire near Abisko, Sweden - I_Palsa_E3_2 | ecosystem: Environmental > Terrestrial > Soil > Palsa > Peat permafrost | place: Sweden... | reverse complement strand
TTCTTGCCTCGGGTCATTTTCCTCGAGGTATCTACGAAAACGCTCAATATCGTCAGCGATAGACTGAAGTGGTACATCCTGTAACCCGCGGCGATCCCAGCGCTCTACAACAACACGCTTACCCTCGAGGAATAAATAGTGTCCGACATCGGAAGACCATGCCAAGTCGCGGCCCGTCCGGAGCGTCGGTGGCGTCAATGCGAGACAGAAGTTTCCCCTGTCGCCATTTAGCATGACAAACTCACCGGAGCGGCTCTCGGCATAAAGGGGGACGGGTAAGAGCCCCAGCTGCTTCGCCCAACTGCGTTCCGACGACAGCTCGTCTAGAATCATCTGTTGCACTACCTATTCGCTCCGTAAGTTCTTCTTTGCGATCGAACCCTGAGACTGCGACCGGCGGGCACGGTCCCAATAGGGACTGTGGCATTTGGGACATACGACCGGGAACGGTCGATCTCGCTTGGGCCATGCATGATTGCATCGATTGCAGAGCCAGCCCGGAATCATTGTCTGCGGCACGATCATTGTAAGTGTAACACTTTTCTACATCACTGAAACTTAAGTTATAAATCATCATATAGAGGATCCCAGAATGGTACGTTCTACGAACGTATGTTTGCGCTTGACGGAGGCAGCAGGGTGGCACAACCAGTGCGCGCAGCGGCCGCTCAGCTGATCAGGCGTAGCGAGGGTCGCGGAAGTCAGGTGACATAGTCCATCGGCTCCTCGACTACGGCGCTTCGCGCTTACGCTTGAGATGGAAAAAGAAAAGGCCCCGCGTTAGCGGGGCCTCCCGATTTCCACCACCCTTCGACAAGCTCAGGGTGACAGATTCCGCTCGCGGCGACATCGCGCCGCGAAACGGATGCTACATCATGTCGTAGCCGCCCATGCCGCCACCGCCGGGCATTGCCGGAGCATTGGATTTGGGTTCGGGCTTGTCGGCGATCAGCGTTTCCGTCGTCAGGATCAGCGCGCCAATCGATGCCGCGTTTTGCAGCGCCGAACGCGTGACCTTGAACGGCTCCACGATGCCGGCTTTGAACATGTCGACGATGTCGCCCGTCATTGCATCGAACCCGAACGGCGAGTTCTTCTGCTTGACGTTGTTGACTTCGACCGAACCTTCGTAGCCCGCGTTGTACGCGATCTGACGAAGCGGCTCTTCGAGCGCCTTCTTGACGATCTCGATACCAATCTTCTCATCCGCCCACGTGTTCGCGTGGCCGTTGCTCTTCGGCGCCTTCTCGATATACTTGTCGATCGCTTTGACCGCATGCACGAGCGAGGCACCGCCTCCGGGGATCATGCCTTCCTGAACGGCGGCACGGGTTGCCGAAAGCGCATCTTCGATGCGATGCTTCTTCTCTTTGAGTTCGGTTTCGGTCGCGGCACCGACTTGGATCACCGCAACGCCGCCCGAGAGCTTCGCAAGACGTTCTTGCAGCTTCTCGCGATCGAAGTCCGAATCGGTGTCCTCGATCTGCTTCTTGATCATCTCGATGCGGCCCTTGATGTCGGCCGGCTTGCCCGCGCCATCGACGATGGTGGTTTCTTCCTTCGTCACGGTCACGCGCTTGGCTTGACCGAGCTGATCCGGGGTCACCTTGTCGAGCTTGAGGCCGAGCTCTTCCGAGATCACCGTCGCGCCCGTGAGCGTGGCGATGTCCTTGAGCATCTCTTTGCGGCGGTCGCCGAAGCCCGGCGCCTTGACCGCAACCGACGTGAACGTTCCACGCAGCTTATTCACCACGAGCGTCGCGAGGGCTTCGCCTTCGACGTCTTCGCTAATGATCAGCAGCGGACGCTGCACTTGGACAACCTTCTCGAGCAGCGGCAGAATGTCGGCGATCGCCGAGATCTTGCGCTCCGTCACGAGAATGTACGGATTGTCGAGCACGGATTCCATGCGCTCGCTGTCGGTCACCATGTACGGCGAGATGTAGCCCTTGTCGAACTGCATGCCGTCTTTGGTCTCGACTTCGGTCTTGAGCGTGCGCGATTCCTCAACGGTGATCACGCCGTCTTTGCCGACCTTCTCCATCGCCTCGGCGATGAAATCACCGATCTCTTTGTCGTTGGCCGAGATCGACGCGACTTGCGCGATCTTCTCTTTGGTGTCGACCTTTTGCAGGTTGTTGCCAGAACCCATCTCGTCGACCGCGACTTGCACGGCCTTCTCGATGCCGCGCTTGATCAACAGCGGGTTCGACCCGGCGGTAACATTGCGCAGACCTTCGCGGATGATCGCTTGCGCGAGCACCGTCGCGGTGGTCGTGCCGTCGCCGGCGATGTCGTTGGTCTTCGACGCGACTTCTTTCACGAGCTGTGCGCCCATGTTTTCGAACGAGTCGCCGAGTTCGATCTCCTTGGCAATGGTGACGCCGTCGTTGGTGATCGTCGGCGAACCAAACTTCTTGTCGAGTACGACATTGCGGCCCTTGGGTCCAAGGGTCACTTTCACCGCATCGGCAAGCAGATTGGCGCCACGCTCTAGCGCGCGACGCGCGTTTTCATCAAATACGATTTGCTTTGCAGCCATGATTTAGCTAGTTGCTCCCTTTGACGCCAGCCGGCACTTTGTCGACGGTGGCGAGAACGTCTTTTTCAGATACAATGAGGAATTCTTTGCCGTCGATCTTCACTTCAGAGCCGGAATACTTCGAGTAGATCACTCGATCGCCGACCTTGACGGACATCGGAAGCGTCTTGCCCTCGTCGGTCACGCGGCCGGTTCCGACCGCACGGACGAGGCCCTCTTGCGGCTTTTCCTTAGCGGTGTCGGGCAAAAAAATGCCGCCCGAGCTCTTGTCGTTTTGCTCGACATGCTCGATGACCACGCGATCGGCCAAAGGCTTGAGATTCACGGAGACCTCCAGAATTTGTGGGTTTCAATACTTTTGGCACTCGCAGCAAAGGAGTGCCAGCCCCGAGATTTTAGCAGACGGGGTCGAGGAGTGCAAGCGTCCTTTGACGCTTTCCGAGGGGGAAAACTTTACGAAGTGAGGGCCGAGAGGGCGCCGGAGGCGGCAAAAAAGGCCAGCGCCAGCGAGGCGGCAGCGACCAAGAGGAAGAGCCTGGCGCCCAAACTGCGGACCGCGATGGCCACCAGGGCGGCGCCCAGGCACAGCACGGCGACCGAAGTCACCAGTAAACCCGGGGCGGCGGTGTGCTCGAGTTGCGACCACAGGCCGAAGGCGACGCCTGTCCCGGTAAGGATAGCAAGCGCGATGGTCGAGACCCGAATGACCAAGTTGGACGCTGCCTGCGTCGACCGTTCTCCGAACAACATGATGGAGCTATGCTACCCAGCTAATCTGAAAAAGCGCTCGGGTTTTGCTGGGGCGAGAAAAATTTAATCAACGCTCGCGCGCGCTTGCAAAATCGGGAGTGCGATATTTCCGCCAAGGCTCGCTCGCTACCTCGACGAATCGTGCGCGCATGGCAACCATCGTTCGCCTCAATTGGGGCCGCATCATCATGCAAGCGCTTAGCGCCGGCATCGTGGGCGGCATCGTCATCGACCTCTACCTCTATCTCACGACGATCTTGCCGGTCCACGGCAGCATCGTCGCGATGTTGCAGTGGGTCGCGTCGGCCGCGATCGGCCCGCTCGCACTCACCAACACGTCGTACGCGTGGCTGGGCCTGGTCGTGCACTTCATCGTCAGCATCGGCTGGGCCGGCGGCTATGCGTACTTCGCGCAAACGCAGAACTTTGTCAACACGCGCTGGTTCATCTCGGGATTGATGTACGGGCTGATCGTGTATGTGTTCATGCAGGCGCTCTTGCTCGGTGCTCGCGCCTTCGTCTTTCCGCCGACGCCGACCGCACTTCTCAATGCGGTGCTCGCGCACATGCTCTTCTTCGGCGTGCCGGTCGCGTATGTCGTCGCGCGCCTGGATGCGGTTCAAAGATCATGATCGAACCTTGGCTGTCGGTCCGGCATAGCGCGCGAGCGCTCGATTTCTACAAAACGGCGTTCGGCGCGCTCGAACTGTATCGTTTGGACGGCGGCGACAAGGGCGTCGTTGCGCGACTCTCTGCCGGCGGCGGGCAGTTCTGGCTCAGCGAGGAATCGCCGGAACACGGGAACGTCAGTCCCGAATCCGGCGGCGGATGCGCGGTCCGTATGATCCTCAGCGTCCGGGATCCGGATGCCGTTTTCGCGCGAGCGCTCGCTGCAGGTGCATCCGAAGTCCACCCCGTTAGTGAGGGGCATGGCTGGCGCATGGGACGCGTGGTTGATCCCTTCGGTCATCACTGGGAGATCGGTCGCGAACTTTAGATGATCGGTACGCTTCGCATCTCGACCGAGGCGCTGCGCGAGAACGCGCGCCTTCTGCGTGAATTGGTCGGCGCGCCGCACGCAGCATTTGTCGTTAAAGGCAATGCCTACGGACACGGGATGGTCGAAACCGCGCTTGCGATCGAAGGCCTCGCCGCAAAGCTGTGCGTGTATGCAATCGACGAAGCGCTCGAGCTGCGCGACGGGGGCATTACCGCGCCGATTCTGATTCTTGGCCCGGTTCCGCCCGACCGTCTAGACGAGGCGATGACAAGCGATGCCGAAATTGCGCTCTGGGATACGAAAAGCTTCGTGCGCGACCTCAGCGCTGCCGCGCTTCGTGCGCAAAAGCGCGCGCGCGTGCACGTAAAGATCAACACCGGACTCAACCGGCTCGGCCTGCAGCCCGGCGATCTTCCCGATGCGGTCGAATCGTACGGCCGCGTCAACGCGATTGAAATCGCCGGCGTGTTCTCGCATCTCGCCGCAGCCGAGGAGCTCGACTCGCCCTTTACCATGCTGCAGCTCGAACGCTTTAACGAAGCCTATAATCATGCCGAGCCGCTCTTTGCAGCGCGCGGATTCAGACCGGTACGGCACATCGCCGCCTCCGCCGCGGCGATGCTCTGGCCGCAAACGCGGCTCGATCTCTCGCGCTTCGGCATCGCGCTCTACGGATTGTGGCCGTCGGCGGCGACGCGCGAAGCGATGAACGGCGGAAAGTTACCGCTGCAACCTGCGCTCTCGTACATGACCGAACTCGTCGTGGTGCGCACGATCGAGGCGGGTGAACCCGTCGGGTACGGTACGACGTTTCACGCGCCGCACCAAATGCAGATCGGCGTTGTGCCACTCGGGTATGCCGACGGCATCCCGCGCGCCCTTTCGAATAAGGGTTCGGTCTTGATCGACGGCGAGCGCGCATCGATCATCGGGCGCGTCGCCATGAACATGTTTTTCGTCGATCTGACCCACGCGCCGGGTGCGCACGTTAGTTCAACCGTCACCCTCATCGGACGCGATGGCGATCAGGAACTCAGCGTTGATGACTGGGCAATTTGGGCGGACTCGATCAATTATGAAATCGTCACGCGGCTGCCGGTCACGCTGCCGCGCGAGTACGCCTAGTACCGGAAAATGATGACGCAACGGGTTGCGGCGTTTTCGATGTTCGTTGCGTTGGCCGCATGCGGCGGTGGGAATTTCACGCCTGCGCCAACACCGACGCCCTCGCCGGAGTTCTACGCGTGCTTCTTTTCCGGCGCCGTTCCACCGTCTACTCTTACCTCACCGATTCCGGGCGCAACCGGCGTGCCCGACTCGACGCCGGCCCTGCTCTTTTCAAACGCCCTTGAGACCCCGTACGGGCGGCCCACGATCAACGTCACTTTCGGATCGCAGGGCTTTTATTATACGGATATTGTTAGCGCGACTGCGAGCGGCTACAGCGTTGCCTTGCCCGCGCTCATGCCGGACACGACATACACGGTCTATGCTCTTTTCAACGTCCCGTCCGGCGACGGTTCATGCCCCACGTTCCCGGTCGAAGAAGGGACGTTCACGACGCAATGAGCATGGCATCCGACAACAAACGTATTCTGCAAGCTGCCTTTGCGGCGCTCGAGACCGGCGATGGCAAGCCGTTCCTCGATTGCATGGCTGACGACTTCTCCTGGACGATCATCGGCACGACACCGTGGTCGCGAACCTATTCCGGGAAAGCGGCGGTGCAGCGTGAACTGTTTCGCCCGCTGTTCGCGCAATTTGCCGATCGCTACACGAATCGTGCGCTACGCTTTATCGCCGAGGACGATTACGTCGTCGTGGAGTGTCGCGGGCAGTCGACGACTAAATCGGGGCACGCATACAACAACAGCTACTGCTACGTGTGCCGCTTCGCAAATGGTCAAATGGTCGAGCTGACGGAATACCTAGACACGGCGCTCGTCGAGAAGGCGCTCACGCCCCCTTAGCCGACGGCGGCGATGGCGTCGACGAGTTTAATCGTCCCTTTGTAGATCGCACTCGCGACGATGCACGAATCGACCGCCGGCGGCGCCTGCGCTTTGAGCGCGCGCAGATCGTCGATCGTGCGCGCACCACCGTTCGCCGTCACCAACACGTCGGCGGCATGCGCGACTTCGGTCAGCGCCTCGATGTCGTAGCCCTCGCCCATGCCGTCTCGGCGAATCTCGGTAAAGATGATCCGCTTGATGCCCCACATCGCCACGCGTTTCACGAGCGCGTCGCGATCGACCGGCGTATGTTCTTGCCATCCGTGCGTCGCCACGTGTTTGCCGCGCGCGTCGATACCCGCGATGACGCGTTCGCCGAAGCGGCCAATAATCGCGCGCGTTGCGCGCTCGTCATCGACCAGCATCGTGCCAAGCACGATCTCCGAAACGCCCGCATCGATGCGCTGTTGCGCCTTATCGACGGTGCGAATGCCGCCGCCGACTTGCACCGGCACGTCAACCGCTTTTACGATCGCGCTCACCACGCTCATGTTGTCACCGTGCCCAAAGGCGGCGTCGAGATCAACGACGTGTAAGCGCCGCGCGCCTTGCGCTACGAACGCTTTGGCCTGCTCGAGCGGATCGTCGGCATACACCGTCGACGTCGAAATATCGCCTCGCTCCATGCGAATGCATTTCCCGCCGCGCAGATCGAGCGCCGGGACGACAATCATCCGCGCTGGTCGATCGGCACGAATGGTCCCGGCGCCGGTCCGCTGTACGTCGCTTGAGGACGAATCAACCGGTTGTCGTGCAGCTGCTCGAGAATATGCGCGGCCCAGCCGGCGATGCGGCCGCACGCGAAAAGACAGGTGAATTCATCGCCCGGTATGCCCAGATCGGCCAACACGGGCGCGGTGTAAAAATCGACATTGGCATAGATCTTGCGATCGGGATGCTCGTCAGCCAGGATGCGCTGGCTCTGGTTCTCGAGCTCGCGCGCGATCGGATACCACTTGCTGCCGCTTTGCGACGAGAGTTCTTGGGCGATCGCTTCGAGATGTTTGGCGCGCGGATCGCGCACGCGATACTCACGATGGCCCATCCCCATGATGCGGTTGCCCTTGGCGATCTCATCGTGCACGAACTTCTCGGCCTTTTCGGGCGCGCCGATCGCGACGAGATTCGTATACGTCGCGCTCGCCGCACCGCCGTGCAAATCGCCCGTGAGCGTCGCGATGGCCGACGTCACGCTTGCGTAGATGTCAGCACGGGTCGATGCGGTCACGCGCGCGGAAAAGGTCGACGCATTGTACGAATGGTCGGCCAGCAGCACGAGATAGGTGTCGATCGCGCTTTCCTCGATCTTCGAGGGCACTTTACCAGTACGCATATAGAGGAAGTTGGCCGCGTGCGAGAGGTCGGTGCGCGGTTCGATCGGGCCCAGACCGCGACGAATGCGATCCCACGCCGCGAGGATGGTGGTCATCTTCGCAATGAGTTCGATGGCGCTGTGCACGTCGGAAACGTGTTCGCCGTGATTGTTCACCGGCACGAAGAGCGCGAGGCCGCTGACGATCGTGCGCATCACATCCATCGGCCACGCGGTCTTAGGTACGGATTGCATCGCTGCGATAAGGGGCTCGGGCAGGGCGTGCCGCGAGGCGAGCTCGCGTTTGAACGCGGCAAGCTCCTTCGCATTGGGCAAGTGGCCGAAGAGCAGCAAATGCGAGACTTCTTCGAAGCTGACATTCGGCGCGAGATCGTCGATATCGTAGCCGCGGTACGTCAGACGTCCGATCTGGCCTTCAACATTACTTAAAACCGTCGATCCAACGACGACACCCTCGAGACCGCGATCGACAACCAAACCTGTAGACATAATAAGGGGGATTTTGAGGGTCCGGGCTACCCCGCCTGCCGACAAAAGTCTACCTTACGAGACATTGACGCGCTTGCCACCCAGGAGCGTGAGTGCCGGTGCCTTCTCCATTACCAAAATGTCGCGCGTGGGGTCACCATTGAAGGCGACCACGTCGGCCCGTTTTCCCGGGGCGAGCTTGCCGCGGTCGCTGACGCCGATCAGCTCGGCCGCACCCGACGTCGCCGAGCGCAGCACGTCCGTTGGGCGCATGCCCATGTGGACGAGCAAGGCGAAATCCTTGTTGTTTTCTTGGTGCGGGAAGACGCCGGCATCGGTGCCGTAGACGATGGTCACGCTCGACGCAATCGCGCGCTGCATGCCTTCGTTACGTATCGTCGCCGCGTACTGTGCTTTTTGCACAGAGCCCGCCGGAATGTGCATCGGATTGCCCGGCACCAGAATCGAATCGAGCGCCCAGATCGTCGGCACGAGCGCCGTGCCGCGCTGCTGCATGTTCTTCAGCGTTGCTTCGCTCACGCCGGTGCAGTGCTCGACCGAATGCACGCCGCCCTCGACCGCGATCGAGATGCCCTTATCGCCATGACAGTGCGCCGCAACCTTGCGGTTGAATTTCGTCGATTCGTCGACCACCGCTTGAATCTCGTCGAGATTCATCTGCGGAACGTCCCACACGTCGCCGTAACTCAACACGCCGCCGGTCGCGAGAATCTTCACGAGGTCCGTGTGGCGCTTGACGTGTTGACGCACCACTTCGCGGAAACCGTAGGGCCCGTAGGAGACGCCCGTCTCGATCGTCGTTTCTTCCGTGACAAACTCGGGAAGGTCGTTGGTATCGCCGTGACCGCCGGTGATCGAGAGCGCCGGCCCTGCGGCAAAAATCTGCGGTCCGGTGTAAACGCCTTCGTTGATCGCGTCGCGCACCGCGAGATCGACGCCCCAGCCGCCGCCGACATCGCGCAGCGTGGTAAACCCGTTAGCCAACATCTTCTGTGCGTTACGCATGCCGTAGATCGCCGCTTCACCCACGTTGTCTTCGGCACGACCCGGGCTCACCAAGTAGTGCGACGTCACGATGAACGGCGCAACGTGCGTGTGGCAGTCGATCAAGCCCGGCATCAGCGTCGCATCGCCCAAATCGATCACATGCGCATCGGCACCAGCGTCGCCGGCACTCATCGAGACGATGCGATCGCCTTTGATCACCAGCAGGCCAGGTGCGTGCATTGTCACGCCGTCGAACATCCGCGCCGATTTCAGCACGGTCACATCGCTTGCCGCGGCACGCGCTCGCCACGGAATCAGCGTCGCGGCAGTCGCAGCCGCGGCACCCGCTATAAACGAGCGGCGCCCGAGCGACAGTTTCGCCGCATCAAAGGCACGCTGTGAAAACCCGCTATGCGGGCAACGGCAATCGAAGTGATCCACTAAGCTACGTCCCTTACGTCACGACGCGCGAGCGCGTAGCCCACGAGCCGATCGACTAATGCTTCGTATGAAATTCCCACGGCCGCACATGCATCGGGCACGAGGCTCGTCGCGGTGAGACCAGGCAACGTATTTATCTCTAAAATCTGCGGACGGCCCTCCTTCGTCACGATGAAATCGGTCCGCGAGTAGTCGCGCAGCCCAAGCAGGCGATGCACCGAGAGCGCGATCATCTGCAGGCGCGCGGCCAAGTCTTCGTCGATCTTGGCCGGCACGATGTGGGTGCTGCCGCCCGGCGCATATTTGGCGTCAAAGGTGTAGAATTCGTCGGCATTTGGAATGATTTCAATGACTGGAAGCGCTTCTTCACCGAGAATCGCGACCGTAAATTCGCGCCCGTCGAGATACTCCTCGGCCATGATCTGCGAATAGGTCTTGGCTGCCGAAAGCATGGCACTCGTCCATTGCTCGTGCGTCTTCACGATCACGACGCCCAGCGCACTTCCTTCAAAGCGCGGTTTAATAACGAGCGGCAGATCCAGCGAACCGGGCAAGAGCGGCAGCGTGCCGCCCGAGAGATCGAACACATCCCACGCCGCCGTCGGCAGTCCTTCGGCCGCAAGCAGCTTCTTGGTGAGGTGTTTGTCCATCGCGAGCGCCGCCGCTTCGACGCCGCTGCCGGTGTAGGGGATGGCGAGAAAATCGAGCAGCGCTTGCACATGTCCGTCTTCGCCGCCTGGACCATGCAGCGCGTTGAACACCACGTCGGGCGCAATCTCGCGAATCGCATCAATGAACCGCTGATCGTAATCCAGCGATTGCGCATCGT
>Ga0302180_10004456_pt1 | contig 10393 bp, 7 predicted proteins | sample I_Palsa_E3_2_FD_200575 | JGI IMG/M metagenome (GOLD analysis project Ga0302180, IMG submission 200575) | Peat permafrost microbial communities from Stordalen Mire near Abisko, Sweden - I_Palsa_E3_2 | ecosystem: Environmental > Terrestrial > Soil > Palsa > Peat permafrost | place: Sweden: Abisko... | reverse complement strand
ACGCTCGAAGAGGTGATGGGCGATATGCACGCTCCGGTGCTCGGCTCCATCGTACTTGCCTCCGCCACTTCCTGGATCGTGCTGCACCTGTTGCTGGGCGACGAACCGCTGTTCCACGTGCCCGCCTATCAATTGGTCCATCCGCTGGAATTCCTGGTTTACGCCGTGCTCGGCCTGGTGGGCGGCCTGGTCTCGGTTGCGTTCGTCAAATTGCTGCTGTGGCAGCGAAAATACTTTCTCAGGCTGCCCAAATTCACGCTATGGTGGCAGCCGGCCGTGGGAGGGCTGACGGTCGGCATCCTGGGATGGTTTTTCCCGGATGTGCTGGGGGTGGGCTACAACTTCGTCGGCCAGGCCCTGAACGGGGGAATGGCGGTCCGCATCATGGCGCTGCTGGTCCTGCTGAAGGTGGTGGCGACGTCGACCTGCTATGCGTCCGGCAACGCCGGCGGTATTTTCGGTCCCAGCTTGTTCATCGGCGCGATGTTGGGGGGCGCGGTGGGGGGCGTGGCGCACCTCCTGTTGCCCGACTACACGGGCAGCGTGGGAGCCTATGCACTGGTCGGCATGGGCACGGCCTTCGCCGGAATCGTGCGCGTGCCCATGACCTCGGTCATCATGATTTTCGAGACCACCCGCGACTACTCCATCATCGTGCCGCTGATGATTTCGAATTTGATCAGCTATTTCATTTCCAGCCGTCTGCAGGAAGAGTCGATTTACGAGGCCCTCTTGCATCAGGACGGTATCCACCTGCCTTCAGGCGCCAATGCCCGCGAGGCGCTGCTCATGGTGGGCCAGGCTTTCCGCCAGGCGCCGGAGTCGCTGCCCACTACCCTGCGCGCCAGCGAAGCGGCGACCGTTGTAAAACGGGAAACCGGCGCCTGGCCGGTGGTCGATCAAACCGGGCTATGCGGCATGTTGCGGATCGAGCAACTGGACCGGGCGATCGATGCAGGCCAGGGCGAGCGAACGTTGGGCCAGCTCGTTCCGGCGCCCCGTCCGGACGGGCTTGGTGCGCAAGACTTCCCGCATCTGCACGCGGACCACTCGCTCGATTTCGCGATGCGGCGCCTGGCGGAGACGGGTCTTAAGGTTCTGCCGGTGGTCAGCCGCACGAATATCCGGGAGCTGAAAGGCACCATCTCCATGCAGGACATTCTGGCGGCATACGCGATGGGAAAAGTGGAGCAGGAAGCCCAGCCCGCACTACCGCAGGGCAGGCCGGCGGCCCTTCTGGCGGGCGTGCTGGCGGTGCTGATCGGGCTTGCCGCGGTGGGCGGTCTGCTGAGCTATTATTACCGCACAGAGCGCGCCGGCCGAGCGCAGCATTATTACGAGTTGGGCAATCAATTCCTGCAGAAGGACCTGTATGACGAAGCTATAGAACAGTACCGGGACGCGTTATCCATATCGCATAGCAGCCGGAACCGGTTGGCGCTGGCGCTCGCCCTGATGAAAGCGGGCCATCCGGATGAAGCCACGATTTATCTGAAGGATTTATTGGGCAGCGACCCTGGCAACGCCGAGGCGAATCTCGGGATGGCCCGCGTCGCCGCGCAGGAAGGGCGAATCGACGACGCGGTGGGCTACTATCACCACGCGATCTATGGCGCCTGGCCCGCCAACGCCCCGGCGCGGCGCTTTCAGGCGCGCATCGAGCTGATCCAGGCGCTCGGCAAAGTGGACCGGCGGCAGCAGGCCCGAGCGGAACTGATCTCGATGCTGGCGGCCATGCCCGCCGACTTGGCAGCGAAGAGGCAGGTGGCTCCGCTGGCGCTGGCGTATGGGCTGCCCAAGGACGCCGCCAATCTGTTCCAGGATCTGACCGGGCAAGATGCGCAGGATGAGCAAGCATGGGCTGGCCTGGGTGAAGCGGAATATGCGTTGGCCGACTATGCGGCGGCGCAGGCTGCGCTTGGCGCCGCGCTAAGGTTGAACCGTAACGATACGGCGGTGCAGAAGCGGCTGGATGCGGCCACCGAGATCCTGGCGCTCGACCCGTTGCGGCGCGGGCTGGGCGAGCGGGATCGATTTCAGCGCAGCCAGGCGGTGCTCTCCGCAGTTCTCGATGTGCTGGATAACTGTTCCCCAGCCAGCCTACCGGCTTATCTGAAGGAACAGATGGAGGCTGCGCGGAGATTGTTGGTGAAGGGCCGGGGGCCGGCATCCTACGACGACGCGATGGATAACAATACTTCGGTCGCCGAGCAACTCTGGACGGCTGGGACCAAAGCGTGCAGCTCGATGCCGCCGCCAGACGCGCCCTTAAGCAGGATTATGGCCCGGCTAATAGCGCGGTGAGCTGGATTTATGAGAATCGGGAGGATGTGGTAGAATCCAAGTGCAGCCCCGTGTTAAGGTTTCCAAAACCTGTAACTAAGCGGCTGGTCGTTGCGTCGAAGGCTGTGAACGGCCCTCCGACGCCACGGAGGCGCTTGGGGACACGATGTCGGAGAACATGGAGAGCACCCCGTTACCGGAAGACAATAACGCACCGAAGTACGATCCCAGCGAGCACCTGGACAGGTTGCTGGCGCCGCAAGTGGAGACGCCCTGGTTCAAGTCCCTGTACGAAAGTATTCGGGAAATCATTCATCCCACACCTTTGCCGCCTCTTCAGGTGACTTCCAAGCCGCTCGCGGTCAAGGACATCTGGGGCCTCTATGGACGGAAGAAGCAGTCCGGCGCCTACTCGCTGGCGATCCACGTAACGGTCATCGTGCTGCTGTTCACATTGGCCTCGAGCAAAGCCGTGCAGCAGGCGGCCAAAGACGTGACCTCGATTATCATGCCGACGGACCTGGCTGAGTATCAGCCCAAAGCCGGACCTCAAAAGGCATCCGGTGGCGGCGGTGGTGGTGGCGACCGTTCTCCCCTGCCGGCCGCCAAGGGTAGGCTGCCGAAGATTGCGCCGCGCCAGTTCACGCCTCCTGTGCAGGTGTTCAATAATCTGAATCCAAAGCTGCCGATGGAACCGACCATCATCGCGCCGCCGGATGTAAACATACCGAACAATAATATGGCCCAATATGGCGATCCGCTCGCCAAGATTGGTCCCCCCTCGAATGGTCCCGGCTCCGGTGGCGGCATCGGGTCCGGTTCCGGCGGCGGCGTCGGCCCCGGCAAGGGTGGAGGGTATGGTCCCGGCGAAGGCGGCGGTTTTGGCGGCGGCGTTTTCCGCGTCGGCGGCGGCGTTACGGCGCCCGTTCCGCTGTACCGGCCTGAGCCCGAATACTCCGAAGAAGCGCGCAAAGCCAAGTATCAGGGCACCGTGGTTTTGTACGTCGAAGTGGACGCCAGCGGCAAACCGAGAAACCTGAAGGTGATGCGCAGCCTGGGGCTCGGCCTGGACGAAAAGGCCATCGAAGCCGTGGAAAAGTGGAAGTTCCGCCCTGGCTATAAAGATGGCAAGCCCGTCACCGTGGCCGCCACCGTTGAAGTGAATTTCCGGCTTCTATAGGTACGGGCGGCTACTGTTTGGCGCCCGTCCACGTCCCTTCGCCCAGATCGCCGATTTCGACCTTTCCTTTCATCTTCTTGTCGCTCTCGATCGTTCCGGTATAGTGCGCCACGCCGCTTTGCCCGGAGTACGAGAAATCGAATTTGAAATCGATCTGGTCTCCTTTCACCGTGCCGGTCAGGTCCGCTTTACCGAGCAGACCGTTGTACGTGCCGGTAAGCTTCTCGCCATCCTGCCTGAAGACGAACGACGGACTGCCGCTTCCCGCGGCGGTTTCCACGCTGAACTCCCAGTTGCCCGAGATATCGTGGGCCAGCAGAGGCATGCACGCCAGGCCGGCCAGTAGTGTGATCAGCAGCAATCTCGACATGCGGTAGAGCATACCACAACAGTGAGGCGCCTCTGGATCCTGCAGGTGTCCAAACTGCTTTTGTCCCTCTTTTCAGGTTTCTTGCGCTTTCCATAATGAGCATCGTCGCGAACGTCGGTTTCATAGCGGCGAATCGGCTCAGGGAGAACCAGGATGAAGCGATTAGGGAACTGGATTTGGGCCACTGTAATTTTATTGGTTGGGCTGCAGCTTGGGCGGGCTGCAGGGGGGCGGGCTGCCGATTCGATATCGGTCAAGAACGTCGAAGCGGCGGCAGCCAAGTTTAGCAACGCTACGCCAAAGGGCATCACCTTTGCCAATGAGAAGGAGATTCCATGGGAGCAGATTGTCAGCGTGACGATCAAATGCGCCATTGTCATAAAAGCCAAAAACCGCCCAGTGATGGTCCTGCCGGCTCCGGTCGGGATTACCGTGTCGGGTACCGGACCGGGCGCGAGCCTCGTAATAACTGGCGTGCCGGCGCCCATTCAGTTGACCGATCTATTGACCATTGAACCGAAGATGCCCTGGATGCTTCAAGTGAGCCCGAAGGCGACCCTCACCAGCAGCACGCAGACGCAACGCACCTACGGAGGCAATCTGATCTTCGAAGTCACTCGAAGCCCGGATGGCGCTGCGTTCCAGCACCAAGTGACTTTGCTGAACCTGGACGCAAACTCGAGCTTCACAGCCAAGCCGGGTGCGTCTCCGGTACACATGCACAGGTATGACGGCCAGTTCAGCGAACGCCTGTACCTTCTCCGCCGTCTATATGTCGCAGCCAACGCCGAAGGTTATCACAACAGTTCGCTGAATCTGTATCTACAGCAATCTTACGGCGGCGGTGTCTACGGCCCGGTCGTCGACGGCGATAAAAGTCAGCTGGACTTCGGGGTAGACATGCGGTACTTCGCCGAGCATTTCTACGGAGCAGTGCCAGGTGTTAGCTTCCCAGGCGTGCTGCCGCGCGAGGACTATAGCATCACGCTGGGGAAGATAAAAGGTCTGCCCGTAGTGCTTGGAGAAAGCGCCCGGTACATGCGCCCGATTCAGGTTGATAAAGCGTGGCAGGCCAATGGCGGGATCAATCTTAGCGTGCCCTTTACGTCGACGGCTAAGTTCACGGTGAGCTGGTTCGACGATTATCTCGAGAATGCGCCGAATGCCCGCAAAAACTACTCCACTACGACCGTCGGCATTACCCTGTCGTTGGCAGGAGTGCGATGATTGCCGCCTAGCAAGTGTGTAGAGGCGACCTGGTGTTTGTTTCAATTTCAAAAATCCAAAAAATCAAGGAGAAGACGAATATGTTAAATAAGTGGTTGAGTGTACTTCACACACGGCTCGCGAAAATCGAGGCCGCGCCTGCCGATTCCGGCCGAGGGGCCTGTATGCTGCCCGATCCGAACGGCGGACCGCCGATCTGCGAACAGTTGGACCAGACGACTTGCAAGAACCTCGGCGGTACGTTTGTCGGAGGGGATTGCTGATCGCCGCGTCCCTCAGAAAACCGGACGGGCCAGCGGCTAACACCTTGGCCCGCCCGTTCCACACTTACTGCGCGCCGGCAGCGCCCCCCTGGATCCCGATGCCTTCACCTGACACCACCAGTTCCACGCGGCGATTCTGCTGCCTTCCAGCGGCATTGTCGTTGGATGCCACCGGGTCGGATTTACCCAGCCCGACCGACGTAATGTTTGCGGCCGCCACTCCCTGCTCCGTCAAGAAGTCGCGGACGGCGTCCGCGCGATTCTGCGAAAGCTTAAGGTTGTAGTCGTCGCCGCCCACACTATCGGTGTGGCCTTCGAGTTGAAGTTTCAATCCCGGATACGCCAGAAGAATTCCGGATACTTTGGCCATCTTCTCCCTCGCGCCTGGCTTCAACGTGTACTTGTTGAAATCGAACAGCACGTCGTTGATGTTCACGATCAGGCCGCGGGCCGTTTCGCGCGTTTCCAGTATGGCGTTCAACTGCGCCCTGAGACGTTCGCGAATCTGGTTCTTCTCGGCTTCGGCCTGCTGGCGCTGAGAATCCGCTTGCGCGGCGGCTTGCCGGGCGCTTGCGGCCTCCGCTTCAGCCTGTTGCTGTTGTTGCACGGCGGCGGCGCGGGCGGCATCCGCGGCAGCTTTATCCTGGGATGCCTGGGCGGATGCGGCTTGCGCATCGCGTTGCGCGGCTTGCGCGGCGGCTTGCGCCTGCACGGCGGCGGCGCGTTGCGCTTCGGCGGCCTGCGCGGCGGCTTGCGCCTGCTCGGCGGCCGCGCGCTGTTGCGCCAACTGCTCTTCCTTCATGCGGCGCTCATTGGCTAATTGCTCCTCTTCGATCTTCTTGTAAGTAATGATGCGCGCGTCTTCCGCCATCTGGGCCGCTTCGCGCGCGTTCGTCTCCACGGGCTTCCCGCCGTGGCCACTCATGAAATCCTCGGCATTCTGTAGCGCTAGGGTAGCTTTCTGGAAAGTATCGGCGGCATATCGGTCCGCGCCCGCCAGCCGCGCAATCTCCACCGCATTCTCCGCCTCGGCGAGTTGCAGCGGTCCCTTGGGCTTGATTTTTACGGGTTGATATGCCCCGCGGTTCAGTACGTACTGGCCGCGTTTCAGCAATTCGTATTTGGCCTCCACCCGCTCGATGGTGCCGGTGGTGTCGTTACGGACGAAATTCTCCATTACCACCACATCGCTCGGCTGCGTGACCGCGAAGTAGGGCTCCGCCGTCACGATCAGGCCAAACACCTGTAGCGAACTGGTCGCCAGCAGGCTGCTGTGATCCCCGCTCAACGCGAGCTCACCCAGATTCTGGGCGCGCCCTTCGGGCGTGATGGCCCACAGCACATAAGTAAGATACTCGGGACCGAACTGGTTGGCGGGCGTGAGGTGGTTGACGTGGACGTCAATCTTGGTCGATCCCATCTGGCTATCGACTCTGGCTTCCCCGCGTGCCGACGGCAGCAATTCCGTTCCGCGAAAATCGATTTGCGTCGTCCCGCTGCGATGATGGTAGTTGATCGCACTGATCGTGCGGGAAACCACGGTGACCCGGAAAATAGGCATAGGCTGACCCGTCTCGGACGGGGTCAGCGCGGGCTGCTGGGTGGGGTTGGGCGCCTGCGCGTATAATGCCGCCAGGGCCACAAGAAACAATACTGTGGCTTTCATAACGTTCAATTCGAACCTCCGAGGGAGCTTCAGCAATCGCCGCGCCTTTGTGCGCCGGATCACGGTGGGGCGGGCTTTCCGCGCGCCGCGGGCATCGTGGAGACTGATTCCGGGAGGGCCCGCCCACGCGTCTGAATCGGACATTGCAGCTGTCGGGATCCGCCGCAGTAGGCGCCTTCGCCGACTTCTACATTTTGGGCGATGCCTATAGCTATGCGCATCGTATGCGCGGGCCTTATCCGTTCAACGCGGTGGCGCTATGGTGGGCGGTAGCGGCTCTGGTGGCCGTTCCCTTCGTCCTCAATTTCGGCGCCAGGCGCACACTGCAGATCTCGGCGACGGTCTGGGCGGGCCTGGCGATTGCGCACACCATTCTGCTGATCGTGGAGATCTCCGCGGATCCCACCTCCCATAATCTCTGGCCATTCGAGTACATCCGGCTGTCTCTGTGGGCGGTTCCTGCGCTGCTAAGCGCCGCGGTTGGCCGGTTCGCCGGGACAACCTGTTTAGCCCTCGTCGCCAGTAGATCCGTTCCCCGGAATCTTGTAGACTGAAGCAACCGGCACATATGTCGCCGGGCCGGGCGGGAAGAGATTGTCCGCGAGTAGATTCCCCTTCGAAATTCAAGCCGAATGCCCGGTCACCCGCGCGCGCGCCGGCTTGCTCGAAACCCCCCACGGCATCGTCGAAACCCCCGTGTTCATGCCCGTCGGCACACAAGCCACGGTGAAAGGACTGTCGCCGCGGGAACTGGCCGGCGACCTGGATGTCCGCATCCTGCTCGCCAACACCTATCATCTTTACCTGCGGCCCGGCCCGGACCTCATCCGCGCCATGGGTGGCCTGCACCGTTTCATGTCGTGGCCGCGCGCCATCCTGACCGATTCCGGCGGATTCCAGGTCTTCAGCCTCAGCGGACTGCGCAAAATCACCGAGGAGGGCGTGGTCTTTCAATCCCACCTGAACGGCGATACACACAAGTTCACGCCTGAATCCACCGTGGAAACCCAGCTGGCATTCGGCAGCGACATCCTAATGGTACTAGACGAGTGTCCCGAGTACCCCGTCAGCCACCAGTACGCGCGCACGTCGATGGAGCGCACGGTACGATGGGCGCGCACCGCCCACGCGTATTTTGAAAAACGCCGCGCGGAGCTGCCTACCCGCCATGCCCTGTTTCCGATCGTGCAGGGCTCCATGTTTGCGGATCTGCGGCGCGAATGCGCCAGCCGGTTGGTGGAGCTCGAGGCAGATGGCTATGCCATCGGGGGGCTCTCTGTGGGCGAGCCTCGCCCCTTGAGCCTCGAAATGGTGGAGATCTCGGAAGCCCTGCTGCCGCGCGCGCGGCCGCGCTATGCCATGGGGGTAGGCATGCCGGATGAGCTGCCGGAATACGTGGCGCGCGGCGTGGACATGATGGATTGCGTGCTGCCTTCCCGCAATGCCCGCAACGGCTGCCTGTTCACCTCCCAGGGCGCCGTGCGCATCAAGCAGGCGCGCTATAGGGGCGACGCCCGGCCGCTCGACCCGCGATGCGGGTGCTATACTTGTGCGAGCTTCTCCCGCGCCTATCTCCGCCATCTTTTTCAGGCGGGAGAGATCCTGTACGCCGCGCTGGCGACGCTGCACAATGTCAAGCGCTACCTTGACATCATGCGTGAGATCAGGCACGCTATACTATCGGGTAGATATCCTGAATATTTGCGAACCGTACGCTCCGCGCCGGTTGAAATCGAGTAGTTTGCCAACGTGGTCCTAAATCTGATTCTCCAATCGTCGCCCTCAGGCAGCTCCCTGCTGGGCTTCCTCCCCATTCTCCTGATCTTTGGAATCTTCTACTTTCTCCTGTTCCTTCCCATGCAGCGCCAGAAGAAGACCCAGGCGAAGATGTTGAGCTCGTTGCAGAACGGGCAGACTGTGCTTACCAGCGGCGGCATAGTCGGAACTATCATTTCGATCGGCGACGACGAGACGCTGGTGCTGCGCGTAAAGCCCGACAATATCAAGCTGCAGGTCGCCCGTAGCGCGGTATCCAACCTGGTGACGGGCGAAGGTAAGAAATAAACAGCGGGAAATAAACGGTAGGACAATATTTTACAGAGCGTTTAGTTAGGCAAGGCAACATCGTCATGCGAAAAAATGTAACCGGTAGGACCATCGTCATCGTGGTGACGATCCTGGTATGCGTGTTCGGCATCGTCGGCTTCCCCAAGTCGGGCGCCGGTTTGGTGGAGAATCTGAAACACAACATCCGGCTGGGGCTGGATCTCAAGGGCGGCAGCCACCTGGTGTTGCAAGTCCACGTGCAGGACGCCATCAAGACGGAGGCCGATGGGGCTATCGAGCGCATGAAAGACGAGATGCGCAAGCAAAACATCGGTTACGCCGGCATCGACCGCAACGACCCGGCTACCGTGGAGGACGCCGACAAGATCGAGATCGATGTGAAAGGGGTGCCGCCGCTCAACACCACCGCGTTCCGCAACCTGATCGCGGAGCATTTCAGCCAGTGGACCCTCACCCCCGTCAACGCTACCGATTACCGTTTGAATATGCGGCCCTCCGAGCTGGTCACGCTGAAGCGCGACACGGTGGAGCGCTCCTTGCAGACCATCAGCAACCGCATCAATCAGCTGGGCCTGACGGAGCCGACCGTCCAGCAGTACGGCCAGGCCGGCACGGACTACGAGATCCTGGTGGAACTTCCCGGCGTTGACGATCCGGCGCGCGTAAGGGAAATCATGCAGACCACCGCGCAACTGGAAATCGATGCGGTGAAGGGCGATCATCCCTACGCCAGCCGTGAGGCGGGCCTGGCGGACAAAGGCGGCATCCTGCCGCTGGGTACCAAGCTGGTCAAGCAGCGGCCCACTCCCGACGGGCGCGAAGAGTGGTACCTGCTGTCCAAGTCGCCCGTGATTCGCGGCACCGATCTGCGCAATGCCCGTGCTGGGCAGGACGACATGCGCAAGTGGGACGCGCAGTTCACCCTCAGCCCGGATGCCGGCAAGCGCTTTGGCAAGTTTACGGAGTCCAATATCGGAAACTATCTGGCCGTGGTGATGGACAACCAGATCTACAGCGTGGCGGTGATCAAGGGGCGCATCGAGGATAGCGGCCAGATCGAGAACATCGGCACCGAGCAGGAGGCCTCCGACCTGGCGCTGGTATTGCGCGCCGGCGCGCTGCCGGCCACCATCCAGATCCAATACGAAAATTCCGTAGGTCCCTCCCTGGGCGCCGATTCGATTCACGCGGGCATCGTGGCCGGTTTGGCTGGGCTCGTGGCGGTGATCGTGGTGATGCTGGTCTATTACAAGCGCGCCGGCGTGAACGCGGTGCTGGCGCTTTTCCTGAACACGGTGATCCTGATTGCGGCCCTGTCGTACTTCAAGGCCGTGCTC
>Ga0302180_10004453_pt1 | contig 10396 bp, 9 predicted proteins | sample I_Palsa_E3_2_FD_200575 | JGI IMG/M metagenome (GOLD analysis project Ga0302180, IMG submission 200575) | Peat permafrost microbial communities from Stordalen Mire near Abisko, Sweden - I_Palsa_E3_2 | ecosystem: Environmental > Terrestrial > Soil > Palsa > Peat permafrost | place: Sweden: Abisko... | reverse complement strand
GAGAGCAACCATGAACAGGCCCGAAGGGACGGCTGAGAATTTCCCAGGACGCTAGTCCTGGGTACACTTGCGGATTGTGCATCCTCGCGTGGACACGTCAAGCTCCTCATAGATCCCAGGACTGACGTCCTGGGAAATTCTCAGCCGTCCCTGGCGGGACTGTTGCCGGTTGTCATCCCTACCCAGGACTAGCGTCCTGGGCTACTCTCAGCCGTCCCTTCGGGACTGGAAATCCGGAACGAAGCGTAGAAGCGTATTGGAGGGATCCGCGGCTCTTTCGGTACTGACACACCCTCTTTAGCACGACGTATTCTCAATCGCACAGCAGGCGCATCAGGTGCAGGTAGCGTTTTGCCTGGCCGACATCGCGCATGATCTGCTCCTTTAAAAGCTCCGGAGAGGGCCAACGCCGCTCCTCGCGAAGGCGGCGGTGAAATAGCAGCCTCAACGGTGTCTCGTCCTCAAGCGTCATGGGACGAAAATTGAGCAGGTGTGACTCCACTGCAAAAGAATCTGCCCCGAAGGTCGGCCTGTTGCCGACATTGGTCACCGCATCAAACCACTCGCCATCAACACGCAACTGCGTGACATAAACTCCGTTCGGCGGCAACAATTCCCGATACGGCGCCAGGTTGATCGTCGGAACGGTGAGCGTAGAACCAATTCCGCGTCCATGAGCCGGCGTCGAGTCGATAAAGAAACCGTGCCCCAGCAGCGCGCGGGCAGTGCGAATGTCTCCTCGAGAAAGCAACTCCCTGATCTTGCTGCTCGAACACGTCAAACCTCGCACCTGGCAGGCGTCATGAATGACCACTTGAAACCCAAGACCACGCCCCAGTTCACCCAGTTCAGCAATGCCACCTTCCGCGCGGTAGCCAAAGCGAAAGTTGGTTCCTTCATGAACCTCAACTGCGCCCAGCGCATCGTGAACAATCGCAGTGACAAACTCCGCAGCGCGCATGCGAGACAGCTCCGCGGTGAAGGGAAGCACCAGCACGGCATCCACCCCGGTGCCCGCCAGCAACTCCAGTCGCGTCTCCAGCGGCGTAATCAACCTGGGGCACGTTTCCGGACGCAAAAACCGCAAGGGGTGAGGATCAAAGGTAACTGCAACGGAACGCAGCGATCGCGCCTCGGCGCTCTGCTTGACTCGTTCAAGAATGAACCGATGGCCAACATGGACACCATCAAAGTTCCCAATACTCACCACCGTGGGCCCTAGCCGCGGGGGTATCTCACCGAGATTGCGGAAGACGTCCATATCAAATCTCGAAGGGAATACGCAGCCCATCGTAGGCGAGCTGCATGTTCGGCGGAAGCTCGTTGTTGGTTTCCAGGTGGGGCAAATCGTGAGACATGTGGGTAAAGAACGCGCGCCTGGGTTGCAGCCGGCGCACGAATCCGATCGCCTGGTCCAGCGTTGCATGGCTGGAGTGGGGCGATTTACGTAAGGCGTCGATGATCACCACATCGAGGTTCTCGAGCAACGCAAGGCTGCCCTCCGGGATATCGTTCATATCGGTCAGGTAAGCGGCATTGCCAAAGCGGAAGCCCGCGACTTCAATCCTGCCGTGGGTCAGCGGGACACGGTGGAAGACCGCTCCCTCGACTTCGACCGACGGGCCCAAACGGTGCATCTCCACCCGGGCACGGGTCGGATACCAGGCATGGGTATCGAAGGTGTAGTCAAAAATACGTTCAATGACCGTCGCCGCGGCATCATCGGCATACAACGGGATATTGCCTTTGTGCTTAAAGCTCAGTGGCCGCAAATCGTCCAGCCCCAGGATGTGATCGGCATGCGAATGCGTATAGAGCACCGCGTCGACGTGATCGATCCCTTCCCGCAGGGCCTGCATACGAAAATCGGGGCCGGTATCGATTAAGACCAGGTGTCCGTCCCAACTAACAGCAATCGACGGTCGCGTGCGGCGATCCCTGGGGTCAACAGAAGTGCAGACCCGGCAGGTGCAGCCAAGTGTCGGCACACCCATGGAGGTTCCACTGCCAAGAATGGTGATCTCTGCTGGACGGATGAAAGACGCTCCCTACAGCGTTAGTGCGGTTTCTTCGGCTGGGGCGGGCGCTGGGCGGAATTGGCAATCGCATTCGTGATCTCGAGAAACGACATCCGCAGATCGAAGAGCGCATTTTGCAACAAGCGCTTCTCCTGCTCGTTGAGATTGCCCTTGGTCTTCTCATCCAGCACGATGAGCATGTCAATGCTTTGCCTGGCGCCGAGAATGTCGATGCGCGGCTGCTCGTTGGGAGCAGTGCCTGCACCCATTTGCACCGCTGCCGTCATGTAGAGGGATTGCACCAGGCGGTCGAAGTTCATCGCTGTAGGAGCCGGTTGGCCTGGATTCGCCTTGCGCACCATATCGTCCAGGCGGCTGGCTGAGGCCTGGTATTCCCTGCTCTGCTGCGCGGATTCGAGCGCGGTGGGCTCAGGAATGGTGTCCGCACCATCTACCTCTTCCGGTTCTTCCAGGTCGACCTGCAACCCCTGGGTGGCCTCAGCGGCTTGTGGCGCCTGCTGCGCTCGTTCGGCAACCGGCGGCGGCGGAGGAGTAGGTTCGCTTGCGGTGCTTTCGCCGTCGCGCAACTCGCCCTCGGCGGTAAACTTGCGGCGGTCGGTAACTGTGAACTGCGGTTCTTTCTCACGCATGAATTTTTCCCATCGATTTTGTGATGCTGCCTGGAATTGAGTGACTACTCTTCCGGCAGGTTAGGTTGAGGACCGGGTGACGGTGGGTGGCGAACTCAGCGGGATGGCCACTCCTCCCTCATAGGTGATCTCCTGATTACGTTCCGCCGCTTCGACCCGTATAAACCCAAGCGCCAGCACTTGCGGGAGGCCGGCGACGCTGGTAATCCGGCCCACTGCCTGATCACCGCTGTGCAGTTCCAAAGGCAAATGGCCGGGCAACGCGCCTTCTAATGCAAATTGCCGAAACTGCCGATTTACCTTCCCACGGGAACGAATGCGCTCCACAATTTCCTGCCCCAGGTAGCAACCTTTGCTGAAGTTAAGCGCGCGCGTCTGGGCGGTTTCCTGCGGCAGATCACGATCGTTCAGGTCGATACCGTACAAAGGAATTGCCTCCAGCACCCGCAAAGCTTCCATGGCTTCCAAACCGCAAGCAGTAGCTCCGGCAGCCTGGAGCGTCTCCCACACCGCGAGTACTTGATCAGGCTCGAACCACAACTCATAGTGCGGCACGACGCCTTTTCGTATCTCGATGAGAGTGCAGGGGACCTCGCCGATCTTTACGCTGGTCAAGCAAGCGTTTTCGAGAGCAGAAGTTGAAGGCGTTACGCCCAGGGTTGCCAGCACCTGGGCCGCGATCGGTCCAGCCAGCGATAAGGATGTCCATTGCCGGCTAACGTCAGCCAGCTCCACGTCGTCCATTATTACGAAGTGATCGAGGTGCCGTATCAGCGTAGGGACCTGGTCGATACTGGTATCCAGCAACAAATCGCCGGCGCGCCGGTAAACGTAGCAATCACCCTGAATCCGTCCCTGGACGCTCAGCAGAAAGCTGTAATTTCCTTGTCCTTCCGGAAGCGATTGCACTGCGTTCGACACCATGCCGTTGAGCCAGCGCAGGCGATCGCCGCCGTTCACCAGAATTTTGCCTCGCCAACCCAGGTCGCTGACCCCGGCGGAGTGGAGAAGGGAATCAAGCTCTGCCGAAAAACCGTTGAATGCGGCAGGCGTCTGCGCACCGCAATGCAGCTTCAGAGCGGGCAGCGAACCCAGCGCCGCGCTCAGAGCAGTTGGTCCGGTCTCCAGGGTCAGTTCCGGGGGATTCGTAGCAGAAAGCACAATAAAATTATAGCCTTGCAGTAGAGCAAGCGCGGCGAAGCCCGGAAAAGGTCGAAGAATGAAGCTTATCGGCGGTAAATTGTGCGGTTCCGTGGCAGCGGCGTGCCTGCTGACTTTTTCCATTTGGAGCGTCGCCCAGGACGCAACGGCGCAAAAGGACACCAAGATTACTCCGGAGCAGAAAAAAGAGCTTTTCCGCTCCTTGAACCAGATACTTTCCTTTGCCAGTGACGACAGCCAACTGCAGATAAAGCATGAGGTAAAGAAGCGGCTCATCACTCGCGAGGAAGTAGAAAAGTACATTTTGGATAAATTTAAGGAAGACAAGGACGCCAAGCGCATGCAGCGGGAAGAGATCGTGCTCAAGAAGTTTGGCCTTCTTGACCGCGATTTCCAGCTACAGCCCTTCCTGGTGAGTCTTTTGAAGGAGCAGATCCTCGGCTACTACGACAACAAGACCAAGACGGTGAATTTGCTGGACTGGGCTTCGCCTGAAGAGCAAAAGCCTGTCATGGCCCATGAGCTGACGCACGCCTTGCAGGACCAGCATACGGATCTGGAGAAATTTGAGCCTGAAGACCCGGACACTACGCCCAAAAATGTCGCTGAGGATAACGAACGGCTGGCGATCGATGAGCGGGATAACGCCCGCGATGCGGTGCTTGAGGGGCAGGCGATGGTCGTTTATCTCGACTACACACTTAAGCCTAAGGGCAAGAGTCTGCTCACCTTGCCAGACGTGATGCGAACCCCCAGTGAGGACCTGGAGAGTTCGGGGAGCTCGCCCATCATGGACCGGGCGCCTCTTCTCTTACAGCAATCGATGCTTTTTCCTTATCGTGATGGTCTGGGCTTTGAGCAAAGACTGTTGAAGGATAAAGGCGCGCAATATGCTTTTGCCGGAGTGCTCGATAAACCGCCCTCCAGCAGCTACGAAATCATGAACCCTACCGCCTACGAACGAGGGGCAACGGTTCCTCTGCTGCAGATGCCCGACGTCCATTCTCTTCTCGATGCCGACTACGAGCCTTATGACATCGGTGTAATGGGTGAGCTGGATGTGCGTATTTTGACGGAGCTCTTTGGTGGTCCGGAGGTGGCCGCGATTCTCACCCCGCAATGGAGAGGCGGTCTCTACTACGCGGTACAGAGCCGTAAGGCGGTCACCCCAGCGCAACAGGCTGCTACCTCGTCGGTTGCACTGCTGTATCTTTCCGCCTGGCGGACGGAAGGTGCGGCCAAGGAATTCGCCAAGGTCTATGCCCGGGAATTAAGCAAGAAATACTCTGGCGTGCTTCGTGATTCCGCCGAGGAAACAAGTTCGGATGAGCAGGTTTACAACGCGAGTGAAGGACCGGTGTTGATCGTTCAACAAGGCAAGCAGGTATTTGTGAGCGAGAGCTTCGACATGACGACAGCGCGCAAGCTGCAATTCCTGTTCTTCGGCGCCCAAAAGAGCGGTGAAACGCAGCAGGCCAGGCAAGGTGACGAACTCACCACGCACCTGACCAAGCTGATGGCCAGCTGCGGCATGATGAAAGCCACCCTGCGCCACTAGGTTTCCCCCTCCCGTGGGAGTAAAGACAGCCTCCTGGGGGAGAAAAGAGGTCGCATGGGGGAGTTAAGAGCCTCTTTGCGACCAGCACAAAAAACTGCAGCCAGCACAAAACTGCTGCCAGCACAAAATAAGTGGGTGGCCCAGGTCTCGCTTTTGAGACCTGGGTGTTCCGGTAAGACCGATTTCTGAGGATAAACCCAGGTCTCAAAATCGAGACCTGGGCCACCCACTTATCAAAGGGGTGAAATCGATGCCCCGGCATCAAGCGGTATACTTAACTAATCTCAGCGTTCGGAGCCGGTTTGCAGCAGGCGGAAATTGGAATCATCGGCGGGAGCGGGCTCTACAGCATGCCCGGCCTGAGCAATCCTCAAGAGGTTGCGGTCAGCACGCCCTTTGGCGATCCCTCAGATATATTTGTCACCGGCGAACTGGAAGGGCGGCATGTGGCCTTCCTGGCACGCCACGGCCGCGGTCATCGTTTCCTTCCCAGCGAACTGAACTTCCGCGCTAACATCTTCGCCATGAAAAAACTTGGCGTGGAGCGGATCATCTCCGTCTCCGCCGTCGGCTCGCTCAAACTGGAGCATAAGCCGACCGAGTTTGTTATCCCCGATCAATTCATTGACCGCACCTTCCACCGCACGTCCACCTTCTTCGGCGATGGGATCGTGGGCCATGTGTCGTTTGGCGATCCGATCTGCGCCACAGTCGCCAAGGCCATCCAACAGGGTGCGGAAAGCGCCGGCGTGGTGACCAAGCAGGGCGGTGTCTACGTTTGTATGGAAGGCCCGCAGTTCTCCACCCGCGCCGAATCCAATCTCTATCGCAGTTGGGGCGCCGACATTATCGGCATGACCAACCTGCAGGAAGCCAAGCTGGCTCGTGAAGCAGAGATCTGCTACGCCACCATGGCCATGGTCACGGATTATGACTGCTGGCATGACGGGCATGAATCCGTCACCGTCGAGCAGGTCGTCGCGGTGCTGCATCAGAACTCTGCCAATGCCGCCACTGCCGTGCGAGCCGCGGTTGCCGCTATGCCTCGCGAGCGTGCCTGTCCCTGTGCCACAGCACTCAAGTACGCTATCCTTACCAGCCCGGCGGCGATCCCCGCGGCCACCCGCAACAAGCTGGATCTGTTGCTGGGCAAATACCATTCCTGAAGCGAAAGAAACCCATGTCCATTCTCGTCGTAGGCAGTGTTGCATTTGACAGCATCGAGACCCCAACGGGCCGGCGTAACCGTTGTCTGGGGGGCGCGGCTACTTACTTCGCCCTGTCCGCAAGTTACTTCACGGATGTGCGTGTGATCGGTGTGGTGGGCGAAGACTTCACCCCGGAACACGAGGCCGTGCTGACCCGTCGCGGAGTCGATACTCGGGGACTGGAACACACCTCGGGCAAAAGCTTTCATTGGACCGGGTCGTACGTGAAGAGCCTCAACGAAGCCCATACGATCGATACCGAGCTGAACGTCTTCGAGACGTTCGCTCCCAAGGTGCCGGCCGTCTACCAGGATAGCGAGTTCCTCTTTCTGGCCAATATCGACCCTGTGCTGCAAAAGAGCGTTCGCGAGCAGATGCCTAAGGCCCGCATGGTCTGTGGGGACACCATGAATTACTGGATCACGGGCCATCGCGACAACCTGGCGAAAGTCCTCACCGGTCTCGATGCGCTGTTGATCAACGACGGAGAAGCCAAGCTGCTGGCCGACAACAGCAACCTGGTCCTGGCCGCGCGCAAGGTTCTGTCCATGGGCCCCAAGGCTCTGATCGTCAAACACGGCGAATACGGGGCTACTGCGTTTTTTGGTGAGCACGCCTTCAGCGGAACAGGCCGCGTGTCGACGCCGTTTCGCGCTCCGGCTTGGCCTCTGGAGGAGGTGGTGGATCCCACCGGCGCCGGCGATTCCTTTGCCGGCGGCTTCTTCGGCTATCTTGCCTCGAAGCCCGAGGTCAATCTCAAGAACTTCAAGCACGCTATGTTCTACGGTGGCGTGATGGGCTCCTTCGCGGTCGAGCGTTTCGGGACAGAACGGATGCAATCGCTCACACGAGAGGAGATCGACCAGCGTTTCGCTCTCTTCCGTGAGCTTTCCCATCTTGACTGAAGAACAGGAAGCGCTCCGGCGGGAAACTCTGCTGGTGGCCTGGGCGGCTCTGGCACTGGCCCTGGTGGCCCTCGCCTACTGTGTGCGCCATGGCTCACTGCTGCTTTACGGCGACGCCGTGGCCCACCTGCATATTGCCCGCCGGGTCTTCGATTCCCTGACGCCCGGCTATCGGCAGCTGGGTTCCGTATGGCTGCCTTTGCCCCACATTCTTCTTCTGCCCTTTGTCTGGAATATGGCATGGTGGCGGAGTGGTCTGGCGGGGGCCTGCCTTTCTATCCCCAGCTATGTGCTGGGCTGCGCCGGTATCTACCGCCTGGCGCGCATGTGGTTGCCCATGTCTGCCGCGCTCGTGGCCGTCGCCTTCTACGGGTTAAATCCGGGATTGCTGTATATGGCTACCACGGCCATGACCGAACCACTCTTTTTGGCAGAGATCATCTGGGCGGTGCTGTTGATGGTTGAGTTTCAACGGACGCTCCAGGCTAAAGTCCTGATGGCTGCCGGGCTGGTTCTGGTTTGCGCCGTTTTCACTCGCTACGACGGTTGGGTCTTCGCGGCCCTGGCCTGGCTTTTTGCAACCTGGCCGCTGTTGCGCGCCCGCCTGCCGTGGCGGGGATCCGTAGCCGGCGCGTGGGTGTTGTTCACGGCGATGTTGATTGCCGCTCCCTCGTTATGGCTGGCCTACAACGCAAAGCAGTTTGGCGACCCGCTGGACTTTGTCCGGGGGCCTTATTCGGCTCGCGCGATTGAAGCCCGAACCACCCCTCCCGGTTCTTCGCCTCGTCCGGGTATCCACAACATGCACGACTCCGCGTTCTATTTTCTTAAGGCCGCGGAACTGGGCGCGGCTCCGGTTCCCCTAGGGAAGCTGCTTTGCTGGCTCAGCGCCGCGGGCACGCTGGCGGCATTATGGGCGTTCCGCCGCCGGCAAATCTGGCCATTGCTGCTGTTATGGCTGCCGTTGCCGTTCTATGCCTACTCGGTCGCTTATGGTTCGGTGCCTATCTTTATTCCGGTGTGGCGGCCGTATTCCTGGTACAACACGCGGTATGGCATGGAGCTATTGCCGGCGTTCGCATTGTTTCTGGGGTGCTTGCTAGCGGTGGTGTTCTCGCGCAAGCCTAACGTGATGCGTTACGCGGCGCCCGCGGCCTTGTTGTTGGTGGTAGCCAACAGCGTCGTGCTCTTACGCGCCAGCCCCCTTGTGTTTCAGGAGGCTATGGTCAATGCGCGAAGCCGTGTGGCTTTTGAAACCGCGCTGGCTAAGGCCCTGAACAACCTGCCTGCGCAGGGACTTATCCTGATGGCCGTTTCCAGTGATGTAGGCGCGATGCAGCAGGCCGGCATCCCGCTGCATCGCACGATTAACGAAGGTGACTATCTCACCTGGCAGCGGGCTCTGAAAGATCCGGCGCGAGCCGCCTCGGCTGTGGTTGCGGTGGACGGCGATGTGGTTGCGCAAGCCGTGCTGACCCATCCTCAAGGCTTACAACTGGTCAACGTAGTCTGCTCGACGGGCAAGCCCTGTGCCCGCATCTACCGCTCGCAGCCCTACCCAAAGCACGGGTGAGACCCCAGCTGCTTCGGAGCGTTTTCCCTAATCCGCGCGCAACAGCATAAGGGTGACATCATCGTGCTGCGGAGCATCCCCCACGAACCGGTCGAGGTCAACCATGATGCTATTCAGCATCATGGCCGGGGCCAGCATCACGCCCGAGTGCAACATGGTCATCAGGCGTCCTTCCCCGTACTCCTGCTGAAGACTGTTTTCCGCCTCAATCACACCATCGGTGAAAGTAGTAAGCCAATCGCCGGATTCGAGCGTTACTTCACCCGATTGATACGAAGCCGCTTCCATGATGCCCAGCGGTATTCCTCCTGCTTCCAGCCGCTCGATGAGGCCCGACCTGCGGCGCAGCATCGGATTGTTATGTCCCGCGTTGACATAGATCAATCGGCGCGAGCTCGGAACGAACTCGGCAACAAAGGCAGTGGTGAAGCGGCGGCCGTTCTGGCTGTTGCTGCAGGCATAGCGATTCATCCGGCCGACCAGTTCCGTCAGCGAGCCAGGCGTACTTGAGAGCGTCTTCAGGCTCGCCTGAAAGGTCGCCATCAGCATGGCTGCCGGCACACTCTTGCCGGCAACGTCGGCAATGGCAATTAGAAATGTCGATACTCCTGAACCCGAACACGGACGAGCGAACACGTCATAATAATCTCCGGCGACCGTGTTGGCCGGGCGGGTGGTAAATGCAATCTCCACGCCGGGCACATGCGGCGGGGTTGAAGGCAGCAGCCATGCCTGGATCTCTTTTGCGATCTGAAGATCGCGCTTCATCACCACTCGATCGGCGACCTCCAGGATCACCAGTGCGAACATTAGCAACCCGCCATAAAAGTGGAAATCGAGACCGAAGACTTTTACTTCGCCTGATCTGGTGCTCCAGCTCCACTCGCCGCCAGGAATGAAGATCAGAGCCAGGGCAGCGAGCAACAAAACCCGCCGGGCCGGCGTCAACTTCTCCACGATCGCCCAGAAAAACTGGCTGGCCACACCAAGAAAGTGCTTGCCCGTGGTTACTCCCGCGGCCCGGGTGGGGTCAACCTCCCCGGAGTACAGGCGATAGCTGGAGCGGGCATCGGTGCGAAACTGCGACCAGAGCTCGCTGAGTTGCATACCTTCGGTTACGCGGTCCCAGAATTGGTCGACGCGGTCCTTGAAAGCATGCTTCTCCATTTCGCCTGCTCCTTCGTTGGGGTGTTCGCGAACTCTACCCGAAGCTATCACCGATTTTAATATCGGATTTCTGCTGCGGAAGGCGGAAGCTCCGCTCCGGATTGACGGATCGCAGGCGCACTCTCTGGTCCGGAAAAGACCTTCGCTGGTTACCTC
>Ga0302180_10004450_pt1 | contig 10397 bp, 13 predicted proteins | sample I_Palsa_E3_2_FD_200575 | JGI IMG/M metagenome (GOLD analysis project Ga0302180, IMG submission 200575) | Peat permafrost microbial communities from Stordalen Mire near Abisko, Sweden - I_Palsa_E3_2 | ecosystem: Environmental > Terrestrial > Soil > Palsa > Peat permafrost | place: Sweden... | reverse complement strand
GTCAACCTTTTCGTCTCCTACTGTGTCCGAGGCGCGAAGTTCGAGCTCTGATCGACGATGCTGAGGTTTTTGCTTTGCCCGTTCACCGTCGTCATCGCAGCGTAGCTCGTGCCGTCGGGAAGCTTCGCATAACGAACCTGAATGGTGACACCGTCGGAGGGTTGGCTCAGATACGACCTAACGTTCACCGAAGAGATTGCTTTCGGGCTGTCGCTTACCGTCACCACGATCGAATCTCCCGGCTTGAAGTAATTGGAAATAACGATTGCCGAATAGCCCGGCGCTCCGGCCGCTCTAAGTGCGACTTCGCCTTGCGCGTACAGTTGCTGCACTCGCGAACCACTGAGCTGGGCGTAACTTTTGGCGAGAGCCCCGACGCTCTGAGCGTAGTCTTGATAGTCTTCCTTCACCCGGTGCTTGATGCCGTGCTGCCGTCCGCCGGTGTCGGGAGCCACGGGCTGCGAGACGAGCGTCCGCACCTGATTGCCATCCGGCCCCAACTGCACTTGGTAGATACTCTCTTGCTTGACGTTGCCGTCGACCGACACCGTCTCTTGAACCTGCCACGTGTAATGCCCAAGCTGCTGTTTGTTCACCGTCATCAGCTGCTTGGCTTGCGCGACCTTTTGCTGGAGCATCGGCGCTTGGGCCATTGCGGGCGTCGCGGTCAGCAAAGCTAGAATGATGGGAAGAGTGCGGAAATGGGTTCTCACGGCCGTCTTGAGACCTAAACTGGCTTCGATGTCGGGACCTCCAAGTCGAGAATCCATAGTGTACGCGTCCGACGAGGGCGTGGCTTCCTGGGGGTTCTCTACCCGGGAAGCGCTGTCATCTGAACGAGGACCGGCGTTTTGGCTCCGGTCACACAGATTTTGCCGCGAAGATCGGGGCCCGTCTAGCCCAAAAGTGCAAATGCGGCCGTACCGCGGCCTTCCCTTCGACCGGCCAAGCACGTCAAAGCAATATAGGCACGGTTGTTGAAGGGCCGTCAGCGTGTCTGCAGAGTTATGGAGCGCGATCGCTTCGGTTGCTACGTTCTTCGTCATAATATCGGCGACGGCGATCGCGGCGTTCGTGCAACTGCGGCATATCCGCCGGTCCACCGAGCTTACCGGCTTGTTGAGCACGTTCGAGATGTTGCAGGGACCCCTCGGTGCGCGAACTGGTGAACTCAGGCATGACCTGCCCGCGCGCATGAACGACCCTGGATACTGCGCCGGTCTCCTCATTATCCCCATCGATAGGTGCGAGCACTTACAACCACATCGGTTCGTTCGTACGCAATGGGCTGTTTGACGAGCGTATCTATCTGCAGACCGATCGGTACAACGTCACACTTTACTGGGGACTACTCCGAGACACGATCGGTCTGAGCCGGCAAAACCGGCCCTACACATTCGAGAACGGCGAATGGCTTGCAGCCTGCGCGCAGCAATGGGCCGGCGAACATCCGCAGGGGGACTACCCGGAGGACGAGCCCCGCATGATCGACGCTAGCGCGGTTTAAGGACCGGCAAGAGAAGCCGCGACGAGCTGTAGACAGTATTTACGCTCGCTTCGCGGACGGTCGTGTGCGTAAATCCGAGAAGGGCTAGCTCCGGGTGAGTTCCGTCCGCGGATGCAAGGACCAAACGAAGACGATGGCCTTCCCCGATGCTGCGAGCATTCGGCACAAGGGGAATACGATAGACGACTCGCTCTCCTGCGGGAATTGCGACCGGCTCGCGACACTCCAAGACGGGCACACCCGGCTTGCTCATTTGTTCGTTCACGCGAGAGAACGACGCGCGTAGCCACCCGGCGGTAATCGCGACGGGCTTCCCTTGCGCAGGCACGTCGAACAGTGCGGCGATCCAGCCGGTGTCGACGCCGGTGATCGTTGCGTCGAGTTCGAGCTCGATGTCGCCGGCAAAAGCCAGCGCCGCCGTCATCGGCGCCGTTTCCCAAGAGAGCACGTCGGGCAGTTCAGGAGGATCGTTGTTCTTAAGTTGTCCCGAGTCAGGCGGCAGATGGATGTAGGCCCGCGAGCCTACTGGACCTGCATCTTCTCCCAAGAGCCCATCCGCGCGCAACGCGAAGGTTGTGAGACTGCTCTCCGGCGGCGGCCACGTCGCGCAAGTCCGCCACTCATCGGATTCCGGGACGACATAGCGGATCGGTGGACCATCCATGATTCCGGTGTCGCGTCCTTTGAGCCAGTGATCGTACCAGGCGAGCACCTCGTAGTGCAGGCCTTCCCACGGCCAAGTGAGGCTACCCGGCGGCAACAGCGCTACGCGCACGTTTGGGTTATGCGTTAGTTTCTGTAAGGTGGTAAACGTCCCCGGAAGGTGCATCGGAACGTTGTCCCAGTCGCATCCAAGATATACCGGAATATCGACGTCGTGAAGTCGCGGGTTCTGATCGCGATCGTCCCAAAACGCATCCTGCAACGGATGCTCGACGCAGATCTCTTGCCAAAGCCGTCCATACGGCTCCTGAGGATAGCGCCCTTGCATGACGTCCTTGAGGACGACCATGATGGCTTCGCCGTTGACGTGGCTCAAGCGCTCGTGCACTTGCGAAAGCGTTGTAACGTCCTTGACCAACTTGAAGAATTCGTTGCGCCACATTTCCGAGGGCTTTGAAGACATGATCCCAATTGCCGAAAGCCAGGGAGAGATGAAGCCGGAACTTAGCAACCCGTTGTGCCACGCCGCGCCATAAGGATTATCGGAGACGGCGAGCGGAAATATTGCCTTCAAGTGCGGCGGCCGCTCAACCGCAGCGGCCAGCTGTGTCATCGCAAAATAGCTGATGCCGAGCATTCCGACGTTGCCGTCGCACCAGGGTTGTGCTGCGGCCCACTCAACGAGATCGTAGAGGTCGTCGCGTTCTTGCTGATCCTGAAAAGTCCAGACACCCTCCGATCCGCTGGTTCCCCGAAGGTTTACGATCAAATGAACGTAGCCGCGCGGAACAAAGAAATCCGAGCAACCGGCCTCTATCAATCCCAGCGGCAGACCGAAATCTTGGATCTGACGAGGATACGGCGAGACGGAGAGGAGCGCCGGAAACTTGCCGCCCGAGTCCGGTTGGAATTGGTCGGCGAGCAGTTTCGTGCCGTCGCGCAGCGCAATCGCGACGTCGTTTGTACGTTTGGTATTGAACTCCGCCTCGCTTAGGTTGCGGTACTCACGCCCGGTCGTTTGCAACCCGTTGAGGCGCCGCTGTCCGGGGCCGTCTCCGGATGCCTTAATCATGCTACGACCGCGATATGCGCTTTCGTTTGAGTTCGGGAGCAACTGCGGATACTGTCTTCTGGGACGCGATGAACGCATTCACCGAACGGAGGAGGCCGCCGAACTGCTCTCGCGCCACAGCGTAACATTCGCACGACGAACCCTCCAGCCCGGAACGATCCAAAATCGTGATGGTGCCGTGGCCATACTTGATGAAGCCGGCCTTTTGCAATGTCCCTGCCGCGATGGTAACGCCGGAGCGCTGGGTGCCGAGCATCATTGCCAAATACTCATGCGTAAGCGGAATCTCGTGGGAATCGACGCGGTCCTGCGTCATGAGCAACCACCGCGCACAGCGTTCGTAAACACTGTGAAGCCGATTGCACGCCGCAAGTTGGCCGAGCATATTCACGTAGGCTTGAACGTAGCGATCGAGTAGGGGCCGGAATCTCTTGTTCGTCTGAAGCGACCCAAACAGCGCCGCGCCGATCTTGATGGCTCTTCCAGGGACCTGGCAATACGACTCATTGGCACTGGTCGTTGCGCCGAGGAGCAGAGGAATGGCTGAGGTACCCTCGCGTCCGATCGTACCGACTTCGATCTGGTTCCCATCTTCCATACGCGTGACGATGGACAGAACGCAGTCGATGGGAAAGAAGACGTCCTTGATGCGCTCGTCGGCGCGATAGATCTGATGTCTAACCGGAAGATGGACGATCACACCATTCCGGACGACGGCCTCGACTTCAGCGCCTTCGAGGCCGGCGAGGATCGCGTTGAGCCGTAAGGATTCGGCCGTAACTTTGACCGGCGCTGTAGATTTCTGCGGCTTCGCTACTCGACTATTTCGTGGCACCGGCTGCTCCAGGTCGGGCGTTTCTGCCGCTATTCGACGCGCAGCGTTCCAAGACTTTGATGCTTAGATGGCGACCCCGAGCGGAATATCCACCGCGGGCCGGCCCAAGCGGTCAGCCGCCGAAAAGGCGGCCGGGGATGTGTCCAGAGCGCGCTCTAAGCTCGGAAACAACGAAAGACACTTCGAAAGCCCCGTGACTTCAAAGACGCGACGGCATTGTGATCCGTCAGGAACGACCAGGGCAAAGCTCAGGCCGTTCCGCTTCTTCGCGCGAAGTAAGACTGTGAGCCCGTTCGCGTCACAGTAGGTGCAACGCTCCAGGGAGACGATGATTCGGCGAGCTTTGCCGTCTTCGGCTAGGCGAATCGATGCCTCTAACAAGGGCGACGATGCGATGTCGAGATCGTGATCGACGTGGATGACCGTTGAAATCCCGTATTGCTCCACATGGTGCATCGGTGACATTAACTCCGTTCCAATTGTCCAAGCGCCAGTCTCGAAAAGAGTCCGACTCCACGTAACAATAGCTCAGGTTATTGCAACGGTCTGTATCAATTCACACGCTGCACTCGCGCGAGCGTCCCGTGAAACGTGCAGGCAGTCTTCAAGGTACTGGACGTCGCATCGCGCGGATCGTTTATCGCCGCGCCGCGCAAGGCTCCGGCGACACCAATTCGATGACGCCGCCGAGGACGTTCGCCGCGTCCGCAGGGAAATCGGGGCGAGCGCCACGGCACGTAGCCGTCGGGGCGAATCAGCGACGCACCCGCCGAACTCCATAGCGGCATCGTCGATAATCTGCGTAGCTCCCGCTTTGCGGAATCGCCGAAGCGTAGTAGGCCGCGCGAAGCAACGCTCCCTCCCACGACGAGCACGGGAGCCATCCTTTGCAAGGGCGTCGATATTCGGCGTTGCAATCGGACCGCCGTAGCACCCCATCTGGCCGAAACCTGTATCGTCCCGAACGATGAACAACACGTTCGGCGCCGGCTTTGCGCGGCGCGGCGCGGGCCGCGCAGGTTCCGACTGGTCAAACGTGCGCCCAATAACTCCGGAGAATGCGGAACCGGGCTTGTATTCTTTAAGCGGCATGACGCGAACTAGGGGGACCGCTCTCGGTGAGTCCTCCACCAATCGAACCTTTGGAGTTGTTCTACGGATCGCAGGTTTGACGAAACATCGTGGACGCGTATCCGTTTAGTGAGATATTGCTGGCATTCTCTCAGAAAACGCCGGCCTGGGTCCGCCGGGTGAGAAGCGCAGCGATGCGAGTTTTGGGGTATACTGTCGACATGAAACTCTTTGGCTCGGCCTCTGCGGCACTCGCGACAATGGCGCTCCTCACCGGCACGGCCGGCGCGGTTGGTCAGCCGGCGGGCGATCTGATGACGTATCACACCGCCTTCGTTCAGCAAAGTCCGAACGGCGCTGGCCAAATAGAAGGCACGATGCATTTGCGCATCGCGGCGGACGGCAAAATCCAGGGCGACTACCGCCCCGGCGGCGGCCGGCTGTTCGACGTCGTCGGCGGTCTGACCGGCGAGAAAATCTGGCTCAACATCGGCTACACCCGAGTCATCCATCTCACCGGCACATACGAGAACGGCAAGATCGTCGGCTACACGTACATCGATGAGCCGAACGCCGCGGTGCTACCCAACGTTCCGCGCATCTACGAGTTCGACGCAACGCCCGAGGCCTCGCCGCCCGAAGTCTAACGCACGCTTCTGGATCATAGTCGCCGAATCGGCGTGTTAGTGCCGTTCGCGGTCATTTTCACGCTGACCGCAGCTTCTAGTCCTCAACCTTTTAGCCGGCCAAGCATTCAGCGTTCGAGCGCGTACTCGACAGCCGCCGGATTTTTTCCCGTGGAAGCCGGCGTCGCGCGCGTTAGCATTACAAGGATGACCAAGGCTGGAGACTACGCTGTCGCCTCGTTCGAACACGGCAGGATAGAGGGAAGCCATTACAGCGGTCAGCTCTTATTGCAGCGCTTCGACTTCGGATGGCAAGTTGTCGATCTCTCGGCATCGCGACGCTTTACGACGGCGGATCTAACAGCACACGGTATCACGGCGGGAACCGCCGCAGCCCTGTTGCAAGGATTCGTGCCTTCCAAGTTCCCTTGGGGCACGTATCATGGAGCTTTGTGCGCCGAGGATTCCGGTGACACGCGGGACGTCACCGCGATACGTAAGCTTCTTCTTATGTCAGTCGGCGAAGCGATCTCGCCGGTCGTGGTCGATTCAGGTTATGCCTTCGCTCGATGGTTTGGAAACGGAGGCGGTGAGGACATCTTTTTAGAGCGCAACGGCGCTTGGACCAGGATCGCCGGCGGCGGGGGCGCCTTCAACACCAAAGACCTCGTGACATACCACGTGCCTCCCGCGGTAGCGAGTAGGCTGATGCGACAGCAGCTTCGATGCGGATAAAGCAAGAACGCTCGCTTTGAATCGATTCTAAGTTCGCGCCTATTTATACTCAACCCCGGAGATGACGACGTAGCCGGCCGACGGCCACGAACGCGACGCCCCGTGATGCGTCCAGTCAATGCCTTGCCGGTCTGCGCTATCGTAATAGTAGCGACCCTGCACGTACGAGTAGTCACCAACTTTGACCCATGGCCATGCGGGCGCGTCCATTTCGCCGAGATCGCTTACAACTTCGATCGTCACGCCGGGCGCCACTTGCACGTAGTAATATCCGTGCGACCCGCTTCGCGTATCACGCTCCGGAAGCACTCTCGTTACAACACCGCAGACGTCGACTTCCTGATCGCCTTGTAGCGTTCCGCTGGAAAATTTTTGACGATCGGCGAGAAATTGCGCATCGTCGCAGGGGTACGAGCCGCCGCTCGCAGCAACCCGAGGCGCGGCCGCGCCGTAGGCTGCGGACGAGCTGCGTCCGTGGCGCCCGTGGTGGCGATGGTGATGCGGAACGTAGGGCGACGCCGCCGCAGCCGGCGTCGCTGAAGCGGGACTTCCGTTTGTGCCGTTGCTCGATCCGCTACCACCGCAACCGGCACCCGTTGCCGCGACGGCCAACGCGATGGCAGCGTGCTGCAGAAGTCTGCGAAGCCGTTCGGTAAGCGTCAATGCCATCGCGAAGATGGGTACGCGATCGGGCGCTGCGAACCTCGACGTGTCGCCATCGGCTAAGCCGGGCAAGCCGGTCCCGGACCGGCCGAGTTTTCAAGCGGTCAGCTCATACCGCGATTGAACCAAGTCCGCCCGCTCAGCCGACTTGCCACGGACCCCAGGGTGCGCGAGCGCGAAAATCCGCGGCATCACCATGAGTGAAGTTAGTGACGGGGAGGCCGGCTGAAGGGCCACCGAGCTGGGTATGGATCCACAAACGCATTCGCCCAAGCGAGGTACTGATGAACATCCCTTGGGACAACATGGACGGCTTGCTCGGCGGCAACTGGCCGTCGCTGCTCGCGCCCGGAACGCCACTGTTCGAGAAATGGCGCACGATCGCTCAACAGCGATATGAAAAACGGAAGTTCGACGAACACGAACAGCGGATTCGAAGCGCGGCTCTCCTACGACCTTAACAAGGTTTGCCAATTGTCTGGAACGGCGCCTTCGGGTCCGGGTGTCGGTTGAGTTGACGGATGGTGATGGGGTGGCGCGAGCCGCGGCCCTTCGAAGAACTGCTTGTCCCGATAGTCATAAAACCAACCTTCTCCGGGTTCGAAACTTGCGATGACCGGATGATGAGTGGAAGCATTGTGTTTGGTGGCGTGCTGGTTCGGTGACTGATCGCAGCAGCCGATGTGACCGCACTCCGCGCAGCGGCGCAGGTGCAACCACCAGCTATGCGAGGCCAAGCATTCGACGCACCCCGTTCCGCTCGGCTTGACATCGGGCTCGATTCCGCTTCGATCCGGTTTCATGTCTACTTGTACTTCTCATTGAGCTCTTGCAGCCGGGGTAACGTCAGCGAGGACAGATCCGAGTTCTCCGTTCCGACAACGTGATGCCAAATATCCCCGTGCTTCTCTTGGAGATGATGCTCGAGATATCGCATCGCACTGCTCTTTCCGGTCGCATCTCCCACGAGCAGAATCGTGCTCGCGCCCTTCAGCCGCTGCGCTATCCGATCGTAATACTCGTCGGCTTCGGGTACCCGTTCGCCTTTGTAGTCCGCCTCTTTGCGATGCTCGAGATGCCGCTCAAAACCATGCGGGTCTAAAGGCTCCATGTGATCGCGCTCGACGAGGTGGACGCCGTCGCTTCCGACCTCGAAGAAGCGTGCCTGATGATGGTCGATGGCCACGACGATCCGCTTGCCGGATGGTGCATCGGATTGACCCGACGACGGCTGCGATCCGGTTCCATCGAAGCCGGCCTGTTTTAAAAAGGTCCGTAGCCGCAACAACTCCGTGAGCTCGAAGTCCTTGTGATGCGGCCGCTCGATGATCGTTTGCGCCGTACCGATTTGAATCTGATACTTGCCGTCATGGCGCTGCTGCACGCTCCCAAGATGCTCCATGAGACTGAGAACGTCTGGCCACTCGAGATTGCGCGCAACCGGATGTTCGAAGATCTCGCGCAAGGTCCGAGCGTGGTGCTCGTTGAGGTGTGGAACGGTCATAGGCTGTCTCCGGATCAGAAGAAAGCAAAGTTCGATAGCGACCCTCTTCGACCCGTTTGGTGTTCCGAGGTCGTAGTCGGCTTGCGGCCGGCGTTCGTGTCCGTCCCGTCGTTCCAGCTCTTCGCAACCCAGAGGTCACCGCAAGACTGTCCCGTTATTGCACGCGCATTTCGCCGGCGCAGGGAGGGGATTGCGGCAGAAATGCCCGAGTACTCGCGTCTAGTCTTCTTCTCATTCAGCAAACACATCGTGCTACGAACTCTCACTTCTACAAATCCTCGACGCAAATCGCACTGCATGGTGAATCGCTGTCGATGCGCGCAAAGGCGGGAACGTATATGTCTCTTACTGGCAAAGCGGACGAGGTCAAGAAATGAACGCGAGAAGCTTTGCCTCAGCTAGCCTCGCCGCCTTATTCGCGCTCCAGGCGACTCCAGCGCTTGCCAGCGGCTTCGACTTCCACGGCGAAGGAAGTTACAGCCATTCGAGCACCGGCCCAGCCGGTACGAGTCGAACAACGACAGCTACGGACACTGGTAGCGGCTACAACCGCTCGACCACTGCGACCAACGGCGACGCATCTCGAACGAGCACAGGCTCCGCGAACCAGAACGGCAACTACAGCCACAGCAGCAGCGGGTCTGATGCGTACGGGAGCCACAACAGCAGCACAAGCGGCAACGTCAATTCGGGCAACTACAATCACAGCGGGAGCGGCAGCAATCCCTACGGGTCGTATAACGACTCGGGCAGCGGGAACACCCACTCCAACACATACAGCGGCTCGGGCACGGCGACCAACGCATACGGTCAGACGTATCATACGAGTACCTACGCGAATAACGGTTACGTGTACCACGGCGCGACCGTCAACAATCCCGTCTACTACGGAGGCTCCGCCTGGGGCTGGAACGCGGGTGTTGTGTGGTATCCTTCGCCGATTTACTACGGCGGAGCGTTTTGGGGCGCGTTCGCGTTGGGCGCCGCAACGACGGCGGTCGTCTACGGTTCCGTCATCGCTGCGAACAACGTGACGTTGACGTCATACCAGATCCAACCTTCGAGCCCGGGTGCGAAGCTGCTCGCGAGCTACAAACTGACGCAGACTCCTTGCGGGCCGCCGAATCTCGTGGTGATCTTCGGACCTAACAGCAGCGTGATCTGCGCTTTTCCGAATGCGATCGTCGCAGCCGGAAATTACAGCGTTGACCCAACGACGCTCTCGATCGTTTCGGAGAAGCCCGCCGTGGGCGGCCTCGCGCCCCCGCCGGGCGGCGTTCCGAATTACCCGGTAGGCACCGTGCTCAAGACGTTGCCCGCCGGTTGCGCAAACACGACGATTGCGGGAGCCGCCTATTACGTTTGCGGGAACACGTGGTTCAAGCCGCAGAGCGGCACCGGCGGAACTTCGTACCAAGCGGTGCCGCCACCGTAGGATCCCTGCGCGCATGGCTGACGGGCGGTGTGTGCGGTCAGCTCCAGACGGATGCGGTGGGGCTTATCGTGACGCCAACGTCGGCTGAATCGTTATCATCTGGTCGATTCCGAGTAGTGTCAGCTTATCGTAGGGGACGCTATGGGGCGTCGCGACCACGGCGAATCGTGAAGCGGGATATCGGCGATAACAATCGACGATCGCTCGCACGACGGCCGCATCGAGCGCGGTGACGTTGCGGAAATCGAGGACGATTTTAGCGGGACCCGCGTCGCACTTCTTTGCG
>Ga0302180_10004447_pt1 | contig 10398 bp, 8 predicted proteins | sample I_Palsa_E3_2_FD_200575 | JGI IMG/M metagenome (GOLD analysis project Ga0302180, IMG submission 200575) | Peat permafrost microbial communities from Stordalen Mire near Abisko, Sweden - I_Palsa_E3_2 | ecosystem: Environmental > Terrestrial > Soil > Palsa > Peat permafrost | place: Sweden: Abisko... | reverse complement strand
CGTCGACCGGCGCGACCACCGGCATCTTCAGCCGGGAGATCGTCGAGACGGCGACCTGCGACACCTGCCATACGGCATTGACCGCACACGGCGGCGCCCGCGTCGAGGTGCAGTACTGCGTGATGTGCCACAACCCCGGAACTACGGATCCGTATAGCGATAACACGCTGGATTTCAAGGTGATGGTCCACAAGATTCACACCGGCAACACGCTGCCCAGTATCCAGACGGCGAATGGCCCCGACACGACGCCAACGCTGGGGTTGGGCTACTGGATCGTCGGGTATATGAATTCGCTGTCGAATTTCGACACCGTGCTGTACCCCCAGGACACGCGCAACTGTGTGACCTGCCATGTGCAGAATGTGCCGAGTCTGCCGCAGGCCGCAAATTACATGACGGTACCTACGATGCAGGCCTGCGGCGCGTGCCATGACAACGTGAACTTCGTCACCGGCGAGAACCATAGCGCTGCCCACATCGTCGCGAACAACTCGCAGTGCACGACCTGTCACGGGACGACATCGACCATCGACAATGGCATGCTGCAGGTGGTTGCGGCGCACGTGATCCCTGAGGTGGTCGCAGCGACCAAGTTCGACTTCATCATCAACAGCGTCAGCTTCAGGGCCAGCGCCGGCCAAATCTATCCGGTGGTGAATTTCAAGATCGTCGATCCAACGACTGGCAATACGCCGTACAACATCCTCAGCGCCGCGCCGTTTGCCGGTACCGACCCCGGTACCGGTCAGCCCGTCTGTGCCAATGGCGGCGCGGCCCGGCTCGCGATCGACATCGCCTGGGAGACGAGCGACTACACGAACTGGGGCAGCGGCACGACCCCTTCCGCATGGGGCCAGCCGATTTCTCTGAACCCTCTCGCGGTCACCGGGTGCGCCGCGGCAGTCCCACGCTCGGCAATCACGGGACCCGATGCGACCGGGTCTTTTACGTTGACATCACCCACCGCATTGCCCGCAGCGCCCGCCGCCAATTGCCCCCCCGCAAGCGCCACGGCCTGTCCCGCCATCGCCAACGTGGGAGCGGTGCTTGAAGGTCATCCGGGCGTCGTCACGACGGGTCCCGGCGCGACCGCCATCCCGGTCACGAGCGCCGTCGGTTACGGAAATGTGGCTGGTCAAGCGCCCGTCGCGCGGCGCGTGATCGTGGACATCGCCAAATGCGACGTCTGCCATAGCGTGCTCGCTTTGCATGGCGACAACCGCAATAACAACCCGCAGGTCTGTGTCGCCTGCCACAACCCGGCTTCCACAGACGTGGGGATGCGGCAAACGCTGACGGCGGCGGTTCCGGGGATCGACGGCTTGTGGGAAGAGACGATCGACTTCAAGCACATGATCCATGCCATCCATGATGGCAGCGTTCGCGGCGCCGCGGGCGCGCCCTTTGTCATCTACGGCTTCGGCGGCTCGGTGAACAACTTCACTGACGTGGTCTATCCGGGGCAGCTCAACCGCTGCGACGCCTGTCACGTAGGCACGAGCTATTATCCTGTGGACGACACCGCCGTGCAGGCAACGACTTTCTTCACCGGCCTCTCGAAGGAGTCGCCAAACCCAACCTCCCCCGGAAATCCGATCTCGACCTCAGCCAATATGTCGGTGTGCTCGGCATGCCATGTCGACGCTCTTGCCCAGTCGCATATGGAGCAGAACGGCGGTTCGACTACAGTCAGGAAAGACGCGGAAGGCCGGACGATTCCCAGCACCAATCCGGCGAACGCGGAGACCTGCAGCGTCTGCCACGGGCCGGGCGGAGTGGCAGATGTGATGGTCGTGCACGACATCCCCGCCACGGCGGATTGAGTGCAGCGCTTTTCACGTGCTTGCGTGGGCGGCGCATTCGCCCTGCTGTTGGGCGGGGCCATGCACGCGTTCGCGGCTGATGCCCCGCCGAATACCGGCCCTGCGTATAGTCCGCAGGGCGCGGACACCTGCCTCGGATGCCACAACAATGCCACGGTCACGGGGTTGTTCCGCACCAAACATGCGCGTCCGAACGATCCGCGCGGCCCCTTCGGCCACGGCGGTCTGCAGTGCGAGGCCTGTCACGGTCCCGGCGGCGCGCATGTGAAGGCGGGCGGTGGCCCGCCAGCGGGCATGGTCGTCTTCGGCCCCAAATCGCCCGCGACGGTTGCTCAGCAGAACGCGAATTGCCTGGGCTGTCACCAATCGAACGCGGCCCATGATTGGGCATCGAGCGCGCACGCGGCGAGTAACGTGACGTGTGTGAGCTGTCACACGCTGCACGTAGCCAAGGACCCCGTGCTGAGCACGGTCACTCAGATCGAGGTCTGCACTACATGTCATCAAGCGCAGCACACCGATCTTTTTAAGCCTTCGCATCATCCGTTGCGCGAAGGCAAAATGGCCTGCACTTCCTGCCATTCGCCGCATGGCTCCACGGCGCCGGCGCAGCTTGTAAAGAACACCGTCAACGAGACCTGCACGAGCTGCCATGCGGAATACCGCGGGCCGTTTCTTTGGGAACACCAGCCCGTCACGGAAGACTGCAGCAACTGTCATGAACCGCACGGATCGGCGCAGCCGGCGCTTCTTAAGATGCGCACGCCGTTTCTGTGTCAAACGTGTCACGAGGGCGCGGGTCATCCATCCATCTTTAATACACCACAGGGGCTACCGGGCGGCGCGCCGAGCGCGTATCTCCTCGCTGGGGGCTGCATCAATTGTCACTCTCAGGTCCACGGTTCGAACCACCCCTCGGGCCGCGCATTGATGCGCTAGACAGGCAAGTGAAGAAACGCTCTTGGCCGCATCACGCTTCGCTCGCCTTCGGGCTAGCGGTGGCGCTCGCCGTCGAGGCGGCGGCGGGCGACACGCCGTCGACCGATACGAGTGGCTGGAAATGCATGCAGTGTCCATTCCTGCAGGGCTCTGACACCGAAACGGAAGTTGGCGCGCTCGCCGCAAGCGGCGCGAACGCAAGCTACGGCCGGTACACAGGAATCGACCATAGCGGCACGTATGTGGATGCGGCAGCCTCCGGACAATTACGCAGCGATGACGGTTCCTATGCGAACTACGACGTCGAGCGGCTGGGACTGTCCTCGCGGGATGGCTACGTCGAAGGCGGCCGCGAAGGCCGTTACGACCTGCGCTTGAGCTACGATGGCCAGCCGACGCGACTCTACGACACCGCCGTCACTCCGTTTCAAGGCAGCGGCGCCACTCTCACTCTGCCGCCAAGCTGGGTGGCGGCAGGCAGCACCGGCGCCATGACTCAGCTCAAAGCGAGTCTCGCGCCCGTTGATCTCGGGTACGACCGCCGCACGGTTGCATTGCTGGGCCGCTTCTTCGCCAGTCCTGACTGGACGATATTCGGCGAGTTCCGCCGCCAGGAGAAGGACGGCACTGGCATTACCAGCGGCAGTTTCCTCACACAGGCAGTGCAGCTGCCCGAGCCGATTGACTACGTCACGGACTCCTTTGAAGCCGGTGCCGCCTGGAGCGGTCGCAGGGCGAGCTTCCGGTTGACCTACAGCGGCTCGTGGTTCGAGGACAACAGTGATTCGCTGACGTTTGCAAATCCCTATTTGCCAATCGTGCCGGGATCCACCCAGGGCCGTCTCTCGCTGCCGCCAAACAACACTCTGCAACAGCTCGCGGGGGCGGGTAATGTGCAACTGCCGTGGCTCGCGACGACGCTGAGCTACACCGCTTCGCTGGGTACGCTCAAGCAGAACGCCGCTTTCCTGCCGTTTAGTACCTTACCCGGATCTACCGTTCCGGCCTCTGGCTCGCTCGATGGCGACGTGCATTTATCGCACTATGCGCTCGGTATCGCTTCGCGGCCGCTGCCTAACCTCAATGTTCGCGGCAACGCCACCTATGACGGGCGCGACGACCAGACGACACCAATAGCCGTCGCCTACACTGTGACCGATACATTTCCCGGTGGAACGGCGATCACGCCGCGCTATGGTGAAGATCGCGTGCGTCTCGACGGTGGCGCCGACTATGCGTTGGCCCGGTGGGCGCGAATCGGCGTCGGCGGCACATTCGACGACAACCACTACAGTCCCGGACAGGTCGTCACCAACACCCAGGACACCGAAAGTTGGGGCCGCGGCACGATCACCCCGATTGCCCCGCTGAGCTTTACGCTGAAGTTCGGCAACGGGCTGCGCAAAGCCTCCTCGTTCGATGCCGCAGCCCTGCCGCCCGCGGAGAACCCGCTGATTCGCGACTTCAACTACGCACCGCGCGACCGCGTGTTCTCCACGCTCACGGGTTCTTGGGTTGCAACGTCGGCGCTCACTTGGACGCTCGAGAGTTTTCTCGCCAAAGACGACTATCGCTCGTCGCCGCTCGGCTTGCAAAGCTCTCACGAGCAACGCACTTCGACGATGCTCACCTGGACACCGCGCGAGACCTTAAGCGCCTATATCGATGCGGGCTACCAGCGCCTGTTCATGCTGCAGAACGGGTACGCCGGGTTCGACACGGCGCCTTGGCTTGTGGCGGACACCGAGCGATTCTGGAATATGAGCATTGGCGCACAGTGGGTCCCGCAGGCACGCTGGACGCTCAAGTTGGACTATCTGCTGGCTCCGTCATACGACGATACCGATTCCACTCTCGGTGGATTACAACAGGGTTTTCCGCAGAATTGGACCAAATTGGATTCCGCGCGCCTCGAAGTCACCTACCGGTGGACGGCTGCCTTGCAGATTCATTTGCGCTATGCGCACGAGGAATACAACAGCAGAGACTGGTCACTCGACGGCGTGGGGCCATCCACCGTGCCGAACCTGCTGGGGCTCGGCCTACAGCCGTATCATGACAACGTAAATCTCTTCGGTCTCACGGTGCGTTATGACTTCGACACCGTGCATGTTCGCGCGCCGAAATCCGAGTGAGTATGCAGCGCCGGCGCGATCCTGAGCGCGAGCAGCGCCAAATATCGCCGTAGACGAGGCTGCGACTTCAAGACGGCTAGGAGGGGGAGCTGACACGTTCCTCTCGCACCTGACGGCGTGTGCCTCCGTTTGGCGCTAAAGGCAAAATACAGATGGGTACGGCAGCGAACAGACACAACCGCCGTTGCCGCGTAGCTTTTGATGCTCACTTCAATTGCCTTTAGCCGATTTATCGCTCGTCGTTCGAACGTCGCGGCGGGAGAGAGATATGTTACGCAGCATGAAGGATCTTGAGGGTTACGCCATCGGCGCGATCAACGGCAAGATTGGCCACATTGAGGATTTCTATTTCGATGACGAAGCGTGGGTCATCCGCTATCTTGTCGTCGATACCGGCGCTTGGCTTTTGAGTCGACGGGTATTGATCTCGCCAGTCGCCATCGGCCAGCCAAATTGGGCGGACAAGCTACTGCCCGTAGCGATCACGACGGAGCAAGTTAAAAACAGCCCCGACATTGACACCCAGAAGCCAGTCTCCCGACACCAAGAATCACAATATCTCGATTATTACGGCTATCCCTATTATTGGGTGGGAGCCGGGGTCTGGGGTCAAGGCGCTTACCCAAACATAATGTTGCCGGGCTTTGCCTCGACGATCCAAGACCGTCAAATGCCGGCGGATCAGGTCCTGACCGATGCAGAAGCGCGGCGAATTCAGAATGACGATCCTCATTTACACAGTTGCAAGGAGGTCATGGACTATCATATTCATGCGTCAGATGGAGACATCGGCCATGTGCGAGATATGCTCATCGACGATGAAACCTGGAGGGTCAGATACCTCATCGTAGCCACGAGCAACTGGTGGTTCGGCCATCAGGTTCTCATCGCGCCGCAATGGATCCATGATGTCAGTTGGCCGGATGCCAAAGTTTCCGTCAATCTGACTCGGCAAGCAGTGCAAGGCGCTCCGCCGTATGAGCCGGCTGTGCAGCTGGATCGTGCGCGGGAGGCCGGCATATACGAGCATTATGGCCGCGCCGGATATTGGGCTGACGAGATGATCCGTGAATCTGCGACTTCGCGCCAATGAGTCGAAGGCAGAATTACCCTCCCAATAGGGCGCGCTAAGTTGAATGTTACGGGGAGTTAGTCGCTGACTACGGCACGCTTTAGGGATCGACCCCGGTCCCGGTGTGTACGATACCGCACAGACGCGGTGAGAGCAGGCCTTTAATTTTATAGGCACAAGCCGTCACCATGCGTGTTTAATGACACACAGCGCTGTAGTCCCGGTGACCGGACACGCGAGACCCGTAGTGGAGAATTGTCTATGCAAGTGAAATCAAATAAAGGCCTCGCTCTGGTGTGCGGCACGGCTGCTGCGGTTATGGTGGCGGGCTTCGCATCATTGTTTGTTTTTCAACCCGCTGCCGCAACGGCGCAGTTTGCTTCAGACACTGGGAAGTCTTGTGGGGACTGTCACACGGACCCCAAAGGCGGCGGTCCGCTAACGGCGTTTGGCGCAAAATTCAAAGCGAATGGGAACAAGCTGCCGAAGTAAGTACTAATGCACCCGCAGGGCGTTCTGCGCGCTCGAGGCATGGAGCTGTCGACGTTCGGCTAAGCGGTCTATGTCCTTGCAAAGAGTAGTATCGATCGCTTTTTGTCACGCAGCGGCGGTGTTGCCGCTCGTGGCCTTGGCTGCGTCTGTGTCGCAGCATGAATTCGCCGACGTGACTCGCCTCACGCCGAATACCGAGCACGGCATCGCGCTCTTTCAAACCTGCGCGAAATGTCACGGCCCCGACGGCGGTGGCTCACGTGCGATTGGCACACCTGAAATTGCCGGCCAGCACTTTCGCGTGCTCGCCAAGCAACTCGTGGACTACCAGCAAGACGAGCGCTATGACATCCGGATGGAGCAAATCGCCAAACAGCACGATCTGCAGGGGGCGCAAGCGATCGCTGATGTAGCAACTTACGTGAGCAGACTTGAGTGGAAGACCGCCGGAGGTATCGGCGACGGGGAGCTAGTTGCCCACGGACAAGAGGTGTATCTGCAGAGCTGTCGGTCGTGTCATGGGCCGGAAGGAGAGGGCGATGCCACGGCGTTCGTGCCGCGAGTGGCAGGCCAGCACTACGGCTATGTTCTGCGCGAGATGCATGATGCGGTGGAAGGTCGGCGGCCAAACTTTTCGATTAAGCACATTCGACTGCTGCAGAAGTTGGATCATGATGACTTCGTCGGCGTCGCGGATTTCTTATCGCGGATGGGCACGAGCCAGGTCAGATCACAGATTCGCGCGACACACTGAGTCACAAAAACCTCGACGACAATCAATTGGGCCGCATCGCGTATGACGGCATACGACGACGACCTGCTTCGTTCAGGCTTCTTGTTGGCACGAATGGAGCCTCGTCGCTGGCTCCGCAGCCCCGTGCGCTTCACCGGCAAACCAGCAGTCATCGAGCGACTCCCCGGAAAGTACAATAGGGAGCGCAGCAACCTGCGAGGGCGTGCAAGAGGAGGGGTCGCTCCGGCGACCCCTTTATCTAGCCAATTGGAGCTTTGGAACCCAGATGGGCTCTCTCGTTCATCTGGCGCTGGGTCCCTTCGAAGTTGATTGGGGCAAAAACCTCGACCGCACCTGACCCCCTAACTCAAACTCAGCGATTATTCCAAGGGAAGCCGGTAGCCAGCGTCATCTGCTGATTGACCGGAAACCGCCGCGGAAAGAACCCGGTGCTACGCGATTCGCCTGATTGGATCGCGGTTAGCGCGGTATTCAGATCGCGCAGATCGGCCATGGTCAGCCAGGGCGCTGATGGACGCTCGCCAACGCGACAGCAGTGCGCTGTCCAGATTTTTGTATCGGCGGGCAGCGTCGCGAGTAGTTCTCGCGTCGTCGTCCGATATTCCGCGAGGCTCGCTCCCGGCAGGAACGCGTAGAGCGTCGTGGGGTATATGAAATCCCCCGCAAAGAGCTGATGCGTCGCCGCATCGTACAGAGCGACTGAGCTGTGCGTGTGGCCCGGTACATGCAGGATCCGCAGCACGCGACCGCCGAGATCAATCGTTGTGCCGGGCTTGAACCACTCGGTTACGCTGAACGTGGGCGGTACTAGTCCGTCGAGCATGCCGAGATATTCATAGCGGCTGGGAGTGAAGCTGCCATTCGTGACGTCGGCGCGGGTATCGGGCAGATCTATCATCGCGACCGACGTGAAAGGTGCGATTCCACCGGTGTGATCGAAATGCAGGTGCGATGGCATCACCGTCACCGGCAGGTGCGTCAGATTCGCGACGACGCCAGTAATGTCGCGTGTGCGTGAGCCGGCATCAAACAGCAGCGCCCGCTGTCCACCGACAATGAGATATGAGTAGTTGGCCTGGTAGTAACGTGGCTCACCGAGCGCGTACGTGTTCGCGTCGATGTTTTGCACGGCCCAGTAGTCATCCACCATGCGCCCCTCGCCGAGGTCTGGCTTCGCGGGATCGATGATCGCGTGGGGCTTAAGCGAAGCCGACAATTCGGCGAAGACGTATGGGGCAAATACCAAGGCGAGGCCCACCATAACAACCACAACAGCGGCTGCCCACACCGCGCACATCGCCAGCCGACGTGCCAGACTCAAGCGCCGCTCCCATTAACGCCGGTCGGCAGTCCCGCGCCCTGCAGCCACCCACTACTCATGAAGATCCCCTTCGACGCCTGGCATGTTCGCGGATGCTATCCATCGAGATCAAGAGTTGGGGGGTTTCGGGCATTCGGCTCCGCGGAACGTCCGCTCTGCGGCGGGAATTCCAGAACCAACGAAGACGGCTTTTGACCCCTGAGCAGCCTGTGGCGAGCGTCCGCTCCCAGGAGACAGCTCGCCGAGTTCGCTCGAATCCTTGCGATTGGCTCTTACCTGTTGCTGTGAGTGGCAATCATATTCGTGATCTTCCAGACGCCATGAGCACCGCTGACCGGCTGGGGCCACGCGGCAGCCAGCTGGTACGGGATGGCAGTCGGAAGAGTTATAAGTGCATGTTCAACCGTCGTAGCAATGCCGCGTAGCGCGGATCGCCGGTGAGGTTGCGCAGCAGCGGATCGCCGCGCAACCACTGGATCCCAGGATCGCGCAACGCGACTGCGCGATCGAGCCAGGCAAATGCCTGGTCGACGTTGCCGATGTAGGCGTACGTCTCAGCGACCTGAAATTCGGAGCCTGCGGAGTTATCCAACATTTTCTGCAGAGCAGCGTTGGCGTCGGATGTACGGCCCTGCGCATAGTAGCCAAGCGGCAGGCCTAGAAGGGTCCAGCTGCTCTTCTCGCTCTCGAACTCCCGCACGGCCTGCGGCACCTGGCCGTGCGCCAACAAGATGCGGCCGAGCTCGTAGTGCGCAGCCGGAAAACTAGGGTTGACTTGGAGCACGAGGCCGATGGCCACCTCGGCCTCGGCGAGCCGTCCGGCGTAGTACAGCACCCGCGCGGTGTAGCGCCGCTGTAGCAGGTTGAGGGGGTCGCGCTGCAGGAGCTGCTGGAAGCGGCGCAGGCTGTCGTCCGTGCTGTCCGTTACCAGGGTTAGATGTGCCAAGGAAAACTGCGCATGGCTATTGCTGGGATCCAGCTGCAACGCGTGCTCGAGAGCTTCACGCGCGCCATTCCAATCGAAGCTGCTCATCGCGCGCGAATTCCCCAGTGCGACGAAGCCATCGGCGTAGTTCGGATCGAGCTGCACGGCCTTTTTCGCCGCGGTCTCCGCCCGGGCGATGGTATCGGCGACCGGCGCATAGCCGTTGGCTACCTGACGTAGCGCTACCTGTGCAGCACCCGCCCATGCGGGTGCGTAACCAGGCTCGAGCTGCAGTGCCTTCTGGAAGCACTCGTTCGCCCTCACCAGATCCTCGGCGGTATCGGAAGTGATTAGGTAGCGACCCTGCAGATACAGGTTTTACACCTGCGGATTGACGACCGCACTGTTCGGGCGCGGCACCTCGCCACCCAGGAGCGTCAGGCGCAGCTTGTCGACGACCGCACGAGCGATGTCGTCCTGGATCTTGAATACATCCTCCTGGTTGCGGTCGTAGGTTTCGGACCAGATGTGGTAGCCGTTATCGACGCGAATCAACTGTGCTGTGACGCGAAGGGCGCTACCGGACTTGCGCACACTGCCTTCCAATACGTGCGTGACGCCCAGCGCCTTGGCGATGTCGGTGAGGGTCGCTTGTTTGCCTTTGAAGTAGAACGACGAAGTGCGCGCCGGCACGCGAAGCTCCGGGACCTTCGTCAGAATATCGATGAGCTCCTCCGACAAGCCGTCGGAGAAATACTCCTGGTCCTTCTTCTCGCTCATGTCGACGAACGGCAGGACAGCGACGGACTTTTCCGGAATCACCGGTGCCGCAGTGCTCGGCACGGGTGCTGACGCGACCGGCGTTGTTGTGGGGATTGCCGCGGCTCGATGGCTGGACAGCCATAGGCGGTCCGCCGCGAATCCCACGAGCGCC
>Ga0302180_10004443_pt1 | contig 10404 bp, 7 predicted proteins | sample I_Palsa_E3_2_FD_200575 | JGI IMG/M metagenome (GOLD analysis project Ga0302180, IMG submission 200575) | Peat permafrost microbial communities from Stordalen Mire near Abisko, Sweden - I_Palsa_E3_2 | ecosystem: Environmental > Terrestrial > Soil > Palsa > Peat permafrost | place: Sweden: Abisko... | reverse complement strand
GAGGGGCTTGGGGTGGAGGCGGTCTTCGTAGCGGAAGGGGAGGTGGTAGAGGAGGTCTTCGATGGTGAGGATGCCGCGGTCGGCGAGGCCGGCGGCGATGCGGTCGCCGATGCGCTTGACGAATTTGACGGGGGTGGAGAGCTGGAGCGGCACGGGTTTGATGGTAGCAGCGGGTCCTGCTCGGACGGCGAATTGCTTCGCGTGGTGGTGGATTCGGCGGAGGTGGTGGTTCGAGAGTGGATCAGCTGTGTCGTGGGGCTTCGACTGATAGCTGTGGGCTAACTGTTCCGCGAAAGCAATTTGCGCGACTGGGAGGTGTGGTAGGCGGTAGCTGCGTAGGTACGGTGGGCCAGTCTTGTAGCGCAGGTGGGGCGCACAGATGAAATGATCGGCTAATGAAATAATGGAGGAGCGTGCGGCGGAGGCTGGCTGCGCGCGGGTGTTTGTTTCACGATGGACTCATTCTTTTACCGATTTCGGAATCCGCTGGTGTTGATAGCGATCGTGCTGATGCAGGTGATTGCGCTGGCGATGCAGGTGCAGCGTCCGTCGAGTGTGGCGGATGTGCCGAGTGCGCGGGCGATGGAGGATGCGGGCGCGGCTCCGGATGGGAAGCATGTGTCGTTGCTGAGAAGGTGGACGGTGACGGCGATGACGCCGCTGGAGACGGCGGTGCATGCGACGAGTGTGAAGGTGCGGGGGGCGTGGGGGAATTATGTGGACCTATTGCACACGCGGCAGACGGATGCGCAACTGAAACAGGAAGTGGCGCGGCTGCGGGTGGAAGAGGCTTCGTTTGCCGAGGATGCGCAGCAGGGGCGAAGGTTGCAGAAGCTGCTGGACTTCAAGCAGCAGTATGTGACGAGCACAGTGGCGGCGCAGGTGATTGGGACGAGCGGGTCAGAGCGGTCGCATGTGCTGTATATCGATAAGGGTTCGGATGATGGGCTGAAGCCGGAGCAGGCGGTGATTACTCCGGATGGGGTGGTGGGGAAGATTCGGGATGTGTTTCCGCATACGTCGCAGCTGTTGTTGATCAGCGATCCGTCGTCGGGTGCGGGCGTGATTCTGGCGACGACGCGGATACGCGGGATTGTGAAGGGCACGGCTACGGGGCGGGTGGAGATCGATAATTTGACGGCGGATTCGCGAATCAAGGTGGGGGAGCCGGTGGTGACGTCGGGTGGGGACCTGGTGTTTCCGCGGGGGCTGCCGGTGGGGACGATTGAGTCGATTGCGCCTGACCCGCTGCACCAGCCGTACACGGCGATACGGATCAAGACGGCGGCGAATTTGAGCCGGCTGGAAGAGGTGCTGGTGATTACGGGGACGTCGGCGGAGTTGCCGCCTACGGCTGCGCAGGATGCGGATGCGGCGGAGGCTACGGCAGAGGCGAATCAGCGGGCGGCGGATTTGATTGCGGAGAAGCTGCCCGGTTTGCATCCGGATGGAGAGGCGGCGCCGGCTGCGGCGGGGGCTGATGGGAAGCCGGTGTCGGATGATCCGGAGAGCCAGGTTGGCGGGGCGGTGGGGTATATCAATTCGGGGCTGCCGCGGCCGAAGCCTGCGGTGCATCCGGACAAGTATTCGCCGGGGACGGTTCCGCCGGCGGCGGAGTTGACGCCGGGGGCTCCGGCACAGGCGCCGCAGAAGCCGGCGACGCAGAGTAGTCCGCAGTAGAGAAGCAGATTCCTAAAGGGAATGACAGAAAGAAGAGCAAGAGCAGCGGAGATGGGCGAGGGCGATGGCAGAGCGTAGTTATACAAGCCGCGAAGAGCTGGACCAGTACGGGTTCCATCCGGGAGTGTCGGTGATGGCGCCGCTGGTCTGCATTCTGCTGCAAGCGATGCTGCCGAAGACGTTTCCGTGGCTGATTCATATTGATCTGCCGCTGATTGCTACGATTTTCTTTGCCGTTTCGCGACGCAGTCCGATTGCGGGTACGGTGACGGGTACGCTGATCGGGTTGTTTCAGGATGGGCTGACGAATCATCCGTTTGGCGTGGATGGGATTGCGAAGGGAGTGGTGGGGTATGTGGCCGCGAGCATTGGGTTCGCGGTGGATGTGGACAACGTGATCAACAGGATTGGGCTGGTGTTTACGCTGAGCATGGCGCAGAGCGGGTTGCTGTATTTGATTGCCCACTGGTTGCTGGGTGATACGTCGTATAGATTTCTGCCGGTGGTGGAGTTGATTTCCGCAGCGGCGAATTGTGTGGTGGCGGTTCCGATGTTCGCGGTGCTGGACCGGTTCCGGATCAGGGACTAGTTCTTAGTTGTCAGTTCTCAGTTGTTAGTTGTCAGAGCGTAGAGTTTTAAAAGGAGCATCGGCGGGATGAGTTTAGAGAGCATCAATCGCAAGGAGAGGTTGTCGGCTACGAAGCTGAGTGTGTCGCAGTACGTGGTGGCGGCGGTGCTGGTAGTGCTGGGCTGCTGGCTTTGGCGGCTGCAGATTCTGGGGGCGGATCAGTATCGGGTGCTGGCTGAACAGAATCGGGTGCGTAAGGTGCCGGTGTTGGCGCCGCGGGGACGAATTTTCGATCGGTATGGACGGATATTGGTGGACAACTATCCGTCGGTTACGTGTTTTTTGGTGCGTGAGCAGCAGAAGCAGCTGGACACGGATCTGCCGTTGATTTCGCAGGGGCTGCATATTCCGCTGGAGCAGATTCAGGCTACGCTGCGGCACTTTCAATACGCGCCGAAGTATCAGCCGATTCCGTTGAAGCAGGACATTACTCCGGATGAGCAGGCGTTTATTGCGGCGCATCGCGATGATCTGCCGGAGTTGGAGACGCTGGACACGGAGCGGCGGCTTTATCCAAAGGATGGATTTGCGGCGCACTTGATTGGGTATGTGGGCGAGGTGAGCGAAGCGGATCTCAATGATGAGAGGTTCGCCGCGTATCAGCCGGGCGACGTGGTGGGCAAGTTCGGCGTGGAAGAGACGTATGACGGGACGCTGCGCGGAACGGATGGTTCTCGCGACATTATTGTGAACTCGCACGGCAAAGAAGTTGGGCAGATGGGGCAGGAGTTGGCGGTGCCGGGCAAGGACCTGCATCTGTCCATTGATTTGGATTTGCAGATTGCGGCGGAGAGAGCGCTGGAGGGAAAGAACGGCGCGATTGTGGCGATGGATCCGCATACGGGCGAGATCCTGGCGATGGCGTCGCGGCCGGCGTTCGATCCAAACCAGTTTGCGGTACGGCTGACTTCGGCTTACTGGAAGAGCATTATGGACGATCCCAACCATCCGATGATGAACAAGGCGATCCAGGCGCAGCTGCCGCCGGGGTCGACGTTCAAGGTGGTCATGACACTGGCAGGATTGCAGGAGAATGAGGCGCAGGATTTGCATGTGGCGTGCAACGGCGGCGCTACGTTCTATGGGCACTTCTTCGGGTGTGACAAGCACCATGGGTCTGTGGACATTCATAATGCGCTGCCTTATTCGTGCGACACGTTTTATTACACGCTGGCGAATAAGCTGGGGATTGAAACGATTGCGAATTATGCGCATAGTGTGGGGCTGGGGCAGAAGACAGGGATTGATCTGCCGGACGAGCAGTCGGGCATTGTGCCGAGCGAGGAATGGAAGCTGAAGACGCAGCATGACAAGTGGTATGCGGGCGAGACGATCTCGGTGGGGATTGGGCAGGGAGCGACGCAGGTGACTCCAATACAGCTGGCGCGGGCGCTAAGTGGGATTGCGTCAGGCGGCGTGTTTGTGCGGCCGCATGTGTTGATGCCGGGCCAGGTCTCGAGTGAGGAGCAGGCGACGATTGATCAGGAGTTTCCGGGCTCGGGCGTGGCGCATATTTCGATCACGCCGGAGAACTGGGAGATCATTACTGACGATATGGCGAATGTGTTGAGCCCGATTGGGACGGCAGGGGCGGCACACCTGGACGGAATTGACCTAGCGGGGAAGACGGGGACGGCAGACGTCGTGGCAGGGCGGCAGAAGAACAGTTCGGATAAGAGCACGCTGCCGCATTCGTGGTTTGTGGGGATGACGCCGCGGAGGAATCCTGACATTGTGGTGGCGGTGTTGTGGGAGCACGGGTACTGGGGGAATAATTCGGCGATGCTGGCGGCGCAGGTGATTGACACGTATGTGACGAAGAAGCGGAAGGGTGCGGGGAATTTGAAGATGGAAGAGGTGGCGGTGCCGAAGGTGGTGGTGCCGAAGACGGTGGGGGATGTGGGGGTGGCGCCTTCGGCGGAGTGATGTCGTTGCGGATACGACTGAGCGCCAAGGAATTGCAACGCCGATCCATTTGAGGAAGTCGCCCGATGAAAAGCAACGAGTCGAGGATGAGAACGATCTTTCGTTACTGCATTCGAGTCGCTGGTTGTTTGACGCTCGCAGGATTTCTCTGGATGGGTCTTATTCAAGATGACCAGGTTATGCATGCGCGTCATGTTCCAGATGTTCAGGCGGGCAGGATCTATCCGAAGAGGATTCATGGCGGTAGTCCTATTTATTTGACGAAATCAGAGATGGACCATTCGGACCATGTTATCGATGGGGCATTAGCGCTATTCTGCGTCACTCTGGTGGGTGTTGGAATTTACAGGAATGTTTGGTATCGGGATGAGGAGTTTGGCCCAGCGACTTCGGGGTTGAGCCGCCCGATGAAATAGGAGCCCGTCGCGTGGGAGGCAGGGTCCTCGCTGCGCTCGGAATGACAGCCAGAAAGGTAAGGGCACAAGCAAAGGCAAAGGCCCGGGGCTAAAGCCCTCTCGTGGGTGGGATTTGATTCAGGGGGCTAAAGCCCCCCGCTAATCCGGATAAGCGAAGGCGAGGTGGGGTTGTGGGTTGGATGCGGGGTGGAGGGTTTCGGCGGGGATTGGGCGCGAAACGGTAGACTGGGGATGGAATGATTAAGTCGCGGTTTCGGGATTTCGACTGGATGCTGCTGGGCATTGTGATGGTGCTGTCGGTGGTGAGTGTGCTGGAGATTCGGTCGGCTACGGAGATGACGAAGTTCCATGGGTTTCAGCAGAAGCAGATTGTGTTTCTGTGTGTGGGGCTGGTGGGGATGTTCGTATTTGCGCTGGTGGACTATCACCGGCTGCTGGGGATTTCGTATTGGGCGTATGGGGTCAGCATCGTGTCGCTGCTGGCGGTGAAGGTGGTGGGGACCAAGGTGCTGGGTGCTCGGCGCTGGATTAATTTGGGGGGCGGGATTCACTTTCAGCCGTCGGAGTGGGTGCGGCTGGTGCTGATATTGGTGGCGGCTCGATTCTTCTGGGACATTGTGGAGAATGGGCGTGATTTAAGTTGGAAGGATATTGGCAAGGCGTTTCTGCTGATTGGCGTGCCGCTGGTGCTGGTGTTGAAGGAGCCGGATTTGGGTACGTCGCTGACGTATCTGCCGGTGCTGGTGGTGGGGCTGTTTCTGGGCGGGATCAAATGGAAGCAGGCGGGGATTTTGATTTTGAGTCTGCTGCTGCTGGTTGGCGTGGGGCTGGCGTCGGGGAAGTTGCTGAAGCCTTATCAAAGGCAGCGGCTGACGGCGTTTATGAATCCGGATAGCGATCCGCAGGCGTCCGGGTATCAGATTCGGCAGTCGCTGATTGCGGTGGGGTCAGGCGGCCTTTGGGGTAAGGGGCAGAGTAAGGGGACGCAGACTCAGGGCGACTTTCTGCCGATTCCGTACACGGATTTTATCTTCGCGGCGTTCTGCGAGGAGCATGGGTTTATTGGGGCGATTGGGGTGCTGCTGCTTTACTTTTTGATTCTGGTGAGGTTGATTCAGAATGCGCAGACGGCGGCCGATCCGCCGGGGAGTTTGATCGTGATGGGGATTGTGGGCGTGCTGCTGTTCCAGATTGCGGTGAACATCGGGATGTGCGTTGGGCTGATGCCGGTGACGGGGATTCCGCTGCCGCTGATGAGCTATGGCGGGTCGTCGGTGATTTATATGTTTCTGGCGCTGGGGATTGTGATGAATGTGCGGATGCGGCGGTTTGTGAATTGAAGCAGGGTGTAGAGGGTAGAGTGTAGAGCGTAGGGATTGAAATCGGAGGCGTGGTTAGGGTTTGCGCTCGGCCAGGTTGAAGACGAGGTTGTAGGGGTCGCGGACGTAGCAGCGGGGGATGGCGGGATTGTCGTCGATGATTTCGCAGCCGGCGGCGAGGAAGTCGCGCTTGGATTGTTCGAGGTCTTCGACGAAGAATTCGAGGACGGGGCCCAGGGGTGGGGCTTCTTCGAGGTAGAGCCGGAAGGCGGTGGCGTCGAGGCGGATGAGGTTGGCTCGGCGGAGGAAGATGGTGAGGCCGAGGTGGCGCTGGTAGAAGCTGGTGGCGGCGCGGAGGTTGGGGACCTGAAGGATGATCTCGGGGGAAGCGGGCATGGGAGTGTCTCCGGAGGGGATGGGAGAACTGTAGATGTGGGGGTATCGGGAAGGCAACGGTTTTGGTGGAATTGCGATGGAGAGAGCGCAAAGTGCCGAGATTTGGTGCATACTAGAAGCAGACGGTCTGCCACAGGGCGGATCGGATACAAGGACTGCGGCACGGATGCGCTGATTTTTCCCGTTGCAGCGGTTACGGGTTTTAGTAATAACACTTTAGAATCAAGATTTTGAGAAGGCCGGCCAGGCGCGGATCAACTTCCGATGGCCGGACAGGTTTTGAGAATGAACGTAAACGGACGGTTAACGGCCCCGCCTCAGGTTGAGGTTGCGTTGGTCACAAACTCCGTTGACGGCATGGTGTCGGGGGGCTGGAATTCTGGGCCCGCGACAGGCGGTACAACACTGGCAAAGTTTTCTCCCGGTTCCGGCACGCGGATGCGCGAAGAGCGCAGGATTTCGTGTGTGGGAAGGCGTGCTGTAGCGGGCGCGCACCTAGTTGGGAAGTGCAATCCAGTCTCCGCGACTCATCAACTGTCCGTTTCCCAGGAGGCTGTTGCAGGGAGCTAACGCAGGGCGTTAGAGCTTGTGCAGCGCGATCTTCGCTTGTTCTGCCAGAGCACGTCGGCTTGAGAGCCGGGTGCGAGGAGAAAGCAGAGCAATGTCGAAAGAAATTTATATATCCAGCACGCCCCATGAGACGCGGCTGGCGATTGTCGAAAAAGAAGAACTCACAGAGATTTATTACGAGCGCGAGAATGAGTACACGCTCGCTGGCTCGATTTATAACGGGCGTGTGACGCGCGTTCTGCCGGGCATGCAGTCGAGCTTTGTAGATATTGGGCTCGAGCGCGATGCGTTCCTTTACATAACGGACTTCATGGAAGAGGCCGGAGACGCTGCGGACTTTGATGGCGCGGCGGGTGGCGGTGAGCGTGCGCCGCGGGGTGAGCGGCCTCGTAGTGAAGGACGCAGCGAGGGGCGTAGTGAAGGTCGCGGCGATGGCCGTGGACGCGGGCGGCGCGATGGGCGCGATCGGGATCGTGGGAGCCGTGAGGCGCTGCCGGCCAGCGTGGAGAGTCCTGTCGAAGAGGCTCGGAGCTACGCGCCGGTTGATGACGAGGCGCTGGATGTTGTGCAGCGTTCGGGAGATGAGGAAGAGATTGGTGAAGGCGCGCCGGGTGCGGATGGTCAGCGCCGGTGGCGTGGACGTCGCGGACGGCGGCGGGGACGTGGCGTTGCGGGTGAGGGGCAGGGCGAGTCGTCTGATGGGACGCCGGTTGGGAATGAGGCAGATGAGTTTGGTGTAGAGGCTGCTGCGCCGCGTGAGGTTGCGCCGCGTGAAACGTCTGAGCGGCGGCCGGAGTCGCGTGATGGTGGCGGCGAGCGTGTTGCTGAGCGTGCGGGACGGGACCGCGGCGGAAGAGATCGAGGTGGACGGGATCGCGGTGGACGCGAACGTGGCGGACGGGACCAGGGCGGTTCGGTTAGTCGTGAGTCCGGGGCGCGCGATTCGCGACTGGATTCGGTGCGGGAGCGGTTTGCGCCGCGTGGTGCGCGGCCGGGTTCGGCTGATGATGAGGTTGTGGATTTGAGTGCTTCGGCAGAGCCGTTTATTCTGCCGGGCGAGTCGCTGTCGAAGTATCGGCGGGGGGAGAATGGCGCGGCTGTGGAGCCTGCTAAGGCGTCGGGTTCAACGATTGCTGCGAAGCCTTCCACGGAAGTTGCACCGCTGGTTGGCTGGGATGGCGGAGCGGTGCTGCCGGGCGAGACGCTGAGGGCACGTGAGCCGCGTGGTGGTGGAGAGTCGTCGTCGAGCGAGAGTCGTGGTGGTGATCGTGATCGTGGGGGACGTGAAGAGCGTGGGGGACGTGGGCGGGACCGCCGGCGTGGCCGCGATGAGTCGCGGGGGCGTGGGGGCGATCGGAATGGTGCGCCGCGGACGGAATATCGTGCAGAGCCGCGTGTGATGGATCCGGCGGAAGCTGTGCTGCCGGCGGTGAGCTCGGGGCATGATGTTGGCGAGCGTGAGTACGAGCCGCAGTATGCGCAGACGGAGCCGGTGGAAACGGCGGCGCAGCACGAGGCAGAGTTTGAAGAAGCGATTGCTTCGGTGCATGACGCTGAGCTGCGCGAAGCCGCGGAGTTGCCGGAAGCGGTTGAGCCGGAGCCGGAGTTCCAGGAGACGACGGCGGAGTATGAGCCGGAGGAGAATGCTTCGGCTTCGTTCCGTGTCGATCCGGCTGGTGCGCGGGAGTTTCGGCAGGGCGGCACGGTGGAAGAGCCGGTTGCGGAGTCTGTCCACGAGCCGGAGTTTACGAGTCTGCAGCCTACGGGCGAGCTGATCTCGGAGGTGGCGCATGCGGAGATTGTGCATGCTGATCCGACGGCTCCGATTGAGCATGAGGCGGTAGTGCAGTCGGTGCATGCGGCTGAGGCGGAGACGCCGGTATCGATTGAGGGCGAGCGGGTGTATGCTCGCGAAGCGGAGCAGGGATTTGCGCCGGGCGATGGGCAGCTTGAGGAAGAGTTGCTGGATGAAGAGGACGCTGAGATTGGGTCGCTGCATGCTGGCGCGTTTGATGATGATGTCGAGGAAGAGACGCTGGAGGGTGCGGCCGATTTGGGCAGCATGATTCGTGACATGACGATCGATGACATCACGGGTCTCGAGCCGGCTGAGATTGATGAAGAGGACGACGAGGACGAGGACTTCGAAGACGACGAAGAGGATTTCGAAGAAGACGAGCTTGCGTCGAATGGCGAAGAGGATTTCGTCGAAGAGGAAGTTTCGGGAAGCCAGATCAGCGAGGCCGAGGAAGAAGAGTTTGCGGAGGCTTCGAGCTTTGATGAGAATGGCGACGCGCGCGTGGCCACGGCGGAAGGTCAGCCGGTGGTGCGTGACGGTGAGCGTGAGGGTGGTCGCGAAGGCGGACGCGAGGGTGGACGTCGCGGGCGTAGAGATGGACGTCGGGGCGGACGTGATCGTGAACGCAGTGGAAGCGGCGAGCGCAGCAGCAGCAGCGACCGCGGTGGCGAGCGTAGTTCGCGCGATGGCCGTGGCATGGCAAACTCGCGGCCTCGTGGCGGCGGACGGGATCGTGGCGGACGGTCGATGCAGTCGACGAATTTGCCGGCGATCAGCGATCTGTTGAAGCCGGGGCAAGAGGTTTTGGTGCAGATTGCCAAGGAGCCGATTGCGAAGAAGGGTGCGCGCATTACATCGCATATTGCGCTGCCGGGGCGATTCCTGGTGTTCATGCCGACGGTGAATCACACGGGCGTGTCGCGCAAGATTGAGAGTGACGGCGAGCGGCGGCGGCTGAAGGAGATTCTGCTGAGCGAGAAGGGCGACGCGCAGGGCGGCTTTATTGTGCGCACGGCGGCGGCTGGAGCGAGCGAGGAGGAGTTGCGGAGCGATCTACGGTTCCTGCTGAACCTGTGGGCCGATATCAAGACGCGGTCGGAGTCGTCGAAGAGCCCGGCGTTGATTTATCACGATTTGAATCTTGTGGAGCGGATTCTGCGCGACCAGGTTACGGATAATTTCTCCGCGATCTGGGTGGATACAGAGGATGCGTATGAGCGCGTGCTGCGGTTCCTGCAGAGGTTCCAGCCTAGCTTGATTCGGCGCGTGAAGCTTTATACGAAGGACACGCCGCTGTTTGAGCAGTTCGGGATTACCGAGGAGATTAATACGGCGCTGCGGTCGAAGGTTTGGCTGAAGTCGGGCGGATCGATTGTGATCAACCAGACGGAGGCGCTGGTCGCGATCGACATCAATACGGGCAAGTATGTCGGCAAGACGGCGCGGCTTGAGGACACGATCGTGAAGACGAACCTTGATGCGATTCCTGAGATTGTGCGGCAGATTCGGCTGCGCGATCTGGGCGGCATTATCATCATCGACTTCATCGATATGGATGAGCGCAAGAATCGCAACAAGGTGATGGCTGCGCTGGAAGACGAGTTGAAGAAGGATCGGGCTCCGTCGAAGGTGCTGCAGTTCAATGATTTTGGATTGGTCGCGATTACTCGG
>Ga0302180_10004436_pt1 | contig 10414 bp, 8 predicted proteins | sample I_Palsa_E3_2_FD_200575 | JGI IMG/M metagenome (GOLD analysis project Ga0302180, IMG submission 200575) | Peat permafrost microbial communities from Stordalen Mire near Abisko, Sweden - I_Palsa_E3_2 | ecosystem: Environmental > Terrestrial > Soil > Palsa > Peat permafrost | place: Sweden: Abisko... | reverse complement strand
TAACACAGTAGTACTAACCAAGAGTCTTGGAACTTTTAACAAAGCAGGTTCGTATGGATAGACATATGGAATTCAAATTTCAAATCGAATGCTTGCATGATATAGCCGTTGTCAACTGCTCTGGAAGCATGGTGCGCGGGGCCGCGCTCGATGACTTCAGGCGCCGGATCGAGAAACTTGATCGCGTCAGGGTGCTGGTGCTGGATGTTTCGGAGGTTGAGAAACTCGATGCTGGCGGCCTGGGAGCCTTGCTGCTTATGCGCCGTTGGGCCATCCAGAAGTCGGCGAAGTTGAAGATCGTCAACCCGCCCGCATTCTTCCGCACGCTCCTCGAAACGACGCACCTGAATTCGGTGTTTGAGATCTCGTCGCTGAAAGAAGCAATCTCCATCCTGCGCGGAAGGGAATGTCCGCCGCGCTTCGCGATCGCTTGACCTGAACACGTGGGCGCGATGCGATATAATTCGCGCCCATGTCCAGGATCAGATCTCGGGTCTTCGGTCTCGCGTCTCAGGACTTCCCGCTGGACTTGGCAGGGAGACCGCCTGACCGGCTGTTGGCTTCTTCATTCGCGCGACCGCAAATCTTCCTCCGGCTGTTTTCGCGCTGGTCTGAAATCCTCGATTCTTGCCGATGACGCAGCTCGCCCGCAAATTGCGCGTCACCGATTATTTCTCCCTCGGTTGGGGAGCAATGGTCGGCGTCGGCTGGCTTGTTGTTATGGACGATTGGTTGCTGCGCGGAGGGCCGCTCGGCGGAATTCTGGGCTTCGCGATTGGCGGCGTTCTTCTCCTCCCTATCGGTTATGTCTACGGCAAACTGGTGATGGCGATGCCCGATGCTTCGGGCGAGGTCGCGTACACGGCAAAAGTTTTCCCGCAAGCGGTGAGCTTCTACACGGGCTGGATGATGATGCTCTCTTACTTCATCGTGTGCCCTTGGGAAGCCGTGGCCGTCGGCCGAATCGCAGGTTATATCTTTCCCGGGATCAATCGCCTCGAGTTATATCGCGTGGCCGGGAAACCGGTTTACCTCCCGCATCTCGTTATCGGACTCGCTCTCACGGCTCTCGTCACGGTGGTAAATTATCACGGCGTCCGGCTGAGCGCCGTGTTTCAGAACTGGAGCACCTTCGGCACGCTCGCGCTTTTCCTGGTTTTTGTGGCGATTGGAGTCGCGCGCGGCTCACCTTCCAACTTCCCGCCTTTATTTACCCACACGCCTTTTATTTCAATTTTATTGGTGTTGCAGATCGTGCCGTATTACATGACAGGATACGAATCTGTGACCAAGGCGGCCGAAGAGGCCAATCCGCAATTCAGAGCCCAGGGATTTTCCCGTGCTATCTATGCGGCGATCATCGTCGGTGCTGTGTTTTACATTGTTGTTATCGCCGCAGTCGGCTTTGTCGCGCCGTGGAGAATGCTGACCGGAGCGCCATTCATGACGGCGGTTGCCTTTGAACAGGCCGTGGGCTCGCGGTGGATCGTGAGCATTATTCTGAGCACCGCTTTGCTCTCGCTATTCAAAGTGTTCAATGGAAACTTCATCGCCGCCAGCCGCCTGCTGTTTGCCATGGGTCGCCGCGGCCTGGTCGACCGAAGAGTGGCAAGCGTTCATCCACGAAATCAGACGCCGTCTGTGGCGGTCGTATCGGTTGGCATGGCCACGGGCTTGTGCATGTTTCTCGGCAGCTCAATTCTGGTTCCGATTTCAGAGGTCGGATCGGTCGCTTCTGCCACTGGATGGTTCGCCGTGTGCGCGGCTTATCTGTGTATGAAACCCCGCATCGCGGGCCGCCTGATCGCCCTGCTCGGCGCATTGGTTGGCTTGGCGATGATCCTGATGAAGCTCCTGCCGCGCGTGCCGGGAAGTTTTTCGGGCTGGGAGTGGCTCGCGCTTGCACTCTGGATTGTTCTCGGCACTGTCGTTGGCCGTAAATCATTGGGGCGTGGAGAACTCGTTCGTTCCTGAAAATTCGCGTGACGTGCGAGGCCCTGACCTTCCCTCGGCGTTGCCGCGGGACCCGGCGTCCGAAGCGGGCTTGCGCCCTTTGACAACGTGAATGTGTATCCGCTGATCCCGAAGATCCTGGGTCTTGAAATCTCACGTCGCATAAACAAGCCCGCCCATTCGAGAAAAAAAATCCATGTTCTTGTTTGAATTAACGAGCAAGAAAGAAAAATCAGATCGAACGCACATCGGACTTTGGTCTAGTGGTTTGCGGTACCACGAGTCCAATGAGGGACTCGGAGCAGCCCAACCGCTCTAGTTTGTTGGTCAGATTTGCGTCATCACCGTCCGCACCACGCTGAACTATTGCCGCCGTCTTTCTTGATTATCGGGATCGTTCCGTTTAACCAGGCAGCAACGAACTATAGAGGTTGTAAATTCGCGCGTTAAGCGGTTGTGAAATGGTCGAAGCTTCTTGATGGGTACGAGCTCGAGACTCTTAACCTTGAGCGGGCTCTCGGTTATGATGCTTTCGAACTTCGCTACAGTCATCTGGTTCAATCCCCCAGCCACTTCGCCGAACCGTGTTGCTCCGTCGGTCTTAAAAGTGGATCGCCATCGTAGCAGGGCCTTCTCGCTGAATATTAGATGCGCCCATGGAAAAACGGAGAACAGATGGCCGCCTAATGGGTGATACCAGGTGGGACCGAAGCCGACGAGCACTTCACCGGTTGGCCGCAGGAGCGAGTCCATGATGCGTAGGATTTCCCCAGGGTCAGCGAAATGCTCAAAGGCATCCATGGAAACCACAATATCTGCGAGCTCACTTGTCGAAGTTGCAAAAAAGCAGCGATCTTGAATGGCGGCTTTACGCGCTTTCTCGCGCGCTTTCTGGAGGACGTTCTCACGGATATCAATTCCGATCACGCGCTTCGCGCCGTTTGCAGCCATCTCCACGGCATCGGCTCCTTCGCCACAACCGAAGTCGATCACAACTTTATCGGCAATCCTGGACCAGATGTCCTCTCCGAATTGAACCGCGAGTTTCGACTTGCTTTGATATATGGACCCACTGCAGCAACCCGGAGGACCGGGAGAAATTCTCTTTAAAAGGCGGTATTGCAGTTCGGTGAGCATTTCGGTCCAGTTATCCCAGAAAGGGGACCTGAGAGGGCACGGCTAAGCGCTGGCTGAGCGTTTCGCTTGACAATTCACCCCCGGCGGACCAGCACCAAAGTCGCGATCCCATTCCCAATCACGTTCACGACGGCTCTGAACATAACTCAAAAAGCGGTCAATGCCGAGTATCAATGCCGCGCCTGCAACCCGAATAAGGGATTACAGAACATACAACCTGATACTCTCAACGTGCAACTAAATAATTAGTTACCTTTTGCTCCATGAAGCGTCCAATGTGCTGGGAGGAAGTCTGGTGCCGCCGAGACAGTCGGGAACGTTGACCGAAGCTGAACTGCGAATCATGAATGTCCTGTGGGTGCGCGGATCGGGTACCGTCCAGGAAGTCCTTGATTCTATTACCCAAAAGCCCGTTCTTGCCTACAATTCTGTTCTGACCACGATTCGCGTCTTGGAGAAAAAGGGCTACTTGAAACATCTAAAAGATGGCAGGGCGCATGTATTTACGCCGCTCGTTGGACAAAAGGAAGCGACGCGCTCGGAAATTCGGCACCTCGTGAATCGTTTCTTTAAGGACTCGCACGAACAGCTTGTCCTGAACTTGCTTGAGGATCAAGGCATCGAGGAGGATGAAATCGGTCGCCTGCGAGAGATGCTGGCTTCAAAGGACCGGGGTCTCGGTTTTCAGGAGACAGCTTTAAATAACACGGATCTGAAGGACACCAGCCTGAGCGAGAACGATCGGAGCCCATCGAAATGAACATGCTGCAGACAATTGCGCAGACTTCGATCGAGCATCTGGTCAACGCGCTTCCGGAAGGGATACTGATCGCGGCTTTCGCCTGGGCGCTGCTGCGAGTTTTGCGAAGGCAAAATTCCGGCACCCGGTTTGCCGTTTGGTTCCTGGCATTACTGATTGTCGCTGGGCTTCCCCTGCTGGCCGCTCTTGGCGAAGGCCACACACTCGGATCGGCGGGATGGTTACCGTCTGGCGTGCGGCCAGCGGTTACGATTCCTGCTTCTTGGGCCCTTGTCGTCTTCGTCGCGTGGGCTGCTGGCGCGTCCGTAGCGATCATGCGCTTAGGGGCTGGGCTTTGGCGACTGCGACAATTGCGCCAAAGTTGTGTTCCGATCGCAACCGACGACCTTGCCCCAGCTCTGCGCAAAACCTTCGAGGCAATTCGCGGATACAAATCAGTGACATCGCGGGCGATAACGATTGCCAGCTCCGAATCCTTGCGGGTGCCCGCTGCGATTGGCTTTTTAAACCGGACAATCGTTTTGCCAGCATGGACATTGCGCGAACTGCCGGCTGACGATCTGAACGTCATTCTGCTCCACGAATTTGCCCATCTGCAACGCGGAGATGACTGGACCAATCTGATCCAGAAAATCGTGCGCGCGATTTTCTTTTTTCATCCAGCCGTGTGGTGGATTGAAAAGCAACTTTCCATGGAACGCGAGATGGCTTGTGACGATGCGGTGCTTGCCGAAACTTCCAATCCGCACGGCTATGCAAGCTGCCTGGTCTCGCTGTTGGAAAAAAGCCTGGCGCATCGTCTGTCACAATCGCGATGGTCAATGGTCCAGGCCGCAGTCCATCGCGCCCGTGAGGCCTCGCTCCGGCTCGCGCAGATTCTCGATTCCAACCGGCCCGTAGCGACCAGAGTCTGGAAGCCGGCTGTCGGCATGATTAGCGGATTTGCTTTGGTTTGCCTTTTAACGCTGGTGACAGCACCGCAATTCGTTGCGTTTGATCGCGGCATGAGCGGTAATTTCAATGCCGCGTACTCAACTGCGACCGACCGGCCTTCGCTTCGATCCTCCTTGCGAGGGCCGGTCGTAATTCCTGCGGCCGTCCGGTCCAGCGAGCCGTCGCTCGCGGGATCCTCTCCGCGGGCGACCGCCAAAATTATCCATGCGCACCTCCGCCCACGTCAGTTCGCTGCTTCCGGCGCAGACGTATCCGCGGTGAATGCCGTGCCACCGCGATTGCTCGAGGCAAGAGTGAATGTCGATCAGGGGATTGCGCCGCAAGTTCAGACTCTGGTCTTTATTGAAGCCACCCGGTATGGAAGCGCCGATGGTCGGCTATGGAGCGTTCAGGTGTGGCAAGTGACATTTTTGAGCGCGGTGCATCACCGGGTGTGGATGGCGAGAGTTCCGGTGGCTAATTCGATTTAGTCTCGGGCAAAAATTTTTGTAGTTAACAACTACATTATTAGTTGTACAAGGAGAAGAAGATGTGGACAGAACGTTGTAAGGCAATCGCGACGAAGCGTCTGGCTGTGGCAATGCTTGCCCTGGCCGTAGTGGGGTCGGTGGCGACACTGACCTTTACAAGATCTGCGAAGGCGGCTGCTGCCCCGGCTCCGGCCGCGGCGGCACTCGATGACAATAGCGTGGGAGCGTTATTGACGCTCGATCGCGCAATGGAAACCCTGGCGGCGCGCGTCACGCCGGCGGTTGTGAATGTTACGGTCGTATCAAAGGCAAACGAACAGCCGGCACAGATGGAAGGCACGCCCGACATGCAACAGTTTTTTGGTCCGGGCAGTCCCTTCGGGCGGCAGTTCAGTTTTCCCTCCCAGCCACAGAACAGGGTCGAACACGGTTTGGGAAGTGGCGTGATCATCTCTCCCGACGGCTACATCGTCACTAACAACCACGTTATCGACGGTGCCGTCGATATTCGTGTAACCATGAGTAATCGGGAAGTGTTGCCCGCCAAGCTGATCGGCGCGGACCCGCTAACCGATCTCGCCGTCATCAAGATTAATGGAAGCAATTTCCCGAGCGTGCCCTGGGGCAGCTCGACGAGTTTGCGTCCGGGTCAGACGGTGCTCGCGTTTGGTAACCCGTACGGTTACCGCTTTACCGTGACGCGGGGCATTGTCAGCGCGCTGAACCGCCCCAATCCGGACGGCGATCGTTCTCGGGAATGGGTTTTGCCATTCCTACCCAGATCGTCGAGCCCACCGTCGACACGTTGATCAAGGACGGCAAAGTAACTCACCCGTTTATCGGAGTTCAGATCTCTGACGTCACTCCCGACAACGCGAAGTTCTTCCAGATGAACAAAGCCGAAGGGGCGCTCGTTTCAGAGGTAGAGCCCGATACGCCTGGAGCCAAGGCTGGCCTGCGCACCGGCGACGTAATCACCGAACTCGACGGAAAAACAGTGAACGACGCAGGGCAATTGCAGATGATGGTCGGACAAAAACATCCGGGCGATACGGTTCATCTTGAACTGATTCGTGACAGCAAACCAATGACGGTAGCGGTCACGCTGGAGGCGCTCGACAAAAATAAAGGCACGGAGACTGCCAATGCCGGTCACGGCAAGGGACGTTGGGGCTTGAGTCTCGGCGATCTGACTCCGGACGAGCGGAACGAACTGCAGGCGCAGGGATCGATCCATGGAGCCATCGTCGAGGAAGTCAACCCTGGCAGCCCGGCCGACAATGCGGGCCTGCAGCGTGGCGACGTCATCATGGAAGTGAATCGACATGCCGTGAAATCCGCATCGGATGTGGCGCAGCTGCTGTCGAACGTGCCAAACGGTCAGGATGCCCTGGTGCTGGTGTGGTCAAACGGAGGCAGCACGTTCCGGGTGCTGCATCCTGCGCAAGGCTAACCCGAACGCTTCGCGTTCCTAACTCACGGCGCGCTGTGTTTCTCCAGGCATGGAGTCTGGTGAAATACGGCGCGCTTATTTTTTGGCGCATGCTCTCCACCCTCGGCAACGGTAATTGCTCGAGTGCCCCGAAATGTGAATCTTGTTGCACTTCTCGGGCGAAGGTACGCGAAAGTGCCGTTAATACATCCAATAGGCAATTCGAATTGGACTTAGCCAGGGCACACTACTAGAGTCTTTAAACGGCTACATTTTTCGGGTGGCAACGCCCCGCAATGGATGAAGGTGCGACCCTGCGGGAAGCACGTTGGTAACGAACAAATACGTCCTTGATGTGGAGCAGGTTGGTTTTCAGCCGTTAGAATGGGCTAGGGTTGTGGTTTTCGCTGCCCGTTTTTATTGCCGGAAATGTTGCCGCTTTTTGGGACTGTGTGAACCATAAAGCCGCGCCAATTGGAGTTGAGATTTGGACCAACCGGATGAGTTAGTTCAGGATCGGGACCACGCAACCTGTTCTCTCGACGCCAGCTATGTGCTGACGTGGGAGGAAATCGGGAATTTGGCGGCGGAGCCTGGCAAGCCGGCCGAAACCTTGATGAACATCGTGGCATTGATTGCCAGACGGTTTGGCACTGACGTCTGTTCCGCCTACCTTCTGGAGCCTGACCGCGCCAATCTGGTTTTGGCGGCCACGGTCGGATTGAGTCGCGAATGCGTCGGAAAGCTTCGCATGGCTGTCAATGAAGGACTAGCTGGCCTGGTTGCCGAACAAGTTCGTCCCGTGGCAGTCGAACACGCCAGGAATCATCCTCGGTTCAAATATTTCAGCGAAGCCGGGGAGGATTCGTACCACTCATTCCTGGGCGTTCCGCTTATCGATCGCGGGGTACTCCAGGGCGTTCTCGTGGTTCAAACTGTGGAGCCTCGAATCTTTCCCGAAGAGGAAATTCGCCAGCTGACGGAGGCTGCGAACCGGGTGGCCCACATCGTGAGCGAAGCTCGCACCCTCGACCGCTTCATTGCACCCGCACAAGAGCGACTTTGGGCACTCGCCCGCAACATGTGGTGGAGCTGGGACCACGACTGTGCCGGTTTGTTTCGCGATATCGATCCTCTGCGCTGGAGTCAGCTCAATCACAGCCCGGTCGCGTTGTTGAATGAATATCCGCTGGCGAAGCTCGAAGCACGCGCTGCCGAGCTTGCGTTGCACAGCCGCATCAACTACGCCTATCGCCGCCTCCGTGAATATGAGGGTACGGGGCGAACCTGGGGGGCGCGACACGCCGGGATTCTTCGGCCTCGTCCCGTGGCTTATTTCTCCGCCGAATTTGGCGTACACGAATCGTTGCCGGTTTATTCCGGTGGCCTCGGAGTGCTGGCTGGCGATCACATCAAGAGCGCATCCGATCTGGGCATTCCACTCGTCGGTATAGGCCTGTTTTATGGCCAGGGATATTTCCGCCAGCGTCTCGATCGCGATGGCTGGCAACACGAAGAGTATCTCGAAACCGATGTCAATCAACTGGCGATGGAAGTCGCCATCGGCAAGAACGGCAGACCCGTTGTTGTGCAGGTCGAGACTCGCCACGGATCCATCCATGCCAAAGTGTGGCGCGTAAGGGTTGGGCGTTGTGACTTATTTCTTCTGGACTCTGACGTCGAGGGCAACACCCCCGAGGACCGCGAGCTGACATCGCGTTTATACGGAGGCGACGGCCGGGTTCGCGTGCATCAGGAACTGCTTTTGGGCGTGGGCGGCCTGCGCGCCTTAAGGGCTCTCGGAATCACGCCCGGGGTGCTTCACCTGAATGAGGGCCATAGCGGATTTGCCGTCCTCGAAGCGGTTCGCCAGCGTATGGAGGACGAAGGCATTGGCTTTGAAAGGGCTGTGCCGCGCGTTGCCCGCGAGGTGGTTTTCACGACTCACACGCCCGTGCCCGCCGGCCATGATCGCTTTGATGCCGACCTGATTGAAGAGCACCTCGGACCGTTGCGCGACAGCCTCGGTCTGTCGAGAGAAGCCTTTATGGCGCTCGGACGCGAGAATCCCGATAGCGACGAACGCTTCTGCATGACGGTGCTCGGTTTGCGGCTCTCTCGCCACGCCAATGCCGTCTCTTCGCTCCACGGTGAAGTCTCGCGCGCCATGTGGACGGGACTGTTTCCGGGCAAACTCGAAGACGCAGTCCCCATCGGGCACATCACGAACGGCGTCCATGTTCCTACCTGGCTCGCTCCGCAGATGTTTCGTCTCTACGATCGCCATCTCGGTACCGGATGGCAACTGCACGGCAGCGAAGCGAAAATTTGGGAGGGCATCGACAACGTTGACGACGGCGAACTTTGGGAGACGCATTGCAATCTGAAGTCGCAAATGATCGAATTCGTGCGCCGGCGCGCTGTGAAGCAGGCCGCGCGCCGCGACGAACCGCGAGAGGTGTTGCAGCAACTGGAACGCGCCCTTACCCCCGATGCCCTGACCATCGGTTTTGCGCGCCGCTTCGCGACTTACAAGCGCGCCAATCTGATCCTGACTGACATCGAAAAAATCGCCAGCATGGTCAATGATCCGAAGCGTCCAGTGCAATTTGTGTTTGCCGGAAAGGCTCATCCTCTCGACGAGCCCGGAAAACGCGTCCTGCAGCAGATCGCCCAGTTGATGCGCGACCCGCAGTTTTCTGACAAATTCGTCTTTGTGGAAGATTACGACATCAACGTCGGCCGCCACTTGACCCAGGGTGTCGACGTCTGGCTTAACAATCCACGCCGCCCGCTCGAAGCCTCGGGCACGAGTGGTCAAAAGGTCGTTTTGAACGGCGGATTGAATCTATCGGTTTTGGACGGTTGGTGGGCGGAAGCTTACGATGGCCTCAACGGCTTTGCCATCGGGGAGGGAAGGACTCATTCCGACATGAATGTGCACGACACGCGCGACGGAGAGGATTTGATGCGGGTTCTTCGCGACGAAGTGGTCCCGCTTTACTATCAGCGCGATCGCGACGGCTTGCCGCACGGCTGGATCCAGCGCATGAAGCGCACCATACGCACTCTCGGTTGGCGCTTCAATGCCGACCGCATGGTGATGGATTACACGACAAAATGCTATGTTCCCGCAGCGGGCGGGACATCAAGCGACCTGCGGCTGAGAGTTTGAAAATAGTTTCTTAGCGGATGGCCGGGCGTCCCCGCCCAGCCATGAAGTTCCGGATTCGACGCTACGGATTGCGACGCCCCAGACTGCGATGCCCCGTTCTCCGAGTTACCAATTCAATAAGACGCCGGTACTACCGCGTCTTCGGGATACGCCGGCATTCCAAACTCGGGAACATCCAGGCCCTCTTCTTCGACTTCCGCTGTCACCCGTATGCTTTTCACCTTATTCACTGCCCAGAAGACGATGAAGGTTGCGCCGAACGCCCAGGCCGCATAGATCGTCGCTCCCATAAGCTGACAGAGGAATTGTCGTGTGTCGCCGTGCAACAAGCCTGTGACGCCCTGCCCGGCCTGCCCGAGATACGTGGTGGCTCCGACACCGTTCCATCCCGATCCATAGGTGCCATCGGCAAAGATACCGACGCTCACCGCACCGAGCCACCCGCAATAGCCATGAACAGAAATAGCGCCGCAAGGGTCATCGACTTTCAGAACGCGATCGTTGAATAAAACGCCGCCGCAAACGACGCATCC
>Ga0302180_10004435_pt1 | contig 10415 bp, 12 predicted proteins | sample I_Palsa_E3_2_FD_200575 | JGI IMG/M metagenome (GOLD analysis project Ga0302180, IMG submission 200575) | Peat permafrost microbial communities from Stordalen Mire near Abisko, Sweden - I_Palsa_E3_2 | ecosystem: Environmental > Terrestrial > Soil > Palsa > Peat permafrost | place: Sweden... | reverse complement strand
CCCCGGGAACGCAAGGCATCTCTAGAAGTAGTCTACTACCTTGGAGCATCACCGCAGGTCAGTAACCTGATCTTCGCCGTAGAGCGGGCGTTGGTCACCGACTTGGCCTCGGCTGCGTTTGGGCATGATGCACGGGACACGCGAGCTATAGGCTGCTGGAGTGATTGACGCGGTCGTATTCGACGTAGGTGAGACGCTGGTTGATGAGACTCGGGAGTATGGGACCTGGGCGGACTGGCTGGGCGTGCCTCGTCATAGCTTCTCGGCAGTATTCGGCGCGGTTATCGCCTTGGGGCTGGATTACCGGGATGCATTCCAGTATTTTCGTCCTGGCTTTAGTCTCGATGCTGAGCGTGCGCGGCGTGCCGATGCGGGCCAGCCAGAATGGTTCGGTGAGGATGACCTTTATCCGGATGTGAGACCGTCCATGACGGCGTTGCGTGACATGGGCGTGTGGGTAGGCGTTGCCGGTAATCAGACCTCGCGGGCCGGGGAGCTTTTGCGGAAGCTGGGCCTGCCGGCGGACCTGATTGCGACTTCGGAGGATTGGGGCGCGAGTAAGCCGGATCAGTCGTTCTTCCGCGCGCTTATCTCAGCGACGGCGTGTGAGGCTAGCCGGATTGTCTACGTCGGTGACCGGCTGGACAATGATCTTAAGCCTGCTAAGGCTGCTGGAATGCGGACGGCGTTTATCCGGCGCGGGCCGTGGGGTTACATATGGGAACGTCATCCCGATATGGCGGCCGTGGCGGATTGGCGTCTGGTGTCGCTTGCCGAGTTGCCGGCCCTTGTGGCCGGGGTCAACCGGTCAGAGCGTTGACCGTGGTGTTCCAGTCGTAGAGCCGTTCATCGAGCTGGCGTACGCATGGCCGTGATTCCCATTTGGTGAGGGATTCGCGGACGGCCCGGACGCGTTCCATTCCTGTTGCGTACCAGTAGCGCGCGAGGTGGTCTAGTGCCTCTTCCGCCAGAGCACATGCCCGTTCCGGGTCTTTTTCACTGACCGCTACGGCTGCCAGGTCACCCAGTATGACGGAACGCTGTTTTGCGGAATCCTCGGGCAGCCGATCGAGCACGTCTTGCAGGGTATCCCGCGCTGGTCCGGGCTGCCGGGAAATTAGCAGCGTGTTTCCCTTGAATCCGGCGAGGCGGACGGGTGAGAACCAGTCCAGCCATACCGGGGACGGGCGCGGTTCCTCGGTGGCGAAGATATCTTCGGCATGGTGTATGAGCTGGAGTGCTTTACGGGTGTTCCCGAACCGTGTTTCTATCTCCGCTTCGACGGCATCGAGCCATGCCAGCATTTCGGGGGACGAGGGTGCTCGTCGTGCGAATGCGCGGGATGCCCGTATCTTGTCGCGTGCCTCATCAGCGCGTTTTGTATCGCCGGAGAAGGCCGGGATGAAGGCCATGTGCGCGAGCACGGCGGAGCCGAGTAGAGCGTCCTGTGCATCTTGCGCTGCTTGGAGGGCGATAACGAAACTTGCCTGCGCTTTGGCCGGGTTTTGCAGGTCGAAAAATTCGATGCGGCCGGCCAGCAGACTCGATTCGCTCACCGCTGCCGCAAGGGAACGCCGCGCTGCTCCGGGAACGGACGGAACCAACCGGGCACCGAGATTGACGTGCGCGGCAACCACATCGTGCAGTTGCGCCGGCGGAACGACCCAGTACATATGCCTATGGGCCGACGTGACGGAGACGTAATCGGTGACGACAGAACCCGGCAGCGGCACGGCTGACTGGCGTTGCGGGAACAGCGTCAGGGGGCCGGCTGCGGAACTGGCCGTGACGGCGGGAGATACCGGGCCGCGCTCGGGATGGGACGTGTCAGGAAGGGCGCCGGCCCATGGCGGGGTAAAACCAAGTTCAGCGACGGGACGCTGAAATAGTGCCTCAAGGGCCGCTTGGTGATCCGGATGCGGCCATGGCGGGGCATCGGACTCCCAGCGGCGTACGGTGCGGGCCGTTATCGAGATGCGCAGCCCGATCGAGTTTCCGGCGCGGGTGACCGCGTCCGCGAGCTGCTGCTGTGACCGCAAGCCGATTGCCTGCCGCGCGCTGCGCAGGCGCGTGTTTCCTGTCTCTGGTGATCCCATGACCAGCCTCCCTGTCAGGGTCAGCCCCTATCGCCAACCTTAGATCATCCGAGCCGGAAAACGGACGCTAGAAGGTCATTACCGCGTAGATGGCCGCACCTATGACCCCCCGATGTCCGCTTGTAAGTCCTCTTAGAGGCCATCAGATGCGGGCATCATGGTCGCAGTAAGGCAACCCAGGACAGGAGGGAGGTGGTCGCGATGACACCAGATACCCGGCCACTCGCCGGCCCCGCAACCGGGTCAGCCTGGCAGCCAGCACAGTCCGGGCAACCCCGCCCGATGGATGCCGGCATGTTCACATTGGTGACATTGCCGACCTCGCCGTTCTGGGCACGCCGGTATACCCGCTCATTCCTGGATTCCTGCCATGGAATGACGGAGGACACAGCCCAGACAGCGGAACTGCTCGTCTCGGAACTCGTCACCAATGCGGTGCGGTTCTCCGGTGATCCAGCGCGTACGCTCCGATACTCCGAACGCGCGAGTGCGAGCCTGATATCACTGTCCCTACGGCATTTCCCCGATGGCCTGCTCATCGAAGTTTACGACACCGATAGCAATCCGCCAGTCAGATCCAGCCCCGATGACGACGCGGAAAACGGACGGGGCCTGATGCTCGTCGACGCGCTCAGCAAGGAATGGTCGTACTTCTTCCTTCCGGGCGGCGGCAAAGTCGTCTACTGCTTCCTGGGAATAACATGACCCGCTACCACGATGTTAAGCATCTCACCACGGCTGAGCTTGAGCGTACCAAACGCGACCTGCATGCGAACCTCGGCCTGATTACCCCCCATTCCCCCGCACACGTGCCGATCCAGGCTCACATGAAGGCAATCGACGCCGAGCTGACCGAACGCGCGGGAAACCAGCGAGCCAACGGAAGTGCAGCCGTGTCTACCGGAACCGAGCCGACGAATTGCGATCCGCTCACCGCGCTGAGCAATGAATACGAAGCCGAATGGAAAGTGTGGAAACCAGGCCGCTACGTGGCTGATCATCGCCGGCTTGACGTGACGCTGATGTCTGATTCCGTTACCGGGCTAGCTGAAAAGCTACGCGCGTTCACGGAGCTAATGAAGGAGCTGCCGTGAGTCCGGATACCGGCGGCGCAGGCAGGCCGCAGTGATGAGCGGAATGAGAAAGCCCCCGGCCCGTGCGGGACTGGATACGGCACGGGCCGGGCCTCAGATAGCACGAGAAAACCGAATAAAGCCGGGCCGCCCCTAGCCCACTGGAATGAGTGGGGCGGCCCGGAAGGAAACGCGACGTTTCCCGGAACCGATGGTATCCGGGGAACGCCGCGTTTTTCGCGTGCGGACCTTACCGAAAGCTTACGAGCGCTGACGGGAGGTGATGAGCATGGGACACGAGTTGAACGGGTGCCGCAATGGACGCCAGTGCGCCTGCGGCGCGCTGACCGCAGACGGGGCCGGCAGGTGCGAGAAATGCCGGTACCGGGCCCGCTGGCTACGCCGCAAGATGCCCCGCCATTCCGGCATCGGATAACCGGCCATTCCAGCCCCGGTAACCAGGAATGAAAGGAGGTGGTGACTTTGACGGTAACGCTCTCGGCGGCGCTGATTCTGGGCGCAGGAGTATTCCTCTTGTGCCGGTATGCGGGACTGAAGATATTGCACGCCGCGGTCTGCATCATATTCGGTTTCTATCTCGCGTCCTCCAGTCTCGCACCGGACATCGCGAACATCACGGCCAGCCTGTTCCGGCTGCTCTAGCAAAAACACCGGAACAGCACCACAAGAAAGCAGGGGTAATCAGTGAACGCACGCAGCGACGTGTCCCGCGCGCACAGGCGCGCGGGACACGAGAAAGGGCGCCTATGACCAGTTACCAACTCAAGGAGACGATGCCTTATGACCATCACGCCACAGAACCCCCCGCACATTCCCCAACTCCAGATCGACCTTGAAGAAACCCTCGCCACAATCGCGATCGAACTCGCGCGAGTGCAAATATGCGACCAGTGCAAGGCGTCCGTCCCCAGCCTGATCGATGACCTCGCGCACCTGGTCACCGAAATCACCCGGCTCCATTCCGCGCTCGTCCGGGAACGCCTGACATCGGCGAACCTGCGGGCCGCTATCGGTGCCGCACTCGGCGCGGAATCTGACGGGGAAAACGATCCGCTCGGCTACCTCCGCGACGAAATCGCCGGCTATCCGGGGGCCGCGCATGGCGCGTGACCCGTACCGGCGTCAGATGCGCCGCGCACGCCGCGCGATGCGCAAAGGCGACAAACCCTACGCCGTGATGATCGTCGGCCCGGACGAGCCGCTAGCCTTCATCGCGCTCGCGGCTATCAGCGCCTGGGCATTCCGGCACCGCTCGGCCTTCGCCCCGTTCATCATCACGCTGGCAGCATTCATCACCGCTGCCATGGTGCACGGCCACCACGCCCGATGGTGGATACCGGTCAGCTGCATCACGGCCCTTTCCACTATCCTGCTCGGCATCCCGCACCGGATGCTATGGGCCAGGCCAGCCGGGAAATTCACGGCCGGAATCCTCGTCCGCATATGGGAGGCATGCGGGATTGACAGGGCCATCGAACGGGCCTACGCGGCAACGGTCATCGCGGTAACCGGCGGATGGCTATCCGCAGCCATCGCCATCGGGCCGGCCGTCAAACCGCTCCCGTTTATCGCGGTCACCAGTTCGGTGGTGCTCGGCATCCCGTGGTGGTTCCACCGTCGCCGGCGGGCCAAGGTGCGAGTGGAACGCACCATATCCGGCTGGCCCGGTATCGCGGACAATGTCGGGCTGCCCGGCTCGCATATCGCCTCGGTCGTGGTCGATGCGTGGGGCTGGACCGCACGCGTCATACTCAGGAAAGGGACAACCACCGACCAGGCCATCAGCAAGATACCCGCCATAGAATCCGGTCTCGGCCTGCGGCCTGGCAGCGTGCGGGTGTTCCCGGACCGGACACGGGCCGACCGGTTCACGATGCGGGTTATCGAAACTGACCCGCATGCCGAGCCGATCCCGTGGCCCGGCCCCTCCGCAAAGTCAGTGACCAAGCCGGTAGATATCGGCATATCCGAAGACGGCCGCCCGGTCCGCGTGCTTTTGCTGCGCCGGAACGTGCTGATCGGCGGCACCACAGGAGCCGGGAAGTCCGGCATCTTGAATATCATCATCGCCACCTTGGCCGCATGCCCGGATGTGATTCTGTGGGGTGTCGACCTGAAAGGAGGAATGGAACTCCAGCCGTGGGCCGCATGCTTTGGCCGGCTCGCCACCACCCCGCACGAGGCGGACGACCTTTTCAAGGACGCGGTTGGCTGGCTCAACCGCCGCGCCAGGGAAAAAGCCGCCCAGGGACAACGTACCCATGAGCCGTCCCGCGATGATCCCGCGCTGATCATCATCTGCGATGAATACGCTGAACTACCCGAGGAATCGCACGACTGCGCCGATTCCATAGCCCGCAGGGGCCGCGCGGTCGCGGTCAACCTGATAGCCGCGACCCAGCGGCCGACCCAGGCCGCGATGGGAAAGAACACCGCTGTCCGCTCGCAAATGGACGTCCGTATCTGCCTGCGGGTACGGGAACGCCGCGACGTGGACCTGATTCTCGGGCAGGGATCATTTAATGCCGGCTGGCAGGCACACCAGCTCACCCAGCCGGGCGCGTTCCTGGTATCCGATCCCGAGCACACCGCGCCGGAACGGCACCGGGCCTACCTGATGGACGACGAGCGAGTAGCCCGCCACGCCGCCCAGTGCGCACCGGGCCGCCCCCGGCTGCCAGCCGACGGCCCGGACACGGCCCAGACGGCCCCAGAACCGCCGCGGGCCGGCGAACCCGGTTCCGTCCGTGCCGATGACCGCGCTGACCCCGAAACGGCGCTGTGGGCCGCTCTGGCCGGAGCGGGCACGGACGGGGCGACGGTGGGCGACCTGATGGCCGCGTGCGGCATGAGCCGGAGCTGGGTCTATTACCGGCTCCGCGAGCACGCTACGGCCGGCCGCGTGGTGCAGACCGCGCGGGGAGCCTGGCGGGCTGTCCCGCCTCCCTCGGGCGGGCCGGGAGACCGACGGCCCCCGGCCCGCCCGGACTCGCCCAGGCGGCCCGGTACGCCCCCGCGCGGGGGCCGTCGCCGGCCGCGCCGTGGTGGCGGTTCGTGACCGGTCATCTCGTCCACGGGCCTCGCGCGCGCGCCTACGCGCGTTGGGCACACGCGCACCGTGGACGTGGACGTGGACAACCACGAACCGTGACCGGGAAAACACCCCGGCTCACCGGCCGCCAGCCGACGGGCCGGGCGGAAGGGAGGTGAGGCCGCACGCGCAAACCTGACGATGACACGGCAGCCGATGGCGACACGCCACGCCAGCCGATGACACGCGAGGAATGGATCGCTTACCACGTGGCACGTGCGCCGAAGATCACACCGCAGCAATGGGCGGACACGCTGCTACTGCTGCACACACGAGAACAGAATAACGACGATGAAGGACAAGACAGGGAAAAGGCAAGCTGAAAGCCAGGATGCCCGGCCACCAGAACGATAACGGTGGCCGGGCGTCCGTGTTTCCGGGGGTTTTTACGCGATGTGATCATTCGGCATGACGTCGCCTTCCTCGCGCCATACCGGCTCGATTGCCTCATAGTCCAGGTTGCCCGGACCGTGTTTGCTGGATTTGCGGATCACGACCGCTTTGAGGTAACGGCTGAGGATGGCGCGGCGGATGCCTATGTCACCGGCTGCCTCGTCCCATTCACGCCGGACATCTTCAACCGACTTGGACCGGGCGAGCCGGCCCGCACGGGTGCGCGCCTTTTTCGCGAGTTTCGCTTTCAGTTCCCGTTCGCTGGCTTCCAGCTGAGGAACGATATTGAACATCGTGTCGTCGCTGACAGTTTGCGGGACCGCAGCGTATCCCTTGCGGAGACTGAACAATCGCTCTTGCACGCTGGCCAGGTCCATGGCATCAGGGTCGTTCTCATCCGGCACGGTCGTCAGTTCGCTATCAGCAGGGGCATGGGCAGCGATGTGAGCGAACAGAAGTTCCTCGATAAGCTCATCTAGCTTCTCCATGTTCCGCGCGATACCGCCGCACCCGCCATTGCTTTTATCCGGGCACCGGTACTGATACGCGATGGTGCCCGACTCGTAAGGGCGGAAGAAACCGCACAGGGACCGGTTACACATGGTCCCGTCGTCGCGGATGCGCCCGCACCGGAGGAAGCCTGTGAGCAGGTATTTCCGCGTTCCCTTGGCGGACTTGACCTGTCCTTTCTTGCGTCCTTCGGACTCGGTCACAAGCTCTTTCCATTGCTTTTCGGTCAGGACTGGCTGCCAGTTGCCCATGATGTATTTCCCGGACGCGTCCCGCAACGCTACGCCGTCTGGATCGGAGTACAATTCACGTGGTCGGCCTTCCTGGTTTTCCTTCCTCAGCGTCCCGTTATAGACCGCGATACCCGCGACGGACGGTGACAGGAGAATCTGCCTGACGGACACCTGCGACCAGGACCGGGCGAGTACCGGGCGTTGCCCGGATTCCTCGAAGAACTTGACAAGTCCTTTCCATGACTGGCCTGCGAGGAACCGTTTCGCGGCTTCCTGGATAACCTCCGCTTCCGCTGGATTCAGGGTGCCGTCTTCGCGGTAGCCGAAACGGCGCTGCCTGCCGGAGAAACGGCCGCCCCTGCCTTCTTGCGCGATCTGGAGACGGGCGCGCGCTACCCGCCTCGCGGTGTCCTCACTCGACTTGTTCGCCATCGCCACGAGCACGCGTGCCATAGCCCGGCCATTCGATGTGCGCAGGTCGATATTACCGGTCACCGTCTCGACCGGCCTCTTGTAATACTCGACCAGGTCAATCAGGTCTTCCAGGTCGCGCGGCTGGCGGGCTAGGCGGTCAATATCGTAGAAGATGATCCCGTCTATCTTCCCGTCCTCGTAATCCGCTAGCATCTGCCGGAACTCCGGCCGGTACACCCGCCACACGCTCCGCCCGTTCGGCAGGACAACACGCCGCTTTTTAAACGCGGTCGTATCGTTCTCCGAATACCACTCAGAAACCGCCACGCCAAGCCGCCCGGCCAGTGCGGTGATGTCCTCTTTCTGCCGCGTGATCCCCTTCTCGGAAAGACGCATCTCTCCGGTTCTCTCGTCCTTAACCCACTCGTCAGACGAGATACGCACGTCCCCGCCGTAGCGGAGAACCCGGCTTGACGCGCCGCCCGTGACACGGACAGCATGCGAGGTAGGGACGGTGGACCTGTCACCTGCGGTCCTGTGCTCTGCGGTAGCCATGCAAGTAGGCTACTTCCACAGATGCCAGGCACCTTCCGCTGGACCGCCCCGTCCGGCCGCCAGTACGTCACTGAGCCGACGCGCTACCCCATATGACCGGCACCGCCCCACGGCTACGACGGCGGGGCGGCTCCGGACGGCTAATCCTTATCCCGGATCGCCGAACTGACCTGGTAAGAGGTCAGTTACTGACTCCGTTCACCGCGACCGGCGCGCTTCACCGGCTGGGACGGAGGCCTTCCCGGACGACCGAGATCAGGCGGTCACGCGCGGCGGGGACCTGCGGATCGGACTCTCTGGCTAGGCATCCGGTGATGAGCGCCATCACATCAGCGGTGTCGATGTCGTGCCTGACGGATCCGGCCTGCTGGGCCCGGGCAAGCAGGTCGCGCAGCGCGCCCATGACGTCATGCTCTGGCCCGGAGGCGGCGGATTTGATATCGAAGCCAGCGCCGGTGAGCGCGTCGGCCAGCCCGCGGTTAGCGGCCCCTTCCGCGACAAGCGTGGCGAAGAAGCCGGAGAACGCGGCCCCGGCGTCATCTGCTTCTCCGAGTTGTCCTGCCATGGCCACCAGTCGCTCGACACGGCTGACGAAGACCGCTTCGAAGAGGGCTTCTTTCGTCGGAAAGTGGCGGCTCACGGTCCCTGTCCCGACACCGGCCCGCCGAGCGATCTCGTGGACCGGCACCGACAGCCCTTCCGCGGCGAAAGCGGTGAAGGCGACCTCGAGCACTCGCTCCCTGTTGCGCAGGGCGTCGGCGCGCAGGGGACGGCGTCGGCCGTCCGCGCGAGCTGACGAAACCTGGCCGTCCGCGCCAGCTCGCACGGCCTGGACGTCGGCTCGCGAAGGGTGCTTGGGCATCCGTCGGGCGCTCTCTTCTGCTCTCCTTGACAAACGGGATGACCATCCCGGATACTTCCAAACGGGATGACCGTCCCGATTCTAGCCTGCTGAACACACCTATTGGCAGCACAGCTATTGGCTGGCACGGTCCGGACGACTGGGCCAGGCCGGGAGAGGAAGGCCGACGTGCTCGGGCAAGCGAGCCGCTGGACTGTGGCCGACGTGCCGGCCCAGGATGGCCGGACAGTTGTCATCACCGGCGCGAATACCGGCGTGGGTTTCGAAACCGCAAGGATCCTGGCCAGCCGCGGTGCGGAGGTGGTACTGGCTTGCCGTGATCCGCAGCGAGCCGATCAGGCGAGCAAGCGCATCGCTTCCCAGGCGCCAGGCGCTCGCCTCGACACGCTCACTGTCGACCTCGCGTCACTGGCGTCGGTGCGTTCGGCCGCGGCCGAGCTCCGGTCCCGTCACCCGAGCGTCGACGTGCTGGTCAACAACGCGGGCGTGATGTGGGCTCCCCGGGGTCAGACGGCCGACGGATTCGAAACGCACTTCGGCACGAACCACCTCGGTCATTTCGCGTTCACCGGGCTGGTCCTCGACCTGCTGCTGCCGGTGGCCGGGTCTCGCGTCGTGGTGCTGTCCAGCCCGGCGCACCGCGCGGGCGACATCGACTTCGGCGATCTGGCCTACCGCGAGCGGTACCGGCCGAACGCCGCTTACAGCCGGTCCAAGCTGGCGAACCTGCTCTTCGCGCAGCTGCTTCAGGCGAAACTCACCCAGGCGCGGGTCCCGACCATCGCTGTCGCCGCGCATCCGGGCGGCGCGCGCACCGAGCTGAACCGGCACATGCCGTGGATGTTCCGCGGTCCGTCCTGGGGGCTGGCCCGGCCGATCACTCACCCCGCCGACGTCGGCGCCTTGTCGCTGGTCCGAGCCGCTGTCGATCCCGGCATAACCGGCGGAGCGTACGTCGGACCAGGCGGATGGCACGAGTTCACCGGATATCCCGCGGTGCTCCAGCCCAGCGAACGGGCACGCGATCGAGGCCTGGCCCAACGCCTGTGGGAGGAGTCCGAAAAGCTCACCGGCGTCAGCTATGACTTGGCGGCCGCAGCAGGCCATTGACGATGCCGTCAGCCCGCCGAGGCGTCTTTCTTACCGGTCACCGCGACCAGCCCAGGC
>Ga0302180_10004433_pt1 | contig 10417 bp, 9 predicted proteins | sample I_Palsa_E3_2_FD_200575 | JGI IMG/M metagenome (GOLD analysis project Ga0302180, IMG submission 200575) | Peat permafrost microbial communities from Stordalen Mire near Abisko, Sweden - I_Palsa_E3_2 | ecosystem: Environmental > Terrestrial > Soil > Palsa > Peat permafrost | place: Sweden: Abisko... | reverse complement strand
CGATTTCATCGCCTGCTGTTTCAACCAGGTGACCAATTTCGTCGCCAAGTCGCACTACCTGTGGGGTGCGCCGGTGCCCATGGTCATCCGCGGACCTTCGGGCGGCGGCGTGCACGGCGGGCCGTTTCATTCCGCCAATCCGGAAATGTATTTCATGCATACGCCGGGGCTGAAGATCATTTATCCGTCGACGCCATCCGACGCCAAAGGATTGCTGAAGTCCGCCATCCGCGACAATAATCCGGTGCTCTTCTTCGAGCACAAATTTTTGTACCGGCGTATCAAGGAAGAAGTTCCCGCCGGAGACCACCTCGTGCCAATCGGCAAGGCCATTGTCCGGCGTGAGGGCGGCGACCTGACCATCATCAGCTACGCAGCCATGGCCCACACGGCCATGGAAGCCGCCGAGCAACTGGCGAAAGAGGGTATCAACGCGGAAGTAATCGATTTGCGCACGCTGCTTCCGCTCGATCGTGAGACCATTCTGGCTTCAGTGAAAAAGACCAACAAACTGCTCGTAGTGCACGAGGACACGCGCACCGGCGGGATCGCCGGAGAAATTGCCGCGCTTGTCTGTGAAGGCGCGTTTGAAGATCTCGATGGGCCCATCGCGCGGGTCACGGCCCTCGACACGCCGGTGCCTTACGCCCCGACGCTGGAAGAAAGGTTTCTGCCGAATACGGAAAAGGTTGTCGCGGCGGCGCGCGAATTGGCAAAATACTGAGGGAGGCGGGACAAGGTCCGACATGGGAAAAACCAAGGGCGTTAACAAGGCAGAGTTTGACGTTGGCACGGAAGTGCGCATTGCGGACCGCGAGTTCCTGGAGAACTTCATGGAGGCGGGCCAGTACCACAACGAGCTTGAACCCGAGCAACTCGAGCACGCAGGCCAGGTCGCCAAGGTAAAGGAAGTTTCGTTCTTTCACGGCGGCGACGAGATTTATACGCTCGCGGGCGTGCCGGGCGTGTGGCACGAGGAATGTCTTAGCGCCGTCTGAGTTTGGAATCCTGAGGAGAAGACCATGGCTGTTGACGTCATCATGCCGCAGATGGGCGAAAGCATTTTTGAAGGCACCATTACCAAGTGGCTGAAGAAGCCAGGCGACAAAATCGAGCGCGACGAGCCGCTCTTCGAGATCTCCACCGATAAAGTGGATGCGGAGATTCCGTCGCCGTCCGCCGGCGTGCTGAAAGAAATCAAGGTCAATGAAGGCCAGACCGTGCCGATACAAACCGTAGTGGCTGTGATTGATGCCGACGGCGCGGGCGCCGCAACGGCGGCCCAAGCGCCCGCTCAAGCTGCAGCAACGACGTCTGCTCCGCCCGTCCCGAAGGCCGAACCGCAAAAATCCGTTTCCGCTGCGGCTCCCGCTGCGGGTGCGCCGTTGACCTCGCAGAGGCCCGCAGGCGGCAACGGCGAAAAGGTACGCAGCTCGCCGCTCGTCCGTCGCATCGCGCGGGAGAATGACGTGGATCTAACGCAAGTCCCCGGCACAGGCGCCGGTGGACGCGTGAGCAAACGCGATATTTTGGCCGCCGTGGAAGGCGGCACGTCCTCAGGTAGCGCCGTTGCGGCCGCTCCTGCGCGAGCAGCGTCAGCCCCTCCTCCAGCAAGTGGAGGAGCTTCGGCCTCCGCTGTGCTCGAAAACGCCGTGCCGCGCGAAAAGATGTACTTCGGGCATTATCAGGTTCAGCCCATGTCCGTGATGCGCCAGCGGATCGCCGAGCACATGGTGCTTTCGAAGCACGTTTCGCCGCACGTGTATTCGGTGGACGAGGTAAACGTTTCGGGCATCGCCGCCGTGCGGGCGAAAATGAAAGCGAAGTTCGAGGAAGCTTCCGGTACCAAGCTAACCTTCATGCCCTTTTTCGTGCGCGCCGCGGTGGAAGGGCTGCGCGCGTTCCCCACGGTGAATGCTTCGGTGGACGGCACGAACATCGTGTTGCACCAGGAATGCAATATCGGGATTGCCGTGGCGCTCGATTGGGGCCTGATCGTTCCGGTGATCAAGAACGCCGAGGAAAAGAATTTTCTCGGAATTGCGCGGGCCATGAATGATCTGGCGGAGCGCGCGCGGGCGAAAAAGCTCAAGCCCGAGGAAGTGGCCGAGAGCACCTTCTCCATCACCAATCCCGGCGTTTTCGGCGGATTGTTTGGTTTACCGGTAATCAACCAACCCAACGTCGCCATACTGGGATTGGGGACCATCGAAAAGCGCCCGGTGGTGGTGGACGACGCCATCGCGATTCGCTCCATGGTTTACCTCACGCTGTCGTACGACCATCGCGTGGTGGACGGCGCCGTGGCCCACCAGTTCATGGGCAAGGTGAAACACACGCTCGAGAATTGGACGGAAAGTATTCTTTGAAGAGCTGTTCACAGTTGACAGTCAACAGTTTTCGCGCTGTTTATGGACGGAGCTTCTTACTGGTTTTGCGTTGACTGTCGACTATGAACTGTTAACTATCGACCTCGGTTCCCAGTCCGAAGCGTTTCAGCATCGGCCATGTCCACTCCTTCCTTTCCTCATCGCAATTGGGGCGAACCGCCCTGGCGCATTGATTTCACTCCATCTTCGCAGCGCGCCTCGGTTCCTGAAGTTCTGGATTTCGCCGTCATCGGCGGCGGTTTCACCGGACTCGCTGCGGCGGCGTGGCTGCGGCAAATGGCGCCCGACAAATCCGTGGCGGTTTTCGAAGCTGCGAAGATCGGCGCCGGGGCGAGCGGCCGCACCGGTGGCATCGCTTTGGGCGAGACCGCTGCAGGCGACCTGCCGGGCTTGGGAGACGTCCTGGCGGGCTTCACCGATATCCTCAGTCACCTCGGCGTCCATTGCGACCAGCAGTTGCATGGCGCCTGGGAGATCAGCCGCAAGAAAGCCGATGCTCTGCCGAGATCTCCCATCTGGTGGCAGGATTCCGGCACACTGCGTGTGGTGAAAGAAGTTCCGGGCGGAACAATCGACCCGGGAAAGCTTGTGGCCGGACTGGCCCGCGCTGCGGAAAGCCGGGGCGCGCTCATTCTGGAAGGACATGCGGTCGAACGGATCCGTTGGAGCGACCCGTTGGGGATCATGCTGAAGGGAGGGTCTTCGCGCTCTGCTGAGATCGCGGCGCGAAAAATTGTTTTGGCCACGAACGCTCTTTCCCTGGATCTGGTTGGCCTGGGCGACGGCATGCATCCGAGACTGACTCTGGCGGTCGCCACAAATCCCCTACGCGAGGAGCAGTTGCAAGCCATAGGCCTCGCCGGAAGAAAGCCGTTTTACACCGTGGACTTCCCCTATCTGTGGGGCCGCGTGCGCCACGATAATTCCGTCATCTTCGGCGCGGGGTTGGTGCAGTCGCCCGATTCGGACGATCTGGAGCAAGTTGATATTTCTGCGGAGGAGCCTGCGCGCACTTTTGCTTTGCTCGAGCGGCGCGTGCGCGGCCTGCATCCCGAACTCGCGCGAGTCGAGTTTACGCATCGCTGGGGTGGCCCCATCATGTTTCGGGACACCTGGACGCCCATCTTTGGCTGGCATCCGCGAAGCGAGAGAAAGAGGAACGCTATTCTAATTTGTGCCTATGCCGGACATGGCGTGGCGCTTTCGTCCTATCTCGGCCGCTGGGTCGCGGAGGCGTTACTCGGCGCGCGAGAGTTGCCGGAGTGGGGAGCAGTTCCAGTCTGAACGCTCGCCGGCGTCCGCAAATTCTGCTCTTACTCTACTGGATTCTTCTCCGTAGATCTTCTGCGAATTTCTCGGCGCGGTTGAGCGATACGGTGGAGATGTCGTAATCCTCGAAAAGCCGCATCACAAATTGATGCCGGGGATTATCCCGCGCGGGCTCAACCTCGGTGATAGCCGTGAACTCGCAAGTGCCGGCCTTCTTGCGGATCGATTCGGCGGTATAGGCCAGAACCTTGGCCTGCGAGGAATCGCGGCCGAGCGCCACGGCCTGCAAATAGCCGCGCACGCCGTTTCGATATCCGTAGTCGAGCCGTAGGGGATCGCCCGGCTGGGTGAACTCCTCCACACGGATGTTGCGTTCGAGCCGCGGGACCCGGTGGCGGAGGAAAATGTCATTCAGCCGGGCCTTGATCCACGCCCGGGTACTCTCGATGACGCTGCCGCGAGCCCGGGGCGGCGGAGCCACGTGATCGCGGTACAGCCGGTCCATCTCGGCGTCAAAATCCAGGGCCAGCAGACCCTTGGGCGAACTCAGCTGCAGGGCGTTCGATAGAGTTTGCTCCAGCTTTTCGAGGTAGGCCTCCACGCTCGCGGCGGGAGCGTGAAGCCGCGCGTCGAATTCCCCAGGCAGCGCGCGCAGCAGATTTTCGTCGGCGTTCGGATGCAGCCGGCGGACGCGCGCGAACTCGGATGTTTCTTCCATCACGCGCATGGCCCGGCGCCGGCCGCTGACTTCTTCGAGCAGCACTCCGACGTTCACCCATTCGTCGCGCAGAAGGTTCGGGGTGTAGCGCAAGACCCGGTAGCGCAGCGTGCGTCGCTCTTCTTCAGCCATATCTTATTCCCCCGTTGTGTCGAGGCCCATAAGAATTATTTCCAATTGGGAAAGGGTTGTAACGACGATTTCCAGGCCGAAATCAAAAGCTCGCGGACAATTTTTCGCCGCCGCATGAGGTGCTCGAGCATTTTATAGAGCGCGTCGGAATCGCCGCCGTACCACTCCGGCGGAATCTCTTTCGCAATATCATCCAGAGCCGCCTCGGTGATCTTGGATTCGATGCGCGCAAGCCACTGTTCGAAAGCCTCCATGCCGCGCACTGATTCATACACTCGATGGCGCGCGTAGAGGCCGCGCAAAGGGGCGTCCGGAAAGCTCCAATCTTCGGCATTGAAGCAGAACCCCTGATCGATCATCTGCGCCTGGTAGTGCGTTTCGTCCTTGGCGCGAAAAAAAATGGCCTGGCGCCCGTTCGTATTGCACGTCCATTTGTCAAATACAAGCATCCCGCAGAAATCCGTGAGGTTCACCACCTCGCGGAGCTGTTCGTCCGGAAGAAAATCGTAAACTACAACTTGCGCCGGAGGTCCGGGATAGCGCGATCCAAATTGCAGGCCGGCCTTGCAGGGCGCCCGCCCGCGCCCCAGTTGCATCACAAGGTCGTCCGTATGCGCGATCAGCTCTTGGCGAACTTCCACCACCGCAGCTGCCGGCACGGGCAGCCCCATCCGCGCCGCTAGCCTCGTCCCAAGCAATTCGTTCGCCAGAATCCGCGTCCCCTGCGGATTATTCTGGAACTTCACCACGTAGTAAGCGTCTGGGTCCGCTGCCTTCGATTCGCAGCGCATCAGATGCGATTGCGCCCCGCCTCGCATCCTCCGGACCTGCTCAAGCACCAGCGCCATGGCCCGCGTATGCTATCTACCTAAACGGGTTTACGGCAACAAAAACATTTTCAAAGTGGAAAACAAGCCGAAGGTGTACTTCTTTGATACTGTGGAGCGTCGGTCAGCCTTGGTCCGAGATGGAACGCCCCCACGGACCGGCGCCCTTACGTCAGGTAATATTCGAGGCAGGGGCGGAACGGCGAACCGCAAAAACGCACCATTCCACAGCTCTTTGCACGTCGGCAAGGCGCCAAGCTTTTTCATCGCTTTTTGCGCTTGCCGGCTTTTTTCTTTGGCCGGGATTTTTTCGCTTTGGCTTTCTTCTTCGGCTTCGCTTTGGCCTTCTTCTTGGGACGCGCCTTCGCCGCCTTCTTCCCTTTCCTCGCAGGTGCCGGCGCTGCCGCAGGAGCTTCTTCATCGCCCCCATCTTCCTCGACGACGATTTCCTCCACTTCCTCTACGATTCCTTCGGCGGGCCGTTCCCCCACTTCATCTTCCTCTTCCTCGTAGCGGGGCAGCTCGTCATCTTCCTCATCGTGCAGTTTGCCGTGGAACATGTGATCCCTCCTGGTCCCAGTTTTCCGGACGCGCTATTAGTCCTTCGGCGCTTATAAACGGAGTCTCGGAAGTTTGTCAAGCCGAAGGAATCAAAAAACTTGCGAATGAGAATATGGCTGCTGGAGAGGGGCTGGCGGCGCTGTTACAAATTGTTACCAACTCGCGCTAACACACAGCAAATGCTTTATTTAGCGTCAGGGCAGGATCTTCTGTAACTCCGCTCTCAGCGTTGGACCCTTAAAACGTCTCCTGCCTTTAGCGTCCGGCTGGCGAGGAAAGGGTTGGCCTGCCGCAATGACGCTACAGTGGTTCCGTACTGCTGCGCGATGGCATACAGAGTTTCGCCCGGCTTCACGCGATGTTCCACCGCTTGCGCGTCCGCCGCTTTCCTCGACACATCCTCCACCGCTCCGGCGCGATTCTGCGCCGATTTTGACTTTGCGTGCGAGGCCGCGTCGTCTTGCGCGCCACCGGCGTAGATGCGCAGCCGCGATCCGCGCGCAACGCTCGAGCCGCGAAGGTTGTTCCATTTCTTCAGCTGCGATACCGAGACATCGAAGCGCTCCGCGATCCCTTCGAGAGAATCGCCGCGCTGTACGCGATAACTCACCAAATGAACAACCGGCGGTGCTGTCGGCACGTTCAACAGGAAACCCGCCGGCATGCTGGCACGCGGCTCCAGATGATTCGCGCTCTCGATGGCCGTGACGCTCACGCGATAACGGCGGGCGACATCGGACAAGGTCTCGCCTTCCTCCATCGCATGCAGCCGCCAACTGGTCCACTTGTCCGCGGGGACCCGCTGAATATTCTCCTCGAATTTCGCCGCGGTTCCCGCCGGGACATTTAGCTCAAATTGCGAGTCATTCGGCGTCACGCCGCGCAGGAGCTGCGGATTGAGCGCGCGCAAATCGTCCAGGTCCGCGCCGGAAGCATCCGCCACCAGATGCAGATCAATCGAACGCCCGGGCCGCACCGTCTCCACTTGCGCCGGTTTTTCCGGATCGACCTCGACGCCATAGAGTGAAGGATCCTTGGCCACCAGCGCCAGCGCGATGATAATGGGCACGTAGTTCTGCGTCTGCTTCGGCAGCGCGTGAAGCCTCTGCAGGTCCCAGAAATCGGCGTAGCCCGTGCGCTCCACTGCTTTCACCACATTCATGGGGCCCGAGTTGTAAGCCGCCATCACCAGATACCAATCGCCGAACATATCGTAGAGGTCGCGCATGTGGCGCGCGGCCGCGCGCGTAGCCTTCTCCGGGTCGCTGCGTTCGTCCACCCAATATGTTCTTCCGAGGTCGTACTCCTCGCCGCGGAAGGGCATGAATTGCCAGAGCCCGCGCGCTCCCGCTCGTGAAACCGCCGACGGCTGGAACGCGGATTCTGCTTGCGCCAGATAGATCAAGTCTTGCGGCACACCTTCCTGCCTCAATACGCGGCGGATCATGTCGTTATAACGCCCCGCGCGCCCCAGGCCACGCTCCACCACGGCGCGTCCTTTCGTCGTCGAGAAGAAACTCAGATATTGCAGAACGGAATCGTTCACGGCCAGCGGCAGGTCGTGCGGCACTCGTATCAGCTCCTGTTCGGCTTTTACCGCGAGCTGAGGATCGCCTTTCGGCAGCGTCATGTCCGCCAGAGCATCAATCTGCGCTGGCGTACCCGTGCCGGCTTCGTCTTCTTGGGCATTGCTTTCCGCGTTCAGCTCGTAGGAATGCAGAGTTTCGCCAATCTGATCGAACAGGTCGGAGAGCCGCACGTCGAAATCCACTTGAAAGCCGCTGCGCAGAATCAGGTCCACCGCCTGATCGAAATCGACGCGAGCCTTGTCGAAGTCCCCGGCTTTGTATTTCTTCTGCCCTTCGAGGAAGCTTGCCTGTACTTTGGCTACCAGAACGTCAATGGCGGGTCGCGGATCGCCTTGCAACGGGACCAGATAATTTGGGTGTTCCGGGAAGGGTAGCGCCTCGTGTACGAACTCCGGCAAGGGCGCCGGTGTTGCCGCCGGTGGACGAACCTTGGCCTGTTTCGTGGATACCGTATCCTCGCAGCCCGAAATGAAGAGGGCGCCGGCCGCCAACAGGACCCAGGTTGTCGCGCGCTTTGTCATGCTCCGCTCTCTGAACCCCAAAGAACTTGCAGCCGTCGAAGGCGAGACGGATTGCTCCTCAGGGTTCTCGCCCAGAAAAATCCTACGAACTACTCGCGTTCCGGTCAATGGAACTTGCCCAACCCGGCGTTGACGATATCAGGACATTGAAAACAAACTATGATCGCAGGTCATACACCCGCGACACAGGGCACCAGCTCAGCCTTATACCACCAACTCTACTCACCTAGCCAGTTCTATGCCTTGTGTCGTAAAGTCCAAAGTCTGTAATTCTTACACCAGGGCCACTCCGAACCATCCCATATCAGCCACGTTTTCAGCAGCTTAGAGTGGCCGTGTCTGGAATAGTCCTTGCCCATTGAACACCGGCACCACCCTTCTGCGACGGCGCAGCTAAAAACCCAGGTTACCTCGGTCGGAGTAGAGCCATCGAACTAAATGGGAGAAGATAGGCAGTGAAACGATCTACATTAAGCTCAACTAAGCTCGCATCGCCAGCCGCTAGGGCGAAGCGCGCCCTTGCGGGAGCATCATTTTCGCTGATCGCCGCCTTTCTCCTGATGAGCCTGTCCGCGTCCCGGGCCTCCGCGGATGTTGGAGTCGTCCTGAACGAGACGCTTGATGTCAGCGTGGCGCGCATCACGGGCTCTGGCCACACGGCCGTGTACTTTTCGCGGATCTGTCCGGAGTCGCCCGTCAGGCTGCGCCTCTGCCGTCCCGGCGAAGAGGGCTCGGTCATGAGCAATTACATCAATCTGGGTGAGGACCAGCCGTTCGAATGGAACATCGTGCCGCTGAGCGTATACGTGTATGGCGTCCAGGATCCGCGGTACCGCCCCCTTTTCGGGTCGGAGAAGATCAAGGCCGCGCTCGAGGACCGATACCGGGACGGAATGTTGTCCGCTTATTGCACATCGCAAGGTTGCAAGACCAGCGACAAGTCTGAGTGGAGGGAAATGGCCGGCGCCGGGCTTTCCCGCAGCATGTATATCTTTGTCGTCGAAACCAGCGTGCAGCAGGATCTCGATCTAATCGAGAAATTCAACGCCCTCCCCAACGAAAATCACTTTAATGGAGTCACAAACAACTGCGCGGATTTCACCAAAGGTATCATCGACAGCTATTTTCCGCATTCCGCGCACCGCGATTACATCAACGACTTTGGAATGACCAGCCCCAAGGCTGTCGCGCGATCCTTCACGCACTATGCCGAAAGTCATCCGGAAGCGCGCTTCCGGGTTCTGCACTTTTCGCAGTTGCCCGGCACCATCAAACGGAGCAGCGAAGCTCACAGCGGCACCGAGCAGCTGTACCATTCGAAGAAACTTCTCGTCCCCATGGTGGTCTTCGCCGATCACGAACTCGTCGTGGCGGCCGCCGCCTATGCCCTGACCGGCCGCTTCAATCCCGAGCATGAGTTTGAAAAGCATCCGGCGGTTCAGGATGCTGCGACGGTGCAGGTGAGCCTCGCAATGTCTGAGAACGGCGGGGGAAGCTCCGATGAGTTCGATGCCATCGAGAGCCAGGACCGCGGGCAGATCGTCGGCACCTCGGACGAGTGGAACGCATATCGCACGGAATTTGACGCGATCGTCGCAGAAGCGGTCCGCGAAGAAATCATCCCGCGTCGCCGCTACCTCAAGAGCGTTTTCAAGCGCCTGGATGCCACACCCACGGCCGACGCAAATGGATCCATGTGGTTGGAAATCTCGGATGGCAGCGGACATTCCCGCGTGGGCCTCAGCGCCAACAACATTCTTGCCCCCGATTCGGATGCCAGGCTGGCTTACCAGTTGCTTCTCGCGCGCACTCAATACGTCCTGAAAAGCCCCAAACACAGCCGGGAGACCATGCTCGAATTCAAGGAAGATTGGGCGCTTTTGCAGTACGCTCGCACCAGATGTTTGGGCCCTCTCGCCGAATCTGCGGCGCCCGCCGCAACGGCCGCCCCGCAGGCAGCCGCGGCTAACTAGGTAATCTCCAGCTTTCCTCAGTCGCGCGTGCGCCTTCCTTCCCGCACTCGTTCCGCCGCGCAAGTTCTTCCGCGCAGCTGCCGGTTTTTGCTATCATGCATGCACTTGGTGCAGCAAATGCGTGCCGCGCTTATCGTTCTTCTCTCGTTCCTTTCGATCGCCGTCACTTTCGGGCAGAGTGACGCGGCACGGTTTGTAAATGCGCCGCCCCCTTCTGCTGCGCCGGTCATCGTTATCGGCTTCGTCGGCGGTTTCGTCAAACACGATAACTTCGTCCACAGCGGAGTGCAGCTCGCTGCGCACCTTCGCGAGGATTACACCATGGGTGTAGAGGCCGCAGTTTTCGAAAACCATCGCGGGGAGGACGCCCACCAGGACATCTTGCGACTGCTGGACGCGAACCATGATGGGACGTTATCTGCCGAAGAGAAAAGAAA